>NPIF01001033.1_pt1 | contig 14498 bp, 12 predicted proteins | sample 8637461 | NCBI WGS metagenome assembly NPIF01 (sample SAMN07420641, study PRJNA396082) | bioreactor metagenome | isolation source: sample BR12 brine-fed electro-methanogenic bioreactor BR | place: Japan: Kochi | collected 2016-12-09
CACAGCTTCTCTGGTCTTCACGTATTTACCAGCGAAGACGACAACCTGATGTGGTTTTTGACCGGGTACCAAAAGTAAGGAAGGATATCCCCTTTTCAAAGTATTTCGTAAAGATCAACAGGGGAGCGCGGAAAACATTTTCCGATTCTGCCCTTCATAAAGGCGATATCGTTGCGATAGCGTCTCCTCTTGCGTGGGCAAAGGCCTTCGTGACGTTATTCCTTCCGGTAAAAAATAACCTGGATGTCTTCCAGCGTAGCCAGCCCCTCGCCGATCATTTCATCAATTTCAGGGAGGATCGTTTCGATACGCTCGGGTTTGTCGACGATTTCAACAATGATAGGAAGATCCTCCGACAGCCTGAGGATCTTCGCGGAGTGAATCCGGCTGTGGGCTCCGAAACCCAGAATTCCCCGAAGCACCGTGGCACCGGCCATGGAACGTCCCCTTGCGAGGTTGACGATGGCTTCATAAAGAGGTTTTCCGTTGTATCTGTCGCTTTCGCCTATAAAAATCCTTAGCAGTTTCGCCTTTTCCGGCAGTTCCATTTTTTTTGCCCCTTCCTAGAGGAATTTCCCTGCCATCATGCCAGTGACCAGAAACAGGAAGCCGAGGATGTTTTCCAGAAAGACATTCGCGATAGCCATCCCGTATTGACCGCTTTGAACCATTTCTCCAGTCTCCAGTATAAAAGACGAAAACGTCGAAAATGCTCCGAAAAAGCCGACCAGGAGGATGATCCTCACCTGTCCGCTCAGAAGTGATTTTTCCTGGAGAATCGTGTAGAAAAGCCCCACCAGGAAACAGCCCGTCACATTCACGAAAAGTGTCCCGAAGGGAAAGGAAAAAGAGGCTCTTTGCTGAATAAAGCCTGCCAGCAGGTAACGGCTGAGGGTTCCGGCGGCGCCTGCTGCGGCAAGGAGCGCGAGTTTGCCAAAAGGGACAGGGTTCATTGTGCGTGTCCTTTTGTGCCAGCGGGATTTAAAAAAGAAAGGTGAAGTAATTTAAAAAAACGCATGGGGCACCTCCTGAAAAACATGCCGCCCAGTCAGGCAATATTTGCAGGAGTCATCAGCCTTTCGGGCGGTTTGGGGGGACTCCATCCCCATGCAGGCAGGATTATATCAGATCAGGAACATGACGGTAAGCGCTCCGTGTTCAATTGGGGGGCAGTGGATGCGCAAAAAATACACGGGGACAGCTGCGATTCAATAGAGCTGATACGGGTTTTGTTGTTTCCAATCAGAGATTTTTTGCCCCGGTATTTCTTTTGAAGCGAAATCTCAAGCTTTTTTGGGAAAAAGGCCCTTTCGGCTTGCATTTTATGTCGACATTCGACATAATCATGGTTGTGATGTTCTTTGTGAAAGCACAGGGGAAAGAAGAGCCCGGAATACCGGATTCTTTTGAAGGGTTCATCCGGTTTGCCTTTTGAGAGATACCGGCAAATGTGTCCAAGGATGGGACTTGGGGAATGCGGTGTCCGGTTGGCGGATTTAAACGACCATGAAGGAGAGTGTGTATCATGACGTTCAACGAAGAGTTATTCCGCAGTTTGTCCATTGANNGGGGCGCCCAGGATCGTAACTACGCCTCCGGGGCCGAAATCAAAGGAGATACTGGAGTACCAGCTGGCAAACGAGAGTTCCGCCGTGTCCTACTCGCGGGGTATGCCCATGGCCCTTGCCAGGGGAAAAGGCGCGACCCTGGAGGATGTGGACGGCAATGTCTACATCGATCTTTTTTCGGGGGCCGGAGTCATGGCCCTGGGCCACGCGCATCCTGTAGTGCTGAAGGCAGCCCACGAACAGATCGACAAGGTAACCCACACGCTCGACATACCTACGCCGACAAGGAAGAAACTGGTGGAGTCCCTGAAGAAAGTCCTCCCGAAGGAGCTGAGCCGTGTCTTTTTCGGTGGTCCCACCGGTTCTGACGCAGTGGAACAGGCTCTCAAGCTCGCCAAGTACAACACGGGTCGTTATGGTGTCATCGCCTTCGACGGTGGCTATCACGGCATGACCGGAGCCGCCCTGGCGGTGACCTCCGATAGCGGCCACAAGCAAGGGTTGGGCCCCCTGGTGCCGGGAGTGCAGTTTATCCCCTACCCCTACAGGTACCGCAACCCCTTCGGATGCCCCGACGAGCGGGTCGATGAACAGGCGGCCGACAACCTGCAGCGGGTGCTCGAGGATTCCCATTCCGGTATTCCCAAACCTGCGGCGGTTATAGTTGAGGCCGTACAGGGGGAGGGTGGCACCATAATCCCTTCGCCGCGGTTTTTGCAGCGCGTGCGTGAAATTACCGAAGCCCATGGAGTCCTTCTCATCTGCGACGAGATCCAGGCCGGATTGGGCCGGACCGGCAAGATGTTTGCCTTCGAGCACGCCGGGATAGTGCCCGACATCGTAACCATCAGCAAGGCCCTGGGCGGCATAGGGTTTCCCATTTCGGCCATCGCCTATCGCGAAGAGCTGAACACCTGGCCTCCCGGGTTGAGCATCGGGACCTTCAGGGGCAACATGGTTGCCTACGCCGCCGGCGCCGCCGCTCTCGACTGGATGGTGGAACACAAGGTCGCCGAGCGGGCCGCGGCCCTTGGTGAGAAGGTCATGCCCAAGCTCAAGGAGATGGAGAACAAATCGAAGATACTCGGCGAGGCACGCGGCATCGGCCTGATGATCGCCCTGGAGATGGTGGAGGACAAGAAGACTAAGAAGCCTTCCGCCGATCTGGCGAAAAAGGTGCGCAAGTACGGCCACCAGCGCGGTGTCATGATCGAGGTGGGTGGACATCACGGAAACGTGGCTCGCCTTCTGCCGCCTCTGGTGATCCCCGAGGACTATCTCGTGAAGGGAATCGACATCCTCTACGGGGTCATCAGGGACCTGGAATCAGGCAAGCTGGAATAGCCCGTACGTCCTCAAGTCTTTAGTGAAATCCGGCAAGCCGCGGCTAGAAGCCGCGGCTTGTTTTTAAAGCCCTTGTGCAAGAAGCCTCCAGATGCAAAAAGGTTTCGCAGAAAGAGAATTTGTGTATAAAGGCATACCTGTTGTGGTATTATCATAGTTAATAATTGTTATCAACGGATCAGACCTTTGCCGAAGGAGATACGCCATGTCCGCTACTTTTAAGTGGATTGCGCTTTTTGCTTTTCTTGCGGCCTTTGTAAACACTCTCGGGATATTCACCGTTTTCAGGCAGCGCAAACGCGCCGAAAAGATAATGCCCTACCTTATGTGTTTCGCAGCCGGCCTTCTTATCTCGACGCCGCTCTTGCTGGCTTTGCCCGAAGCTGTGGAAAAGAACCACAGCGCAGGTTTTTTTGCGCTGGGCGGGTTCCTTTTCATGTTTTTATCCAACAAGCTCATCGAACATGTCACCCATGAGGAAGCCCTCGCCTTTGGAATTACCGCCGCCCAGGGAATAGCCATACATTCTTTTGTCGACGGGGTGGTTTACGCCGTTACCTTCGAGGCGAGCGTCCTTCTTGGGGTTCTCTCCGCGGGTGGGCTGGTTGTACACGAATTTGCGGAGGGTGTCATAACCTACCTCGTGCTTATGAAAGGCCGGGTCAATTCCAGGGCCGCCATGCTGTACGCCTTTCTGGTATCTTCTTTGACGACGCCCCTTGGTGCCTTCGTGGCCTACCCGTTTGTACGCTCCATAGGGCAATCCACGCTGGGGTTGCTTCTCGGTTTCGTCGCGGGCGTCCTGATCTATGTCTCCGCATCGCACCTTCTGCCTGAGGCGACCTCATATGAAAAAAGACATTCTTTTTTGGCGTTTTTCTGCGGTGTGGTTCTTGCTTCTTTTATCGTCCTTACACACAGTCACGGGTAGTACTAGAATAAGGACGGTAATCAAAAGAATTTTTGTTTTCGGAATGGAGGTGCCGTGATGAAAAGGACCATTTCCGGGGTAACCGTAGAATGTATCTCCGGCGACATAGCCAAGCAAAAGGACATGGAAGCCGTCGTGAATGCCGCCAACGCCTGGCTCAGGTCAGGTGGGGGCGTTGCCGGTGCCATTCACAGGGCGGCCGGGCCGGGCCTGGTAGAGGAGTGTCGCCCCATGGCGCCCATAAAGCCGGGTGAAGCCGTAATATCTGGAGGGCACAGGCTTCCGAACAAATATGTAATCCACTGTCTTGGCCCCGTTTACGGGAGGGACAAACCCGAGGACGAGCTTTTGGCGAGCTGTTACCGCAGGGCTCTGGAACTGGCCGAGGAAAAAGGGATAAAATCCGTCGCCTTCCCGGCCATTTCCACAGGTGCCTTCGGGTATCCCCTCGAGGCGGCCACGGAAGTGGCCTTCAGGACCATCGGGGAAATGATTCCCGGTCTCCAAAAGGTAAAGCACATCCGCTTCGTCCTCCACGGCCAGGATGCCCTTTCCCTTCACGAGAGATACCTGAAAAGCCTGGAGGAATAAACAGGAGAAAGCGGGGACCAAAGGGTGTATTTGCCAGGCCAAGAAGTGGATTATCAGGTGGTGTGTTTGCCGCCTTTTTAAAATACCGTCATATATCGCAAGACTAGACGGTCTCCTTCCGGTCTGTTCTCCGCACCGCTCTCGAAATAGTAATTGAGAAAGAAAGTGGAGCGGTCATTGGCAAACATGATTCCGGGGCCGATGCCGAACACCTTCTCGCGGGATCCCGAAACGGGCACCCCGTCGACGCGGTCATCGGTGGTTTGCTCAAGGTAGTATCCGGCGACGCCGACCCTTGTCCCCGGGCTTGTCTCATAGGAGAGCGAGAAGTTCAAATGAAAGGCATCGCCGGGTTCTATACTTTCCGCGCCGAAGGAGAAAGGGGCGGAGTCGTTTTTCCCGTTCCACAAATAATGGATCCGGCTGCTGAACTCAAGCTTCGGTGTCAAAAAAACGGTAAAGGCAAAGTAGGGATTGAAACGGAAAAGATGGCTTCCTGTGTTGGCGGAACGCGCCTGGTCGTAATCTCCCGTCGGCAAGGTCACGGGGAAATTCAGGCGTGCGAAAAAGGGCTTTCCGAAGAGTCGGCCGTCGGTCCACTGAACGAGGAATGGACTGATCGTGATATCTCCGATTCCAGTCTTGTCGTCGGCGCCTCCCGGGGTCCTCATATCTATCCCGACGACAGGCACCAGTATCTCCGCACCGTAAAACCCCCCCAACACCCGTTGCTCGGTAACCCTGGCCAGATGAAGCATGGTTACCCATGTGTCGATGCGGTTATCCCCGGGCACGGCATCTCCGGAAGGGCCGGTGAATTCGCTGGAACTGAAAAGCTCCAGGGTGGTCTCGAAAAGCCAGCCGGGTCCCGCTACGCCGTCGAGAAAACCGGATTGACCCAAATTGACGGGTGGCAACTGGACGTCCTGTGCTGACGCCGGAAGACAAAATGTCGAAATTACTCCTAAAACCAGGGAAATGACTACGGCCTTTTTTACCGGTCTCATGCTTTCACCCTCCTTGTCATGCTATAAGCAAGGGAGATTTTTGTAATACGTAAACAAGCTACATAATACTACAATACACCAGAAACGGTCTTTGTAAATCCGGGTAGCTTTATTAGGTGAATTTTTTTACAGGACGTTTCGAATACTGTGGTAGAATATTATAAAGATTACAGATATTCCTGAAAAAGGAGGAATGCCATATGGCTGTCGAGAAAGTTACACCGCAGGATGTTTTCGAAAAGGTTCAGTCGGGAAAAGCTTTGCTTGTGTGCGCCTACGATTCTGAAGACAGGTTCAGGCAGGTACACCTGGAGGGAGCTCTTTCTTTAGGGGAATTCAAGGCGAAGGAGGGTGAGCTCGACAAGGACAAGGAAATTGTCTTCTATTGCGCCTGACCGGCCGAGCACACTTCCGCCAGTGTGGCGGAATCCTACAAGAAAAAGGGCTTCGAAAACGTCAAGGCTCTCAAAGGGGGAGTCTCCGCGTGGAAGGATGCCGGGTATCCTGTTGTTTGACCTGTAATCTTTCAGGGTGGGGCAACATTTTGGTTTCTCGGAAAAAGAAGCCTTTTCGGCAACGTGTCAGCCCGTAAGAAAAGGAACCATTACCACATAGTGGCCCGAATAACTTACAATGGCGTAAATGAATTTTATGAGGGGTATTGAATGCTTGTAGCGAAGTTATTCGGGCCACCCTGTTTTTTTTACAGAGATCGCGAAGTTTTATTCCCTTCACGCAAGGTCTTGGCCCTTTTCTGTTACCTTTTGGTGGAAGGAAGGGTTTCCAGGGAGAAGGCGGCGGGCTTGCTCTGGAGCGAAAGAAACGAGGAGGCGGCTCACAAAAACCTCCGTAACGCCTTGTATCTGTTGAAAAAAACCCTTCCCGATGGCCTTGTCCTTTCAGACAGGCAGTGGATTTCCCTCACGTCCGGCGACAAAATCGAAACAGACCTGGAAAAGCTCGACAGCATCGAAGCGATGAGTGTCGAGCAATGCATGGATTTTGTACATCCCTTCCTGGAAGGCCTGTATGTCAAAGATTGTCCCGTCTACGAAGATTGGCTGCAGCAGACGAGGTATATCTGTGAGGAACGGGCTGCCGGCGCCTTGAAGAAAAAGGTCGAGGGGTTGTACGAAAAAGGTTTTTACGAAGACGGCATGATGTTGATGCAAGCTTATTACGCGAGGAACAGGCTTGACGAAGATGCCTGCCGCCTGTTGATGATCGCCTTGGGAAGGCAAAGGAAAGAGAACAAGGTCAGGGAGATCTTCCATGACCTGAAGCGCAGGTTGAAAAAAGAACTCGGAACGGTTCCCGGGGATCTTGTGACGGGCGTTTACGAGGACCTCGTAAATGGGTGCGGTTTTTCTTCCCAAAAAGCCCGATTCGAGGAAGGCTTGAGAGGAATCTGCGGCGAAGACTGGTTTTACGGCAGAAAGAGGGAATTGAACGAAACAGCGTCATTTTTCGAAGGTCCTTCCGAAGTGGCGCGCTGTCTTTTGGTGACGGGGGAAGCGGGGGTCGGCAAAAGCCGCCTGGTCGAAAAATACCTCGAGGATAAAAGGGACGGGGTAATACTTTACGGAAGGACCATGGAAGAGGGAAGGGAGTTGCCTCTTTTCCCTTTTAACGATCTTGCGAAAAACCTGGCCGCAAAAGTCGAGATGCGAAATTTTTCCGAGGCTCTACCCGAAAGGGTGAAGATGGTCCTGGGTGAAGCTTTCCCGGTGCTCGACCTGGAAGTATCCTCCGAGTCGGCGAGCTATTCGAGAATTGGCCTCATGCTGGCCGAACTATTCCGGATATTTTCAAAAAGAGGGCGCATCCGCATCGTTCTGGAAGATCTGCAGTGGTTCGACGACGCATCCTTGAAAGTGCTGGAGAGTTTTCTCGGCGGGAACCCGGGTGGCATAGAGATTTTCATGACTGCAAGGACCGACGTGAACACGAAAATCACAAAAGCGCTGAAGTCCTTCGCCGGGATGGGGCTTTTGGAAAGCAAGACCATCAGCCTTCAGAGCTTCGATATGGAAGAGGTAAAGCGCTTCTGCAGGGAAGCCCTGGAGGACGACGGGCTGACGGATCAAACGATACGGAAGCTTTATGAGTACAGCAACGGGTTGCCTCTTTACCTGAAAAACTACCTGGATCTTATCAGGCAGGGAAAGCCGATAGAGGACATTCCGGACAATGTCAGGGAAGCGGTCGAAAGGACACTGGCGGGCCTCGGCGACAGGGAAAGACAAATCCTGGAATGCATGTCGGTCTTTTTGAACGAAACGGGCTGGGAGCTTCTTGTAAACGTTTGCGACTGCGGCGGGGAAGCCTTGGCGGAGGCCGCAGAAAGCCTGTGCCGGAAAGGCATTATAAGGGAATTTTCTCCCGAACCCGAAGGTCGCCTTTTCCTGGGATTCAGGCACTCGAAGGTAAAAGAGCACGTCTACGGCTCGCTTTCGGAGGCCAAAAGGCGGATGCTCCACAGGAGGCTTGCCGACGTCCTCAAGGCCGGGAGCAACAGGGACCTTTGGAAAGATTTCGAAGGCTCCAGGATAATTTTTCACTGCCGCAGGGCGGGCATGATACTGGACGAATTGCGCTTCTCCCTCAAGAGGCTCGACTTTCAGACAAGGCTCAACTACGAGCTGTTTCCTCTTCTGGACGACAATACGTTGCGTCGAAGCTCTGCGGCTTTCGAAGACATCGGCGAAACCAGGAAGCGTTTCCTTGAAGCGAAGGAACTCCTTGCAAAAGTGAGGGACAGCTTCGGCGAAACCGAAGAGTGCAGGAAACTCGAAATGACCTACCGCACGCTTCTGGGCGGCTACCTGGTGTGGTGGGGGGATCACGCACGCGGCGGCAATTTCCTCAGAAGCGCTCTGGAATGGGCGACTCTGAAAAACGAGAAAAGCCTTGAGCTCAAGAGCCTCCAGAACCTTTGTTATCTTTTCATCCAGACCGAGGAAGGCCCAAACCTGGATTCCGTTTCCGAAAGATACCTGCATACCGCGGAAAGCTGTTTTGACGAGGCGGCCTTTGGCGCGGCTTTAAGGTTCAAGGGACTGGCGGCCACTTTTATGGGAAAATTCGACAAAGCCCTGGAATATTTTGGCTTGTCAAGCAAGTGTTTTGAAGACATGGAAGCCACAGGCGCGCGTTTCACGCTTCAGAAAGAGGCGGCCCGGAAATACAAGGGCGAAATCTGCCACAAGCAGGGCTTTTTCGACTGTGCCGTCGAGCATTTTACAAAATGCCTCGAAAATTGCGAGTCTGTGGGTATCCACAGGGGGAGTTTCAGTTTCCACAGCAACCTGGCTCATGTTTATTTTGATATGGGTGAGCTAACCCAGGCGAACAAACATGTCGGGAAAGCCCTTGATTTCATGGAGGAGCGCAAATGGTGGAGGGGAAACTCCGTTGTTTTCAGCATAAAAGCGATGTTGTCCCTGATCGAAAAGGACGAGCGACTGGCTTTGGAATGTCTCGAGAAAGCCGACGACCTCTGCGACAAGCTGAATAAAAAATACTGGCTTGCCCTGCAGCTTTTGGTCAAGGGCATGATGAAAAGAATGAAGCTCGAGTCCGATGAATTAAAGGCTTATCTCTCGAGTCAATCGAGCGATTATTTCGATGAGGCCGGAAGACTCTACAAGGCCATGGGCCTCGATTTCATGGCCGGGAGGGTCGAAAAGGCCGATAAATGACGGAGTCCGCCTGCACCGGACGGACCCCGTATTAAAGAGGCTGTTTCCTTCCTAAAAAGGGCCGTAGCCGATGGCGGCGGCGATAAGCAGGAAAACCGCGGCCGCCGCCCAGGAAAGCAGCATGAAGGGCGTTATGAACCTCAGCCACTTGTTGAAAGGAACCTTGGTGTACAACAAAAAGGCCACCAGCGCTCCTACCGTAGGATAACAAAGGTTGGAAAGACCGTCCCCGAACTGGAAAGCGAGAATGGCTATCTGCCGGTTGAGCTCGATGATGTCGGCCACGGGTATGATAACCGGCAGGGTGACCATGGCCTGCCCGCTTCCGGAGGGGATGAAGAAGTTGATTATGCTCTGGACTATGAACATCCCGATGGAAGTTATGCTTTCGGGCAATCCCGAAAGGGGCATGGCAATGGTTCTCACCAGGGTATCCGTTATGTTTCCCTGGTCCATGATAACGTTGATGCCCCTGGCCATTCCCACGGCGACAACGCCTATGAATATAGCCTTTCCCCCGTCAAGGAGCGTTTCGGCGATCTTGTTGCCGTTGTAGCCTGCGATTATCCCGCCGATGATGGCTCCAATGATGTAGGTGCCGGACATCTCGAAAAGGCCCCACTTCCAGTTGAAAGTCCCGAACAGGATAAATCCTATAGTGGCGGCGAAGGTCAAAAGGATAAGCAAATGTCTTTTCGTGAAGGGTATCCTTTCGTGGAGGACGGTGCTTTCAAGGTGCGAAAAATCGACATCGGCCACGATGCTGGAAGAAGGGTCCCTTTCTAGTTTTTTGCAGTATCTCAGTACGAAAAGGATACTCAAGACGAGAAGACCTGCCCAGATCACGAGCCTGTATCCGAAACCGGAAAACATCGGAAGTTCGGCCAGATTATGACCGATACCCACCGTCCACGGGTTTGAAGGCCCCGCCGTCCACCCCACGACAATGGCTACCAGCGGTATGGCTATTCCCACGAGCGGGTCATATCCAAGGCTGAGGGCTATGCCCACGCAAAGCGGGGCGAAAGGGATCGCTGCTTCCAGCATTCCCGGGAAACCGCCGAGGGCGGCGAAAAAGACCATGATCGCCGCTATGACCCATCCCTTGCGCTTTTCCCCTATGGTATCAAGGAGCTTGAAAATAGCCGCCTTGATTGCCCCGGTGCTGTCGAAAAGCTGTATTGCAGCCCCGATGGTGAGGATCATGAAAATGAGGGCTCCCGCGTTGTTCATGCCGAGCGGTATGGCCTTGAAAATATCGAAAGCCGTCACGGGCGTCTGTTCAATATAATGGAAGCTGTCGGGGTCCACGACGCTGCGCCCGTTTACCATTATCCTTTCGAATTGCCCCGCCGGCACGATGTACGTAAGAACCGCCACGAAAACGATGATCCAGAAAAGGATCACTATACCGTTGGGGAACCTGAAACCTTTCTCCGCTTTGATTTTCGCTCCGTCATTGCTCAAAAAGATAACCCCCCTCAAGAAAGTTGCTGTTTGTCAAAAACCTGCCGTGCTTCAAGGATCCTTTCAGGTGTGAGAGGCAAATGCGTCAGCTGCGTGTCCAGTGCCCTGTTTACGGCGTTGACTACGGCCGCCGCGGTTGGCACCGTGCTGATCTCCCCTATGCTTTTCCCGCCGAAAGGGCCGCCGGGTTCGTTTTCCTCGACGAGGATGATATCTACGTCAGGCATGTCCGGGGCGTTTACCAGGTGGTATCTGCCCAGTGAAGCGTTTTTGGGACGTCCCGACGAGTCGTAAAGCATCTCTTCCGTGAGAGCCATGCCGATACCCATCTGCACGCCGCCGTAGATCTGGCCTTTGACCATCATGGGGTTGATGGCCCTTCCAACGTCGTGGGCTGCCAAAAAGTCCGTCACCCTGACGAGGCCCGTGAGGGTATCCACCTCGACCTCCGCGAAATGAACACCGTAGGAAGCTGGGTTCGCCTCGGGTTTGTAGGTGAGAAAATCGCCTACCTCTTCCTTGAGCCTGTTTGCGATTTCGATGACCATGGTCCCGTAATCGGCGATCAGCCTGTCCCTGATGTAAACACAGCCGTTTTCCAGTTTTATGTCCTCCGGGACTTCTCCGTAAAGCCTTCCCGTTTGTCTGATAAAACGGTCCTTCACCTTTTCGGCTAGCTCCAGGGCACAGGCGCCGCAGACGTAGGTGACGCGGCTTGCTATACATCCCGTGTCGAAGGGTGAATGGTGGGTGTCTCCCTCGGTGACGTAAACCTTTACCGGGGGGATATCCAGTATCTCGGCGACGATTTGGGCCATCGCCGTAAGCGTGCCGTTCCCGAGTTCGTGAAATCCTGCGTTCAATATGGCGGAGCCGTCCTCGCACAAGCGCAGGTTCATACCCGTGAAATCCGGATAAGGGCTTCCGTAATAGCCGTTTCCGTGGGTGCTGCATGCTAGCCCTACTCCCCGACGGTAACGTCCCTTTCCTCCCGCCTGGCGGTAGCGTCTCTTCCATTCGAAGCGTTCCATGCCCAGTTCCAGGCATTCCCTCACGCGGGCATTCCCGAGCGGCGGAGCGCCCGTCGGGTCCGGGTCACCGGGATAAACCAGGTTTTTCAGGCGCAGTAAGGCGGGATCCATCCCGAGTTTTTTCGCCAAAAAGTCCAGGTTGATTTCCGTCGCAGCGTGAATTTGGGGCGAGCCAAAGCCCCGGCAGGCCCCGCTCGGCGTGGTGTTGGTGTATGTGGTTTTGCCGACGAAAACCTGGGAGGGAATCCGATATAGCCTCGACGTCTTTTTCCCCATCGCCATGGTCACCCTGTGACCGCCCGTCAGATAGGCCCCCGAATCGGAGATCACGTCCATTTCACGAAAAACGAGCGTCCCGTCGGGGCGTGCCAGGGTCTTGACTTTGCCAATGGTGGCGGTCCGGGTGCGCGTCGCGATTATGGTTTCCCTCCTGTCCATTGCGAGCCTGACGGGCCTTCGTGCTTCCATAGCCATCAGGGCACAGGCAGGTTCGAGGATTATGTCCTGCTTGCCGCCGAAGGAGCCACCGACAGGCGCCTTGATCACGCGAACCTTGTTAAGGGGCAGGCCAAGAGTGTGCGAGAGGACATGACGGACGGTGAAAATCATCTGGCAGGGCGATTCCACCGTCAGGGTTCCGTCATGGTCCATGTAAGCAAGGCAGATGTGGTTTTCCATGGCGGCATGATGGATCTTGGGGGTCCTGACAACGGATTCGGCAACGACGAGTCCTGCTTCGTCGGGCTCGCCCTTACCATAAGAGATCCGGCCCTCTATAACCTGTGGGCGTCCTTCAAGAAGAGGTAAACAGACAAGCGCCTGTTCCGGGTCGATAACTGGTTCATAGGTCTTGTACTCCACCTTCACCAAGGCAGCCGCCTTTTGCGCCGCCTTCGGGTTTTCGGCAAGGACGGCTCCTATGCGGTCGCCCACGAAAAGGGGACGGTCGGTAAAAATCCGTTCGTCCCGGAAATCCTCCTGGTCGGGCAGAGAAACCTGGCTGTTGAACATGACGCCGGGGTCGTCTGCCGGAGTGAAAACCCTTATCACGCCCGGGATCTTGAGGGCTTGTGAATCGTCTATAGACAAGACCCTGCCGTTTGCCACCTTGCTCAGGATCAGCCGGGCATGGAGACTTCCTCCGGGAGGCAGGTCCGCAAGGTAATTGAAACTGCCTTTTACTTTTCTCTCTATATCGACACGCTTTATGTCCTGCCCTACGTATTTGAGTCCGGATCCAGCAGTTTTTTCCATTACGGCGGGCTCTTTGACGGGGAATAATGCCTTGCTCATCGGATCACCTCCAGAAGACTCGCCCACAATTGGCTGCCGAGCCCTTTTACGGCCTGTCGTTTGTAGGGCATGGAAGCCCTGTCGGGGATCGTCTTTTCCACGGTTTTTGAGAGGGTCTCCAGAAAAGGGGACTCGACGGGGTCGTTTGAAGTCGCCGAGGCCAAAAGGCTTTCGGCTTCGACGGCGCGAACAGGCCAGGGAGCCAGGGCTCCCAGAAAGAGGCGCGGTTTTTCGATGCGCGATCCGTTAAGCTTGCAAGAAAAGGCGAGGTTCAGTTTCGATATGGTAACGGCTCTTCGGCTTCCCACCTTGTCGAAGAAGGAAAAATCGCTTTCCTCCAGAGGCACAAGGAACTTTTTTATGAATTCGCCTCTTGCCGCAAGAGACTTGAAGTCATTGCGGCCAGCTTCTTCGGAGCGTACAGTCCGCTGGTTGCCGTCGTGACTTTCGATGACTACAAGGGCGTTCAGGGCGCAGAGTACCGGTGGGATGTCGGCCGCGGCCGAACCGTTGGCCACGTTGCCGCCAATGGTCCCCCTGTTTCTGATCTGGCAGGAACCTACCATGGCGGCGGCTTTGGCAAGGCATGCCGTTTCGGAGCGCACCAGCCGGGAGTCTTCAAGGTCCTGGAACGTAGCCAGGGCTCCTATCTCCAGGAAAGGCCCCTCCACGGCGATTCGTTTCAGTTCTTTTATCCCGGCAAGATCCACCAGGTGCCAGTCTTCGCCGGGATTTGCGTTGAGGTGAACCACCAGGTCTGTACCCCCGGCGAGAAACTTCAGATCCGGATCTCCCTTTCCAAGGATTTTTCTCAGTTCGGAAAGGTCTCTAGGACGACTTGCCCGCATCTTCTTCCATCCTTTCCGCGGCGTCCAGGATCGACTTGATGATCGGGACGTAGCCGGTACAGCGGCAGAGGTTCCCCTCTATGGCCCTTTTCGCGTCTTCTTCGGAAGGTTTTCTGTTTTTGTCCAGCAGGGCCTTGGCGGACATTATCATCCCGGGTGTGCAAAAGCCGCACTGGACGGCATCGTTTTCGATGAAAGCCTTTTCGATCGGCTCCAGTTCGCCACGGCTTTCGAGCCCTTCCACGGTCAGAATTTCGCTGCCGTCGGCCTGAAAGGCCATGACCGTGCAGGAAGTGACGGCCCTGCCGTCCAAAAGAACCGTGCAGGCTCCGCATTCACCCTCGGAACAACCTTCCTTGACGCTGGTAAACCCCAGGACATCCCTCAACAAATCCACCAGCCGCAGGGACGGGTCCACGTCAAGGGAATATCTGCGGTCATTAACTGTCAGGCTTATAAACAACTTGTCCACTCCTTAAGCTGTAATAACTTGCATTTTCTAAGGGAACGTCACTAAAACGTCTTTTTTAAAAGCGAATTACAGAGGGGTCCGGGCCACGTGCAAATGACGCAAAAATGACGGCCTTCGGGCATTTTCTCCCTGTGCGTCACAGGCTGGGGAAGGTCGATGCGGACCGGTAAAGCCGCAACCAGTGAAAGTTTTACACCTGTTTTTGTCATCTTTGGTTCACAGGCAAGGAGGCGGTGCTTAAGGCG
>NPIF01001364.1_pt1 | contig 14478 bp, 13 predicted proteins | sample 8637461 | NCBI WGS metagenome assembly NPIF01 (sample SAMN07420641, study PRJNA396082) | bioreactor metagenome | isolation source: sample BR12 brine-fed electro-methanogenic bioreactor BR | place: Japan: Kochi | collected 2016-12-09
AGCTGATCGCCGAGCCCTGGGACCTCGGCAACGGCGGCTACCGGCTCGGCGGCTTTCCGCCCGGCTGGGCCGAGTGGAACGACCGCTACCGCGACACGGTGCGGCGGTTCTGGCGCGGCGACGAGGGCCAGATCCCCGAGCTTGCGACCCGCATCACCGGTTCCAGCGACCTGTTCCGCCGTCGCGGCCGGCGGCCCTGGGCCAGCATCAATCTGGTGACCGCCCATGACGGCTTCACCCTGAACGACCTGGTCAGCTACACCCACAAGCACAACGAGGCCAACCAGGAGCAGAACAAGGACGGCCACAACGAGAACTACAGCGCCAATTACGGCGTCGAGGGGCCGAGCGAGGACCCGGAGATCAACCGGATCCGGATCCGCCAGATGCGCAATTTCTTGGCCACGCTGTTCCTGTCGCAGGGAACGCCCATGCTGCTGGCCGGCGACGAGTTCGGCCGCAGCCAACAGGGCAACAACAACGCCTATTGTCAGGATTCCGAACTGAACTGGATCGACTGGCCAGAAATCGGCAAGGCCGGGCAGGATCTGCGGGAATTCGTGCGCGCGCTGATCGGGCTCAGGCGGGCCCATGTGGTCTTCCGCCGCAACCGGTTCTTCCAGGGCCGCCCCATTCCCGGCTCGGAAAACAAGGACATCATGTGGCTGAAGACCGATGGATCCGAGTTCGACGATGCCGACTGGAAGAACGGCACGGACCGCTGCATCGGGTTCCTGTTGAGCGGCGAAGCCGGCGAATACCACCTGACGGCCGGCGGCGAGCCAGAGCCGGACACCAGCTTCCTGGTCGTCATGAACGCCGGTGATGCCGGTGCCTCTTTCCAACTGACCGATGTCTTCGGCGAGGGCGAATGGCTGGGCGTGATCGACACGGCCGTCGATCATCCGGCGGAGAGCATCGAGGTCTTGCGCGCCGGTGAAAAGACCGTCCTGGCGGCACGTTCGCTCAAGGTTTTCGAATTCCTGGGACGGGATTGAACGTCATGACGCTTGGCAGGAGCGAACGTCCGTGACCGGCGACGGGACCGTTGAGGCGGGCTCGCCCCTCGCGCGTTTGGCCGAACGGGCGGGGATCGACATTTCCTATCGCGACTGGCGATGGCAGGAGCGTACGGTTTCCGAGGCGGCGCTCGTCGCCCTGCTCGACGTCCTCGGATTCCCGGCCGACACCGATGACGCGATCCGGCAAAGCCTGGAGGCGTTGGACCGCGAGCCCTGGGAAAGGCTGCTCGCGCCGGTCACCGTCGCGGCTGCCGAAGGCGAGGGAATCGACATTGCCTTGGCGGTAACCGACAGCCGGGCCCGGGATGAGTTCTCCTGGTCCCTGTGGCTCGAGGGCGGTGAAACGCGGGAAGGCCGATTTATCCCCGCCGACTTGCCTTGCGAGGCGAGCCGGGAAATCGACGGCACGACCGTATCGCGCCGGAGATTGCGGCTGCCACCGCTGCCGATGGGCTATCATCACCTGCGGGTAAGCGCCGCGGGTCTTTCCGACGACGCGGAACAGACCGTCATCGCCGCCCCCGGCCAGTGCTGGCAGCCCGACGGCGGCACTTCCCCGGACCGGCGCTGGGGTATCGCCGTGCAGCTCTATGGTTTGCGTTCGCCGCGGGACTGGGGGATCGGCGATTTCGGCGGCCTGGCCGATCTCGCCGAACAGGCGGCAGCCGCCGGAATTTCCATGATCGGCGTCAATCCGCTGCACGCCCTGCATCCGAATCACGGCGGCTACAGCCCCTATTTTCCGTCGCACCGGCTGTTCCTCAATACACTTTACATCGACATTCCGGCGGTGCCGGAATTCGCCGGATGCGCGGCGGCGCAGAAGCGGGTCGGGGAGCCCGGTTTCCAGAGGCGGATCGAAGCCCTGCGCCGATCCGAACTGGTCGACTATACCGAAGTCACGGCCGTGAAGCGGATTGTCCTGGAGGACCTTTACGCCGATTTCAGGCATCGCCATCTGAACGGCGGCAACGGGACGGTGCCGACCGGGCGCGGGCGGGAGTTCCGGACGTTCCAGAAGGAGCACGGCGTCGATCTGCGGCGCTTCGCCATCTTCGAGGTGCTTTCCGAGATACAGGGTCTCGAAACGCCGTGGCATCTCTGGCCCGAGGGCCTGCGCCGTCCGGACGGCAAGGGCATTGCCGCCTTCGAGCGTGAACACATCGCGCGCATCGAGTTCTTCGAATACCTGCAGTGGGAAGCCGCGCGGCAGCTCGATGCGGCCGTCGAGGCCTGCGCGCGCTCAGGTATGGCGATCGGGCTCTATGGCGACCTGGCCCTGGGCACCGCGCCGGACGGTGCCGAGGCCTGGGCCTATCAGGACACCCTGGCCTTCGGGGTGCGGGTCGGGGCGCCGCCCGACGAGTTCAACCAGCTCGGCCAGGACTGGGGCTTTCCCCCCTTCAATTCCCGTGTCCTCCGCGCGCAGGCCTACCAACCCTTTGCGGCCGCTTTGCGGGCGGCCATGCAGCCCTGTGGCGCGCTGCGGCTCGATCACGTCATGGGCCTGTCGCGGCTGTTCTGGATTGCCAAGGAGCGGCCGGCGACCGATGGCACCTATGTCAGCTACCCGTTCGACGAATTGCTTGCAGTGGTGCAGTTGGAAAGCCACCGCAACTACTGTGTGGTCGTTGGCGAGGACCTGGGGACCGTTCCCGAGGGGTTCCGCGAGCATCTCGCCGCCCATGGGTTCCTGTCCTATCGCGTCATGTATTTCGAGCGGGCCGATGACGGCGGGTTCGTCGCCCCCGAACACTATCCGCCGCAGGCACTGGCCACGGTTTCCACCCACGACCTGCCGACCCTGGCCGGCTATTGGAGCGGCCATGACCTCGACGAGAAGGCGCGGCTGGGCCTGTTCTCGTCGGCCGAGGCCAAGGAGGAGGCGCGCCGTGGCCGCGAAGGGGACCGCGACCGGCTGCGCGAATACCTGGCCTGGCACACCGGGATCCGCCTCGGTGACGGGTCGGGGGAGGATGCCCACCGGGACCTGGCGACCGCGGTGGTCCGGGCGCTTGCCAAGACGCCCTGCCGCCTGACCCTGGTTCAGGTCGAGGATCTGATCGGGGTGGCCGAACAGGCCAACATGCCCGGCACCACCCACCAGCATCCGAACTGGTGCCGCCGTCTGCCCCTTCCCCTTCCCGAGTTGCTGCGGGACCCCGTATTCGACGTGTTCCGGGAGGTTCGCTAGTCGCGGGCGGCGCGTTTGGGGCTGATCCCCGTGTATTTCTTGAACAGGCGGCTGAAATAGTACGGGTCCGCATAGCCCAGCAGGTCGGATGTTTCCTTCACCGAATGCCCGGCGTTGAGATAGTCCTTGGCCCGTTCGATGCGGCGGAACTGCTGGAAACGGGCCGGGGTGTAACCGACGTACTGGCGGAAGATCCGGATGAAATAGTCGCGGCTGTAGGGGACGGCGTCGAGGACCGCGTCCACATGCTCGCGGTCGACGAGGTTGTCGTTGATCCGCGTCGCCGTATTCGCGACATGCCAGGGCAGGCTGTTGCCGCCCTTCCATCCCTCGAAGGCCTCGTTGATGAATTCGAGCAGCAGGGTCAGGAACAGATAGTGCTGCTGCAGCGAGTTGGATTCCTTGGGGCTGACCTGAAGGTAGAACTCCACCAGGGGGCGAATCTCGTCCCAACGTGAGAAGGTGATCCGGCGGCGCACGTAGATCAGAGAGAACAGATCGACCTCGTTGAACAGCGTCAGCCGGAAGTGCTGGGCCGGGCCGGTGTATAGGCCGGTTCCGACAATACGCCCGCGATAGCGGGTCTCCGCCGGAATCCATAAAGCCTGACCTTCCGAGATGGTCACCGGCTCTTCGTTCAGCAGGTAGCGGGCCTTGCCGGTCAGGCAGATGAGCAGGTCGTGGCAGGTGATTCGCTTGTCGACGCGCCACTTCTTGTCGTGGTGCATGCGGATCAGGGTTCGCGGCAGATCCAGGGTCAGACTGCCGGCGGGAAGCACGCTGACGGGGTTTTCAACGATTTTGTCCATCTTTTTCCCCTGTCCGCTCCATTGCCGTTTTCCGGCTTCGGAGTCACGCTTTTATCTGCTCATTCTATCATGCGGACCGGCCCAGCCGAACCAAACAATAAGGTGAGCCGCGATGATTGGAGCAAGTACCGCGTAATGCGGGGTGCGCTCATAGGACGAGAAACCGGGGCGCAGGATTCGCAAAGCGCGCATCGGTCCGCCTCCTGGACACGGGTTTGATGGGGGCGGGGCGGTAAAAACGGGGATATGACTGGATAAAATCGGGAATGAGCCGGCGGGCCGTTGAAAAGCCGTATCGGTATCTCCGGTTTTCCAAGGGAGACTCAAGGGAGCGCGAATGCGCCTGGTGGAATACAGAACCGACGACGCGGAGGTCGTTTTCGTGGCCGCGTTTCTGGCCGATACCTCCCGCTTGTCCGACGGAATGCTGATAGATTTTGCGCTGCGGCGGCCGATGATCATGCCGGCGGCAAGTGCGCAACGGGTTTAGAAGCGGGACAAGCGGATGTACGAGAACAGACTGCTCGGGTTCACCTATGTTTTGCCCTTCGTGATCGGGTTGATGACCTTCACGGCCTTCCCGTTCCTGGCATCGCTGGCACTGAGCTTCACCGAATACAACCTGATCGAACCGCCGCAATGGATCGGGCTCGAGAACTTCGAGTTCATGTTCCTCCACGACAGCCTGTTCTGGAAATCGCTGTCGGTGACCCTGGCCTACGTGTTTCTGACGGTGCCCCTGAAACTGGCCTTCGCGCTCTACATCGCGCTGATCCTCAATTTCAAGCTGAAGGGCATCAACCTTTTCCGCACCGGCTACTACGTGCCCTCCATCCTCGGCGGCAGCGTCGCCATCGCCGTGCTGTGGCGCTACATGTTCGCGGACTTCGGGGTCATCAACCTGATCCTCGGCGCCGTCGGCATCGATCCCATTCCGTGGTTCGGCAGTCCCGGCTGGGCGCTGTTCACCATCACGCTGCTGCGCCTCTGGCAGTTCGGTTCGGCGATGGTGATCTTCCTGGCCGCCCTACAGAACGTACCGCAGTCCCTCTACGAGGCGGCGATGATCGACGGCGCCCGCAAGTGGCAGGCCTTCTTCCGCATCACCATTCCGCTGATCACGCCGGTGATCTTCTTCAACTTCGTCATGCAGCTGGTCCAGGCGTTCCAGGAGTTCAACGGCCCCTACATCATCACCCAGGGCGGGCCTCTGAAATCCACCTACCTGCTGCCCCTTTACGTTTACGACGCGGCCTTCAAGAACTTCGAGATGGGTTACGGCGCGGCCCTCGCCTGGGTGCTGTTCAGCATCGTCATGGTGCTGACCATCATCGCCTTCGCGACCTCCAAGTACTGGGTCTTCTACTCCGGCGACCGGAAGAGTTGAGGGGGCGGCGATGCGAAAGCTAGAGAAACACGAAATGTCCGCCGAAGCCTTGGCCGAGGTCCGCAAGACCGAGCGCCGGCAACGGATCAACGCGACGCTCCGCTACATCATCCTGGCCGCCGTCGGCTTCGCCATGATCTATCCGCTGCTGTGGCTGATCGGCGCGTCCTTCAAGACCAACCACGAGATTTTCACCGAAATCGGCTTCATCCCGATGAATCCGACCTTCGAGGGTTATGTCGAAGGCTGGAAGACCTCCACCGAGTACACCTTCGGACGGTTCTTCTGGAACACCTTCCTGATCCTGGTGCCCAAGGTGATCGCCACCGGCATCTCGTCGACCCTGGTCGCCTACGGCTTCGCCCGCTTCGATTTCCCCGGCAAGAAGATCCTGTTCTCGATCCTGATCGCGACGCTGCTTCTGCCCAACGTGGTGACGCGGATTCCGCAGTACCTGCTGTTCCGTGAACTGGGCTGGCTCGACACCTATCTGCCGCTTTGGTTCCCGCAACTCTTCGCCGTCGACGCCTTCTTCGTGTTCATGTTGATCCAGTTCCTGCGCGGCATCCCGCGCGACATGGAAGAGGCGGCGATGATTGACGGTTGCCGGCCGTTCCAGGTGCTTCTCTACGTCGTCATTCCCATGCTGAAGCCGGCCATCATCTCGGTCTGCCTGTTCCAGTTCATGTGGTCGATGAACGACTTCCTGGGGCCGCTGATCTACATCTCGTCGGTCGAGAAGTATCCCATAGCCCTGGCCCTGAAGATGTCCATCTCGACGACCGAATCCTTCGAATGGAACCGGATTCTGTCGATGACCGTGCTCGCGCTGACGCCCTCGCTGGTCGTGTTCTTCCTGGCCCAGAAGTACTTCATCGAGGGCATTTCGACGACCGGCCTGAAGGGGTGAATAGGAAAGCAAGATGTCCGAGGTCATTCTCAACAAAGTCGAAAAGGTTTACCCCAACGGGTTCAAGGCGGTTCATGGAATCGACCTGGAGGTCGGCGACGGCGAGTTCATGGTCCTGATCGGGCCGTCGGGCTGTTCGAAGTCGACCACGCTCAGGATGATCGCCGGACTCGAGTCCATCAGCGGCGGCGAGATCGTCATCGGCGGGCGTATCGTCAACAATCTGCCGCCCTACGATCGCGGTATCGCGATGGTCTTCCAGAACTACGCCCTCTATCCGCACATGAAGGTGCACAAGAACCTGTCCTTCGGCCTGCGGCTTGCCCGCCAGCCGAAGGACAAGATTGCCAAGGCCGTTGAGAACGTCTCGGGGATGCTGCAGATCGAGGAGCTTCTGGAGCGCCTGCCGAAGCAGCTTTCGGGCGGCCAGGCCCAGCGCGTCGCGGTCGGCCGTGCGCTGATCAAGAAGCCCGAGGTGTTCCTGTTCGACGAGCCCCTGTCGAACCTCGACGCCAAGCTGCGTGCCTCCATGCGCATCCGCATCACCGAGCTGCACCGGACCCTGAAGGAGCAGGGGCTCAGCGCCACGGTGATCTATGTCACCCACGACCAGACCGAGGCGATGACCATGGGCGACCGCATCTGCGTGCTGCGGGACGGCCATATCATGCAGGTCGATACCCCGACCCGCCTTTATGACTACCCCAACAATGCCTTCGTCGCCGGCTTCCTGGGATCCCCCGAGATGAACCTGCGCCCGGCCATCCTGGTCCGCGACGGCGGCCAGCCCGCCCTGCGCGTGGGAGGTGCGACGATCCGGCTTCCCGACGACAAAGTGCGCTGTCTCGAGAACCACCCCGAAGGCGACGTCACCCTGGGCATCCGACCGCCCTTCATCGACCTCGTCGAGCCCGACGCCGAAGGCACGGTGGTCGACGGGACCATCAAGTTCGTCGAGTTCATGGGCCACGAGGTCTTCATTTATTTCGATCTGGACGGCGAGGAGTACTCGGCCGTCAACCGGATTGAAAACCGCGCCCTCCTCCACTCGCTCAAGGGAGGGCAGCGGGCGCGCTTCCGCTTCGACATGGAGCGGGCGCACGTCTTCGACAAAGAAACAGAGAAAAATCTGACCTTAACGAACCACGTCTGACTGGAGGAGTAGACCCTATGAAATCGGTAAAATGGTTAGGTGCGGCCACTTCCGCCGTCATGGCGGCCCTGCTGGCTTCGTCGGCTTTTGCCGCCGACACGGTCGAAATCCGGATGTCCTGGTGGGGAGGCGACAGCCGCCACAAGGCGACCCTCGCGGCCATCGAGGCATTCGAGAAGAAATACCCGAACATCTCGGTCAAGGCCGAATACACCGGCTGGACCGGGCATCAGGAACGGTTGACGACGCAAATCGCCGGCGGGACCGAGGCGGATCTGATGCAGGTCAACTGGCCCTGGCTGCCGCTGTTCTCCAAGCGGGGCGACGGCTTCACCGACCTCAACACGGTGAGCGACGTTCTCGACCTGTCGCAGTTCGACAAGTCGCTGCTGTCCGCGACCACCGTGAACGGCAAACTGAACGGCATTCCGGTGTCGATCACCGGCCGTGTCTACATGTTCAACCCGGTGCCGTTCAAGAAGGCCGGCCTCGAGATTCCGCAAAGCTGGGATCAGCTGTTCGATGCCGCCAAGGTGTTCAAGGAAAAACTGGGCCCCGACTTCTATCCGTTCGACACCACCGACCTCAATCCGTGGTACGCGGCGGTTCACTACGTGACCCAGAAGACCGGTAAGTCCTTCATCGATCCCGAGACCAGCAAGATCGCCTGGACCAAGGAACAGGTTGCCGAAGGCCTCAAGTTCTACGTGAAGCTCGAGGACGAGGGTGTCATCGAGAACTACAAGCAGAGCAGCGGCGAAGGCGGCACCCGCCTTGAACTGCACCAGAAGAAATCGTGGATCGAAGGCCGCCTCGCCGGTTCCTACGAGTGGGATTCGGTCTGGGCCAAGTTCCGCGATCCGCTCGGCGCCGATCAGGACCTCGTCCCGATCAAGACCCTGATGTTCGACGGCGCGGTGAGCGAAGGCCTGTTGCGCAAGCCGACGATGATGTTCTGCATCTCCAAGAACACCAAGCAACCGAAGGAAGCCGCCATGCTGCTCAACTTCCTTCTCAATGATCCCGAAGGGATTCGGATCCTCAAGGACTCGCGCGGCATCCCGGCCAGCAAGATCGCTGCCGACACCCTGGTCAAGGACGGCCTGGTCAAACCGGCCGTGGCCTTCGCCCACGACATCGTCGTCAAGGGTGACGCGCCGCAGCTTTCGACCTTCTTCGAGCATCCGAAGATGCAGGAGCTCTATCGCGACACCATGGAAAACCTGAGCTACCGCAAGATCACCGTCGAGGAAGCGGCCGATCGCCTGGTCGACGAGGGTAACGCGATCCTGCGCAAGGTTTCTCGCTGAACTCCCTGCTCGGAGTGGAGGGGCGGTTGGCCTCTCCACTCCGGATTTTTCCAAGTGAATTCGTTTTTGCCTATTGATCCTTTTATCGGGCCTTTGGGATGGAACCGGTTCTGATCAGCGTCACCTCGCGAACGGCTGCCTTCGAGATCGTCGATGCCGGCGGTCCCGAGCTGGATACGCCGCTTGCGCTGCAGCTCGACGGCGTGCCGGCCGGCGAAACCGCACGCGCCGTGTTCGTCCTGTGCGGTCTGACGCCGGATCGGGAGCACAGCCTGCGGCTCGGTGACGGTCCCGAGGTTGCCTTCCGGACTGAAAAGGAACGGGCCGCTCTCGACGTCCGCTATTTCGGCGCCAAGGGGGATGGCGAACAGGACGATACCCCGGCCCTTCAGGCCGCCATTTCCGCCTGTCCGGCCGGGGGAACGGTCGTCTTCCCAAGCGGCATCTGGTCCAGCGGTCCTTTGTTCCTGCGCTCCGGGATAACGCTCTATCTGGAATCCGGCGCCGTGTTGCGCGGCTTGGCGGATCGGGCGCGCTATCCCATTCTGCCGGCCCGCATCGAGGCGGATAACGGCAGCGAGATCTTCCTCGGGTCCTGGGAAGGGGATCCCGACGACTGCTTCGCGGCCCTGTTGACCGGCATCGACATCGAGGACGTCGCCATCGTCGGAGCCGGTGTGATCGACGGTAATGCCCAGGCCGGCGACTGGTGGCAATGGCCGAAGGAGAAGCGGGGCGCCCGCCGGCCCCGGACCCTGTTCCTCAACAATTGCAGCGATGTCCTGGTGCAGGGGGTCGAATTCCGCAACTCGCCGTCCTGGACCCTCCATCCGCTGTTCTCGAAGCAGCTCAAGTTCCACGGTGTGAGTGTAGAGAACCCCAAGGATTCACCCAACACGGACGGCTTGAACCCGGAAAGCTGTGAAGACGTCGAGATCATCGGGGTCCGTTTTTCGGTCGGCGACGACTGCATCGCGATCAAGTCGGGGAAGATCCTGCTCGGCAGCCTTCTCAAGCGGCCGAGCCGCGACATCCGCATCCGCCATTGCCTGATGGAGCACGGCCACGGCGCGGTGGTCATCGGCAGCGAGATGGCCGGAGGTGTCCGCGACGTCGAGATCAGCCGCTGCCTGTTCCGCCAGACCGACCGGGGACTGCGCATCAAGTCACGCCGCGGCCGCGGCAAGGACGGCGTGGTCGAGGGTATCCGGCTGTGCGATGTCGTCATGGAGGCGGTCGAGGACCCCTTCGTGATCAACTGCTTCTACCATTGCGATCCCGACGGCAAGAGCGACTACGTCCAGAACCGGAACCCGCTTCCGGTCGATGACCGGACGCCCGCCGTCCGCGACATCCGCTTCGAGCGGGTTGTCGCCACCGGCGCCAAACACGCCGCGTCCTACGTCCTTGGGCTGCCGGAGCGGCCGATCACCGGACTGGTCCTGCGGGACGTCTCGGTCGCCTTCGCCGCCGAGTGCGAGGCCGCGCCGCCGGCCATGGCCGAGGGCGTCGAACCGATGGCCCGGGCGGGGTTCGTTCTGATCAATGTCGACCGGCCGGTCATTGAAAACACCAACGCCCAGGGGATCGACGGCCCCCTGTTTCCCGAGATTGGAGCCCACTAAGGTGATCGACAGCTTCTTCCACCAGTATGCCGAAACATACCGCAGCTATAAGAACGGGCGGTGGTGTTACGAGGACGGGTGCTTTTACAAGGGGCTCGCCGATCTTTACCTAGCGGATGGCCAGGGATGGTTCCTCGATCGCCTGATCGAACACGTAAACCTTCGGATCGATCCCGACGGCACCATCGAGGGCTACGAGCGTGAGGAGTACAGCCTCGACAACATCAACGCCGGCAAGGTCCTGTTCCTGCTCCACCGCGAAACCGGGGACATGCGCTACGCAGAGGCCCTGCGGACGCTGCGCGATCAGTTCGATTCCCATCCGCGGACCCGCGACGGCAATTTCTGGCATAAGAAGGGCTATCCCTGGCAGGTCTGGCTGGACGGCCTCTACATGGGGCCGCCGCTGCTTGCCCAGTTCACCCTCGAGCACGAGGGCGGCGCCGCGCTGGCGGACGTGCGCAAGCAGTTCGAGAACGTCCGGCGGATAATGTACGACCCGGCTCACGGCCTGTACTTTCACGGTTACGACGAAAGCCGTCAGGCCAGTTGGGCCGATCGCGAAACGGGGCTGTCCTCCTGCTTCTGGTCGCGGGCCATCGGCTGGTATGTCATGGCGCTTGCCGACGTGTACGAACTGCTGCCCGACGTGCATTCCGATCGCCGGTTCTATGGCGATCTCCTGGCCGAGGTCACCGAAGGGATCGCGGCCTGGCAACAGGACGACGGTCTGTGGATGCAGATCATGGATCAACCGGCCCGGGCCGGGAACTATCCCGAAACCTCGGCCAGCGCGATGTTCGCCTACGTTTTCATCAAGGGGTGCCGTCTGGGCGTGTTGCCGGATTCCTTCCTGGCGGCCGGGCGCAGGGCCTTCGACGGGATTGTCCAACGGCACCTCGAAACCCATCACGACGGCGTCCGGATGGGCGGCATCTGCCTGATGGCCGGCCTCGGCGATCTGAAGGGGCAGTTCGGATTTCGCAACGGGAAGTTCGACTACTACATCAGCGAACCCGTGGTCGAGAACGATCCCAAGGGGGTCGGACCGCTGATGATGGCTCAGGCCGAATTGATCCGGCAGGGCGAACGAAGGATGGTTCCCATCCTTTAGCCGGAACCGAGTGGTTCAGGACGGGAAGATTCTCCGTCCGGGGAGAGTGCCGAACCGGGCAGGGGGGCGGCGCTCTCCTTTCATTCGGTCACGCCGCGAAGGCGCGCAGGAAGGCATCGACGGACGCATTCAGGTGTTTCTCGCGTGCCGCCGGCGCCATGTCGATCTGCGCCCCGAGGAGGGCTCGCAGGCGTAGTTCACCGGTCAACATGCCGAAGAACATCCGGGCCGCATGTTTGGGGTCGTCGACACGCAGGCGATTGAGGTCGGCCTGTTTGCGCAGGTAGTCGGCAAGCGTGTCCGAGACACCGTCGATGGCTTGCCGGAAAAGAGTGTCGATGACCTCGCGGTGTTTCCCTGCCTCGGTGATCAACAGACGCATGAAGGCCACGGATTGGGGGCGCAGGGTCACTTCCATGACCTCGCTGCCGAACCGCCGCAGGGTCTCCGCCGGGTCGCGGTCCAGAGGTTGGTGGTCGAACAGGACATGGGTGATTTGGCCGGTCACGTGACGGAGGGTCGCTTCAAATAATCCGTTTTTGTTACCGAAATAGTGGTATAGGGTCTGCTTGGCGACCCCGGCGGCGGCGGCGACCTTGTCCATGGAAGTCGCGCCGAACCCGTTGGACAGGAAACATGCGGTTGCCGCCTCGATGATGGCATCGCGTTTGGTAGACGGGAATTCCGGGGTGGCATGCTGCGGATCGGAAACGGGGGCAGCATCGCCTTTCCTGCTTTCGTCAGGGGCCTTTTGTTGTTGTGATGCGACGTTCATGCACAATGTCTCCGATTGACAAGTTCGAACGAGGGCGTTTATAGAATGGCTAGACTAGACGGTCTAGTCTAATTCACAGATATGGCCATCCGGAAAATGAAATCTGCTTCAAAAGTCCTTCTCGGGGTTCTCATCGTCTGTGGCCTGTCGGCCGGCGGTGTTTTCATGTACCGCTCGACCGCGTATTCACAGGCCAAGGAGCCGGCGCCGGCCGCTGGCAAACAGGGTATTCCCGGCGTTCCGGTCGAGGTCGCCCAAGTGCAGCAGAAGACCCTGATCCGGACGCTGTCCGCCGTCGGTACGCTCGAATCGAGCGAGTCCATTATCGTGCGCCCGGAGATCGCCGGCCGTATCCAGAGCATCAATTTCCAGGAAGGCCGGCCGGTCAAGCAAGGGTCGGTCCTTTTCCAGATCGACGATTCGACTTACGAGGCCGAGGCCGAGCAGGCCCAGGCCAATCTGGAACTGAGCCGCAAGAACTACAAACGGGCCGCCGAACTTCTGACCAAGGGCGCCGGCACCGCCCGCCAGCGTGATGAAAACCAGGCCCAACTGCGGGTCGACGAGGCCAAGGCGGCGCTTTCTCTGACCATGCTGGACAAGACCCGGATCCGCGCCCCCTTCGATGGCATCATCGGGTTCCGCCAGGTCAGCATCGGCGACTATGTCAGTCCCGGGCAGGACCTCGTGAACCTGGAGAGCATCCAGCCCCTAAAGGTAAAATTCGACGTCCCACAGACGGCCATCACCGCCATCTCCGACGGCCAGATGATCGACCTGACCATCGATGCCTTCCCCGGCCAGTCGTTCCAGGGCAAGGTCTACGCCATCGATCCCCAGATCAACCAGGCGACTCGCAGCGTGCCTGTCCTCGCACGCATCCCCAACGAGGACGGCCAGTTGCGGCCGGGGTTGTTCACCAACGTGACGCTGTCGGTGGACCGCCGCGAGGGGGCCCTGTTGGTACCGGAAGAGGCCGTGTTCTCGCAGGGCGGCGAGCGCTACGTCTACCGGGTCGCCGACGGCAAGGCGGCTCTCGTTGCCATTGCTCTCGGGCAGCGCAAGAACGGCATGGTGGAGATCACCAAGGGTCTGGCGGCCGGCGACACCGTAGTGACGGCCGGATATCAGAAGCTGCGTAACGGAGCCCCGGTCATGGTGCTCGACGCAGCGAAGGGCGCTGCCAAATGATTCTCTCGGACGTATCCATCCGCCGGCCGGTGCTGGCGACGGTGATGAGCATCCTGATCCTGCTGGTCGGAGCGGTCAGCTTCTTCGATCTGACGGTTCGCGAGTACCCCGACATCGATCCGCCGGTGGTCAATGTCCAGACGACCTATACCGGGGCCAGCTCGGACGTCGTCGAGACCCAGGTGACGCAGGTCCTCGAGGAGTCCATCGCCGGTATCGAGGGCGTCGACTTCACCTCGTCGATCAGCCGTCCGGAGAACAGCCAGATCACCGTAACCTTCCGGCTCGACCGCGACAGCAACGAGGCGACCAACGACGTTCGCGACCGCGTCAGCCGTGTCCGTGGGCTGTTGCCCGACGAAGTCGATGACCCGGTCATCCAGCGGGTCGAGGCCGATGCCCAGCCGATTATCTATCTGGCGCTGGGCAGCGACCGGCACAATCCGGCCGAACTCACCGATTACGCCGACCGCTACATCAAGGACCGGCTACAGACCCTGCCGGGTGTCGCCCAGGCGATGATTCTCGGCGAGCGCCGCTATGCCATGCGCATCTGGCTCGATCCTCTCAAGCTGGCGGCCTACAACCTGACCGTCCAGGACATCGAGACGGCATTGCGCAACCAGAACATCGAGGTTCCCGCCGGACGCATCGAGAGCGAGCAGCGCGAGTTTACCGTCCGTTCGATGACCGATATGGCGACGCCCGAGGAGTTCAACGACCTCATCATCCTTGCCGCCGACGGGTTCCTGGTGCGCCTTTCCGATGTCGGCAAGGCCGAACTGGGTGTCGAGGACGAGCGGATCATTACCCGCTTCCAGGGCCAGAACCTTGTTGCCCTCGGCATCGTCAAGCAGGCGGTGGCCAATCCCCTGGATGTCTCGCAGGCGGTTCAGAACGAACTCGACGTCATGGCCGACCAGCTGCCCGACGGAATGCATATGGAGGTCGCCTACGATTCGTCGGTCTTCATCGACGAGTCCATCAA
>NPIF01000098.1_pt1 | contig 14469 bp, 21 predicted proteins | sample 8637461 | NCBI WGS metagenome assembly NPIF01 (sample SAMN07420641, study PRJNA396082) | bioreactor metagenome | isolation source: sample BR12 brine-fed electro-methanogenic bioreactor BR | place: Japan: Kochi | collected 2016-12-09
TACGCCGGATCAGACGCCGCGCCTGATTGCCAGAAACCTTGGGGCGAACAGGCGTGGCGTCTGTCTATGCGCAGGCGATGATCGTGGCAGGGAAGCCGGGGAAAAAGTCAGAAGTCAGAAGGCAGAAGGCAGAAGTAAGCTGTCGGCTGTCGGCTGTCAGCTATCAGCTCACGGCTGGTGGCGCGCGAAACACTCTGTCGTTTGTGCCCGCGGCGGCCGGGCGCCTCCTCCCGGCCGCCGCGCGGGGCGGCGAGAGACACGGCTACCACGCGAGGCGAGGCGCACGTGCAGCGGCCGTCCGGGGCGACACGCCCCGGACGGACCGCGTGGGGGCGGTCAAGTCAGGAGTCAGAAGGCAGAAGGCAGAAGTCAAAACAATCCTGACCCCGGAGCTTGCGCTCGGGGCTCTGACGGCGGGTGCCGCGGCGGCGCCCCAGCCGAAGGCGGGCACGGCCCGCCCTACATTTTCCGCCGGCCGGGCGGTTATGGAAAACCACTGCGCCAGGGAGGGCGCGGCCCGGCGGCTGCTTAAACCAGCATACCTGATTACCGAAAACCCTTATGGCGAAAGCGCGGCGGTTGGGGAATGCCTAACGCCGGCCCGGCGGGGAGCGCGGGCCGGTTGTGGACAACCCCAATCGGCCGCGCACGCCGAACGCGGAAACCATCACTTTTTTGGAGGAAATGCCTATGCTTTGGCGAAAACACAAGCCGCCGGATTGCGGCGAAACCGGAACGGGGCCGGAACCCGTGGGCCTGATGCGGGCGGTCGCCGCGGTGGCCCTGGCGGCCCTGCTGGTCGCCCCGCTGGCCGGGTGCGAGCTGGTGGACCAGCACGCGAAGGCCATGGATCTGATGCGCGGGATGGCGGCCGACACGGTCAGCCGGCTCGACCAGGGGGCCATCGCCCAGGCCATGGCCAGCGGCCAGGCCGTGGAACCGGGGATCACCGCCGAAGCGGGCGTGATCTACCGGGTCGAAGCGCGGTTCTCGGGGCTGGCCGGGCAGTTCAGCTCCGCGAGCCAGGGCACCCTGGGCGACCGGGGCATGCCGGCAGACATTGCGCGAATTGTGAACGATACCTCGCTCAGCGCGGAGGCCCGGCAGGCGGCGATCCTCAAGTGGCTGGCCCTGCAACGGGCGTCCCCGCCGGCAACGGAATCGGGAAATCCCTCGGACGCGAACACGGCTACGACCGAAAAGGCGAGCGAAAACTCCGGAGGTGCAGCGGCCGAACCGGCCGCGCCCACCTGACGGCACGCGGCCTGAACGGCCTCAAAAACCAGATGGGAAAGTGGGCACTCCTGGTTGCGGTGGGGTCGGCCCTGGCCGGCCCCACCGGTTGCACAGTGGCCCCGAACGCGGACCGGATCGTCCTGATCGAATACCAAGCGGCAGCGAAAACGCCTGCGGAAAAACCGCAGCCGCAGACCGCCCGCGAAATCCTGGAGGAGACCCATGACTGGGTGGAAGAAACTCTTGAACCCCCTGCGCAGCCGTAAGGTGCGCGTGGCCCTGGCCACCGTGGTGGCCGCCTACCTGGCCGAATACGGCCTGGGCGTGAGCGAGGAAATCATCCTCACCATCATCGGCGTGGGCGTCGCCACCATCCTGGGCATCGCCCACGAAGACGCGGGCGAAAAGTCGCGGACCCGCGTCGAGGTGGCCAAGCTGCAACCGATGACGACGCTGCACAGCGCAGGGAAAAACAGCGACAACTGATCCGCAGATTTCGCAGATGACGCAGATGGGACGGGTAGCTTAAGGCAGGAAGAGCACGGGGCCGACCCCGGGAGTGGGCGTTCGAATCGCCTCCCGTCCGATGGTGCAAAGAGGAACGGCGGATCGTACGCAGATTTCGCAGATGACACAGATGACGCACAACCTGGAACCGAAGGCCGCGGAACTGCTGGCCGTGCTGAGCTCCGCCGGGGATCGCGAAGTCCCCGCCGTCGAGCTCGCCAGCCGCACAGGGATCGCGGCCGGGACATCCCGCGAAAACCGCCGGCGGAAAGTCCGCCTGGCGGTGGACGCCCTGCGGCGCGCGGGACACCGGGTGTGCGCGGGCAACGACGGGTACTGGCTGGCCCGCGAACCGGGCGAGTGGAGCGCGTACCTGGAGGCCGTGCGCAGCGGCGCACGCTTCCGCTTCGTGGCAGCGAAACGCACCGCGTCCGCGGCAATCGACCGGGTGAGCGGGCAAGGGGTTTTGTTCGGAAGTTAGAAGTTGGAAGTCAAAAGTCAGAAGTGAACGGCATGGCAAAGCGTACAAGAAAAATCAAGGCGAAGCGGCCCCGGGTCCTCGACGAGAATCTGCTGGATTCTGCGGTGGCGGAAGGACTCATTAGCGGGGGTTTGCTGGATGCGGCGTTGCGGGCCCGGATGGTCTTTGATCTGGGCGGAAGCGGAGCTCGCGAATGTGTGGCGAAGCTTGCGCTTCGCGAGCAGTTTCACCTGGAGCCGGAGGAACTCCAAAAATCGTTTCAGACGTTGACGCCCCAGCAGTGCTATTTCGTGGCGCTGCTGGCGAAGATCGGACTGGCTGTTGCGGCTCCGAAGAAGTGAACGGCATGGCAAAGCGATCTGGGAAAACCAAGGGGACGCGGGCGGCAGGGAAGCATGGCGGCGCTGCGCTTGGCCATGGCACCCCACGGCAGGGCACCCCACGACCTGGCACCCGGGGAACGGGCTGGGGCGATCCGGTCCGCGACCGAGCCGAAGCGATGCTCGCCACGGCCTGGGAAGAGCTGGTCGACTGGGTCGAACACGCCGACCCCGAGCAAATCACGAAATGGTTTCGCCGGCTGAGCAAGGACGGCGACGAACTGGGCGGGGCGTTCGCCTTGGCCAACGCCTCCGATCGCCTGGTGCTCGCCCGGCTGGCCCGCGTGGCCCTGCTGGAAGCGGTCATGCGGGCGGATCTGCGGGACGTGGATATGGCCCTGGGGGAAGCGGTGTGACGGAGCTAGCAGCTATCAGCTCAGAGCTATCAGCTAACAGCTATCAGCCGTCAGCTCACAGCTATCCGCCCGGGCGGGTGTGCAAGATGCTCAGCGGCTGGTGCGTGCTCAGCGGCGCGTCGATCGCACCGGAGAACGAGAACGCCGGCGCCGCCCTGATGGGCCGGATCGCTTTGCGGATGCCGCGGGGCTGGTGGGCGGATCAGTGGACCCGAGACCTGCGCCGCCGAGCTGTGATCCAGGTGGCCGACGCCAGCCGGCAACGACTGCTGGCCTGGGCGCAGGACATCGACGACGCGTTGACCAAACTACGGGAGTATCTACGTGCCTGGTGAGACGCCACGAAACACGACGGCCGCGACGCTGGCCAGCCTGCAAACCGAACTGCACGGGCACGGCGAGCAGCTCGCGAAACTCGACGCGACGACCACCCGCATGACCGGACAGATGGCCCGGGTGGATACCACGCTGGCGGCGTTCAGCGCCCGGGCCGACGCACTGATCGAACGCGTTGCAAACGACACTCGAACGCTGTTCGAGCTGCATGAAAAACTGGCCAACAGCGTGCACGAAATGCGGGAGGGACATATCGACGAATCGGAAATTCGCCAGCGCTTCGACTTCCACGAAGTGAAGATCCGCAACGTGGAAGACGGCATGCGGCTGCTGATCAGCAACCTGTCCGAGAAAATCGAGACGATCAACGGGCGGGTCAACCGGATCCTGGGCGTGGGCGCGGCCCTGGTCTTTGTCCTGGAAGTGGGCCGCATCCTGGTGGCCGTGATCAAGGGGTAAGCAATGAGCAACGCAAACATCGATCGGCGACGGATGGAACTGATCAACGAGCGGTCCGAACTGCTGGCCAAGCTCAACCAGGCGGGCACGAACATCATCGCGGAGGCCCACATGCTGGGCAACGAGGCGTTCGTGGAGAATATCACGGCGGATTACTGGCGGCGGATGCGTGAGAGCATGCAGGACGCCGAGAAGGTGTACGGCCGGTTCCGCGGGGTGTGCGAAAGTCTGCGGGTGTTGGGATAAGCGACATGGCCAAGGGCGGACGGGGCAACCGGGCAGTGGATAACCTGACGCCCGAGCTGCGCGCCCAGGTCGACGCCCTGCTGGACATGGGCAAAGACATCGCCGAGGTCTACGAGAGCTTCCCGGCCGTGCAGGCGGCGATGAGCTACGAGTCGCTGCGGGCCTACGCGGCGCAGCGCCGCCGCGACCGGCAACTGTCCATCATCGCGGACGCCCGGGCCCTGCTGGACGGGATCCTCGACGTGATGGAGGTCGACCGGTCAAGCCTTTCGACCATCGACCAGGTCGCCATCGCGACGGCGCTCAAGGCGATGCTCGCCGGCGACGGGACGCCCGACACGATCAACGGCCTGCGGGGCCTGCTCAACATCCGCAAGGACCGGCGCAAGGAAGCGGAACACGAGCTGAAGATGGTGCTCGGGCGGATGAAGGCGGACCTCGAAAAGGCCGCGCGGACCGACACCGAGACCGGGGAGAAAGTCGTCGACCTGGCCACCGTGGCCCGGCTGATGCGCGAAGTGGATATGGCGGACTGATGCAGGAACGCACGCGAGTCAAACCACTGACCTGGCTGCCGTATCACAAGCGGCTGATTGAGGACCGCGCGCGCTACATCGTCTGCGAGAAATCCCGCCGGGTGGGCTGGGATTATTCCCACGCATACAAGAAGACCTCCGAGCGCATCGAGCAGCGCTGCGACCGGGACCTGTGGTACACGTCGGCCGACGAATCGGCGGCCTACGAGTTCATCGAATACTGCCGGTTCTTCCATGAACGCGTGGTCACCATGGCCGACGTGTTCGAGGATGACATCGAGGATCGCGAGCACCCCAAGGGCGCCGTCAAGGCGTTCTGCATCCGATTCCCCAGCGGCGTGCGGATCAACGCGCTGAGCTCTTCGCCCCGGCGGATGCGTTCCAAGGGCGGCGACGTATCGATCAGCGAGTTCGCATTTCATGACGATCCGGTCAAGCTCTATGCCGCCGCCCAGCCGGTGATCATGTGGGGCGGAAACCTGGAGATCGGCAGCACGCACAACGGTGAGGATTCGCTCTTCAATCGGGTGTGCCAGGACGCGAAGGCGTACGCTGCTGGAAAACGCGAAATCGGCGGTCGGCCGCTGAACGCGTGGAGCTTTCACTACGTGGACATCCACACGGCGGTGTCCGATGGCCTGGTCGAGCTGATCAACCGCAGCAAGGGCACGTCGTTTACCACCGCTGAATTCCTCCACCAGCTTCGCGCGGGCTGCATGACGGAAGACGACTGGCTGCAAGAATACTGCTGCAAGCCGAGCACGGAATCGTCCGCGTTGCTGACGTACATGCTGATCGCCGCGTGCGAGGATGCCGGCTGCCCCATGCCGGGCGATCCGCTGCGCAACGTCGCGGGCGACGAGGCGCGCTACGCCGGGATCGACGTCGGCCGGCACCAAGACCTTACCGTGGTCTGGATCATCGGCCGGGTCGGCGACGTGCTGTGGACTCGGCAGATCGCCGTTCTGGAGAAGATGCCGATCCCCGACCAGGTCGACGTGATCGAGGGCATCCTGCGGGCCGCCGGTGTGCAACGGGCGTGCGTGGACGCGACCGGGCTGGGCATCGGGATTTCCGACGGGCTGCGCAAGCGGCTGGGCGATTACGCCGTCGAGCCGGTGGTGTTCACTGGACCGACGAAAGAGCGCCTGGCGGTGCCGGTGCGGGCCCACTTCGAGGATCGGACGATTCGCATTCCCGACCACGTTTCGGTGCGCGAGGACCTGCACAAGGTGCGCAAGAGTGTGACCGCCAGCGGCAACGTGCGGTTCGACGCGGCCCGCGACGCCGCCGGGCATGCGGACCGGTTCTGGTCGCTGGCTCTGGCGATCGAAGCGGCGGGCAGTGGCAGCCTGCCGGGGTGCGAGCTGGTGGACCCGCACGCAGTCGCGGCCGCCAGGGGCATGACGCCGGACATCGAGCATGGGAAAAACGATATCGTGCAGCGGCTGCTGGCGGGAGCCTGAGCGGCGGGCAATGACGGAAGGCGGGGTCCACAACGATGGCCCGCCCTACAGGACTGAGGGAAGTCAGAAGTTATCCATCAACGGAGGCCAGGGACGGCCATGGGAAAACGCAGGACGCCAGGCGTCATCGTGCAACGCACCAGCGGGATGCCCACCGACATCGTGCTCGGTCGGCCGGCGAACACGCGCGCCGACGCCAGCGGATCCTACACCCTGGAAGACATCATCGCCGAATTCAGCGGCACACCCGGCGAACGCGTCCGCAGCCCCTACCGCAACAGCATCATCGCCCACATCTGCATCGCATCCATCGCCCGGGCTATCGCCCAGGCGCCGCTCCAACTCAAGACCGTCGCCGACGAACTGATCGAGGATCCGGCGCACCCCATCCTGCGGGTGCTCGAACACCCCAACGGACTCCAGCGCTGGACGTCGTTTCTCTATCGCACCCTGGTGGCCTGGTACGAGGACGGGATCGTCCACTGGATCGACCCCGCGCCCTCCGCCGGCGGGACGGCGGAGATGCCGCGCGGCGCACGGCAGCAAGCACGCGTCGCCCGCCGCCACGAAATGACCCCGGCGATCAAAGGTGGCATCCTCACCGGCTGGACCTACCGGCGCCAGGGATCAGGGAATCCCCAGTTCATCCCGCTGGAACATACCGCCACCCTGCGGTTCGAGGACCCCGACGACGAACTCGACGGCCTGCCCCCCCACGTGCCCGTGCTCCGCGCCGTGGTACACCACAACCTGAGCATGGAATTCAACAACGCGGCCATGCGCAACGGCGGCGAAGTGGGCACGATCTACCAGACCGAACAACACCTCCAGCCCGACCAGGTGCAGGCCCTGCGCGAGTCGATCGCGGCCCGGCACCTGGGCGCGGACAAACACCGCCTGTTCGCCATCCTGCACGGCGGGCTGAAGATCGATCGCGGCACGGACGCGCTACGCGATATCGACAACCTCAATGGGATGCGTTTGGACGCGGAACTGATCGGGGCGACCTACGGGGTGACGCCGATCATGCGCGGGGATTACACCAACGCGACCTACAGCAACGCCCGGGAACAGAAGCTGCTCTTCTGGGAGATCACCGGGCTGTTCGTGATCGAGTCGATCGAGGCGGCGGCCAACGTGTTTTTCCTCCGCGGCGAACGCAGTCGCTACAAGCTGGAATTCTTTCTGGAGGCGATCCCGGAACTGAAGTGGCGGGCCATGCAGTACGCCTCCGACGCGCTGGCCCTGACGGCGCACAACGTCGGGCGCAACGAGATCAACCGGCGCTGGGACATCGGCCTGGAAGACCAGCCCTGGGGCGAAGAGCCGCTGGTGGGCGCGGGGCTGCTGCCGATCAGCGTGGTGGTCGGCGACGCGGAGATGGCCGTGGCCAACGACCGACTGCCCGAGGGCGAGATCGACGACGGCGAAACGATCCCGGGCGAGCCGGGCGAGCCGGGGGGACGTGCAGGCAAAACCAATCCGCCGCGCCGCCGGCTGCGCCACCTGGTGGACGAGGCGATCCGCACGCTACGCGACGAAGAGACGCAGACGCGCGACGAAGAGCGGGCCAGCCGGCGACAACAGGCCACGCACCGGGCGTGGGTGGCGTCCTGGGCGAGCCTGCGCCGGGCGGGGACCATTAAGATGCGGGCCTTCTTCAAGGCGCAATCGAGCCGCCTGAAAAAACGCTTGGCCGACGCGCTGCCCGGCAACGCCCTGCCCACCGAGCGCGACGACCAGCAGCGCGACGCCAACGACATCATCGAGCGCGTACTCTACGAGCTGCGCGAGACCGATGGGGAATCGCCCGAGGACCGCCGGCTGCGGGCGGCCTACCAGGGCGTGCTCCGGGACGGCGTCGAGCTGGGCGGCGCGCAGATCGCCCGCGAACTGAGCGACGCGGCCCCGGACTACGTGTGGTCCATGGACGCACCCGACGTCGCCCGGCACCTGGACGAACAGATGATCCGCGTGCGACGGGTCAACGCGACGACCCGCGACCGGGTGCGGCGCGTGCTGAGCGCCGGACTGGCCGAGGGGCAGAGCCTCACCGAACTGTCCGAGCGGATCGATAAGGCGATCGGCGCGGACAACTCCGCACGCGGCTACACCATCGCCCAGACCGAGCTGCACGAAGCGATCAGCGCCGGCCGGGACATCGCCATGCGCCAGGCCGGCGTGGACGGCAAGGCCTGGCTGACCAGCGGCCTGCCGGTGAAGAGCCTGAGCAATCCCGACGGGGTGGTGCGCCTGGCCCACAAGTACGCCGAGGTGGCCAGCCGCGACGGGATTCCCCTGGATCAGCCGTTCGTGTTGATCAACACCGAAGCGCGGGGGAAGGAAGCCGCCCGGGAAACGGCGCGCTATCCCGGGGACGCGAACCTGTCTCCCGGCAACCGGATAAACTGCGCCTGCGTGCAGGTGGCCCGAACGCTGCGAAGAAGCAGCCAGCGGCAGGAGGGCGGCGTGCTGCCCCTGCCGGATCGGTTTTTGACCTACGCGGAAATGCTGGCCAACCGGGAGGCGCAGCGCTCCGGCCCGACGCACTACGAAACGACCGACGGCGAGGAGACCGAGTCATGATTCTGAAGGTACGGGATTTTCCCAGCGTGGTGCCGGCCGACTTCGGCGCGGCCGTCCGGGAGGCGATCCTGGCGGATTGCCTGGCAACCTGCCCGGTGATGGAGCGGAGCATCGACGTCGGGGCACGCGAGGTCACCGCGGTGATCACCAGCGGCGCGGTGGACGCGCACCGCACGATCCTGGGCGCGCGGGCCTTCGCCCGGTCGATACCGAAATTCATGGAGCGCCCAACCTGCCTGCCCGAACACCAGCGCAAGCTGGCCAACGGGATGGCCCCCGTGGTGGGCAGCGCCCGGCGCATCTGGGCGGAGGGCGACAAGCTGCTGGCCCGGACCGCGTTCGCCACCACGGCCGTGGGCAACGACCGCTGGGAGGCCTACAAGGACGGGCACATGCGGGCTTTCTCCGTCGGCTTCAAGGACCTGCGCTGGACGCGCGAGGCCGGCGGCGTCGAACGCCTGGTGGAAGGCGAACTGCGGGAATACTCCACGGTGCCGGTGCCGAGCAACGACGACGCCCTGGTGGTGCGCTACGTGGCCGGGCAACTCGACCGCCTGGCTGCCGAGAACAGCGACGCGGGGCAGGCCCGGGAGATGGGCGCCTGTACGCGCGAACTGCGGGACCTGGTGCAGCGCGTCGAGGACGCCCTGGGGCAGATGCAGGCGCTGGCCGACACGCTGGTGACGCGCGACGCGGCGGACGTGGAGCGCGACGCCAACGACGATACGTATGAGCTCAGCCCGGCGCTGAGCGAGAGGTTACTTTCGATCGCAGGTGCGGCGCGGAACGCCCGCTGCTGAGCTACCTGCCGGACCACTTTAGGAGATTGGCAATGTCCAAACTCGAAGAGATGCTGAAGGAGCTCGGCGACGGCGTGGAGACGCAGACGCGTGAGCTCGACTCCACCAAGGCCGACCTGGCCAAGGTCAAGGCGGCCATGGCCGACGACGGCAAGTCGCGCGAAGAGCTGGCCGGCGAGGCCAAGGCGCTGAAGGAACGCTGCGACAAGCTGGAGGGCGCCATCAAGGACATGTCCGAGGCGCACGACAAGTTGACCCGCCAGTTCGGCGGCGACGACGACAGCCGCACGCGGCGCGATCCGGGGTATCACAACCCGGTGCGCGGGCGGCGCTTCCCCAACCAGCGGGCGGCGGCGGCTTTCGCCTATGCCGTGGGCGCGGGCATTTTCCGGGACAGTGTGTGCCTGGAACGCTGCGAACAGATGGGGGTCCCGGTAACGTATGAGCGGGGCAACGGCCAGACCGTCGACGTGCTCAAGACCCGCGACCTCCAGGTCACCAGCGACCAGGACGGCGGCTATGCGGTGCAGGCGGACGCGATGATGGTGATCTGGGACGTGGCCGACGAGTACGGTGCGTACAACGACGCCACGGTCGTGCCGATGATGAGCCTGGAGAAAACCATCCTGCTGCCGAATGACGGCGTCGAGATGTACTTCGTCGACGAGTTGTCGGCGGCGCTGAAGAGCGGCGTGACCTTCTCGAAGGCGGTGCTCAAGGCGAAGAAGGTCGGCGGGTACGCCATGTGGTCGTCGGAGTTCTCCGAGGACGTGGCCGCATTCGCCGGCGAGCAACTCGCCGCCCTGTTCGGCACGGCGCTGGCCCGCAAGATGGACCGGTGCGTCTTCACCGGCGACGGCACGGGCGCCTACGGCGGGATCGTGGGCGTGCTGGCCAACGCGGACATCGCGCTGGAGAGCATGCCGGACACCAAGACGTCGATCGAGGACGTCACGGCCGACGACCTGCTCAAGCTCAAGTACGCGGTGCCGAGCCGGATCCGCAAGCTGGCCAGCGAGTGCGCGTTCTACATTCACCCCGACGTGTTCTTCGTGATCGAAGGGCTGAAGGATCAGTACGATCGGTACATCCTCTCCGACGCGAAGGAAGGCGCCGAGCGGCGGCTGTGGGGATACCCGGTGCGCGAGATCGAGAGCTACCCGGACCTGGCCGACGACGCGGCCGGCCTGGCCTTCGTGAGCTTCGGCAGCCTGCGGCGGTCGTACGCGGTGGGTATGCGCCGGCAACTCCGCATCCGCAAGGTGAGCGAGCTGTTCGCCCTGGAGGACGCGGAGGCGCTGATCGCATTCGCGCGGTTCGATGCGCAGTGTTTCAACGCGGGGAACATGGCCAACATGCAGACGGCGGCGGCGTAATCCCCGCACGCCGGATACGAAACCGTTGACCGGTCCGCACAGGCGGACCCTGTGAAAGGCAGGAAAATGGGAAACACAACCGACAATCAGAAGGCCACGCTGAGCGTGGAGCCGGTCGCCCGGACGGCGGGGCCCGGCGAGGTGGAAGGCACGGCCGTGGACTGGTCGCGCTTCAACGAAGTCGTCGCCGTCTGCGACGTGGGCGTGATCGCCGCCGGTGAGACGGCGAGTTTCTTCCTCGAAGAGGCCGACGTCGACGACTTCTCCGCCGGGGTGGTCGAACTCGACAGCCTGGAGGACCTGGCCGCCGCCGCCGACCAGTCGGCCCACCTGCTGCACGCCAAGCGGGTGGCCAGCAGCAAGAAGTACGTGCGGGTGCGGCACACGTACAGCGACGCGGCCCTGGCGGGCGCGACGCTGGTGCTCATGCAGCCGCAGGAAGCGCCGGTCAGCTAAGCACGCTGACGGCGAATTGAACGGCGTTCGGCGGCGCCTCGAACACGGATCGAAGCGCCGCCGAACAGGCGAAAACAATCACCGCCGCGCGACGCGGCGCGAATACGGAGAAACCAAGTCATGGCAAAGACCAGCGACAAGAGCGAGACCAAGGCGACCCCCGAGACCCCCACGACCCCGGCGACCATGCGGGTGCGGGCTAACCGCTGTGTGCGGGTCAAGGGCGTCGGCACCAAGAAGGCCGGCGAGGAGTTCGACTGCCCGGCCGACCAGCGCCGCGCCTTCGGGCCGCACCTGACCGACGTGCGGACGCGCGAGGACGTGCCGGCGCAGACGCGCTAGCCGGGCTATCCGCGCTAGCTGATCCGGCAAGACTGTGAACGATTGGAGAAACACAATGAACGAACAAGGACAGCCCATCCAGATCGCCGATCGCGATTGGGTGGAAGTGCGGGTGAAACCCGAACGCACGGCGCCCGTGCGCTGGAACGGGAAAGACTACCCGCCCGGCGCGAGCATCATCGCGCGGTACTACGAGGTCAAGCCCGGCCTGGCCAAGCAGTTCGACCTGGTCGCGCTGCGCCGGGATCATGACCCCAGCCAGCAGGCGGCCGAAGAAGTACTTCCCGGGCCCGAGCCGGCGGAATAACGCCGGCCGGAAAGACGGACCCCGGAGCTGTCGCTCGGTCTGGAAGGCGGGCACGGCCCGCCCTACAGGAAGCGCGGCGGGGGCCACAACGAAGGCCTGCCCTACAGGAAGCGCGGCGGGGGCCACAACGAAGGCCCGCCGGATAGGAAAATCGCAATGCTCTGCACGGTTGACGACATCAAAACGCTCATGGGCCGCACCGACGGCGACGACGACGCGCTGATCGGACAGATGGCCGCACTGGCCAGCAACTGGTGCGCCCACCACTGCGGGCGCTACGACGCCGCCAGCGGGCAGAGCCTGATCGAAGCGTTCACCGGCCGGGTCGAAGAGTTCCCGGCCGGTGAGCCCCACGTCGACCTGGCCGGGTACCCGCTGGCGCCCGACGCGGGCCTGGTCGTCGTCGTGGCGTCCAACCGGGCCAACCTGGACACCGAGACGCCCCTGACCGCCGGCGTGGATTACCACTACGGCGGACTCTCCCGCCTGTACCGGCTGAGCACCGGCCGGCGGAGCGGGCGGGCCTTCGGCTGGGTGAGCGGATGGGTGCGGGTGACCTACGCCGGCGGGTGGCACCCGGCGGACAGCGCGGACCCGGTACCGGCCGGGTTCGCTGCGGTGCCGCCGCTGCACCGCAGCGCGTGCGCCACCCTGGCCAAGCACCTGTTCGAAAACCGCGACCACTTTGGGCAACGCTCGTTCCAGGTGGGGACCGCGACCATCGATACCGTGGTCCGCGACCTGGGCGTGGTGGCCATCGTGCAGCAGGCGTTCGACGGACTGCGCGGCGCGGCCGCGATCGGGATTGGATAAATACCCATGGCGACGGCGGTCATCCAACTGGACGCGCGCACCCACCGCGCCATCGAGGCGGTGAGACGCTACCCGCAGAAGTTCGCCAAGGCCCTGGGCGCGGCGATGCAGGAAGGGGCGGCGCGACTGGCCAGCGCGATCAGCGAATCGCAGTTCACCGGCGACCCGCTGCAAACGCGCACGGGCAAACTGCGGGCGAGCGTGAGCTGGAAAATCCTGCCCTTCGACGACCAGGTGGTCGCGGCGATCGGCGTGATCCGGGGCCCGGCCCGGCGCTACGCCCGGATCCAGGAAGAGGGGGGAACGATCAAGGCGGCGCCGGGCAAGGCATTGGCCATTCCCCTGCCGGCGGCGCGGACGGCCAGCGGCCGACCACGCTACCCGGGCGGGCCCCGCCAGGCGGAGAAACGCCACCCGGGCGAGGTGTTCTTTCTCAAGCGGCCGGGCAAACCGCCGCTGATCTGCCGGGCGAAAAAAGTGGCCGGCGGGGGCAACCGCACCGGCAAGGTCATCCCGCTGTTCGTGCTGCAAAAGTCGGTCAAGCTGCCGGCGACGTACTGGCTCAGTGAGGGGATTATCAAGCACCGCGACGTGTGGGCGGTGGCCTTCAACGGGCGGATGAAACGGGAACTGGATTGAAAGTCAGAAGGCAAAAGTCAGAAGTAAAAAGTTGGAGGCTGCGATGGCGGCGGTTTTTCCTGAGATCATGACGGCGTACCTGGGCCAGGCGGCGATCAGCGACTACTTCGTGGAGATCCACCGCCGGCGGGTGGACGTGCCGCGGCACAACGGGCGCTGGCCCATGCTGCAAGCCTACGTGGTGGACAACGCCCGCGACCAGGACGCCGGCGACGGCAAGCCGGTGCGCTACGCCAACTACGTGCTGGTGGCGGCGGCGAAACTGGAGGCCGGTCAAAACCAGGACGCACTGATCGCCGAGATGATCGACGCATTGGAATCGGCGGCGCGGGACCTGGTCTACAACGTGGACGGGGTGCAGGCGGACGCACTGCTCGACGACTGGACCAGCGACGACAACGTGGGCGACAAGTCGGGCGATCGGGTGTGGATCGAAGTGCCGCTGATGCTGAAGTATCGCAGCGGCGATTAGGTGGCTTAATGCTGATAGCTGATGGCTGATAGCTGACAGCGAATTGGAGAAAAGACAATGGCAGGCGTTTATGCAACGAACACAGTGGCGGCGACGCACGGGGCGGCGGCAGTCGAAGGACTGCTGGACATCTCCGAGCAGTACAGCCGGGTGGAAAAACAGAAGCCGGGCGACGGCGCCCCGCTGCAATATGACCAGGTGGACAACAACCTGTCCCTGCGGCTGACGTTCAGCAGCCAGGCAGCGGCGGCGGCGTTTGCCGCGGCGGCGGAGGCCAACCTGGTGATTCGCCAGCGGCTGTTCGGCGGGACGTTCCAGGACGTGACCTACAAAAACGTCCAGGGCAACAGCTCGGACCTGAGCGTTCCGACGGCGCAGGACACGGGCATCGGCCGGGTGACGATCACGGCCCGGGCGTCGTTCGCGTCGGACGATACGTACGCGACGATGAAGACCTCGGCGGCGGTGTAGCGGCTGTTGTCTGCGGGCTGCGGTCCGTAGTCTGCAGTCCGTAGTCTGCAGTCTGCAGTCTGCAGTCTGCAGTCTGCAGGCTGGAGGCTGGAGGCGGTAGGGATTATCCATGGCGAGCAACCTGAACGAATTCGTGCAGCTCGTGAAAGTGGTCGGGGCCGACGAGGCCATCCGCGCCATGCGCGAGCTGGGCGTCAACACCGC
>NPIF01002755.1_pt5 | contig 14449 bp, 12 predicted proteins | sample 8637461 | NCBI WGS metagenome assembly NPIF01 (sample SAMN07420641, study PRJNA396082) | bioreactor metagenome | isolation source: sample BR12 brine-fed electro-methanogenic bioreactor BR | place: Japan: Kochi | collected 2016-12-09
GATCCATGTTGAGTGGCCTGCTGACGGGATTCGCCGTCACCTGCGTGTCGACGGCGATTCTCTTCGTCACCGATCTCGGGCGGTATGCGGAGCTTCGCACGTTCGACGTCCGCATGAGGCACTGCAATGATCTGCCGCCCGCCGCGCCCATCGTGCATGTCGACATCGACGACGGCTCGCTCGATCGGATCGGCCGCTGGCCGTGGAAGCGCAAACAACTCGCGGACATCGTCAGCACACTGGGCGACCTCGGCGCCGAGTACATCATCATCGATCTACTGCTGAGCGAGCCCGAACCCTCATATATCGACGATCCCCGATTCGCCGGGCCGGCCGGTCTCGACGAAGACGTGGCCGTGCGCGGCGAGGTCGGCGAGAAGGACCGCGTTTTCGGTGATCTCGAACTGGCCGACGCCGTGCGACGAGCGGGCAATGTCTATCTTGCTGCTCAGTTCGACATCGCACCGCCGGGGGCCGAATCGCTGCGCGAACGACTTCGCGATCTGATGGCGGATGGAACGCCGCCGTCGGTGAAGGAGGCTGTTGCGGCGTTGCATCTGCCCGATACGAGCGAGCAACGGCGACGCATCGCGCGCGAACTCCTGCGTTTGCGTGTGTTCACGATCCTGCTCGAGGATTTCACGCTCAGCGAGGAAGAGCTCGCGATTCGTCTCAACGAAAGCGTCGAAGCCGTTGACGCCGTCATCGCCGGCGTTAAACGCGAGGCGGCCCGCCGGCGCGTCGGAATGCTGTTTGCAGAAGCCGAGACGGTTCCCTCGCACGCGTCCGTTCGCGCCGCCATCCTCGGCGATCGCCGAGATGTGTTGAACCCGGATCGCGCCGACGTGGACAGCGCGTATGCATATCACCTCGGCGTGAGCGAAGTCACCAGCCGCCTACCCGCGATCGAATCGCAGACGGCGGACCGCGTCTATACGGCGCACAAGCCGGTTCCGCCGTTCTGGCAGATAGGCGCCGCGGCCCACGGCATCGGTGCGGTCAACTTCGTGCCCGACCTCGACGGCGCCGTTCGGCGCGTTCCGCTCGCCTTATCGTACGAAGGCAGACTGATCCCGCATCTCGGCCTCGCGGTCGCGTGTGATCACTTGCATCTCAACCTCGCCGGACTCAGGGTCGGCGTCGATGGCTACCTGCGCATTCCTTCAAAGGGTGACGCGGCGGGCCGCGACCTGCCGCTGGATGACGATGGTTGCTTCGTCATTCACTGGACGCAGACCGGTCCACACTGGCGAGAGGGCGTCGATTTTCCGCACATCCCCGCGGCGAAGTTCTACACGTTGGCGGAAAAGCAACGTGAGATTAAAGAGAACCTGACGCGCATCGACTACGACCTGGCCGACATCGTCGCACTCGTCAAAGGCCAGGTCAGAATGCTGTCGCCACAAGAGGGCGAGGCGGACCAGGCGCTGCAGATGGAGAATCCGTTCCGCGCCAAGGTCAGCCGCCACAATGATATGCTGCGAACAGCCCACCAGGCCCGCCTGCGACAGTCTCTGCCGCCAGATGAGATTGAAAAGATCGAGTCCGAGGCGGCAACCCTCCTGGAGGAGATTCGCCGCGATCAATCACTGGCCGTTTCCACCGTCAAGCGCATGTGCCGGGAATTCGAATCCGTCACGGAGGCCGAACTGGCCGAAGACCCTGGACTCCGCGAAATGGCCGCGGCGTACCGCAACGCGCAGAAGACAATAGACCGGGACATCGAGGCCCTTCGCCGCGCCAACGAGCGTCTCGGCACAACTGTGGAAAAGCTGCGAGCGGAACTGACTGCCGCCGTCGACGGCAAGTTTGTGTTTCTCGGCTTCGCAGCGACGGCCGCCGGCGACATCGTCCCGACGCCGATCGATCCGCGCACCAACGGCGTCATGTGCCACGCGAACATCGTCAACTCGATCCTCCAGAAGCGATACATCTCGACCGTCTCAACCGGTCTCAACGTTGCACTGTGCCTTGTCCTTGGCTGCTTCATCGCCGTCATCACCAGCACACGTGGACCCAAGTTCGCCCTCCTCGTCATGCTCGGCGTCGGAGTCGCCTATGCCCTCCAGACCAGTTACATCTGGTTCCTGCACTACGACACATGGAAGGGACTGGCCGCCGCCGTCATCACGATCGCCGTTGTCTGGGCCGTCGTCACGCTCTTCCGCCAGTTGACCGCCGAGCGTGAGCGCCGCTTCTTCGCCAAGCAACTCGGCCAGTACACCGCCCCTGCCATCGCGGCGAGAATCGCCGAAAGCCCTGAAGCCGCCGAGGCCTTCAAATCGGTGCAGACGCGCGACGTCACCTGCTTCTTCAGCGATCTCAAGGGTCTCACCACCATCACGGAACAGGTCGACGCCGANNCGCCGAAGTAGTCCAACGCGTCCTCAACACCTACCTCGAACGCATGTCCCGCGCGATCTGGTCCGGACGCGGACTCATCAACAAGTTCATGGGTGACGGGATCATGGCATTCTTCAATGCCTCCGTGGATCCCATCGACGAACACCCGCGGGTGGCCTGCGAAACCGCCCTTCGCGCCTTTGCTGAGCTTGATGCGCTCAAACGCGAGAAACGCGACACACCCGATGCGGCCATCTTCGATCAACTCCACATGCGCGTCGGACTCGCGTCCGGTCTCTGCAAGAACGGCGACATGGGATCGGAGTTGAAAGCCGACTACACCGTCATCGGCGACGTGGTAAATCTCGCCGCCCGCCTCGAACCGGCCAACAAGGTGTTCGGTACGCAGGTCATGGTCTCCGGCCCCACGCGCGACGCCGTCGTCGACGACTACGAATTCCGCTACCTCGCCGAGCTGCAGGTCAAAGGCAAATCGCTGACGGTGCCTGTCTATGAGATCGTCTGTCCCAAGGGTCAACTCACGCCCGAGCAGCGCGAATACATCGAGCGCTTCGAGAAGGGCGTCGAACTCTACAAGCAGCGCAAATGGGACGAGTGCATCGTCCACTTCACGCGCATTCTTGCTCGACGCTTCGACGACACCGGCGCCAGCCGCTACATCGACGCATGCCAGGAATTCAAGACGTTTTCGCCTGATGACGACTGGAAGGGATCACTGGAATTGAAAGAGAAATAACGCGGCTTGCGCTCACTCGCCTTGCGCAGAGGCAAGATGTGGCGCCAGCATCTCGCACACATATCTTCCGAATGCCGCCGCGCCTTCATCATTGAAATGCACCGAGTCGTCGAAATGTGCCGCGCCGCTCGGCAGATCGATCGCCTGATCGATCAATACCAGCCCGTGCTCCTTCGCCGCCTGCCGGATCAGCCGGTTGACCGCCCCATACCCCGCGTAGTGCCCCTCGATCGACAGATACGGATGGTCCATCAGATCGCCATGGGCCAGGCGTTCCTGTTCCTCGCGCGGCTGGTCCGGCGAATACGCCGCGCGGACCGTCACCAGCGCCAGCTCGATTCCATGGGCCCGGCAGATTGCGATCAGCGTCGTGAGGTTCCGCTCGAACGCCTCGATCCCGCGCGGATCGGGCGTGTCGCTCCGTTCGATCGGCTTGCCGAACCAGTTGCCGTGCTTGATCTGCCGCGCGTAGCGCACGCGGCTGACGATCTCGTTGTAGATTTCGCTGCGCGCCAACAGACGCGTCGTCCACGGCGGCGGCGGGGTCGGCTCGACGATTGCGCGATGCGCCTCGCCGAACTGATGCGACGGTCGATCGGCATACGCCACGTCGTTCACGCCGGGATAGCAGATGATCCAGTCGGGCTTGATGTCGAGCGTGCGGAGTTCGAGATCAATGATGGTCCGCGGCAACGCATAGCCCGGCGTCGCGGCGTTGATGACCTCAATCGGCGGCAGGTCGGGTTTCTGTTTAAGTGCGGTCCCGAGTTGAGCAGGCCATGTCTTTGAATCGTCCGTCACCTTGACGTCGAACGTCGTCGACCCGCCGATGCAGGCGATGCGCACGACGCCCTCGGGTTTTTCCAGCGAGAATTCCGGACCGCGATAGCCGAAACTGTTGATCGTGATATGGCGGCCCTTCGCCGTGATGTCCGCCCCCGGCCGCGGCATCTGCCCCAGCCATGTGTGCCCGACGTAGAGCTCGTGATTGACCGCGCGGGACTCAGGATCGGTTACCGTCCACCGCCCGTTCTTGACGCGATTCCACACCCGCACGCCGCCCTCGAGCACGGCGATGCCCACCAGCAGGGCAACGATACTGAAGAGGAGCTTCCTGGCGAGCGTCTTTCTTTGTGCGGCTTTCGGCATTCTTCCCACGAGGTGCGTATTGAATAGGCTGACGACTCCACTTGCGCAACGCTCCGGTAAGCGTGCACTCCTGACTATTATCGGCACTCCCGGAGCCGCAGTTGAGATGCTTGCCGCGTCGCCGCGCATGGAATCGACATTTGTCGCGAAAGTGCTGGTCGACGGGTCCGTTACGCCTGAGAGGGGCGCTGATCGGCCTGAGCCCCGGCCAATATCGGACCCGACCCCGTCGGCGGATGCCGCCATGAGTGCCATGGTTGTGGCACTCTTTAACCTCACACCACGGGGATTATGGGGCTTATGTGAATAATGAGGTTCTTTATACCTGGCGACACATTGATCTGTCGGTGCCGCTGCAGGTAGAATCAGAACATTCGAACACTCCCATCGGGGAAGAAGTGATCAACACTGATCAATGTGTGGTGCAAGCCCGTAGAGGTGCGGTGCTGCGCATGATCGCAACTGTAGAGGAGGGAACAATGCGGAAAAGTCTAGTTTGTTTGACGATTGCGCTGTTTGCCGCCTGCGTCTGCGGACAGGCGGAAGGTAGCTCGATCGTCGTCGCCAATTCGGAGTCGGTGACGTTCACGGGCGTCGATTCCGTCGGCCCATACGGCGATGCCGGCAACACCATACTGAACCACACCTTCACCGGTGGGTTCATGGCAAACGCCATCGTCGTCTCGGGGCAGTTGACGGAAGTGCTCACCGGCACCTACGCGTCGGAAGCCGAAATCGACATCGTGTGCCCGAACGGCGCAGGCTATCTCGCGCCGTCGAGCGTCACTAGCTACACGGGAACGTTGGTCGTCGACCCGACGACCTTCACCATTCCAACGCCGTTCGATCCCGCGGGCGAAGCCACGTTCGAGTTCTACGAGGGTTACGACGACGGCGCCGGCGCCGATCAGACCTGGGACACCATCACGTGGGAGTTCCAGGAGATGAGCGTCGTGAACGGCAACTACAACATGGGCGTGCTGCCGGGCGATGGCAGCATCGTCAGCGCGGCTGGCAGCCACGTTGCCGGCGGTCTCGACTTCTTCGAGATCGAACTGTCGGCGGCGCTCAATCCCGCCAGCGGTTATCTCAACGTCCAGACTTATGATCCCCTCACCGGGGACAACATGGACACCGAGATGGCACTGTTCGACAGTGCGGGCATCCTCGTGGCCCTCGATGACGACGGCCAGGCGTCCGGCTTCGGCGGCCTCTACAGCATGCTGTCGTTCGGCGCTGCCGATCCGCTCGCTCCGGGCGGTTCCGACGCGAACGCCGGTGAAGACGGCGCCACCCTGGCGGCCGGTGCATACACCGTCGTGGTCGGCGGCTATGACACCAACTTCGAGGATCTGACCATCGGTTCGAGCCACATCAGTGAAGTCGTCGGCGGTTCGTCCGAAGGCGACTACGGCATCGACTTCGCGTTCAGCATCCCCGAGCCTACGATGGTTCTGCCGCTGTGCCTCGCCGGCCTGGCGCTGATCCGCCGCAGGAAGTAACACACGCCTACGCTTTCGCCTTCGAAAGCGTGACGATTGATAGAACAAGAGGCCGTCCCCCGGGGCGGCCTCTTTCTTTTGGTGTGCCAGGCATGGCGTTTGACTTGGAGGTGTGAGTCCTCTGGGGGCCTTGATGGCAGGAACCCCTAGCCGAACAGCAAGGGCGTCGTCGTGAGGCGGGGTCTGAAGGAAGCTGTAAGCAAAGCTCCGGCCCGAGGAACACGAACCGCATACGAGGCGTCGGTCGGTGGGCGAGCGGGCCCGGCAGTCGGCGTGGAATGGACGCGGCCCCTGGTGGAACGCCGGGGCCAGCCACATGAACCACGCCGTCCCGACCTCCGCACTGCGCGGACTGGGACTGATCAGCCTGATGGACGAGCATCGGCGACTCGCGGGCTGCCCGTGAACCGCCGTATACGGAACCGTACGTACGGTGGTGTGGGGGCCGGGGGAGGGTAACCTGCCCGGCTACCCGATCACACCCCTGAAAGTGCCCGATCTTCCGGCAAGCCAGAAGACCGAAGGCGCTTCAACCACAACGAAACGTACCAGGGTGCCCTGGCTCTTGAGCCGGGCTGCTGTGGATGCCATGCCCACCGGCCGCCGGCCGTGGGCATGCAATTGTGCCTCCACCCTGTCATCGTGCCGCGGTCGTTCGTAGTGTGCGTCCTTGGCGCTCCACGCTTGCTCCAACACGCGAAGCAGCGGCTGTCATGTGAGTTCGTTTTCAATCTTCCCGCGCATTCAACGTGTGAGTGAGGTAGCGCGATATCGATTCCACCGTCAACAGATCTTGTATGTTCTCGAGCTTGATCCGCTCCGGTATTCGTGTCCAATCGAAAAACGGCAGCTTTTCCTTCAATGTACGAACAGCACCATCTGTCAACGCACCGTCCTGCCCTACCTCCAGCGCGCTTGGGTCCAACATCTGCTGAAACGCGATCTTCGTCTTGAACCGTTGCTCGCAGCGGAACGACAAGTCGAGCAGATCGATCGACTCGCCACCGAGGTCGCTGAAGAACCGTGCTTCCGGGACAACTTCCTCCGGCTCGACCCCCAGTATATCAACCAGCATATCATTCAAGTCCGCGCGGATTGTCTCCTCAGAAGGCATTGGATGTCTCCATCTCAGCGAAGTTTGAATTACTGTCTCGGTGTCAGCGCACTGTCACCAACGACGCGGCATGCGAGTTCCTCATACGACTCCGGAACAAGGTCGGCATACACCATCGTCACCATCGGGTGTGCGTGCCCCAACTGCCGCTGCACAAACAGCAGATTGCCGCCCGTCCGCAGATAGGCCAGATAGCCGTAGGTATGCCGCAGAAGCTGCACGCTCGCCCGGCCTCCCAGCCCGGCACGTTCAAGAATCGAGACGACCCGGCGGTACAGCCCCGTCCGCTCATAGGGCCGCCGCCGCTCGTGATACAGGAACGGCAACGCACCATCCTTCATGTCTGCACCCTCCGGCAGCAACCCCGAGCGGACCTCCTCGACGTAAGCCCGCACCAGTTCGCATAGATGCCCCGGCAGGAACACCTCGCGGGCGTTCCGCCCCACCACGTGGAAGGTCGCCCGCCCATGCCCCGCCGGCGTGTCCGCCAGCCGCAGCTTGCAGAATTCCGTGCTTCTCAGCCCCGAAAACAGCAGACATTCAACGATCAGCCGATCGACTTGGGCGCCCACTGCCTGCTTTGGTTCGGCTTCAGCCTCGGCTGAACGCACCAACGCCAGAAGCGTCTCGATTTCATCGAGACTCAAGAACATGTCTTCAGTGATATCCCAAGGTTGCCGCGGCATACTCTTCTCCGATCTGTTATGTTGCCAAGAATAGTATCGGCAACATTACTGATCTGTCAAGAGATTTTCACTGATCGCGTGTAATCCTTTGTGAGAGAATTGATTAAGAGCGAAAAAGCCGACGGCGGTATTGAACCGGGGTCCAGTGAGCCTGCCCGCAGACCCTTAACTGTTCGCTCTATACTCCAGCAGGCACCATCGATGCGCCGGGAGCTACGAATGGCGGACAGTGTTCGCAAGCGCGGCTGGACAGACAAAAGCGCCCATCACGTCGTCATCATCGGCGGCGGAGCCAGTGGTGTACTGATGGCCACACATCTTTTGGGCACCGGGCATCCCGATATTCGGGTGACCATCATCGAACGTGGTTCCATGCTGGGCTGCGGCATCGCCTATGGCACCACCCATCCGCAGCACCTTCTCAACACCCGCGTCGCGCAGATGAGCGCATTCCCCGACAGGCCGGACCATTTCGCGGAGTGGTTGACGCGGAACGGGTGCCCTGCGACGGACCAGTGCTTTGTCGATCGCGCGACATATGGGCGATATCTCGACGATCTCCTGAACCCGTGGCGCGAGGGAGAGGACGCGCGCCGACTACGCTGCGTTCAGGGGGCCTGTATCGGACTTCGGGAAACAGCGACCGGGATCATCGCACGGCTCGATGACGGAACCTCGGTGATGGCCGATGCCGCAATCCTTGCCACGGGCCATGCCGTGCCCGCCGAACCCGAACCGCCCCTGCGCGGCGCGTGGGACTTTTCCAACCCGGCTGATCCCGACGCCACCGTGGCCATCATCGGCACTGGCCTCAGCATGATCGACCATGTCGTGACCCTTCTCGCCGCCGGTCATCGCGGGCCCGTCCAGTGCATCTCCCGCCGTGGGCTTCTGCCGCAGGTACACGCCCCGACCCGGCCGCTCAAGCTCGGGCGGCAAGACATCCCTCTGGGCGCTTCGGTCAGCGCAGTTCTGCGATGGTTGCGCGACCGGGTGCGCGACGCCGAAGCCGCCGGAGGGACGTGGCGGGATGCGGTGGACGGTATTCGTCCGCATATCGCCGCAATCTGGCGATCCGGGGACACCGAAAAGCGCGCCCGGTTCCTGCGCCATGCCGCCGCTTTCTGGGAGGTACACCGCCACCGGATGCCACCGATCTCGGCCGACCGGATAAAGACGGCCCGAAAGCGGGGTCAGTTGTCCATTGTTCGCGGGCGCTTCGACACTGCCGCAGTTCAGGACAATGGCCGTATCAGACTCAACGTGACGGCTCATGGTCGCGCGGAGGCAAGCGTTCACGACGTCGATCACGTCATCGACTGCCGTGGCATCCGCCGCGATCCTGTCGAACACGCCACACCGGTCATCCGCAATCTCATGGATCGTCGGGCGGCGCGTCTCGATCCTTTGCAGCTTGGTCTCGACACAACACAAGACGCCCAAGTGATCAACGCGTCCGGATGGCCGTCCTCGCGTCTTTTCGTGATCGGTCCGGCCGCGCGCGGCGCGCTGTGGGAGATCACCGCGATTCCAGACATCCGCGAACAGACCTTTCGCCTTGCCAGGGATGTCTTCGGTTCGGTGGAGCTTGCCACCCGCCAAGGGGCCTGAAGTTCTCCTTCAGGCACTCGAAACGGAGCGGATACCCTCTTTTTAACCTCTTCTTTGGAATGGAGAAAGTCACTTAAAACCGATACACCTAAAACACGACTGATATAATCGTGAAAGGTGATGAAATGGCCGGAATCGTAGGCTTCGCGGGAAGCTTCAGCCAACCCTCCCGTACCCGCTCCCTGGTGCAAGCCGCTGTCGATGACGCGGCGCACCGGACAGGCCTTCGTGGGCTCGTCTTTGATCTGGGTGATCTCGGCGCGTCACTGGGGACAGCCAAACGGATCGATGATCTTGGGCAAGACGCACGCAAACTGGTCGAAAGCCTGCTTGCTGCCGACGCGATCGTCGTCGGCAGCCCCGTCTACAAGGGCAGCTACACTGGGTTGTTCAAGCATCTCTTCGATCTGATCGATCCGGACGCGTTGCGGGGCAAGCCCGTATTGCTGACCGCGACTGGCGGCGGCCACCGGCATGCACTGGTGATCGAACATCAGCTGCGCCCGCTGTTTGGCTTTTTCGAGTCGGCGGTCGTGCCGACAGGTGTCTATGCCGCGTCCTCAGACCTTGATGGGGGCGTCGTCACATCACCTGAAATCGTTGCGCGCCTGACGACGGCGGTCGGCCAGCTTGTCGGCGCTTTAAAGTCGGGCAGGGAGGTCGCAAGACCCATCAGCACCGCCGCCTGAGCCACCACCAAGCAAACCCAACACCTCGTCATCCTGACCGCAGATGCGCGTCAGGCAACGGCGAAGCCTTGTCCAGACAAAGGAGACATCACATGACCATTCAGGACCAACCAATAGCAACGCTGCCCGACGCGGACGTGCTACCGCTCACCCCCAGAATCGGCGCCGAGATCCGTAACATCCGCCTGAGCGGGGACCTTCCGGACAGCCTGGTCGATCAGATCAAGGCGTGCATCGCCCTGCACAAGGTGGTGTTCTTTCGAGGCCAGCACGATCTCGACGATGCCGGTCAGGAGGCATTTGCGCGCCGCCTTGGCGCGCTGGTGCCGCATCCGACCCAGAAGATCCGCGACGCCAGCGAGGCCATTCTTGAACTCGATTCCGATCACGGGGGCCGGGCTGATCAGTGGCACACCGACGTTACCTTCGTGCCCGACTATCCGAGATACTCTGTGCTCCGCGGCGTGACCATTCCCGCGGTCGGCGGCGACACGGTCTGGGCCAATACCGCGACAGCCTTCAACGATCTGCCCGCGCCCCTGCAGCAACTCGCGGAAAGCCTGCGGGCTGTCCACAGCAACGCCTACGACTACGCTGCGCAGCGGCCCCGCGCCACCGAGGTCGACCGCAAGCACTACGAGGAGGTGTTCCGCTCCACCGTGTTCGAGACCGAACATCCCCTCGTCCATGTCCACCCGGAAACCGGCGAGAAGAATATCCTTCTGGGCAGTTTCGTGCAGCGGATCAAGGGTCTCGACCGGTTCGAATCCGCAAAGCTCTACGAGGTGTTCCAGAACCACGTCACCTCGCCCGAAAACACCGTGCGCTGGCGCTGGCAAGAGGGCGACGTCGCCATCTGGGACAATCGGGCGACACAGCATCGTGCCGTGAACGATTACGGCGATGCCCGCCGTGTCGTGCGCCGCGTGACCATCGCCGGAACCGCTCCCGTCGGTGCCGACGGTTCGACATCAAAAGCCATTCGCTGAATTTCCTTCAAGGAGAAGACCATGACCAGACAGATCAAACTCGGCGCTTTCCTTCCCGGAGGCGGACAGCATGTGGCCGCCTGGCGCCACCCCGACAGTCCGGCTGACGGGGCCACGAGCTTCGAGTTTCACAAGCAACTCGCCCTGTCCGCCGAACGCGGCCTGTTCGATGCCTATTTCCTCGCCGACGGCCTGGCGGTCGCGTTCGGGGGCGGCATGGAGGGTGGCAACGCCAAGGTGGCTGGCTTCGAGCCAGTGACGCTGTTCGCCGCTCTTGCGCCGCTGACGACAAACCTTGGCTTCATCGCAACGGCATCGACCAGCTACGAGGAACCCTACAACACGGCCCGGAAATTCGCCTCGCTCGACCTGATTTCCGGCGGGCGGGCAGGCTGGAACGTCGTGACCACGGGCAGCGCAGCCGCCGCCCTTAACTTCAACCACGACACCCAGCCAGCCCATGCCGACCGATACGCCCGTGGCGCCGAGCATGTCGAGGTCGTCAAGGCGCTTTGGGACAGTTTCGAGGATGACGTATTCATCCGCGACAAGGAATCCGGCGTCTTCTTCGACACCGCCAAGGTGCATCCGACGGACCATCGCGGCACCCATTTCAAGGTCAAGGGACCTTTGAACGTCTCCCGCTCGCCGCAGGGCCATCCCGTGATCGTGCAGGCGGGGCAATCCGACGACGGGCGTGCGCTGGCGGCGGCCACGGCCGAGGTGATCTTCACCGCGCACCAGCGGCTGGACACCGCGCAGGAATTCTATCGCGACATCAAGGCGCGTGCGGTCAGAAACGGGCGGGATCCATCTCATGTGCTTATCATGCCCGGCGTTTCGCCCTTCGTCGGGCGGACAGAGGCCGAGGCACGCGAGAAATACGACCGGCTCACCTCACTGATCCTCGAGGAGGACGGCATTGCACTGCTGAACGGCCTGACCGGCGGCACGCTTGATCTGAACGGCCTGGACCTTGATGGTCCGCTGCCGCCTGCGCCGCAGACAGAGGGAATGAAGTCGCGCCAGACCTTGATCCGGCAGATTGCTGACGAGAATGGCTTCACCATCCGCCAGCTCTACCAATGGGTCGCCTCGGCGCGCGGTCACTACACGGTCATTGGTACGGCCGAACAGATCGCGGACACCCTGCAGGAGTGGTTCGAGAACGAGGCGGCGGACGGGTTCAACATCCTGCCGCCCTGGCTTCCCACGGCGCTAGACGATTTCGTCGATCTGGTGGTCCCCGAACTTCAGCGGCGTGGCCTGTTCCGCACTGCTTACGAGGGCAGCACGCTGCGCGAGAACCTCGGGCTTCCCTTTCCCGTCAATCACCATGCTGAAACGCGCGCCGCCTCGCAAGCCGCCGAATAGAGGAGAGACCAATGACCTATCAGATTTCGGAAACGGACGTTCGGGGCCGAAAGGGTCCGGACATCCCGGCAGCCCTTCTGGGGCTGGGGCGGCGCGCTCGCACCCTGGCGGCAGATTATGGCCTGCTGGTTACTTTCTTTGCCGGATGGCAGATCGCCAGCACGGCGGGCTGGCTCAATCCGGCGGTCTTTCCGCCCATCGACAAGGTGGCCAGCGCGCTCTGGAAGGGTCTGTCGTCCGGCGCGCTGATTGATGACATCGCGATCTCGCTTCAGCGTGCGGGCTTTGCCTTTGCCGCTGCGGTGGCGCTCGGTATCCCTCTTGGCCTCTTCATGGGCCAGATCCGGGCGGTCGAGCGTGCGCTGGACCCGATCCTGCAGCTTTTCCGGCAGACCTCGGCCCTGGCGCTCTATCCCGTATTCATCCTGCTGCTGGGTCTGGGCGAAGGCTCCAAGATATTTGTGATCTTCTGGGCCACGCTTTTCCCGATCCTTCTCGCCACCATCGGCGGCGTGAAGGAAGTGGACAGCAAGCTGATCGAGATGGGGCGTACCTTTGGCGCATCGCGTGCGACGGTATTCCGCCGCATCGTCCTGCCCGCGTCGGTTCCGTCGATTTTTGTCGGCCTGAGGCTGTCGGCCACCACGGCCCTGCTGCTTCTCATCGCAGCCGAGATGATCGGCGCGAACAAGGGCCTCGGCTTTCAGGTGATGAACGCCCAGTACAACTTCCAGATCCCGCTGATGTTCGCTGCGATCTTCCTGCTGGCCTTTCTCGGCCTCGGCGCGAACTGGGTGCTCGTCGTTCTGCAGCGCCGCCTATGCCGCTGGAGCACGGCACCCCACTGAAACTTTGTAATCAACCCAACCCACAAAAAACTCAAGGATAACTGACATGACCATCCAACTGGAATCTTTCATCGCGGCATCGGCGCTGACGCTCGGTATATCCAGCGCGGCACTTGCCGAAGATGTCACCTTGCGCTTCCTCGCCAGCCATGGCGGCGTATCGGCCCATGAACTCGCCTACGACCTCGGCTATTTCGAGGGCACCGGGATCACGCTGGAAAACGTCGGCTATGCCGGCGGCGGGCCGGAATCTCTGTTCGCCCTCGCCTCGGGCAGCGTNNTGCAATCGAAGTTCGTCGTGCTCGAGGACAGCCCGATCAAGTCGATCGAGGACATCGCAGGCAAGACGATCGCGGTGAACACGCTTGCGGCGCATCTCGACTACACGACGCGCGAGGCGCTGCACTCCGTCGGCCTGCCGCAAAACGCGGCCAACCTGGTCGTCGTGCCCGGGCCGCAGCTGGAACAGGTCCTGCGCTCTGGCCAGGTTGACGTGACTGCCTTCGGCTACTGGCAGACGACATTCGAGGGCGCGGCGCAACAGGGCGGCGGCTTGCGCGTGGTGTTCGACGACACCGACGTTCTGGGCGAGATTGCGGGCGGCTTCACGGTGTTGCGTCGCGACTGGGTCGATGCCCACCCGGATGCGGCGCGCGCCTTCGTGGAGCAGTCCGCCCGCGCCCTCGACTTCGCCCGCGCGAATCCGGAGCAGGCGCGCGAAATCCTCGCCCGCATCCTCGAGGAACGTGGCGAGAACCCGGAAGTCGCGCAGTTCTTTGCAGGCTATGGCGTGCGCGAGGGTGGCCTGCCAGTCGAGCGCGATATCCAGTTCTGGATCGATGTTCTGGTGCGCGAGGGGTCGCTGCGCGAAGAACAATTGAGCGCGGCGGATATCCTGCTGGTCACGGGCGACACGCCCGTCACGAACTGAGGGGGCCGTGATGACCTTGGTTCAAACCCAGGCGAAAGGTGAGGTCACGATCCGGGATCTCACCAAGACTTTCACCATCGACGGCCAGGCGCTGACGGTACTCAAGAAGATCAATCTCGATATCCGCGGTGGCGAAAGCCTTGCCATTGTGGGGGCGAGTGGGTCGGGGAAGACGACGCTCCTGCGTGTCCTTGCCGGGCTCGAGGAGCCGGACGAGGGCGGTGTCCTCATCGACGGTGCTGCGGTTCACGGGTTGGGGCGCGAACGCGCGGTGATCTTTCAGCAGCCGCGATTGCTGCCCTGGCTGACGGTCTTGGGCAACGTCGCCTTCGGACTGGAAGTGCAAGGCCTGACCAAATCCGAAGCTGCCGAACGGGCGCGCCACTACATCCGTCTCGTCGGCCTGACTGAGTTCGAGGGCGCCTGGCCCCGCCAGCTCTCGGGGGGCATGGCACA
>NPIF01001762.1_pt1 | contig 14401 bp, 11 predicted proteins | sample 8637461 | NCBI WGS metagenome assembly NPIF01 (sample SAMN07420641, study PRJNA396082) | bioreactor metagenome | isolation source: sample BR12 brine-fed electro-methanogenic bioreactor BR | place: Japan: Kochi | collected 2016-12-09
ATCTGCTGTCGGGTGCGGATCATCTCTCTCAGTTTCGCCGGATTCTCCGGATGCTGGGAGGTGTTTGCTAAAACTCTCACACTGACTGTTGCACCCGGCGATTCCACCGGAGGACCGGCCTGTGCAGACGTTACAGACGGCGGCCCCACAGACTGGTTCCCCGTGTCATCCGGCGGACCCCGTGTGCCCGCCACCTGATCCGGCCTCCCCCCCTGCTCTGCAGCAACAGCAGGAGCTGCGGCGGCAAGAAGGAGGAAGAGGCAGAGAATAATTGACAGATGTTTCATACGCCCCCATTTATACTGAGAGACATATAAACATTCTCCCGGAGAAGGGAGAGCGGGGAGATTCCGGATAAGAGATTTAGTATCTCCCGGTTCCAGTCACCATATCCCCCTGCATCTCATTCCACCCGTCATGCGGGCCTCTGAGTTGGAGTGACGAGAGCTGGGAGTAGCCATTCCCGCTCCATCCCAGGCTCCACCACTCGTTGCTGCCTGAGAACCGAACCCCAACCTCGACACTTGTGTCTGGAGAGGACTCATAGGAGAGATACACAGGGCTTGTGATTGCAGTACAGGGGGAGGGATCCCTGCCCATGCCCATGATGCTGCATCCACCTTCAGAGGGGGTGAAAGGGAGGAGGGGTTCGGTTCCTTCCGGATGCTTCGTCTGAATGGTCCTGCCGGGATCATACCGGATACCGAAACTCTCCGGCATCAGGATCGGTGTCTCTTCGCTGTAGCGATCGGATGGCGGCATTGTGGGGGGAAGGATCTCCTGATCCGGCTCGATTGCAATCGGCATCCCGCGATATTCAGGAATCATTCTGTCTGCTTTGATCGAGAGGAATCGCGTTTCATCGATGGTGACAATCTCAGCCTCCCAGCCATCCGGTATGCCATAGAAGTCAGAAAGGAGGGGATCAAATCCCGTGGAGGGATACGGGAGGAGGAGCGTCACATTATACAGGGGTTCTGTGAAGCTGAGTGTCGCCTCGTACGAGTAGCTGCTCTGGTAAGAATCAAGTGATTCCGGTGAGCCGATGCAGCCGGCGGCGAGGATGCAGATGATGCAGAAGAGAGCGGGGAGAATAATTCTCATGGAGAAAGATTGAATTCCTCCGGGAAAAGTGTTGTTGATCGGGTTGTGAAGATGCCAGAAGATTCCCGCAGGTATTATCTGATGCAGCGGGGATCCATAGCTACACCGATGGGTTCGTTGCCGGAGTTTATCAGGATCAGCCCGACATCCAGGTGATCACCTCTATCTTGCAGATGATGCAGCCGGTTATGCCATGCCAAAAGAGGCTGGTGCCATTAACCGCAGGACGCATGAGCGGGGAGCCGGTCTGGTATTTGTTGTTGCGGGGGGGGCGGTATCGGGGCGATACGTGCGGCATTCAGTTCTGCCTCAGTGACCGCATCAGGATATGCCCGATACTTGTAGGAGATAATCATTCACTTCTCCAGTTGAGAGTCAACATACTCTTTCAGAGCATCAAGGCTCACCTGTCCCGATGTTGCAAGGAATACGACGGGGACCAGAACGAGTCCCCCCAGAAGATTCCTGGTTTCAGGGAACTCCTGACGCAGTCTTCGGGATGTTACGCCCTTGATTAAATAAAAAGAGGGTTTGGTTTGAGGGTTTTATTCCGTCGTCCTGCCGTCGAAATGCTCGTGTGCAGCTTCTGCTTCTGCCTTTGTTTTATGGATCGTCTTATCCTGGTGTTCTGGGGGGGAGTAGATGGTGTATAATTTCAGATCGGCTGTTTGTGAGGTGTTGATCACGTTATGTTCTGCTCCTGCAGGAACAATAACGGCACTGCCGTCTTTGACTGCATGTGAAACACCATCGATGACGACCTTTCCTTCGCCCTCCTCGAAGCGGAAGAACTGGTCGATATCGTCATGCACCTCGGATCCGATCTCCTCGCCGGCTTTTAAGCACATCAGCACAAGCTGGCTGTACTTCCCGGTATACAGGACTCTCCTGAAATCAGTGTTCTTTACGGTCTCTGTCTCAATATCTGCTGCAAATCCTTTCTTCATATTTTTTATCCTCCATATGATAACGGCTGGGCCGTTAAGATACCACTAGGACGGATGATCATATCATGGTTTTGGAATTGGCAAATCCCCGGCGCTTTTACTTTCAAACTCAGCGTACGGTGTTTATTGTATCCCTTGCAGATTTTGAGATACAACACAGATCAGGTGATGTGAATGAATGTTTCCACACCAGAAATCCAGGAGATCGGTGCGAGAGAGGTCGCATCTGTCTCATTCACCGGAAATTATCCTGGGAATGCAAGCGTCTTTGAAAAGCTGTTTGGTACGCTCTGCGGATTGGGCAGGCGAGGATGATCAGGATGAAGAAGAGGATCTGGGTGATATCCAAGAAACCTGATAAGAGGAGAAATATACTGAGCAGAATGTTGAGTATGATACAGATGACAACCACAAGGGCGACCCGCGGATCAATTGGGAGGTACATATCCCGCCTCCAGAGAAGATCGATGAGAGAGGAGAGCTCACAAGGAATCGGCGTAGTCTGTCAATAGGAGATGGAAGGGATAATATCTGCTTTGATGAAGGATCATCGGGAGATCGATCAAAAGCATGGATATCCCTTACGTCGATAATTCAGCCATTCGAAGCCCATTTGCAACAGCAAGCAGTTCGGATGCCTCATGCAGTATCACCGCTACCGAAACGCTCATAATCCCAAGTGCGGCTGCCGGTATCATAAGGCCCAGGACGAGGCAGGAGAAGATGATGTTCTGCCTGATGATCGAACGTGATCTCTTCCCATACCGGATTGCATCGGGGATTCCGCCGAGATCATCTGCCATAAGTGCAACATCAGCCGCCTCGATCGCAACATCACTCCCGATTGCACCCATAGCAATCCCGACGGTCGCCTCTGCGAGTGCAGGAGCATCATTGATCCCATCACCCACCATCGCAACCCCGCCATACCTCTTTTTCAGGCGGCGAATCTCAGCTATCTTCTCCTCAGGCAGAAGGCCGGATCGAACCTCGGCGATGCCGAGCGGAGATGCAACTGCATCTGCTGTTTCTGCTGTGTCGCCGGTGAGCATGATGACAGCGATACCCATCTTCCTGAGTTCTTCAAAGGCTGCTTGTGCCTCAGGGCGGAGATTGTCACGGAGGGCGATAGCGCCATAGACCTCTTCTCCGGTACCGACGAGAACAACAGTTTTGCCTTCTCTCCTGAGGGTATCAATCAATGATATCTGGATGGGAGTGACGGGGAAGATATCCGGCCGGCCGACAGAGATCCGCTCTCCCCCTATCACTGCATGGACACCGGCGCCGTTTGTTATACAGTCATCAGTTATCTCGAAGAGAGCGTATCTGTGATCAGATGCAGCCTTCTGTATTGCTCGTGCAAGGGGGTGGATCGAGCAGCTTTCAACCGATGCGGCATACCTGAGGATTTCCTCCTCGCTTTTTGTAAAGGATATGATATCAGTTATGCCAGGAGTCCCGGTTGTGAGCGTACCGGTCTTATCAAAAGCAACCGCACTGATGGACCCGAGATTTTCCAGGTGGATTCCACCTTTGATGAGAAGCCCCCGCCGCCCCGCAGTACCGATACCGGCAGCAATGGCAACCGGGGTTGAGATGACAAGGGCACAGGGTGCTGCTGCAATGAGGAGAACGATGGCACGGTACAGGTACTCATCCCATCCATACCCGAGTGTTCCAGGAACAATGACAAGAAGGATAGCTCCAATAAAGACAAGCGGGGTGTATCGTTCACCAAAACGTTCTATAAACCTCTGTGTCCTCCCTTTCCTCTCCTGTGCCTCCTGAACAAGGTGAATCATTCGGGCGATCGAATTATCGGAACAGGGTGCCGTCACCTCCACAGTCAGCATCCCGGTATGGTTCCCGGTGGCCGCATAGACCAGATCGCCGAAAGAGCGGTGAACAGGAAGAGATTCACCAGTTACCGCCGCCTCATCAACATCGGAGCTACCGGATATGATGATGCCATCAGTTGGGATCGCCTCTCCGGGGCGGACTACAAAGCGATCGCCGGGAAGCAGCTCCCCGGCAGGGATGGTTGTTTCTCTTCCATCGCGGATCACCCGTGCCTCTTTGGGGGCAAGCTTCAGAAGCTCCCGGATCGATGAGTGGGTCTTTGCGATGGTATACTCCTCGATACCTTCGGCAATCCCATAGAGAACAACAAGAATCGCCGCCTCATCAAAGAGGCCGAGTATTATTGCACCGGCTGTGGCTGCGATCATCAGAAACTCGATCCCGATCCTTTGGTGATGGAAGAGTTCCTCCACTCCTTCCCGTGCCCAGTGATAGCCGCCAAGGAGGATGGCGATCCCAAAGAGTGGAAGCCCAAGCCACCCATCTATGACTGATAGAGAAAGGAGAATGACATTAATCAGCACCAGCGCCCCCGCCAGAAGAGCATTCCTCAGCTGAGGATAGAGATACCAGGGCCCGTTATATTCGATATGACAACAGCAATGTCCCATGAACAACCTCGAACTTCATCTATAGAACCAGATACACTTTTTATACCAATAAACCAGAACGTTACCCTGAAGAGAGGTGATTTCCCTGACTGAATCCAGTTACCCCGATGATATCTGCTTCTGCCCGCTCTATGGACTCCTTGATGTGATAGGAAAGAAATGGGCGCTTTTGATCATAGCACTCCTTGGCAATGACCATGAGATGGGCTTTAATATGCTCAGGAAGTCCCTCACCGGGATCAGCCCGAAGACTCTTTCAGATACGCTCAAACGCCTTGAAGAGAACGGGATCGTCCATCGCAGGGTTGAGGGGACATCACCTCCGACAGTCAGGTATACGCTGACGCCGGATGGGTGCAGCCTGAGGGAGCTCTTAATCCCGATGCTCCGCTGGGTTGCAGATCATGGAGGGCATGAGGCGGACTGGTGCCCGGTAAGGTCGCATCCGGGGCTGAATAAGAACCAATAATTCCTTTTTCAGAGGGCACTGATAGTTCCATGGGATATGGCGTAGATTCATCTCAGACACCCGGTTCGAGATTCATAGAACAAGATTTATTATTCATGGTACCAATTCACGGATATGCGATCCCCCGGATCCGCTGATCAGTCGATCTCACTCCTCTATGTAGATGACGAGCCGGCGCTCCTTGAGATTGGAAAGGCATTTCTTGAGCGGAGCGCCGGGATCCGGGTCGATACAGAGGAGACGGCAATTGATGCACTTCGCCTGCTGGAGACGCAATCCTATGATGCAATCGTCTCCGATTACCAGATGCCGGAGATGGACGGGATCGCATTTTTACGGGTCCTGAGGGGGAGGGGCGACTCAACCCCGTTCATCATCTTCACCGGAAAAGGGCTGGAAGATGTCGTCATCGAAGCATTTGAGGCGGGCGCAGATTTCTATATTCAGAAAGGCGGCGATCCGAAGTCACAGTTTGCCGAACTTGAGAGGAAGGTGAGGAGGGCGGTTGATCTCCACCGGGCAGAGAGTGCAATCAGGGAGAGCGAGGAGAAGTACCGGAGACTGGTGGACAGGGCAAGCCAGATGCTCTTCCTCCACGATCAACACGGTGCAATCCTTGATGTCAACCGGAAGGCGATAGAGAGCACCGGGTACAGCCGTGAAGAGCTCCTCTCGATGAATGTCGCGGATATCGACCCCGATGTAGATGAAAGAAATGATAAGCGCTGGCTCTGGCAGGAAGCGCCACTGCTGGAGGAGATGATCTTTGAGACACGGCACCGGCGGAAGGATGGATCGATCTACCCCGCCGAAGTGCATGCAACCAGGGTAACGATCGCGGGGGAGCCCTGCATTCTGGCACTTGCAACCGATATTACAAGCCGCAAAGAGAAGGATGTAGCACTTCAGGAGAGTGAGGAGAAGTTCCGGAGCATCATCGAGAATCTCCAGGATATTTACTACAGAACCGATGCCCGGGGAATAGTCACGATGCTGAGCCCCTCAGCAGCGGGAATCTTTGGCTATGATACACCAGATGCGATCATTGGAAAGCCTGCCTCTGATTTCTGGGCATATCCTGAAGAGCGGAAGGAGATTCTGAGGCGTATTGCAGAATATGGAAGGGTGCTGGACTATGAAGTCACCCTCAAAAGAGCGAATGGAAGCCCCCTCCCTGTTTCAGTATCCTGCCATCAGATCTATGATACAGATGGCCAACCGGAAGGAATTGAAGGAATCATACGTGACATAACTGCCAGAAAGGAGGCTGAAGAGAGGATCAAAGAGAGCGAGGAGAAGTACCGGCTCATCGCAGAGAATACCGCAGATACGATATGGATCGCTGATCTCAACCTCAAAATCCAGTATATAAGCCCCTCTGTCCAAAAGATGTGGGGATATACCCCGGAGGAGGTGATGGGGCAGTCCTTACAGGAGATGCTGACGCCCAGATCATTTGAATCGGTACAGAAACGATTTGCCGGGGAGATGGCGCTTGAAGCTACAGGAGAGGCAGATCCTGAGAGGACGATTCACATAGAGTTTGAGAAGTACCGGAAGGATGGAACGACGATACTGGTTGAGAATGCAGTCCGGTTCCTCCGGGATCGGGATGGGCAGCCGACCGGTATTATCGGGGTATCACGGGATATCACCGAGTGGAGGAGAGCGGAAAAAGAGAGAGAGAGGAATGAATACCGTTTTTCACTCCTGGCAAACCAGACCCGCGCCTATATCTGGGAAGTGGATTCAAAGGGGCTCTTTACATCAATCGGTCCGGAGTCCGAGGCGATAATCGGGTATATGCCGGATGAGATCGTTGGGAAGCTGCATTTTTTCGACCTGCATCCTGAGGAGAACCGTGAGGAATTCAAACGAGCCGTAATGGAGGTTTTTGCCCGGGGAGAGCCGTTACGAGAGTTTGAACATAGTGCCATACGGAAGTCAGGGGAACTCTTCTGGATCAGCACAAGCGGAATTCCACTTGTTGACGATTCCGGCAACCTTATTGGGTACTGGGGAACCGATACCGATATCACCGAAAGAAAACTCGCAGAAGATGCCCTGCGGACCGCCAACAAGAAACTCCAGATACTCTCGGGCATCACCCGCCATGATATCCAGAACAAGATTATGGTCCTTCAGGCGTACCTCGACCTGACGAGACCGGAGGTTGATGATCCAAAGCTCTCGCAATACCTGAGTGAGATCGACAGGGCAGGCAATGAGATCCAGCGGCAGATCGAGTTCACCCGCACCTATCAGGAGCTCGGTGTGGAGCGGGCGGCATGGTATGCACTCAAAGACCTCATTGCGACAAAATACGGCTCCAAATTGCCTTCTTTTGCCGATTGCATCGGTTATCGGGTGCTTGCCGATCCGATGATCGAGAAGGTCTTTGAAAATCTCATGGATAATACCCTCCGGCATGCCGAAGGGGCGAGCCGGGTGGAGATCCGATGCGAGGAACGGGAAAGGCAGCTTGTTATCATCTGGGAAGATGATGGCCCTGGAATCCCTGATGATCTGAAGGAGCGGATCTTCGAACGGGGTTATGGAGAGAATACCGGACTTGGGCTCTTCCTCTCTCGGGAGATCCTGGCAATCACCGGGATTACCATTAGAGAGACCGGAGAATATGGAAGAGGAGCGAGGTTTGAGATGGTGGTGCCTAGAGGGGGATGGGGGAAGATTAAGGCTGAGATCTGATCCCTTTCTCTGCCGCAAACAGATCTTCGTTCCTCCATCTTCTCCTCAGAACCCCTCCGGCTCCACCGCGTTCCACCGGGCTCTCCCCCTCCGGATGAAGTACCATGCCGGAATAGCAAGGAGGACTGCCAGATAGGCATAGTCAGCGTTTGAGTACCCGGCTGCAGTCAGGAGGGCAATGGCGATTCCGACCAGAACGAGGTATGTAGCGAGTACTTTTACATCATAGACGAGCACGTTCGGGGAGAGCCCTGAGAGCCAGACCATCACTGCTGTTGCATAGAAGGAGACCGAGAGTGAGAGGATAACAGAGGGTACCAGATAGATCCCATCTCCTGAGAAGATCGCTACAACAATAATAAAGAGGGCCGGGATCACCTGGAGGATCGCGAATGTGGTGATTTTGCCAGTAATGATCGTGCTGACATCAATTGGAAGGCAGGCATATGAGCTGACGCTGTCGAACATGGTCACCCACGTATACATCGTCGATGCGATGACGCCGGTTGTGATCGCGATTAAGAAGATGAGACCCTGTGGCGGCAGAAAATCAGCGAGCAGGGAGAGGAAGAACCAGATCACGAGGAGCGGAAGGATGAATGAGAAGATCGTCTGGCCGATCAGGCTCCCGCTCCGATAGAGATCAAGGAGATCCTTTGCAACAAGCGGGGAGTTTTGGAGTATGGAGAGCCTTTTCAACAGGGGGGTGAATGCATCGGTATATCTCTTTGCAGAACCGGGAGAGACCGGCTCGAAGAGGAGTGTTGCGCTTGCGAAGAGGAGGAGAAGAACGAGCATTGCAAGGAGAAGGCTCGCAACCGAAGGCGCGTTATAGATGAGCAGAGGCGGGAAGAAGAGGGCCGGGTTAATCGCAGTCACAAGAACAGTTCCCCCGATACCAATGAAGAGTAGTATAAGAAGGATCCAGAAGATTGCCTTCGATCGTGCATAGACTGACGAGAGGAAGAAGATACCACAGAGACCGAAGAGGAACGAGAGTGTCAGTGTTGTGAGGAGCAGAAGAGCTGAGAGAATCGGAACCCCTGTAAAGGGTGATGCCAGGATATACCCGAATCCAAACGGAAGAACCCAGAGGAGGAAATAGTAGACGGTATCCTTAACCACAAAATTCAGGAAGATGATCATCTCTGAGATCGGCAGGCTCCGTGCAGAATAGGCAAGGAGGCTCACCTGCCCGAACCGCCGGTTCATCACTTCGCTGCCAAGCAGCCCAAACCCCCCGACCATCACGCCAAGCATCAGGTAGCTTGCGTGGATGATCAGCGTAAGGTATCCGGGAGGAAGGGAGATCTGGATTACTGGTATCAGAAACGAAGCCATGAACGCGATCCCAAAGATCATCACTGGAAAAAGGGCAAACGAGAGGCTTCCAAAGATCGTGGAGTGCATCCGCCACTCCTCTTTCATCATTGCGATAAAGAGATCAAGCATGGTAGCCCTTCCTGACAAGCGAGAGGAAGAAGGAGGGGAGATCTGTTCCATCTGCGATCAGTTCGGCAACAGGGCCGCAATGAAGCAGTTTTCCCTTATGGAGAATGGCAAACTCCGAACAGATCTCCTCTGCCACCTCGAGGATATGGGTTGAGAGAAATATCGTCCTTCCGTTCTTCACATAATCAACAAGATATTCCTTGATGAGATCCTGCATGATCGGATCGAAGTTGATGAGCGGTTCGTCTATGAGTGCGAGAATTGGTTCATGAAGAAATGCCTGGGCAAACATCAGCTTCTGCCGTGTGCCGCGTGAGAGATCCTTACACAGGACATCTTTCTTATCTGCAAAATCGAGGAAATCGAACCACCAGTCTGCCTTCTCTGCACAATCCGGGATCTTCCTGACGGCTCCAACGAAGTCAAGGTATTCCATTGCCGAGAGGAAACTCGGGGGCGTCTCCTGTTCGGGGATGATCCCAATTCCCCTCCTCACCCCGACAGGATCTGCAACCACATCAATTCCGAGGACTGAGGCGGAGCCGGCGGTTGGTTGTACCTGCCCGGTCAGCATCTTGATCATCGTTGTTTTCCCGGAACCATTTGGTCCAAGCAACCCAAAGAGTGCTCCTTCCTGAACATCCAGAGAGATGCAATCAACGGCGCGAAGATCGCCATAGTCTTTGACCAGATCGGTTGCTCTGATGACGGTGGACATGCTGACTGCTCCTTTTCTTCTGAGTGTGGTTCTTATTTTGAGAGATAAAAAGGTATCTTGTGCAGGGATTCCTGTGAGGAGGGTAGGTTTGGGGGGGGGGCGTTGCCAGGGGTAGTAATTCCACCTCTTATGTTCAAATATGATCTCCAGACATGTTATTCCCGTCATCACATTCCTCCTCAGAATAGGCATCCTCCTCAGAGAGCATGCTGCCGATTGCCATCTCATATGCCCTCTTCCTCGCTGCCGGATAGACCGGGAGGAGAATATCTACGGGATCAGCTCCCCGGATGGTGAAGGGGGCCTCTCCGCAGAGCTGCAATGCCGCAAACTCCGCCTCCAAACCGTCGGTGATGGAGAAGGCGATCTCAGCTGGTTCACCCTCATTCTTCCAGAACCGATCTGCTGTAACCGCTGCTCCTGCCTTTGCACCCACTGTTCTTCCCAATCCGGTAGCAGCGGCTTCACCCTCCCCTGACCGGGAGAGGGGATCACTGCCGCCTGCCGGGGAGCCTGTAGAAGCCTGTGTGGGGTGCTCATCAGACACCTTCTTCCTCCTGGAGCGGAGAGCTGCCAGCACCTCATCTTTCGTCTTGCCCCTGAGTTGAAAGATCAGGAACGGATCATTATCAAACCGCTCGGCAAGGAGATAATAGGCAGCGGCGATATGCTTGCAGGGATTCTCCCAGTCCGGGCAGGAGCAGGCCGTCGTGATATCCTTATGTGAATCCGGGAAGAGAGAGAACCCGGTCTTTCCAACGATCTCCTCGATCTCGGCAGGAACTTCCCCTGCAAGGAGCTGTGCCGAGTAGAGCGCTTCTGAGGCCATCGTATCGAAGATCCGCGTCCATTCACTCTCGGTAAAAGACCGGAGCCGGATCGAGACCGAGTACGGTGACCTCCGAGAGCCCTGCACCTTTGACTCCACGCAGCCATTTTGGATCAGAAGGCTGATCACCTGCCCTTTCCGGGCATATGAACGGCCCCGCTGGAGCCGGGCGGCATTCCCCATCCGTTCAAGTGCGGAGATGAACCGTTTCGACCACCATTTGTCTCCGATAGCCCCCCGTTTGCTCTTTGCTTTTATTCCATTCTTCACCGCAATCGGCGAGGTCTTCTCATATGATGGATACCAGTAGCTCATGAGAACGCCTCCTTCCTGAGCATGAGGAGATCACGCAGTTCATCATCAGAGAGGGTTGAGATCCAGTCTTCCCCGCCGGAGAGGATCGATCCGGCAAGTTTCTTCTTCCCTTCGATCACCTCGTCGATCTGCTCTTCCAGTGTGCCGCCCGTGATCATCATCCTGACCTGCACATCCCGCGTCTGCCCGATCCGAAATGCCCGATCGGTTGCCTGGTTTTCAACCGCGGGATTCCACCAGCGATCGAGATGGAAGACATGGTTTGCAGCCGTCAGGTTCAGCCCGGTGCCGCCAGCTTTCAGGGAGAGGAGGAAGATCGGCGGGCCGCCATCTCCCTGGAACCGCTTCACCATCGCATCACGCTCCTTCGTGGGAGTGCCGCCATGGAGGAAGAGGACCGGGACATTGCACCGCTCAGTGATCAGATCTATGAGCCGTTCTCCAAATGAAGGGAACTGGGTGAAGATGAGTGCCCGTTCCCCGGCATCCAGCACTTCCTCAAGCATCTCGAGAAGCCGTGTGCATTTTCCGGATCGATCACAGGATGCCACGGTATCCTGCTGGAAGAGTGCCGGGTGGTTGCAGATCTGTTTCAGCTTCATCAGGGCAGAGAGGACAAGACCTTTCCGTTCGATCCCTTCCCGATCCTTCACCATACCGAGAAGTTCAAGCACCACCCCCTCGTAGAGGCTCGCCTGTTCGGGGGTTAAGGTACAGTAGACCTTCATCTCCATCTTCTCCGGGAGATCGGATATGATCGTCTTGTCCGTCTTCATCCTCCTCAGGACAAACGGGCGGATCAGGGTTCTGAGCTGGCTCGTTCGTTCGGGATCATTAAACCGCTCGATTGGTGCGGCATACTGCTCCTTAAATGCCCTCATTGAGCCGAGGTATCCGGGATTTAAGAACTCCATAATGGACCAGAGCTCGATGAGCCGGTTCTCAACAGGGGTTCCGGTGAGGGCGATCTTATGATCTGCTGCAAGCGATCTGACCGCCCGTGCCTGTTTTGTCTGGGGGTTCTTGATATTCTGTGCCTCATCGATGATGATCGCCTTCCATGAATGGGATTTAATCTCCTCAAGATCACGGACGACGAGCGGATAGGTGGTGATCGTCACATCAGCATCGCCGAGGAGGGCTGTATCGCGGGCAGAACCGTGATGGGTGTGGATTCTGAGAGTCGGTGCAAACCGCTGGATCTCATGCCTCCAGTTGCCGACAAGTGAGGTGGGGCAGATGATCAGGGCAGGCAGAACCTCCTCCTGCCAGGCAAGAAGATAGGCGATGATCTGGATCGTCTTCCCAAGCCCCATATCATCGGCAAGGCATGCGCCGATCCCGTTTCGGGTGAGGTACGAGAGCCAGGCAAGCCCCTGTTCCTGGTAGGGGCGAAGGGTTCCCCGGAATGTGGATGGCACGGGAACCGGGGCCATTTCGCCCTTCTCAGAGAGGAGCCATCCCATCCAGCCATCGGTATCGACGAACTCCGCAACCGGCAGATCGGGATCTGCGCCTGAGGAGAGCCTGAGGAGATCGCCTACGCTCATTGTGCCGAATCTCCTCTCAAAGGCCCTTTTAGCCTTCTCGATCCCGGATTCATCGATGGAGACCCATTGCCCATGCATCTGGATGAGCGGGATCTTCTGCCGCATCAACTCATCAAACTCTTCAGGCGTGAGTTCGGTATCTCCGAGTGCAACCTTCCACGAGTACGAGGCGATACTCCTGAGGCCGAACCGCCCTTCTGATTCGGTTTTTGTAACCGAGACCTTGACCGAGGGTTTTACCCCGGTCTTCTTCCACCAGGCGGGGAGGATGACAGAGTACCCGGCATCGATGAGGAGAGGGGCTGCCCCGGTGAGAAAACCATATGCACCGGAAGTATCAAGCGACAGAGCCATCGGCCGTGCAGTTTTTAAGCCTGCCTTCAGTTCCGGGTAGATCCGGGCAGCCATACCGAGTTCTGTGAGGAGTATATCCGCAGGATCTTCTCGCGAGGTAATGGTGGCGGTGCCGTTCCAGATATCTTCCGCAGGGATGAGGCAAGACGAGGTATCCGGATCGGCGAGATTGAAGGTGAGCTTCCACTGCTTCTCTCCGGGTTGTGGATCTTCAAGCAGGAAGCAGCCCCTAAGTATAGTGTCTTCCTTATGGGTTCTGGAATGGAGGGAGCCAGAATCGATCCACTCCCGTACAATCATCCTGAATGCTGTTGTATCGTCTGCTTCATCCGGAAGGGAGGTTGGTGTCCCGGAGAGCTGCTGTATCCATGCCTCTTCGGGGAGGGGGATCTTCCTCTTCCGGCCACGTTTTGGGGGGAGGAGATCGAGATTGGCTATCCCCGAAGATACTATGTCATGGACTGCATGGTTGAGGAATGAGGTGATGAGGGCCGCATCATCGATCCCATCCCCGGCCCAGATCCGGCAGGCGGGGGGGCATGTCCTGAGAACCGCATCAAGCCGGTTTGTATCCTGGATGAGTGCCTCCCACCCGGCAGGGCCGGGGAGGAATGCACCATGAATGACAAGATCGCATGCATATCGTGCCGCCGACGACCAGAACCGGAGTGTTCTCCCAACCGGAAGCTCTGAAGGCAGATCTGCCAGATCCGAAAGCGAGAGCGGGAGAGAGAGCACAGGGACAGTGAACGGGGCCAGGATTGTGGATATATCCTGCGCCGATCCATCCCCACATTCAGGGGAGGGGAGAGGAAACGATCCCGATGATGGAAGGAGGAGGGTGGCTGAATCACTCTCATCTGCTGGTGATTTATCGATTGGATACCCGATGCCGGGTATTATGCTATAGAGCGACAACCTGTCTGCTGCAAACGAGTGCGGGCGAACCGGGGGGATCTTCGGCCGCCGCCCCCACTTCTTCTCTCCCTTGCGTGGGGCGGTGGTATCTTCACCCCAGACCCGGATGACTCCGGGGCAGTCTGGCGTCCAGAAACCATGGAGGATAATCATGCACAAGACCTGATCCTGTCAAAATGACCGTTCTTTCAGGAGGCCATGCCAGGAACCATAGCCGGAATGATCCTCCGTTTCATTCTAACTTTTCCGTAAGGGATGATAAGATCTCTGAAATGGAATGCAGGGGAGAGGAGATATGGGTGTGTGGCTGAGGAGACACGTGAGAGAATGAGGTGTAAGGGGTGGGTACATTGAGATCCACTCTGAATGTTCACCCAAAACCCACCAGAAACGCCGTCACCGGCAGAACCTCAATTCTAACTCCATCAGCCATCATTGTCTTCTGCTGGTGTTCGGTGATGATCATCCCTTCCGTCAGACCGAACTTTCTGCATGCCATGACGAGAGCAGCGACCTCCCGTTCCATATTCTTGTCATGGAGCTCATAGCAGACCTGGTATGC
>NPIF01005707.1_pt1 | contig 14396 bp, 10 predicted proteins | sample 8637461 | NCBI WGS metagenome assembly NPIF01 (sample SAMN07420641, study PRJNA396082) | bioreactor metagenome | isolation source: sample BR12 brine-fed electro-methanogenic bioreactor BR | place: Japan: Kochi | collected 2016-12-09
AACTGGTTGTACTTGGCGATGCGATCGGTCCGCGACGCGCTGCCGGTCTTGATCTGGCCCGCGTTGGTCGCGACGGCAATGTCGGCAATCGTGGTGTCCTCGGATTCACCGCTGCGATGGCTGATGACGGCCGTGAAGCCGTTGCGCATCGCGAGGTCGATCGCGTTGAACGTCTCAGTCAGCGTGCCGATCTGGTTCACCTTGATGAGGATGCTGTTGCCCGCGCCCATCTCGATGCCCTTGCCCAGCCGCTCAGTGTTGGTGACGAAGATGTCGTCGCCGACGAGCTGTACGCTGTCACCGATCTGCTCCGTGAGCTTGACCCAGCCGTCCCAGTCGTTTTCGGCGAGGCCGTCTTCGAGGCTGCGAATCGGCCACTGGCGGCACTTCTCGGCCCAATAGTCGGCCATCGCTGCTGAGCCTATCACCTTATTGGGATCGCTCTTGAAGAACTTGTACTTGTCGGGCGCGCCGGCCTCGTTGGCCAGCTCGCTGCACGCCGGGTCGAGGGCGAAGAAGACCTGTTCGCCGAGCTTGTAGCCCGCGTTGTTGACGGCGGTGGCGATCAGCTCAAACGCCTCGTCGTTGGATTTGAGGCTCGGGGCGTAGCCGCCTTCGTCGCCGACGGCAGTGTTGTAGCCCTTGTCCTTCAGCACCTTCTTGAGCGAGTGGAAGATCTCGGCGCCCCAGCGCAGTGCTTCGGCAAAGCTGGCCGCGCCCCAGGGCTGGATCATGAATTCCTGGAAGTCGACGGTGCTGTCGGCGTGCTTGCCGCCGTTGAGGATGTTCATCATCGGCACCGGCATCACGTGGGCGCGGCACCCGCCGAGATAGCGGAACAGCGGAAGCTGGCAGGCTTCGGCGGCGGCCCGGGCGGTGGCGAGCGAGACGGCCAGGATGGCGTTTGCGCCGAGTTCGCCCTTGTTGGGCGTGCCGTCGAGTTCGATCATGGCGGCGTCAACTTCTTCCTGATCCGTCGCGTCTAGACCGACCACGCATTCGGCGATGCGATGGTTGACGTTTTCGACGGCCTTGAGGACGCCCTTGCCGAGATAGCGGCCCTTGTCGCCGTCGCGTAGTTCGACGGCTTCGTGCTCGCCGGTCGATGCACCGCTGGGCACGATGGCCTGGCCCGTCGAACCGTCCGCCAGCACGACCACGGCTTCGACGGTGGGGTTGCCGCGGGAATCCAGCACTTCGCGTCCTTGCACGTGGATGATTTCGGTGGTCATGGCTGTTTCTTCCGGTTGAGTAAGAGGTTACAGGTCTATCGGCCGATCGCTGCCGAAGGCTGCAACCGCAACCACCGGTGTCTCGGGATCGGCCGGGGCGGGGGAATTCCCTGCCTGACGACGGGCAGGGGGCCCGACGGGGCAACTTNNCCGGCGACTCAGAAGCACGACAGGGGGTAATACGGTGGCCGCAGGCGCCCCAGTTTATGCAGACTACCGTTCGGTCTCCGTTGATCGTGAATCGCCCAAGTTGTAGCATTCGCGCGCGACCTTGTCGGGTATCCACACGTCTCGAACGCCGCGGCCGCGAGCCAGCGCAGATACTCACGGCTGCGCGTTTTGAAGGAGACGACCAGTGTCACGCAACGGATGGCTCCGTACACTGCCGGTTGTGTTGGCGGCCGTCGGCGCATGCGGCTGTCAACAATACCCGATCCCGGATCAGAGTCAGTTTGCTCCGNNGTCTGATATGGCGATTGAGGGCGAGGCAGTTGTAAGGCTGTACCTTGCGCCCATCGCTGGCATCGAGGCCATCGCTGTCCACCCCTGGTTCGCCGTCAAGCGCGCGGACTCGGATACGTTTGATCGATGGGAAGTCCTGCCTGCCAAGGGCGACGTGACAAGCACCACGGCAGAAGTCTGGGGGCACGTCTGGAAGAGTGACACGAACCAGATGGACGTATGGGACCGAGGCGGGCAATACATCTTCTCGGAATTGACCGGTGAAGAGGCGGAAGCCGTGATCCGGTTCATCGAGGACAATTCGCCGACGTATGTCTGCAGGGATACCTACGTTCTGTTCCCCGGCCCGAACAGCAATACTTACGCCCAGTGGGTCATCGACAACACGGGTTGGGATGTCGAGTTGCCGCCGATGTCAATCGGGAAAGGCGTGCCTCCGAGTTGCGGCTGAATCAGACACGGGCCCACGATCGGCCTGTTGCGGATTATCGGAAGGAGCAAGCAACCATGCGAACAGGCATACTCCAAACGCTTCTGTCCATGTCAGTCACTGTGGCCGCATGCAGTTGCGTCGAGCGGCCGCCGCTCGATGCGGTGAAGAAGGCGCCCGACTGGGAAAACATGTCACCGCTGGAGATGCTTCGCGAGGCGGGCAGAATATGCTGCGACGCGCGGACGTTGGAGGCTGTCGGGCGAATAGAGATACCCACCGATCTCGAAGGGGCGGAGTCCGGTTCGATCAGATGGGTCTTCGGCCCTGACGGTGAGTATCGATTTGAACAAGGCTCAGTGCTGGTTGTGTTCGATACTGAGTACATCGCCATGAAGAGGGACGGGACGTGGCAGGACAACGTTATTCACGCGAGAAGCATGCAGTCGAATCCGCAAGCACCGCACAATCGCTATTGGGGCGACATGGTGATGGCCGCCGGGATGGCCGCGCGCACCGGCATGACGTATCCAATGGCCATCACGCGCTTGCTTGGCCCGGCCTGGACGGATCACCTGTTCACAAGCGACGCGCTCCTGGAATTCGGGGAGGATGATCTCGTGGCCGGTCACGCGTGCAAGACCATCGTCGTGATCGAGCCGACAGAAGACAGGACTTTGACCCTCTGGCTTGATTCCGACCTCGGGCTGATCCGGAAATGGGAGATGGGGGCCGCGGGAAACTATACTGCTTGGGCAGTTTACGAGGAACTTCGCCTCAACCCGCGGCTGGCTCCTGGAGAATTTGCGATCCCGAAGGAGGTCAAGCGAGCCGCCCAACGTCCGCCCGAGCGGATTCGCGTCAGCCCGCCGCAATCCCCAAAGGGGGCGGATTCCGGCGACGATCTTTGACGCACAACCGCCGAAGGTGTGAGTTGGCAAGCACGGCTTGCTTGCTTCGACGGCCCCCTTGGCGTTCCTCGGCTGCATGAACCTCAGGGCGACTTCTTGGGCTGCTTCGCATCCGACCGGAGCGTCTTGAACCGCTCCAGGTAGGCGGCCATCTCCTTCTCGTGCCCGCGATCGGTCGGCGTGTAGTAGGTCTTATCGACGCCGAGGTAGTCCTGCGCGACCATGCCGTCGGGGTGGTCATGGGCGTACTGATATTCCTCGCCGTGGCCGAGCCGTTTCGCGCCTTTGTAGTGGGCGTCGCGGAGGTGTTTCGGCACCGGAATCGTGCGGCCGTTTTTCACATCGTCGCTCGCGGTCCAGATCGCCATCGCGCTTGCGTTCGACTTGGGGGCACAGGCAATGTAGATCGCCGCCTGCGCCAGCATGAGCTGGCACTCGGGCAGCCCGACGAAAAGCGTCGTCTGCACGGCGGCGTTGGCGAGAACCAGTGCCATCGGGTCGGCATTGCCCACGTCCTCGGCGGCGCAGATCGCGATGCGGCGGGCGAGGAAACGCGGGTCTTCGCCCGCTTCAATCATGCGGGCCAGCCAGTAGATCGCCGCGTCGGGATCACTGCCCCGCATCGATTTGATCAGCGCGCTGGCGGCGTCGTAGTGCTCGTCGCCGGTGCCGTCGTAGACGACCGCCTTGCGCTGGATGGAATCCTGTGCGATGTCGAGCGTGATGCGAATCTCGGGCTGCTCGCTCTCGACGCTTTCCGTCTGCCCGGCGGCGTCGGTGGGTTGCCCCGCATCGTCAGGCTCAGACCCCTCGGAGGCGCCCTGCGAAGTCGCATCGTTGCCCGGCGTGCCGAGCTGCGACAACGCCGCGACCTCTATCGCCGTGAGCGCCCGCCGGGCGTCGCCGTCGCTGGTGGTTGCGAGGAAGTTAATCGCGTCGTCGTCGATCGTGACCTTGAGTCTGCCGAGGCCGTTGTCCGCGTCCGCCAGTGCCCGGCGGATGATCGCCTTGATGTCGGCCTCACTCAGCGGCACGAACTGGAAGATCTGGCTCCGCGAGACGAGGGCGGAATTGACCGTGAAGAACGGATTTTCCGTCGTCGCGCCGATCAGGATGACGATGCCGTCTTCGACGTCGTTGAGCAGCACGTCCTGCTGGGCGCGGTTGAACCGGTGGATTTCGTCGAGGAACAGCACGGTTCGGCGGCCGTTTTCCTCGATGCGGCCTTTTGCCCGCGCGAGGATGTCGCGGATTTCCTTCACGCCGATCGATGCGGCGTTGGCGGCCTCAAACACCGCCCTTGTCCGATTGGCGATGATTTGTGCGAGCGTGGTCTTGCCGGTGCCGGGCGAGCCGTAGAAAATCGCGCTGGCAAGTCGGTCGGCGTCGAGCAGTCTGCGGAGCAGTTTGCCGGGGCCGAGGAAATGCTGCTGGCCCGCGAAGTCGTCCAGCGATCGCGGACGCATGCGGACCGCCAGCGGCTGCACCCGCTGCAGGGCCTTGCGACGTTGTTCGGCGAAGAGATCCATCGGCGATCATCATAAAGCGGGCAAGGCTAGAAAGCAGCGCGATTTCTCTAATGGCGGCACGCGATCGCATCGCCTATGGTTTCAACGGCGCATTCGCCGGCGAATCGGCAGGAGGAGTTCTGAGTTGGCAACCATCAAGGAAAACGGATTCGATCTGCTGCACCCGAGCATGCACGATGCGATGCGCCGATACGGCGACATCATCGGGCAGGCAGCGGGCGGCAACCTCGCAGGGCTGACGGTTTTCGGCGCGGTGCTGTCGTCGGCGTTCGATCCGGCCGTACTGTCGGCGGCGAGCGTCGTCGTGTTGAAGGAGATGGATCTGCGGCTGGTGCGGCGGCTTGGCGAGGAAGGGCCGAAACTCGGCGGCATGGGCATCGCCGCGCCGCTGATGATGACGCCGGCGTACATCAAGGCGTCGCTGGATACGTTCCCGCTCGAGATGCTGGATATCCACCAGCGTCACATCACGCTGGCGGGCGAGGATTACTTCGCGGAACTGGCGTTCGACGACGCCCACATGCGGCTGCAATGCGAGCGGGAGTTCAAGCGGCTGCTGATCCAGTTGCGGCAGGGTTTGCTTGCGGCGGCGGGCCGCAACGATGTGCTGGCGGAAATCGGCACGGCGATCGGCGGCGATCTGCTGCGGGCGCTGCGCGGGCTGCTCTGGTTGAACGCTGAGAAGACGCCGCAACCGCGCGACGCCGTGATTCAGGCGGCGGAGCGATTGACCGGCGGCGAACTGGCGGGCGTGCGGCAGGCGTCGCAGCCGCACGGCGAGCGCGGGTGGGAGATGTTCGAGTCGTTGTACAACGACGTTGCGCGACTGGCGAAGGTGGCGGATGAACTCTAGGCAGAAAAATACCGCCGCATTGTTCGTCGTGCTGGCGGTCGCATTGTCAGCAACGCCGCAAACGCACGCCCAGTCGCGAGAGACGCCGAGGACTGGCGTGATCGACAAGGTCGGCGTGATCGACGGGCCGACGAAACAGCGAATCAATGATGTCCTCCTCGAACTAGAGCAGAAGCACCTGGCGATGTTCAAGGTGCTGGTGATTGATACGACGCATGGGCGCGACATCCACGACTTTGCCATTGATAAGGCGAGGGAATGGGACATGAGGTGGAAGGACAGCGACAGCGGCCTTCTTCTCGTCGTCGCGATTAATGATCGGATGTATCGCTTCGAGACGGGCGAATCGCTAGAGAAGTGGCTGCCGGATACGCTCACGGATGACTACGGGCAGGACTACCTGACGCCGTATTTCCGTCAGGGGCGTTATGGCGACGGCATCTACATGACGGTGCTGGCAGTTGCCAATCGCCTCTCGTCGCAGGCGGGCGTTCCGCTGGGAAGCGGGGGGCAACCTCAGGCGGCGCCGCAGCGAGGGACCAAAGTCGAAGCGGCTCCGTGCTGTGCGGGGGTCTTTCCGCTCTTTGTGATGTTCATCATCTTCGTTTCGATTTTTTACAGCCGCCGGCGGGCGTATCGGTCCTGGGGCGGTGGAGGCCTGTTGCAGGGAATGCTCCTCGGTAGCCTGCTCGGCAACATGACGAGCGGCGGCGGCCGTTCGAGTTGGGGCGGCTTCAGTAGCGGCGGCGGCAGTGGTTTCGGTGGCGGATTCGGTGGTGGTGGTTTCGGCGGCGGCTTTGGGGGTGGTGGCTCCACCGGGAGTTGGTAAGCGATGAATTGTCCCAAGTGTGGTAAGAGCAATCCGGCGGGGGCGCAGTTCTGCGGTTCCTGCGGTGGTCCATTGAAGAGAACAGGCGGAGGCGGTGGTATGAAGGCGTCCAAGCTCATTGCGATGTTGTTTGGTGCGGTGCTCGTGATCGTCGTGGTCGGCGGCGGCTGCGGCGGCTGCATGTTGTACAACTCATACAAGACAGCCATCCGCCTGGACGAGAACGTAAATAAGTCGTGGGGCGACGTCGAGGTCGTGCTGAAACGCCGCTTCGATCTTATTCCCAACGTCGTCGAGACGGTGAAGGGCTACGCAAAACACGAGAAGGATCTGCTGCAGGGAATTGCCGACGTTCGCAAGAGCTACTTCTCCGCAGATACGCGGGCGGGCAAGGCCAAAGCGGCCGGCGCGCTGGATGGGATGCTCTCGCGCCTGCTCGTGCTGCGTGAAACCTATCCCGAGTTGAAGGCGGATCAGAGCTTTCGAAAGCTGATGGTCGAGCTCGAGGGAACGGAGAACCGCATCGCCGAGAAGCGCAAGGCGTACAACGCTGCTGTTAGCGAGTTGAATACGCACATCCGTGGCCCGATCGGTTCGATTGCCGCCAGCTGGGCTGACGTCGAAAAGGCCGAGTACTTTGAGGCCGGTGAAGAAGCGCAGGAGAATCCGAAGGTGGAATTCTGAGGGGGCCTGAGTGGTGAGGCTTGGGGCTTGAGGTGCTGCGCGAAGCGCCGGCTATTCTTGTAGGTCGGGCTCCGCCCGACGACGAACACCGATTGCCGTCCCCGTGCGTGGTGATCGATCAGTGCGCAATGCAGGTCTGTCAGCTACGGCTGGCAATCCCACACGAATCCGGCGGGTGAAACCCGCCCTACGCGAAGAAACTCGCGGGCTATTTCTTGCGCGAGCGTGCCGGCTTCTTCCTCGCGGCCTTGCGCTTGGGGGTCTTCTTCCTGGATGTTTTCGACTTCGTCCCGCGTTTTGCCGGCGTCGCCTTGCGTCGCTGCCTGGACTTGCTTGACTTCTCCGGCTCCAACGCCGTCTTGAGCACTTCATCCACCGTCTGTACGGGCACAAACTTCAGTTGCTTCCGCACCTCCGCAGGCACGTCGATCAGATCCTTGTTGTTTCTCTCGGGGATGATGACGACCTTGATACCGGCGCGCAGGGCGGCGAGAGACTTCTCCTTCAGGCCGCCGATCGGCAGGACGAGACCGCGCAGGGTGATTTCGCCGGTCATGGCGACGTCACTGCGGCACGGCCGCTCGGTCAGCAGCGAATAAAGCGCGGTGAACATCGCGATACCGGCGGACGGGCCGTCCTTCGGAATCGCCCCCGCCGGCACGTGAATGTGGATGTCGTTCTGTGCCAGCTTCTTGGCATCGAGGCCGTATTTCCGCGCTCGCGAGCGAATCACGCTGTAGGCGGCCTGCACGCTTTCCTTCATGACTTCACCGAGTTGGCCGGTCAGTTGGAAGCCGCCCTTGCCTTCCATGCAGGTCGCCTCGACGAAGAGGATGGCGCCGCCGACCGGCGTCCACGCGAGTCCCGTTACGACGCCGGGCACGCTGGTGCGCAGCTTGACTTCAGGCTCGTACTTGAACGGCCCGAGGAACTCCTCGATATCCTGTTTCTTGACCGATTTCTGGTGCTTTCGTCGCCGTGCGATCTTGGCGGCGGTGCCGCGGCAGACGGAGCCGATTTCGCGTTCGAGGTTGCGCACGCCCGCCTCGGACGTATACGACTCGATGATGGTCTCGATGGCGCTGTCGGTGAATCGCAACTGGCGCGGCTTGAGCCCGACGGCTTCCAGGCTGCGCGGCACGAGATACCGTTTGGCGATCTGGAGCTTTTCCTGCGGCGTGTAGCCCGGGATATCGATCACTTCCATGCGATCGCGCAGCGGCGGCGGTACGGCCTCCATGTAGTTCGCCGTGCAGATGAACATGACGTGCGACAGATCGAACGGCACGTCGAGATAGTGATCCTGAAACGAGTTGTTCTGGGCTGGATCGAGCACTTCGAGCAGCGCAGACGCGGGGTCGCCGCGGAAGTCCGCGCCGATCTTGTCTACCTCGTCGATCATGAAGACGGGGTTGTTCGCACCTGCCTTGCGAATCTCCTGCATGATCCGGCCGGGCAGTGCGCCGATATACGTGCGGCGATGTCCGCGGATGTCGGCTTCGTCGCGCACGCCTCCGACGGACATTCGGATAAACCTGCGCCCCAGCGCCCGGGCGATGGACTGGCCGAGCGAGGTCTTGCCGACGCCGGGAGGCCCCGCGAAACAGAGGATCGGGCCGCGGCCTTCGGGGTTCAGCTTGCGCACAGCGAGGAACTCGAGGATGCGTTTCTTGACCTTCTCCAGGCCGTAGTGGTCGGCGTCGAGGATCTTCTCCGCTCGGGCGATGCTGAGCTTGTCTTCCGTCGAAATAGACCACGGAATCTCGCAGAGCCAGTGCAGGTAGTCGACGCCAGTGCTGTACTCGGGCGAGGACTGGTGGATGCGTTCGAGCCGGCGCATCTCGCGATCGGCTTCCTGCCGCACCTTCTCGGGCATCTTGGCTTTTTCGATCGCATCGCGCAGCTCGGTGAGTTCAGCTTCTCGTCCGTCGCCCTGGCCGAGTTCCTTCTGGATCGCCTGCAACTGTTCGTGCAGATAGTACTCGCGCTGCGACTTGTCGATCTGCTTCTTGACCTGGTTCTGGATCTTCTTCGACAGTTCGAGGATGTCGAGTTGCGAGGCGAGAGCCTTGATGATTTTGCGCAGTCGATCCGGCACGCTGAAGGTTTCAAGCAGTTCCTGTCGTTCGACAAGATCGAGCGACAGATTTGCCGCCAGAAAATCAGCGACTGAACTGGGCTTCTCGATGTTGTGCAGGACGCCGATCGCTTCGTCGGGCACGCCGGGCGTCAGTTCGATGACTTTAACCGCCTGCACCTTGGCCGTTTCGACGAGGGCTTCGAGTTCCTTGTTCTCAACCGCGGTGTCTTCCCGCGGATGGGCCCGCGCGATCAGGTAGGGTTCCGACTTGGTGATTTCCTCGATTCCGAAACGGGTCAGGCCGTGAACGATGATGGAGTGGTGGCCTTCCGAAAGCGGCAGCACCTTCAGGACGCTGACCACGGTGCCGACGCGGTAAATGTCATCGAGCTTCGGGTCTTCCGTTTCGGGATGTCGCTGGGCCACGACGCCGAACAGCGAACTCTTCGACACGACTTCATCAACCAGTCGGCGGGATTTCGGGCGACCGACGTTGAGCGGCACAATGGTGCCGGGGAAAACGACCGTATCACGGATCGGCAGAATCGGCAGCAATTCAGGGATATTGCGATCGCTGTCATCGATCGGTCCGATTCCCTCAATGGCGGGCACGATCTCGGAGGTGCTTGTCTCCTGCTCAGCGCCGTCCGGTTCGATCTCCAGCGTCTCGTTCATGTCGTCGTCGATGTCGCTCATGCACAAGATCCTTTCGTTCCGCACGGAGATTATATGCAATGACGGCGGCGGTCTCACCCGCATCGCGTCAGTCATTCATCTCAATCGCCGCGATCATCGATCTGAGATACCGCATCGCATTGCCCGGCTCTCGATCCGCGATGATCGTCAGGGCGGCATCGTAGCGAACCGCGCACAATGCCGCGACGATTTCTCCGGCGTAATGCGTGCCGGGCGCTTCGGGCCGTGTCTCCAGAGCGACTTCGCCCGTGCCGATGCGGACATGCGTGATGCGGTGTGTGAGGACGCCCATGTATTCCTTGATCAACGACGGCGCCGCGGCGACGGCGTCCAGCGACAGTCCTGCGAAAGGGAGATTGACCCGGTCGATGAAGTTGCGAGCTTCGAGCGGCGAGAGCAGGAAGTGTTCGGGCTCAATGCGGCTACTTAACACCACACCGCGCTGCTCGGCTTCGAATCGGAGTTTGAGAAGCGACTCGAGTGCAAGCGAAGCGATATCGGCATAGGACGTGTCGGTGCCGTCGCCGCCTGCGCAGACCGGTGAAATCACGAGCGTGCCGGCGCCGAGCCATGCGGCCCGATCGAGCAGAGATGTGACCGACGCGAGCGCTGTCTGGCGGCGCTCGGGATCCCCCGCAGCCACTTCAGTAATACGGTTGGGCGGGCAACTCAGGACTGTTGCCGCGAGGCCGGCACTCGACAGTTGGCCGGCAATCCGGCGCAGGTCGGCCTGCGTGCTTCCGGGCGTGATCGGTCCCTCGTCACACAATGCCAGATCAACGCCGTCGAATCCGGCGGCTGCGGTCTGCGACAGGAACTCCGCACAACCGAGGCGGGCATCATCGCCCCTCAGGCCGAATGCCGTCTTGAATGTCGGGGAATTCCGCTCGTGCATCCTCGATCAGATACGCCGGGATGCCGCCGGTGTCAACGAATCCGCCCATGGAGTTTAACTCGGGCTGACTGCTGGATCCGTTATGAGGTTGCCGGCCTCCTTCGCAGATCAGGCACAGTCTCTGACGAGCGACGACAAGGCGGAGCATCAGAGAACTGAAGCACAAACAGATCGTGGCATTGCCGGCAGCGATATCGTCGATTGGGCACCGCCGCGGCGATGACCATGGGGTGGTCACAATGGGGACATTTGACATAGACAGGCATACCCGCTTCCTCCGGCTCGCGTGCCATCCATGTATGGTCCGCCCTCGCTTCTGCGGGGCCCGATTTCTGTCCCACAATGCACCCGTATTCCCCGCTCGTATGCAGGGGAGAAGAGATGTGTCGCGAGAGTTTCGCGATCCGTCTCGGCACATGCACGCCGCCGCATACCCGGCGACTCATCCTGCTAAACGTCGGTCTCTACGATGCATTTCGCCGAGACCGCTCAATATTTCCTCGCTACCCACGGACAATGCTCAGAAGCGATCGGCCGCATCGGCCGGGAGCGCCTTAGGCCATCGCTACAGACGCCTGCGAACTGAGCGGCCTGTCAGGATTCGCCGGAAAGCCATGATGTATGGCGACGCCGCCGTAGCTCGGTCGTTCGCGGGACAGTAGGCCCACGGCCGCGGTGTGGGCCCGATAAATCTTTGTTTCAGTTAGATATATGCGGTCCCGAGCGGTGGATCACCTCCAGGATCGTGGGATATCGCGATCTTCTCAAAGGCGATCAAAAGACCGGCTTTAGTGAAGGACCCGAAAATGCCGTTCATAACAACACTGGCATGGGCTTGTCGCGGGCAAGGACGGCGCGCGGAACCCGCCAGAAGTGTGATCTCTCGAACGGACGGAGGGTTGCATCACATCCGACGTGATGGTCCGAACGGCAATTCGGCGCGGAAGAGCCCTTGGACCTGACACCACTGCTGATCAAGTGCAGGAGTCATGGCATGAATGGAATTCGGCTGGCTTGGACTCGCCCGCTCAGTTACTGCGCGGCGGCGGCGATACTCGCAATGGGATTGACCGCCCAGGCGCAGGATCGTGGGGAGAGTGAAAGCTATGAGGGGACGAACGAACATTTTCGACTGAGCTACGCGGACGACCCGGCGTCGGAGGCGGAAACCGAGGCCGTCGCGACGACGACCACAGAGGAAAAGACGGTCGAACACGAGCCTTACGACATCTGGACGACGAAACGGCTCACGGGCGATTGGGGTGGCTTCCGCAGTTGGCTGGACGACGAGGGCATCGACTTCTCGATGATCTACACCGGCGTCTATCAGCAGAACTTCCGCGGCGGCATCGAGACGCACAATTCCAATGAGTTTGCCGCCGATTTCCGCATGAACCTGTACCTCGACCTGGACAAGATGGGCCTGGTTCCGGGCGGTTTCTTCTTCATTCGCGGCAAGAGCAGCTACAACGATGGCGCCCGGGCCAACGTTGGTTCGCTCTCGACGCCCGCCTGGGTCGTCGGCGGCGGCGACGAGGAGTACTACCTCGACAAGTGGTGGTACGGTCAGCGCTTCTTCGACAACAAACTCGAATTCCGAATCGGTAAGTTGCTGACGCCGGTCGATCTGTTCGACACGAACGTCTATGCCCAGTCGCCGTGGGATCAGTTTCTCAATTCGGCGATGGACTTCAACCAGACTGTACCGCATCGCAAGGCGCCTGGTATCTTCATGAAGTGGCGGCCCTGCGACGAGTTCTACTTCCAGATGGCCGGCGTCAACGCGGATCAACGCGACTCGACCCGGCCGCTGAGTTTCGACACGACGTTCCACAACGACCCGAGTTTCATCGGTTTGTGGGAACTCGGCTGGACGCCGACTTTTCAGGGGCCGAACGGATCGATGCCGGGCAATTACCGGTTCGGCTGGTACTACGATCCCCGGCCGCTCACGATTTATCGCGATTCGCTGGGCGGCGTCCGCGCACCCCAGACGCGAGGCGACGACGTCGGCTTCTATCTGAGCTTCGATCAACTGGTGTTCAAGGAGAACGACGATCCCAAGGACAAGCAGGGTCTGGGAGCGTTCGTTCGGTATGGTTACGCGCACCGCGATATCAATGCTGTCAGCAACTACTGGCAGGTGGGTGCCCAGTACGAAGGCTTGATTCCCAACCGCGATAAGGACGTTCTGGCGTTCGGCGTGGCGCAGAGCATCATGTCGAGCCAGATGCGGCATGAATTGCGCAATCGCGCGGACCGCGAAACGGTTTATGAACTCTATTACGCCATCCACGTGACACCGTGGCTGGTTGTTTCGCCGGATTTACAGGTGATCACCAACCCGGGCGGCAGCAAAGATGATCGTGATGCATTGGTCGGCTCAATTCGAGTCAAGCTGTCCCTGTGATAGGACGATATGGGCCTGAGGTTGAGTACTGTGTGACTTAAGGAGACTGGATAATGATGAAGGCTCGTACTCTTCGCAGAATGAAGGCTGCGGCGATGACCGCCTGCACCGTGACGGCGGGCACAGTCTTTGCGTCCGCCTGCTCGGTGCAAGACATTTACAGCAACGTCATCTCGGGCTCGCTGGGCGCCGTGAAGGCATATGCCCAGGGGTTCTGGACGACACTGATTCCGACGCTCGGCGACGCGATCACGATTGCCCAGAACGCCGGCCTGCCGATTCCGAATCCGCCGTGGCCCTGATCCGCGCTGATTCACCCACCGGGTGAAGAGCGACGAGAACGTCAGCCATCGCCGACGCCGGTCGTGTTTCCCGCGCCCGACGTCGGCGGTGTGCTGGTGCCACCGACGCGCCGTGCGATGAGACGGGAGAGTCGCTGTCATGATTGCGACTCACGTTTCCGCTTATTTGCACGGCGGTTCGCCATGGGCGGCTTCTCAAGCGATTCGCGCAGTACGCGAGGCGCGGTTTCCCGTGCCACGGCCTCGGCACACACTTCTACTTCTTCCAGTCCATGATGCGCCCCATGTTTGGGTGGATGACAACGCAAGGTGCCTATGCGCCGGCGAAGGCAGCCTGGCCAAACCGTACCCGCAGGGCGGGCGTTTTTTGCGCCTCGGAGCGATAACAGTGCGACGATGGTCATCGTCCGCAAAAGGGCGTCGACACAGGCGCGACACAACTGCATGGGCACGCAATGCGTACGCCCGGGTTTAGTGCTGACGGCATTGTAAAATCAGGCGAATCCGTTTGCATTCTCAAGCTCGGTGTGGTATAGGAGGGTAGGCGCAATGCGTGGTACGAAAGCGCTGAGCGGAGTGCCTCCGGGCAACGATCCGCAACCCGACATACGAGCGCCCTTGCGCGCAGCTGCTGTCATCCGCAGTAGATCAATAATGGTAGGGTTGCCGCTCTTCGCCACACGTTGCGCTTTTCTTATGCGCTGAATTTCGCCAATGCGTGCGGGCGTGAGAAGCCGACTGCAGCGTGTCTTGGCTGTGACACGCAATGGGGTGTCCGGCGCGACGTCCCCGGCGCGGAAGATCGATCAGGACGCTGTCAGGTCCGCCCACATATCGAAGAACTCGGGGAATGTCTTGCCGACGCAATCTGCGTCGCGAATCACGATGCCGTCCAGCCGCAACCCGGCCAGCGCGAAGCTCATCGCCATGCGGTGATCCTGATACGTGCTGATCCGTGCGGGCTGCAGGCGGCCCGGCGGGTGGATCACGATGCCGTCGGGTTCCACTTCGGTCTCAACCCCGAGATGAGCGAGTTCCGTTGACAGGGCGTAGAGGCGGTCCGTCTCCTTGATCCGCAGGTTG
>NPIF01002333.1_pt1 | contig 14393 bp, 19 predicted proteins | sample 8637461 | NCBI WGS metagenome assembly NPIF01 (sample SAMN07420641, study PRJNA396082) | bioreactor metagenome | isolation source: sample BR12 brine-fed electro-methanogenic bioreactor BR | place: Japan: Kochi | collected 2016-12-09
GACCCCTGCCGTGTGAAGGCAGTAAAGCGTTATTAAACCATATTTCAAGGTAAACGAATATATTCTTTTTATTGCTGTTTTTTCGGTACCTTATGGGCAGCTCCTTTAATACTGGCGTTTACGGTAGTTGCTTGACAAATACCCGATGTGTGCTTACAGTGTGCTTACGAGAATTTCACTGCCTTGTGCTTACAAGATAAAGGGGGTCGCTGATGCAAGCCAAAATCGGCAAGGAACTACTAAAGGCCATAGCACCGCAGGATAAGCCCTATGAGATTTACGACACAGAGATGAAGGGGTTTGGCCTGCGAGTCCAGCCAAAATCAAAGCGCCATATGGAAGGTGTCATATCTTACATTGTGCGCTATCGTTTCAAGGGTAAACAGACCAGGCATACCATCGGACAGCATCCCGTATTTACACCAGCGCAAGCACGTGATGAAGCAAAAGACATCCTCGCCAGTGTCGCCAAGGGGGAGGATCCTCTAGCCGGACGAAAGATCGCCAAAGAACACACCTTTGAAAGCTACCTCGAAGAAGTCTATGGGCCATGGGTTCAAACCCACAGGAAGACAGGCAAGGCCACATTGGAAAGGCTGGAGGCCTGCTTCAAGCAAGAGTTCGGGAAAAAACACCTTACTGAAATCACTGCGTGGATTGTTGAAAAATGGCGCACCACCAGACTGAAGAAAAAAGGTGTCAAGCCCTCGACTGTCAACCGCGATTTGACCGCCCTCAAAGCCGCCCTCTCCCAGGCTGTAGAATGGGGACATTTGCCAGAACACCCTCTTAAAAAAGTAAAACCTTCAGAAGTCAAAGGATCCGGAAAGGTACGCTTTCTGTCACCTGACGAAGAACACAGACTGCGGGAGGCACTTGACCATCGGGAAGAGAAGATCCGGAAAGATCGTGACAACGCGAATGCCTGGCGAAAAAATCGCGGTTATGACCTGCTGCCAAGCCTGCGGACTACTGCCTTCGCCGACCACCTCAAGCCGCTTGTGCTGCTGTCGATCAACACCGGCCTGCGCCGAGCCGAGCTGCTCACCCTGACATGGGAAAATGTTGACTTGCAGACTGCCATGCTGACCATTCCCGGTTCGGCTGCCAAAAGTGGCAAGCCCCGACACGTTCCATTGAATGATGAAGCCCTGGCCGTCATAAAAGGTTGGCAGAAGCAGACCAGCGGAAAAACCGGCTTATGTTTTCCTGGTAAAAAAGGAGAACCGATGCACGATGCAAACACGGCATGGGGGAACCTGATGAGCGCCGCAAAAATCGAAGACTTCAGGTGGCATGACATGCGCCACGACTTCGCAAGCAAATTGGTTATGGCTGGAGTTGACTTGAACACAGTCCGGGAGCTGCTGGGCCATGCAGATTTAAAAATGACACTGCGTTACGCTCACCTGGCGCCGAAACACAAAGCGGCAGCCGTGGCCATGCTGATGAAGCGGGAGGCGATATGAACGAGGAATGGGAAGATATTGACTGGCCGGATCTGGATCGAGAATTGCCCCTGCGGGAAAAGCTGTCTATGGCTAGGCCGCGGGAACAGGTTGAATTATTGCGGCCCCTGGTCGAAAAGTACAAGTGCGAAAGGTGTGGCGATTACGGACTTCTGGAAACGGAAGGCTTAATCAACTTGATGGAAGCCGGTGTCTGTACCCGCGGTGAATTTGACTCAATAGTGGAGAAGCTGCTGCATGCAATCGAGGAAACACAGAACCGCCCTCTTGTTTCAAAGGGAAAAGCCTTCACCAACGAGTACAAACCGAAAAGAGGCCGTTTGGATGCTCTCGGCAGGTTGATAAAAAAAACCCTGGCAGACTTTCGAACTGCGAACCAAAGATATCCTTCTGCCAAAGAATTGTGGGCGATATTACCCGAGGGCCGTGAAGGGGGTACAATCCAGGAAAAGGACGAAGACCTCATCTATTGGATAAACGATAGAGGCCTTGAAAAGAAAACATCCTTCCACCGGCTTGAAAACAGGCTTTCGAAAATAAAAAATTCCTAAAATCTAAAAAACATCTCAACAAAAAATCCTGCCTTCCGATTAGGCGGGATTTTCTTTTTATATCCTCCCCCATAGCACACCAAGTGATTCACACGAAGTGAACCAACTGTTCATCAAACTTGAACGTCGTGGAGGATGCCCCATGAGTAAACAGACAACCAATTCCGCTGAAACCCCTATTTCTGCCGCAGCACTCGATGAGAAGGACGCCGCCGTCTATACCGGGATGAGCGTCCATTTCCTTCGGGCCGATCGCATGAACGGCCACCGTAAAGGCCGCACCCCTGGCCCCCCTTTCCTCCAGATTGGACGATCTATCAGGTATCTCAAGTCCGATCTTGATGAATGGCTCGAGCAGGTCCGCGTTGACCGGCGCAGGGCGTAGGAAAAAGGAAAGCCCCCTGCCGATGATCGACAAGGGGCCCAGATGATTGTCTCGCCGCCACGCGAGACCGAAACCGAAGGTATGGATAATGTCGCATGTCACCGCCAAAAATTCAAGCATTAGGGCCGACGAGCCGCCGGACATGACCGAGGCCTTTGAGTCCCTGTTGCAGACCGAGCTGCCGGCAGACGATCCGCCACAGACACGGCAGCCCGGCGGTCTGCCTTCCATTGGCCCCGAAGAAACCCGCGTTTCGTCATACCTGCACCAAGAGCCAGCCCCCCGTGAATATCTTGCAACCCTGAACGGCGAGCCGTTCCTCCCCAAAGGTATTGTTGGCGCCAACGCCGGTACTGGTGGCACCGGTAAGAGCATGCTCACTTTTCATTTCGCCCATTGTGGAAGCCACGGCGAACCCTTCGGCCCCATCGAGTTCCCCCGCAAGCTGACCATATTAATTTTGGCAGCCGAAGACGACCAGGCCGAAGTAGACAGCCGGTCATGGAAGATCACTAAGGGGAGGATAGCCGAAGGTCTGCACGTTGCAGCCCTGCCCGGCCTGATCGGTCCGCTGATGGAAATGGACGCAGCCGGAAACCCGCGAAGGTCCAAGTGGCTCAACTGGCTCGAAGGCGAGTTGGCCAAGTACAACGGCACCCTGGACATTCTGATCCTCGACCCATACAGCCGGTTTTACGGTCTATCCGAAAACCTGAACGAACACGCGACGGCATTTGTCACCGCCTTGGAATATCTGCGGGACAAGTATGGAATAACGATTTTGATAACGGTTCACACGAATAAAGGCAGCTCCGACAACCCACCGGAAAGGATGGAGCAATCAATGCTTCGCGGTGCCTCCGCACTAGTAGATGGGGTTCGCTGGGTCTTGGGGATGAGGCACATGATCGAAAAAACGGCGAAAAAGCTGAACGTCGAAAATCGTTTCGAGTGGGTCGAAGTGGATCTGGTCAAAACGAACTATTCTGCCAAGCCTTCGCGGCCCTTTTACCTCCGGAAAAACAGTGACGGGACACTCGACCCTGGAAGTCCTGCCGCTGGTCGCTTGGAAGGCATGGCCAGAGCTCTTGTTGAAGTATTGGCAGACGAACTCATGCAGTACACCGTTCGAGACATCGAGAAAAACGAAGTCGGGAAGGCAGTTGAGGACAAGGTGAAAGAACGTGCCCCTGGTTTTTCGCGCCGGAAGGACACCCGGGCCTGCATCGAATTTGCCGCCAGCCGGGGATGGGTTGAGGTTGTCGAGGTGCCGGGCGGACGTGGCAGCACTGCGCAGAAGATCGTGATCTTGTCCCGGAATTAAGCGGACAAGCGGACAAGCGGACATAAGCGGACAAAACAGGCTGTCCGCTTAAAAAGGTAGGAAAAACATGGACTTGCTAAGCGGACAGCAAATAAGCGGACAAAATAGGCTGTCCGCAGTCCAAGTTGTTGAATTTAATAGGTTTTCTAAGCGGACAAAAACGCCCCCTAAAGGGGGACTAAAAAGCTGTCCGCTTTTATCCCCCACGGGTTTAGGCCCGGGAAAGCCGGGGAGGCACAAAAGGCAAAAGCGCCGGCAGGTTAAGGGCTAAAGAATTTGAACTTACACTGCGGGGATCTTGAAAGGTTTCCAGCGAATACGGAGGCAGCATGAAACGACACAATCAAAAAGCACACCCGCTCCTTGTGGGCCATACCATTCTTGGCGGCCGCCAGATTTCCGTCTGGTGCCCTCACTGCAAACGCGAGCATGTCCACGGATGGGACCCTGCGAATAAACCGAATGACGTGGAACATCGCGTGGCGCACTGCTTCGGCAATGAGTCGCCATTTATCGCGACCGGGTATTTCATCGGCATCCACCCCGAGTCGGGGCGATAAAAAAAGGAGGTTCCCAGATGCTGATTGAAGACTTACCAGAGCACCTGCAACGAGATTTTTCCGAGGATGAGCTCGACGAGCTTCTGGCCGACCCGAACCTTGACGGCGAGGATCTGGAGTGGGTCCAGCTGGTCAAGGAGAATATGTAATGCCAGTTTCCTTAGCTTGCGCCTGGTGCGGCACCGATTTCATCACCGCTGCCAAAACCGTCGGCACAATCGGTATCTGCGCAGAGTGCCACCTTCGGGAATTCCCGCGCAGACCGCAGCAGGCAGACCCGACCCGTTGCCCGCGTTGTGGTGGGTTTTTCTCAAGCCGAACCCTCCTAACGGATGAGGGACTGGCCCAGGGCGTCACTTGTGTCGCCTGCGGGTTATTCCAGCACCTCCCGCAGCGGCCCCGGAGAACCGCCCGGGTCATGGGGAGGGTTGATCCATCCCGCGTACCCTGTCCCGTGGAGGGGTGCAACGAATTAATGCCGAGTTCTGCAACCCTGTGTTCTTCGTGCAATCGCCTTGTGCGGGAATGGGAACGCGGAGCCAAAAGGAAGCCTTGCCCAATCCGTGAAGTCAATGGACAGCTCACCCTGGACGCAGCCAGGCGCAAAAAAAAGAAGGAGGTTGACTGATGGAAGAAACACAGCACGACCCGCAAGAAACAACCATATCCCGTGTCCGGGCCGAGATCATCGACGCCCGGCGCAGGCTCGCCATCGCTGAGGGGTGTCGGCGCACGCACTATGCCAGCGAATCTGTTTTGCGGGGACGAATATCACGGTCTGCCAATCCGGTCCGGCCCAAACTCGAACAGGAGCTTGCCGAGGTCCTGGACCAGATCGGCAAGGACAACGCGGCCATCGATGAAATCGAATCTGCGATTGCAGAGCTGGAAGCAGAGGCCTGGAAGTTGGTTGAACAGGCCGAAACGGAAATCAGGTTACCCAGGATCGTGGCGGAAGTCTCTGGCCTTTGGGCGTGCCGGATTCAACATGATTTTCCGCCGCAAACTCTACAAGCGTTTGCAGCCTCGCTGCTGACGGCCCCACTCCGTGAGCTCGGAAGGCAGGCCCAGGATGGTGGAGTCGATATCGCCGCAATGCTCGAACCGATCAACGACCATTATCGGATTTAAAAATAACCCGCCCAAAGGGGCAAATACCATGGAGGTCAACCGATGGCAAAAACACCGCAAGAAACACTCGCAGCCCTTCGGCGGAAGATAGCCGAGCAGAAGGCGAAGATTACCGAGATCGAAAATTCACCCGTGCCAGAGTCCGAGGCAGTCGATCAGTTCCGGCAGAGGCTCGGCAAGCTTGCCGAAGCAGGCATGGACCATCTCAGCCGATACGCTCGATCACACTGCTGGCCTGTACCGACCATGGGGATGCTGCCCGATCTCCGGACGGTAGAGCGCGACGGCGCACCTTATCTGCACTCCGCAGGTTTGCAGAATTTGATGGCGGCTCAGTTCCATGACCAAATCCTTGAAGTCGGGGTGGCCGAAATTCGGGAGTTTTACCGGAATCATCCCGGCATGACCGTTCCGGCAGCTAAACGCGCCGACATGCTGGCCAAGGCCAAAGCGGAAATGTTCGGCCTCGAAACCGAAGAAGAGAAGTTAATCACCGAGACCGGCCTTCCCCGCAGACCTGACGCTGACCCGGCCGCGATCATCGTTGTAGATCCCGGCGCCCCTCTGCCTTGGGATTTCCGCTCTCTCAAGGCAAACAACCTCACAGTCGAGGCGGATAACGCCAGAGGCGCCCTTGGCGGACTTCGCCAGTCCATGGAAGAGGTGCAACACCTCCTTTCCCGCCTCGAAGGTGACGCTTCCGGTTTCCATCCGGACGCCCTCCCTGAAAGACTGTCTGCTGATCTGACCGTCGCCCGGCAGGATTTGGCAGACCTGAAACAGCAGATGATCCACCGTCAGGATGTTGCTCGCACACTGAACACCCTGTCGGCCCGCTGTCGCCAGTACATCGAGGACCACCGGACTCCCCGCCCGACGAACATCAACTCAATCAGAAAACCCGTAAATCCATCGGCGCAAAACAGCGCCAAATAACCGAGGGACACCCCTCAGGAGGTAGAACATGCAGACGATTGGTGACATTTTCAACCAGGACGCTTTCAGCGTGGTCGAACTGACCGAAGCAGTGAACAAAATGCCGTACATTCCCGGCCAGGTGGGAAAACTCGGCCTGTTCAAAGAAAGAGGCATCGCCACCACGAAGGCGATGATCGAGGAACGCAACGGGGTTCTGTACCTGGTGCCGACAACCCTTCGCGGGGCTCCTGGCACACTGAACAAAACCAGCAAACGACAGATGCGTGAATTCCAGATCCCCCACCTGCAGGTCGGGGACCGGGTTATCGCAGGGGACATTCAAAACGTCAGGGCGTTCGGCTCCGCCGGCCAGCTCCAGACCGTGCAAGGTGTGGTCAATGACCGACTGGAAACCATGACCACCAGCCTGGACGCGACCCTGGAGCACCTGCGGCTGGGGGCCATCAAAGGCCAGATCCTCGATGCTGACGGTTTGTCCGTTTTGTACGACTTGTTCACGGAATTTGGCGTTGCTCAGGAATCCGAGGTTGACTTTGACCTGGACAACGCCACCCCTGCCAGCGGGATTGTAAGAAAAAAATGCGCGGCCGTGATCCGTTTGATTGCCAAGAATCTCGGGGGCCTGCCCTTCGAAAAAGTTCACGCCTTCTGCGGCGACGCGTTTTTTGATGACTTGATCGCCCATCCGGAAACGCGGGAAATTTTCCTGGGACAACAAGAGGCGTCCGAGCTCCGCAATGGGTACGCCTATGGCCGGTTCAATTACGGTGGCATCGTGTGAGAGAACTACCGTGGTTCCGTGGGCGGCATGGACTACATCGGAGCCGACAAGTGCCATTTTTTCCCGGTTGGCGTCCCCGGTCTGTTCGTGAACTACTTCGCGCCGGCGGACTATCTGGAGGCGGTGAATACTCCCGGCCTGCCTCGTTACGCAAAAACCGCACCTGACTCTAGCTTCAATAGGTGGGTCGATATCCAGGTTCAGAGCAACCCGCTGCCGATCTGCACCCGCCCGAATGTGCTGATTCAGGGCAAGCGCACCTAATCACCTGACCGGGGCGGCCCATATGGCCGCCCCCTTAACCACCGGAGTGACACATGGACACGCAGGATTTGAACATGGAAGTTTTGCACGAAAAAAGACCGGATCTTATCGCAGCGATCGAGGCACGCGCCAGGCAGGGACTGTTCACACAAGCCGGGCTAGACGAGGCCGTCGCAGCCGCCAGGGATGGCCTACTGCCGTCCGCCGAAGTCGAACAGCGCATATCGGCTGCCGTGGCCAAGGCCGTTGCCGAGACTCGGGAATCAGAACTCAGCCGGATCATGGCGATCCATGCCAGCTGCAAAGGTAGCAACACCATGGTGATGTTCCAAAGGCTCGCCACCGACGGCTGCACGGAGCAGCAGGCCAACGACCGCATCCAGGACGCCCTGGCCATGGCCAGCGACGATGAGTCCATCGTCAGCAGGGTTAGCGGCGGTGGATTTCCGAGGGCAAAGAAAATGCCCTCAGCAACCGACATTTATGCGGAACGAGCCGGGCGCGAGGTGAGCCGATGAGAACGCCAAGCATGAAAACGTCCTGGTACGAGGTAAAAAATCAAGCGGGATCCTCATCTGCCGAGGTTTTTATCTTCGGGGATATCGTCAATTCCGACTGGGAAAAGTGGGAAGAAAACGACACCACCGCGAAGGACCTGATCGACGCCATGAAGGGTCTAGGGGATTTCACTCTTCGGATCAACAGCCTTGGCGGCAGCGTCCCTGCCGGAAACGCGATCTACAACGCCATGAAACGCCACCAGGGGAAGATTACCGGGATTGTCGAGGGCATGGCTTGCAGCATGGCGTCCGTCATCTTGATGGCCTGCCACCGGATCATTATGCCGGGCAACGCCATGTTGATGATTCACAAGCCGTGGGGATTGATGGCAGGGAATTCCGAGGACATGCGGAAATATGCTGATACGCTCGACAAGTGGGAAATAGGGTTGATTGCTGCATATCGTGAGAAAACCGGCCTCAAGGATGATGAAATCGCCCGGATGCTGGCCGATGAAATTTGGATGACCGCCGAAGAGGCCGTCAAGCTCGGATTCGCGGACGAACTCGAAGCGCCGGTCAAGATTGCCGCTAAATACGACCCGCAGGTTTTAGGCAGGTTCCGGAACGTGCCGAAAGACGTGCTGACCACCGGGGCCCGTGACGAACCACCGGCAGGCACCAAACCGGCCAACCTTCGGGAACTCTGCCAGGACTCCAAGACGGCAGAGGAAATCTATCAGGCCCGGGCAATCGCCGAACGGTCGAAATAGTTGAAAACTTGCGCCCTGCTCCGGCGGGGCGCAATCACTGAAACCGATGGGGGCCGAAATGCGGAAAAAAAATAAAGCACTACCGTCCAAGAAAATCAGCCGACCGGTTTTTTTAAAAACTCGAAAGTCCAGACCAGGCCGAGGCCGTGACGAAATTCGGCAAATCTATGGTATCGGCCGTTTGTCGACGATGGCGAATGCAGACACCGAAACAGGAGGCACCGAAAAATGAAAAATCCAAGTATCGTTACCCTGGCCGTCGGTGGCCGAGAATACGCCGGATGGACTTCGATTTCGATAACACGCAGCATCGACGCAATCAGCGGGATTTTCTCCCTGGGCCTGACCGAACGCTGGCCCGGACAGCCAACAGTCTGGCCGATCCTGCCCGAAGCTGAATGCGCGATATCCATCGGAGGCGATACGGTAATCACCGGACAGGTTGACCAGGTTGCCCCGAATTTCTCCGAGGACGATCACGAAATATCCGTAAGTGGCCGCGACAGCACAGGCCGCATGGTGGACTGTTCCGCAGTACATTCTCCCGGCGAGTGGTCCGGGATACGGCTTGACCGTATTGCCGCGATCCTGGCCAAGCCATTCGGGATCGCTGTTGTATCACAGGTTGATGTCGGCCAACCGTGGACGGCGGATAAACCGTTCAAGTTGCAGCCTGGAGAATCGGCTTTCGAAGCCTTGGATCGTGGATGCAGGCAACGGGGAGTTCTGCCGATATCCGATGGTAAGGGCGGGCTGATACTCACCAAGCCGGGGCAGTCCCGATGCACAACGGCCCTAGTTCAGGGGCAAAACATTAAGAGTGCCAGACTGCAAAATAATATTTCCGACCGGTTCAGTCCCGTTATCGTCCGAGGCAGTCAGCCTGGAACCGATTTTTTAGAGCCGGAGCAATCCGCCGCAGTCGAAGCCAGATCGACAGACGCCATGATCCGGACATATCGCCCTCTGATCGTCATTGCCGAATCCGCCGTAGATATCGCCTCAGCCAGAAAACGGGCACAGTGGGAGGCTACCGTTCGCGCAGGACGTGCCGTTACGGCGCAGGTAACAGTTCAGGGCTGGCGGCAGGCAGACGGCAATCTCTGGCCGGTTAATTCGCTGGTGTCCGTCGATATTCCATGGCTGAGGCTATCGGGAGACATGCTGATTTCCGAACTGACGTACTCGCTGGACGAATCGGGAACACAAACACAGTTGACGCTGCGCCGGGCCGATGCCTATGTCCCGCAGCCGGAAATGCCGGCCGATTTGGATCCTTGGGCGGAGGTGGGATAATGAGCGAAATCGATTATTTTCACCAAAGTTCTGATCAAGCGCTTGACCAGGCATTCAGGGACCAGAAAAGGCGCCTATACTGGGCGACCAAGCACGAAGCAGCAGCCGCCGTTCTGCACATCGAGGGGGTTAACGCAACCGTCGAACCCTCCATCTATGGTGAGTTCCGACAGGAAAAGGACGGGACCACCGTGTTTTGTTGGCGTGGCCGTCCGGTTATCCTCTTCAAGTTCCAAGTGAATCAGACGCCGGGAAAAGGGATGGAGCTGCACGTTCAGCGCCTTTACCTGCAGGGTAAGGACTGACTTATTTTTTTGCCACGCTCGCGATCAGGCGTGGCGGCCGTAGCTGCAGGAGAGCGGCCCCGAAAATATCCCTGTAGAACCGGCAGCTCATCCTCCTTGGGGCGTGGCCGGAAGTGACGGTCCTTGGTTTATACCAGGGACCGTTTTTTTCGCTGATCTGAAAATTATTTTTCGCCGTGAAAACACCACAAGCAGGCAGATTCCACAGCCGGTTCAATACCTTCACTTTTTGTGAACGATTCATGCACAATCTGTGAACGTAACTACCTGTTTTAATTGCAATTTTTTGGTTGACGCGGCTTCGTTATTTAATTTATGTTGTAATCGTTCCCGGCCGGGACTTCGATGAATTTTGACGAGGGATTTTAATTCAAGGAGAATTTGCCATGACTATGGACACCGCTATTCTGACCGCCGCCAGCATCACCCCCGCCGGCTTGATCCGGATCGCTGCCGAGGCCCTGGCCGAAACCGGGTGCACCTGCCGGGAACTGCCTGCCGGATCTGCCCCTTGCCGGGCCTGCCGTGAAGCCGGGTACCTTGACAAGATCGCCAGCAGGGTTGATATGCCCGAAGCCATGGCACTGATCGTGGAGGCCTGCGGGAATTCCGGGGTTGACCTGCTGTCCCTGCTGCCGGGTATCATCGAGGGGGTTCTTGACCATGATCCGAACGCCTGCACCTGTGACAGTGACGCCATGTGCCCGACCTGCACCGCCGCGCATGACCTGGACAACGTATCCCGCCAGTTGGCCGCATAAGTATCTTGACCGACTGACCGGCAAGGGGTAACATCGGAATGTCAAAATCCAAAGGAGGCCCGAGGCGTCGCATTGCTTCGGGCCTTTTTTCGTTCCAGAAACACGAAACCCCCGACACAATGCCGAGGGCCCATGCTCCCCCCTCGCACTACCGGGCGGGGATCTCTTTGACGGAGAGCCTATTTTCCCACGGCAGCCGGGGCCGGGCAAGGGGTGGAGGAAGTCTGCAGTAGTGGCTTGTTGTGAGTGGGCGAGGCTTGGCGCAAACCAACACCGAGGGTCGGAATCTAGTTCCTACCCTCGGACAGCAACAGAAATGGCTACCGCCGCCGACGTATCCGTCAAGACAATCCATCCTACCGCCCGGCAACATAACCCATCATCACTGCCGAGCCGTTGGCCTGACCAGACCCCCGCAGCATAGGCCCTCTAATCCCTCGCCAGCCGCAGCCATTGCCCGCACAGTCAACGCAGGCCCGAGCCTATACCATCCCCCGCAGTGAGAACAGAACACCGCTCACAGTCCAGCCCGTAAAGCCTCGCGGGTCCTTCCTGGGGATTCTGTGCGGGGGTGAGGCGAAGCGCCCGCTATTTCGCTAGCGACAAACCATTTTCCGGGTTGCCATTCAGGTTCCCATATATTCAAGAAGTGCGATTGTTTGCAGCACGGGGGCGGGATCGCGGAAAATCGAGGTAAGGCCCAGTTGCCAAAAAAAATGATTTCGCGGGTTGCCATTTTGAGCGGGTGAAAGGCAGTGATTTTCAGGCAGGGAACTGAAGATTTCATAACCGCTGCACTGTGCTTACAGTGTGCTTACCAAAAGTTAAGGGGTTATGGCCTAAGCCGTAACCCCTTGATTTTATTGGTGGGCGTTGTAGGGATTGAACCTACGACCCCTGCCGTGTGAAGGCAGTGCTCTCCCGCTGAGCTAAACGCCCGATAGACGCAAACTTATATCAAACTGGGTCTGCTTTAGTCAAGACGATAATCGGCTCAACCAGGGTTCGGTGGGGCGGCGCCCTCCAGGGATTCCATAAATTCGCGAGGCAATCCCGTTGGTCGACGATCGGGGCCCAGGATCATATGCAGGGTACGGCCTTCGGCCAGCAGTTTGTTCTGAGGATTCAGCACCCGATAGTGAAATTCAAGGAGTTTGCGCCGCAACCGAACCAGGGTGGTTTCGACAATCAATTGATCTTCGTAATAGGCCGGCGCCCTGTAACGTACTTCGGCCTCGGCGACCACGACGTAATAGCCGGCTCTTTCCAAATCACTGTAGCAAAAGCCCTGCTGCCGCAGAAAATCCGAGCGACCCTCTTCGAACCAGACCAGATAATTGGCATGATGAACGATGCCTTGAGCATCGGTTTCAGCATAACGGACGGTTAGCTGCGTATGGCGACTGGGCATAGAATCTCCGTAAGGGTGAAAACAATAGAAACTGATGGGTCGACCAGGGGGATATGGCAGGACATGTCAGGCCCAACATTCAGCAAAGTCCTTGTCTTGCCGTTGTTTTTTGTAGGGTTCTTCAAAGCCTCGAAAAAGAAATCGTGTTTGAAAATAGTCTGTTGAAATTATAAATAATTTCAGCTATTTTTGCTGCGTCGGTCAAGACAATAGTTGCCAAGACCGATTTAAACCCTAGACACGTTTTTGGAGGAAGAAGCATGAAAGCCCTGTTGACCCTGGTTGGCATCCTGTCCATTCTGGTTTTTGCAACGGCCTGCAGCAAGCAGGAAGAAGTTGTCTCGCCTGTTGAGGAGATCTCCGTTACTGAGGCTGCGGACACAGAAGCTGAGCAACCCCTGCAGGACGGGATGGATGAAATCGAAGAATCCAACGGCATGATTGAAGATGCCGACGATTCGGCTGTAGCGACGATGGAAGAGGCCGAAGAGGCCATGGACCAGGAAATGCCTGAGCAGGAATAATTTTCCATTTTCTCCCAAAAAAAGCCTGCAGGTATTTCCTGCAGGCTTTTTGTATTCCTGTGACCATGACAGGCCCATGGCCATTATCCGGACCTACGATTAAGACACCGGGATCAGACCCGTTTTGTCTCCTGTGATGCATCGCCCCCCGTCGGCGGTGACGATATAGGTATTTTCGATACCGACCATGCCGACGCCCTTAATCCCTTTTTTCGGTTCCAGGGCCAGCACCATGCCTTCTTGCAATGGCTCGTCAAAGCCCTTGGCAATGACAGGCGCCTCATCAATCTCCAGGCCAATACCGTGACCGAGAAAACGGGCCGGCCGGGAGCCAAAACCCATGAAATCCTGTAAAAACTCCGGACTCAGACCCTCTATAATCTGACTGTAAATGAGAGACGGAATCGCGCCGGGTTTGAGTTGTCCGGCGATCCGGTTCTGAATATCCACGCATTTTTGATGGGCGGCCATGGCCTCTTCAGGGATCGAGCCGCCGAACATGTAGGTCAGGGTTTTATCGGTATGATAGCCCTCGACCCCGCAGCCGATATCGACAAACACCAGCTCACCCCGTTTCAATTTCCGTTCGCGGCTGCCCAGCACCGGCACCGCCGGATGCATGCCGTAATTTCCGCCCGGCCCGTCAAAACAGCAGGGGTACAGAGAACTTTCACCAAAACAGATATGGCCCAGAGCCACTTCCGCCTGGAACATACTGAAGCGGGCGACCCCGTGGTGCCCTTCTTCGATCATCACCGGATAGAGACGGGCGGCCAGATCGGCTTCACTCATCCCTTCCTGGAGCATGACCGGCAGGCGCTCTTCGAGGATCCGGCGATGAATTTCTCCCGAGCGCTCCATGCGCTCCAGCTCAAAGGGGCTCTTGACCGCCCGCAATGCGGCCATGGCGCCATCGACGGGACGGATATCGTTCACCGGAAAATGCTTCTGAAAGCGGCGCAACAGAGCCAGAGGCACCAACTCGCATTCAAGATGCAGCACATCGGGCATCACACCGGCTGCGGCCGCCGCGTCACGAAAGCTGTTCATGGGTTCGATCCGGGCAAAAAGCGATTCGTCTCTGGCTCGTTCGATGCTCTTTCGCACCCAGTAAATCGCCGCATCGTTCCGTGGAATCCAGAGCAAGCCGTCCTGCATGGTTCCGGTGAGATAATATTGGTTGATTCTGCCAAAAATAACCGCGGCCTGCCATTCCGGGTCGGTGCGATCCATCTGAGCCCGGAAACGGCTCATTCGGTCTTCTAATTCGCTGAACGGGACCTGCATGAAACCTCCCTTGAATAGTTCAGAAAAAGATGATTTGATGGCGACAACCATTTTCCGGCGGGGGTTTCCCACCATCATTCAGCGGCTGTTCATCCGGAAATACCATAGACACACCGCAGAGCCATTTCCACA
>NPIF01003231.1_pt2 | contig 14366 bp, 12 predicted proteins | sample 8637461 | NCBI WGS metagenome assembly NPIF01 (sample SAMN07420641, study PRJNA396082) | bioreactor metagenome | isolation source: sample BR12 brine-fed electro-methanogenic bioreactor BR | place: Japan: Kochi | collected 2016-12-09
CTTCGCGGACTGGCTCGACAGCGTTGTCTGGTCCGTGCCGCTGTTCTTTCTCCTTCTCGGATGCGGGCTCCTGTTTTCGATCTTCACCAAGTTCGTGCAGCGGCGCTCGCTCACGCACGGCGTCCACTGCATTCAGGGCAAGTACGACAACCCCGAGGACACCGGGCACATCTCGCACTTCCAGGCCCTCTGCGCCGCTTTGTCGGCCACCATCGGTCTGGGCAACATCGCGGGCGTCGCTACGGCGGTCAGCGTCGGCGGCCCTGGTGCGGTCTTCTGGATGTGGATCGTGGGCATCTTCGGGATGGCGATCAAGTTCGTCGAATGCACGCTGTCGACGATGTATCGCGATGAGCGCGACGTACCCGACCCGAGCGCGCCGGCCTTGATGGAACGGGACGCCGAATCACACACGCTTGAGTACAAGGGCGAAACGCCGCCGAAACCCGGCGCAAAGGAGTCGGCGCGGGGAGAGGTTCGCGGCGGACCGATGTGGTACATCCAGAAAGCGCTGGTCGAACCGCTGCGGGCGCGCGGCAATCCAGCGTGGGTCATCTTCAAGGTGCTGGCCGTCGTCTATGCGCTCGTGGTGGCGGTTTGCTCGTTCGGCAGCGGCAACATGTACCAGGCTTGGAACGTCGGCGATACGCTGTCGCGCGAGGGCGTGCCCGAGACGATCACCGGCGTCATCGTCGCGTTTCTCGTCGCGCTGGTCATAATCGGCGGGATCAAGCGGATCGGCGCCGTGGCGAGTAAGCTCGTGCCTTTCATGTGTGTGGTGTACGTGCTCGGCGCGCTGGCGGTGCTGCTTCAGAACGCCACCGATATCCCGGCGATGTTCGTGTTGATCTTCAAGTCGGCGTTCAGCCAGACGGCGGGTGAAGGCGCGTTCGCGGGCATCGGCGTNNNNAGCGCGAAGGCGTTGTCGCCTCAATCGGCCCGTTCATCGACACCGTCATCATCTGCACCATGACGGCGCTGGTGATTCTCAGCACCGGCACATGGACGCGGCCCGCCGTCGGAACCGTCACGGCAATCGAGAACAAGGTTGTCGAAGATCAGGCAGTCACCCGCCTCGAAATCGACATGACGCCGCGCGAGCAGATTCCCGAGAACCTGCGGGCGCCGCACTACGCAGACCTCGCCAATCCCAGCGGTGAACTGTGGGTTCTGCTCGATCGGCCGAAAGGCTCGGAATCGAAGCGGCTGGCGGCGGTGGCGAAGGGATTGGCGAACAAACCGGCGGAAGAGATCGCCGCAATGACAACGTGCCGAATCACACTGACGCGCGAGAGCGAGGCGAAAGACCCGGACGCGTTTGCCGCCGACGTGGCCATGCTCAAACCCGGCATGCCGGTCCACCTCGGCCTCGACGGGGCCCAGATCACGCGCTTCGCCATGGATACGCTGGGCGTGGGCATCGGACGCTGGATCATCGTCATCGGCGTGTGTCTGTTTGCGTTCAGCACGATGATCAGTTGGAGCTATTACGGAGAAAAGGGAACGGAGTTTCTGCTCGGCCCCAGCGCGATTCTGCCCTACAAAATCCTGTTCGTCATCGCCATCTTCATGGGCTGCGTGATCCAGCACTTCGAGACGGTCTACAACTTCGCCGACGCGATGGTTGGCCTGACGGTCTTCTGCAACCTGCCGGCGTGTCTGCTGCTGATGCCGACCCTGGTGCGGGCGGCGCGGCACTACTTCAACCGGCTGGACAAGGGACAGATGCCGCGGACGAAGTGATCCCGCGGCAAGCCCGCCGACCATTGTATTTCTTGGTTCACTGCTCGGGTGATCGGCTCCGGGCTTGATCGCGCGTGAGATCGCTCGGTATATTCCGCTGTTATGAGCGGGCAACCGCTCCAAGCCCGGTCGGCACACGAGGCATCATCAAAATTCACTCGCTGCAACGGCCTCTTCCCGTCCGAGCATGCGTACCAAGCCTGCTGCCCGAACGAGATGACCTGCCAAGGGGCGTACACATGAAGACCAGATTGCTTTTCTGCGTGGTGGTTGCGTTGATCGCCGCTCCGCCGGTTGTCGCACAGCCTGTGGACGAAGGCGACGACGACGCAAACAGAGTCACCATCCTGGACCAGACGTACGAATTCTACCCCTTCGAGTTGCTTGAAGAGCGCGGGATCGAAGTACCGCGAATTCCGCGCGAAGCGAACGCGGCGTTCGTATACGTCGAGGCGATGAACGCCCGCGTGCCTCAACCGCAGGGGATGGAATGGCGGGAAGCCTATGAGTCGGCGTTGGATGGCCAATGGCCCGACGGCGAGCAGGGTGAGAACATCGCCTCGTGGCTGGAGCAGAACCGTCCGTCTTTCGAGTTGGCGCTCCAGGCGTCCATGATGGAGCAACACTACATGCCGCTGATGCGCGGCGACAGTGACGCATTGATCGCCGCCGTCCTGCCGACGCTTTCGCCGACGCGCGAACTCTCAAAGAACATGGTCGTCTATTCGACGTGGCTCGCAGCCGAAGGCCGCGCCGACGAGGCGATGGATGTGCTGCTGGCGGTGCAGCGGATGGGACACCACGTCGGTGACGGCCAGACGATCATCGAGGGGCTTGTCGGGATCTCCGTGGACGCGCTCGCCTCTCGCAATATCAGCCGGCTGGCCGAGACGGGAACGGTTTCCACGGAAAAACTCAAAGAGGCGTCGGCGGCCATGGAGGCACAAGCACGCGACTCGTTCAAGTTCGAGCACATGCTCGAGATGGAACGCGTCTGGGCGGAAAGCTACGTGGACGACACCATCGACGGCGGCAGTCTGTTGCTGAGTCCCGATCTGCATCCCGCACCGAACGCCAAGTCTCCCTGGATCAAACTGGCGAGGCGGATCAAACGGGTCTATCTGCCCGATCGCGCCATGAAAGAGCACATCCGGGCGCATTACGACGCGATCAAACAGGCGGCGCGGCGGGAGAACGGCGTCCCGGGCGAGATGGTGGACGAAGCCGAGTTGTTCGCTCGCGTGCCCCAGTGGGACATCATTTCGCAGATCGTCCTGCCCTCGTTGAGTCGCGCATACGAGCTGACGCTGCGGAGCGAAAGCAACAGCACGCGAGCGCGGCTCGCGACCGCCGTCGCCGCCTACAAGCAGGAGCGCGGCGAGTATCCGCCCGCGCTGACGGCGCTGGAGCCGGAGTACGTCTCGCGCGTGCCGATCGACCCGATGACGGGATACGAATTCGATTACAGGGTCGAAGACGGCAAACCCAGCGGCATCGAACCGATCAACAAGAAGAACATCCCGAAGCTGATCGAAAAGCGAAAGCAGCCCGCCATCCTGAATCCGCGGGCATCGCGCTGGCGTCGCTACGTCGAGGACTTCTGCGTGCGGTACGACCTCTCCGCCCAGCAGCGCGCCGCGGCTGACGCGATTCTCCGAAACATGGAAGGCCAGGCGTACGCGTTCGAGCGATCCCACGGCGCGAAGTTGCAGGAGCTGATCGAGGCGGGTGAAACGGAACGCGCGAAAGAGAAGATGGGACCGCTCGATCGGATGTACGAGGAGCTCAAGAAACGGCTCGATGCTATCCCCACCGCGGCCCAGCGCGCCGCGGCGGAGAAAAGTACCGACGGCGAAAAGAAAACGACCAAGAGCCGCAAGACGTCGAAGCGGTAACACGGAGACAGAGAGGACGCCCCATGAACAACTCCCCCGCAATCAGGTTGCTTGCGCTGCTGCTCGTCCTGTCACTCGGCGCTTCGGCGGCGGCATCGACGGAATTGATCGAGACGATTCCCGACGACGCGTTCCTGTCGATCCTGATCGAACGGCCGCAACGGGCGCTGCCGCCGACGCTGGTTGAGCCGGCGCTGAAGGCCATGTTCGACAGCGATGAAGCGGCCAGGACAATCGGCGAGGCGATCAAGCGGATTCCGGGCCCGATTCTGCTCGGCTGGACGACGCCGCACAACGAAGAGGAACAGCCGAGCTTTTTCGTCATCTGCAGGATGGACGGTCCGCAGATCGATGTCGATGCGCTGTTCGAAAAAACAGTGCTGCCCGCGATGGCGAGTGTCGCCGGCGAGCGTTCTGCAGGCAACTACAAGCTCGAACGCGGCAAACTCGCAAGCCGCATCATCGACGCGTCCAACGGCAGAGCGATTCTCGGCTACGCGGTGAAGGATAAGCTCATTTTCGCGGCGGCCGATCCGATGACGGCCCGGCGCTGGGCTCAGGGCGAATGGCCGACGACGCCCTGGGTCAAAGGCCGCGGCATCAAGCACATGCTCAAGCGACTGCCGCGCGAGTTCAACGCCAGAGCGTTCTTTAATCATCAGCCGCTTGTGCGGCTCGCCGGCAAGCCCAAACCCAACTCGACCGAGGAGTGGATGCTCAAGTTTCACCGGCCGGACGATCTCATCGGCACGGCGATCGATCTCAACTGGGACCGCAACGCACTTCGCATCCGCGCGAGCCTGATGATCGCGGAAGAGGCGGAGGGCATCGCCGATCTGCTGGCCCAGCCGGCGAATTCCGCGGCGGCGATGGGCGTTTTCCCGGAGGACTTCGTCGCCGTCGGCCGCCTCGGTTGGACCAACGCCGATCGCATCGCGACGTGGCTCTACAAGATGACCGATCTGTTTGATGAGACGATCTCGGCCGAGTACCGCACGGAACTGGCGGAATTCGAAAGCGAGACCGGTGTCGATTGGAGCGGCGGCATTCTCGGCAACATGATCAGCGAGCTCGCGTTCGGCGTGCGCGTCGACTTCACGAAGCCCAATCCGATCGCATGGGCGGTGGTTTGTCCGCTGGCGAACGCATCCGGCTTCTCGACCAACCTCGACAAGCTCATCGAGCACTATCAACTGCCTCTCAGCACGCAGGAAAAGGACGGCCTGACGGTGCGGACGTCGAAGGACACGACGCGGTTCAGCTTCTGCGTGCGAGGCGATCGCTTCATGGTCGCCGACAGCCCCAATACGATCGTGGAGATTGTCGGCGCGCCGGCGAAGAAAGACGTCGCGCTGCCACGCAACAACAACCTGCACCGCTGTTACGAAGAGATCGGCGACGCGAACCGTTTCGCGGTCATGCTCGATATCGGGCTGCTCGGCGAGAAAGCACCGATGATTCCGATGATGGCGGGACCGCGTTTCGGTCCGCTCGTCTCGGACGGCGTGGTGGGGCTTGCGGTCAAGTCGGAGGAGCGGCTGGTCACAATCGACCTGCACTGGGCGCTGCGCAACCCGCGCGACAAGCACGACGTCACCGACTCGTTCGCCCCCGGCGGCGATGAAGCGCTGATCGCCGTGGCGGAGAGTTTCGGCGCCTCGCTCGTGCAGGCGCGGCGGCAGGCGCGACGCGCGGTCAGCATGTCCAATATGCGCGGCATCGGTCAGGGCCTTTACATGTACGCCGGCAACAACAAGGGCGCGTTCCCCGGCAGCCTCGAAGACCTGCTGCGCCACAAGGACGAGTTGATTGCGATGGAGATGCTGATCAGCCCGTACACCGGCGAGGGTCCGAAGTCTCTCGCCGAGGTCGCCGACAGGAGCTACGTCCTCTATCGCCCCGGCCTGACCACGTCGAGTCCGCCGACGGAAATCCTGATGGCCGAGCGACACGGCGACGGCAACGGCGCGTGTTTCCTCTTCGTCGACGGTCACGTCGAGTACATCGCCGAGCCGGAGGCTTCCGAGTTGATCGCGAAGATCGAGGCCGGGGCGGAATCCGTCAGACCGAGCCACGCGGCCCCATAAGCAGCCACGGACGCCCCATAACCCCTGCCGTCGATTGACCCTGTTCCGCGGCGGCGATAGACTGAAATGAGTCTGTGCCAGAGACACGGACGCGGGTATCACCATGCCCGCAATCCGCGGCCACCGATCGACGCGGTCGATCGCTTTGTTGGGGGTGCGCCGCACGATCGTCAGGACGGCAATCAGGGTAAGGAAAACCGATGATGCGCAACTTGCTGCTGTGCGGTTTGATGGTTTCGATGATGACCTGGGTTGGCTGCGCCAAGAGCGAAGGCGATCCGCCGCGGGCCGAAACCGCCAAGGCGGGCCTCATGCCGATCGTCGATACGGGCTTCGAGACGACCTACATCACCGATCAGAAACAGATCAGCATGGCGGGCGAAGTCAAAGTATCGCTGGAACCGCTCGAGTCTTTCCGCGGACGAAAGATCGAACGCGCGAAACCTCCGATCGAGACCGAGGCGTCCGGCGAAGCCGCGGCAACTGAAGAAGACGAGTGGGACGAAGAAGGCGACGCCTGGGGCGACGAGGAGGAAACCGAAGGCGCCGCAACCGAATCGGCGGAAGAGGAAGCCGCGGGCTGACCCGCGCGGCGGCCCCGACATTTCGTCACGCGCACCGCAGCCGTACTTCGACTCTTGATATCTCGTCGCGATCCGGCTGCTTCAACTCCATCCGATTCCGTTATACTACACTGGGTACCCGCGTCGCGGCCTTTCATGGAACCCGGTGAATGACAGACACGCCCCAACCCGTCCCGGTTCACAGCGTTGCGGAGGCGTACCTCTACCTCAAGGTCACGCCCTGTCCCGCCTGCGGCAAGGGACCGCTCGAACAGGCGGACGACCTGACGCGGCGCGCTTCCTCGCCGGGCGGCTGGGAGCTAAACGCTCGCTGCGGAGGTTGCGGGTATGCGTTCCCCATCGCCTACGCTATCTATCCGCCGCCGACCCGTGAGCAGGCGCAGTCCAGCGTAATCAACCCGACCGATCAGCGTTCGACCGCCATCGACCTGCTGGGCTGGCTCATGCTCTTCCAGGCGATCATCGAAGCGTCGCAGGCGGAGGCCGATCGCGAGCGGCGCCGGGAACTGGGCCTGGAAGCCGCCCAATGTCTCGACGAGGCGCTGAAGTTCTACGATTTCAATGATGAGTTTCCCCGCGAAGACGCGTTCTTTACGGAGTACGGCCGCGCGAGGTTCCGCGATCACCCTCAGCAGTTTGCGCGGTCCGTGTGGCAGGAACGCCGGCTGAAACTGCCCAAGCCCGCCGGGTCTTCGGCGGGGCAGGGCAATCGCGGCGAGCGGCGCTGGTGGCAGTTCTGGCGAAGCGATTCGGACGCCTGAGGAACCCGCCCTTGCCGGTGCTGGCAAGTCGCGACGCAATCGCGTACAACGGCATCCGCACGAAGACGGACGCTCACTCATTGACATCAAAGGAGTTTCACCATGCATCGCTTCAATACGATTGGTGTCTTCCTCAGGGGTCTGCCGGTTGACGACTCTGTTCTTGATTTCGCCGGCAGGTTCGCCAGAATGGGCGGCCCGCAGATGCACTTCATTTACATCCACGATCCCAAGACCGGCTCGCCCGCGGAGCCGCCGCTGCCGGCCGAATTCGAGTCGCGCGTCAAAGCGGCGCTGCCGGAAGAAGCCGCGGTAACCACCCGATTCGAGGTGCGCACCGGCTCCGATCTGCTCGAAATCCTCAAGGCCGCACGCGATCATGACTTCGGCCTCATCGTGCTGGGCCGCAGGCTGCCGTCCAGCCAGCTCGGAATCGGGTCCGGCATTCTGCGGATCGTCCGCAAGTCGCCGTGCAGCGTGCTGGTCATTCCCGAACTGTGCACGCCACATCTCGATCGCGTCATGGTCGCCGTTGATCGATCGAAGCACGCGGTGATGGCCATGGATGCCGCAATCGCGATTGCCAAGGCGTCGGGCAATCCCAACGCACAGCTCGAGACCGTGCTCGTTCGCAACGTCGTGTCGCGGCCGGAGCTTGCGGGCGTGACGTTCGACGAGGACGCCACGGCGCAGGTGGAGTTCGCCCAGCGCGACATGGACCTGTTCCTCGCCGACATCAACACGCAGGGGATTACGGTCAAACCGATCATCGCCCTGTCCGACGAACCGGCCAAGGCGATTTCGCACGTGGTGATGGCCCGCAAGATGGACCTCCTCGTGGTGGGAAGCCGCGGTGCCACGCGACCTGCCGCGATGTTCCTGGGCTCCAAGTCCGAAGGCCTGCTGATGACGTGCGCGCTGCCTATCCTCATCGTGAAGGAAAAAGGCGAAACGCTGAACCTGCTGGAAGCGCTGTTCGCCATGGATTAGCTGCAGCCCGCGGCATCGCCCCTCGCGCAGGAACTCGAATCGAGACCGATCGACCGTGAAATCACTGTTTGAAAACATGGTCGAGCTCGATGCGAACGGCGCCATCGACGCGGCCGCCCTGCCGACGCACGGCGGCGTCTACCTGATCGCCGACAGCGGCGATCGACCGATTTTCCTTTCATTCGCTCAGAACCTGCGCCGTGTCGTCATCGGCCGACTCAGCGCGCCGCCGGATGATGAGAAGACCAGACGCGTCAACCTCGCTGAACTCGCCGCGCGGGTCTACTGGTGCGACACGTTCAGCCGCTTCGAGGGCGAATGGACGCACTGGCGGATCAATCGGCAACTGAATCCAAAGCATTATCGCGACACGCTCTCGTTCGGCCCATGCTGGTTTCTGCGATTGCGCACAGACGAGACGACGCCGCGCTTTACCGCGGTCAAGACAATGAGCGATCCGGCGGCGCGCTACGCCGGGCCGTTCCCCACGCGCACGGCGGCCGAGGCGTGGATACAGATGCTGGAGGACGCGTTCGATCTCTGCCGCTATCAAAACGTGCTCGCCGCGGCGCCGCAGGGCGAGCGCTGTGCGTACTTTGACATGGGCAAGTGCCCCGCGCCGTGCGACGGCACCTTGCCGATGGACGCGTATCGTTCGATGCTGGACGCGGCGATGGCATTCACGATCGGCGATCGCGAGCCGCAACTGCAAGCGCTGCGTAAAGCGATGGGACGGGCCGCCGAGGAGCTCGCCTTTGAAAGGGCGTCCGCCGTCCGCACCACGATTGACAAGGCAACGGCACTGATCGACAAGCCTGAGTACGCCCACGTCGGTGACATGGACGCGTGGTCGTGGATGGCCATGCAACGGGCCGGCCCGCCACGCAAGTCGGACAAAACGGCGAAGATCAGACCCTTCCACGTCCGCGTCGGCTCCATCGAACCGGGCGAGCCGATCGCGCTGGCGGATATCGACACGGCCGCGCCAAGGTGGATCGCCGACAATCTCGCAGATCGCCCCGCCGCGTCGGCGTCAATCGACCCGGTCGCCGAATCGGAGGCAGTCTGGCTCGTCGCCAAGTATGTCTATCAAGGCGAACGGGCGCCGGGTTTGTTCCTGCGGTCGGACCGACTGCCGGGACCGGGCGAACTGGCGGCGATGGTGCGAGCGTGCTTCTCCCGCGAGGACCGGGATGCAAACGTCGAAGCCGCCGAGGCCGACGACGATTGACCGCAATCGAGGCGATCGTACAATGGCCGCGTACGTGCCGTCCGTTTTGAAACAGCAGCAGACATCTCTCGGAGGCAACGATCAATGCACAAATTACTCTTGACCCTGGCGTTGGCGGGCATGGTTGGGTTCGGCTCTGGATGCACGACCGCGGCAAAGCGCGTGCTGAAGGAGGTCGTCGGCGCGAGCGCCAAGGCGGAAGCTGTTCCGCCCGCCAAGGCCACGTCGTTTGCGCGATTCAAGAGCGTGGATATCAAACCCGCCAGGACGAACCTCGGCTCGCTGGTCGATGCGAAGTACTCGCGTTCGCTGCCGAACCAACTCCGAAAGGAACTGACGCGCTCGGACAATGACGATCCGCCGCTGTTTCCGGGCGGCGGCGCGACGCTGGAGATCGAGCCGGAGATCACGTGGTACTCGGAGCCCGGCGGCCTCGGCAGCATCATGGGCTCGGACGCCTATGCCGTGGTGCTGTTCTGGATGAGCGAGGGCGGACAGCCCCTCGGCCGTGTGCTGACGGTCACCAGCAGCGCTGCCGCTCGCGACGATGAATTCGCGCTGTCGAGGGCGACCGCCAAGGGCCTGGCGAAGTTCTTCGAGGAAGGCCGGAAGAAGGTCAAAGAGAAAGAGAAGGACAAAGACGACGACTGATCGCGCGTGCCGAAGGGGCGGCACTACGATCGCGTTTCAGGGGGCGTTTGATTGCCGTCGATGATTATCGCCGCATGGTGTGCGCTGCTTGTGCCGGGGCAGTCCGCATCGCGCCCCGCCGACGCGGCGGTCAGGTGGCCGGTGCGGCCGGCCTATAGCCGCCTGCTGCCGGACAAGATCTCCATTCTCGAACCGATAGATGCCGAATCCTCAGACGAAGCGCGCACGGGTTTGCAGAGCGACGCCGAGGTGCTGATCTACGCCGGCGGCAAGCTCGATTCACTGGAAGCCGCATCAGGCAGATCGCGATGGGCGCGTCCGCAGCCCCTCGAACAGATGCCGACGTTCATCGCCGCCCGGCCGCATCGGCTCGTCTTTGCCACGCTGCACAGCGTCTTCGCACTCAACCGCACAACCGGCGCCGAAGTCTGGCGCGTCGGTGACGAACCCGACGCCGACCCGCAGCGCGATCCGGAAGCGCTGCCGCAATGGGCGCGCTTCGCCGCATGCGGTGATCGAATCTTCTGCGCGTCCGACCACAATCAAGTCATCGCCATTGATCTGCGCAATGGACAGGTTCTCTGGCGCGCTCGGACAGACGAAGGCGTTACCCATGTGGCCGCGGGCGGACGCCATGTCTGCTGCGCCCTCGGCGGAACCATGCGAGGCCGGCTCCTGGTCTTCCGCGCCGATAGCGGCAAACGCGTCCGTGCGATCGATCAACCTGACAGGCCGACGATCGTCAATCTGACGCTCGCGAGCAGCGACGCGATCCACGTCACGACAACAACCGCCTGGCGGCGCTTCAAAATCGACGCCGATCGCCGCACCATCGACGTACCGATCGACGGCGCGTGCTGGTACATCAAGGGCCTGGCAGACGCGTCGGACCGATTGCTGGTCTGCTCGCGCGACGGGCTGCGGCGGATTCTCCTGACGGGCGAACGGGACACAGAGATGATTCTCGCCTGTCGCCCTCCCGCAACTGCGCAGCCGTGGGGAATGCTGCGCGATGGAACGCTCTACATCAGCACGGGCCCGCGGTTCTCCGCGTATGACCCGCACGCCGAGCGGCTGCTCTGGACGCGCGAGCGAACCAAAACCTCTGCCTCGCAACCCGTCTTCACACGCGACACGATCCTGTTCATCCAACCGCATGACAATCCTGACAGTGGCACAAGCACACGATTCCACATATCGGGGCTTTTGCGTACGACCGGCGAGCCTGTCGCGATTGCCGAGCGCCCACCCCTGATCACGCCGGAACTCGCCTCGTTCGGCGGCCTCTACGTGCGCCGCAACGCCCTGCTGATCCTCGACGACAACCTGCTGATAGGCTATGTTGGCCGGGAGGAACGTCCGACACGCGCGTCGGCAACAAGCCGGCCCGCTGCGCCCGCCCGCGCACAAAGTACAAACGACCCATAACGAGAAAGCACGACATGCCATCGCCCATTGAAGCCGCCTGCGTCGTCGAACCGAACTTCGGTGAGAACGCCTTCGTCATCGCCTGCACCGAAACCAAGGCCTGCTGGATCGTCGATCCCGGCCTGCCGCCTTCGGCCGCCCAGATCTGCGGGCATATCAATGAGAAAGGGCTGAAGGCGGAGGCGATCATCCTGACGCACGGGCACCTCGACCACATCGCGGGCGTGCCGAACGTCATCGAAACACTGGGCGATCTGCCGATCTACATCGCCGAAGCGGACAAGCCCGCACTGACCGACCCCGGCGAGAATCTCAGTTCCGGCTTCGGCGCCCCGGTCGATGTCGGTGAGTTTCCCACGCGCGACCTGCCGCCCGGCGGCGAACTGACACTCGGCAAGACGACGTGGCGCATACTTGACACGTCGGGCCATTCTCCCGGCGGACGTAGCCTCTATTGCGAGGCCGCCGCGATCGTCATCACCGGCGACGCCCTCTTCCAGGGCTCGATCGGCCGCAGCGATTTCCACCACAGCAACGAGAACGACCTGCTGACCAACATCCGCGAGAAACTGCTGACCCTGCCGGATGACACGCAGGTGCTCAGCGGCCACGGACCCGTGACGACGATCGGAGAGGAGAAGCGGTACAATCCGTTCTTCCGTTAGCGGCGTCGGCTCGCGGGCGTCTTCAAGAGTGCCGCTCATACCCGCCGCATCGCCGCCCGCCAGATTGTGTAAAAGTCTTGTTCAGCAGGCACGATTCTTGCCATTCGTGCTTGCCGTTTCCGCCGCCGGCGGACGATGACATTCCGGGAGGATCAACACCTGATGAACACGACCAAGCACGTCAGCCTCAATCTGAACATCCGCGGGCTGGGGCAGTCCGCCACGCTGGGCATCAAGGACATCTGTCGCAGGCTGCGTCGGGAAGGCCGCCGGATCTATGACTTCGGGCTGGGACAGTCGCCGTTTCCGGTGCCGGCCCCGGTCGTCGAGTCGCTGCGTCATTCCGCTCACGAGAAGGACTATCTGCCCGTCAAGGGGCTGCCGGCCCTGCGCGAGGCCGTCGCCGACTTCCACAAGCGAACCGACGGGCTCGACGCACACCCGGACAACGTGCTGGTCGGACCGGGCTCGAAGGAGCTGATGTTCATCCTCCAACTGGTGTACTACGGCGAGATCATCGTGCCGACGCCGTGCTGGGTATCGTATGTGCCGCAGGCGAAGATCATCGGGCGGCGCGTAAGCCTGGCGGACGCGTCGTGGGAGACGCGATGGAAGCTGTTTGCCGAGCAGTTTCACCATTCGATTGAACTGGTGCATGACGATTTCCGTCCGCGGCTGCTGGTGTTGAATTATCCTTCGAATCCTTGCGGGACGAGCTACAGCGAACAAGAGTTGAAGGAACTGGCGGAAGTCGCGCGAAAGTACCAGATCGTCGTTCTGTCGGATGAGATTTACGGGCAGCTCCATCACGAGGGCAAACACGTTTCCATCGCGCGGTTCTATCCCGAGGGCACCATCGTCAGTTCGGGGCTGTCGAAGTGGTGCGGGGCGGGCGGCTGGCGGCTGGGGACGTTTCTGTTTCCGCCCGATCTCGACTGGTTGCTTGACGCGATGTCGTCGGCGGCGAGCGAGACGTATACGTCGGTGTCGGCGCCGATTCAGCACGCGGCGGTGACGGCGTTTCGCGGCGGCGTGCAGATCGAACGCTACCTCTGGCGGGCGCGGCGGGTGCTTAAGGCGCTCAGCGAGGAGTGCGTTCGTATTCTCAATCACTGCGGCGTGCGGGTTCACACCCCCGACGGCGCGTTCTATCTGTTCCTCGACTTCACGCCGCTGACGGAATCGCTCGAATCACGGGGCATCTCGAACAGTATTGATCTCTGTTCGAAGCTGCTCAGCGACACCGGCGTCGCGATCCTCAACGGCGCGGCGTTCGCGCGATCGCGATCGGAACTGACGGCGCGGCTGTCGTACGTCGATTTCGACGGCGATCGGGCGCTGGCGGCGAGCGAGACGATCCCGCTCGATCAACCGCTGCCGGAGGGGTTCCTCGAACAGTGGTGTCCCAACGTGCTCGAAGGCGTGCGCAAGATCGCCGACTGGGCGCGGGGGGAGATTGCGAGCGAAGGGTGATAGCGCCACCCCAGGTTTAGAAACCTGGGGCACCCATGCCAAGAGGACGTCTATGTGCCGGCGGCTGATACATGAATCCTGCGGCAGGCCAACATGCATGGCAACTATCGCCGCTTCACTGGTAGCTTGCGCACTCTCAAGCGGATGCGCACCGAAGTATTCGACGAGGATCGTGCTTCGCGGTCAAGACTGTTACCACCGCTTCGTGTTCAACGAAGTGCTGACGGATCGCAAGGGAGCCACCTTCTTCTTCACGGCGGATCGAGAGCCCGTGGCAAAAGGTGGTGTGCTGTATGAACCCTATCCGATTGCCGAAGATCGCTCTCGGCTGGCACTGCTTGGGTCGATAGACATGGACACGAACACGCTGTCATTCGCCATCGCGGGCGAGGGGGCGTATAACGGCGTGTTCTCTTGCGAGCCTCAGCAACTGAACGATGCGGCTTGGGAATTCCACGATGACGGTCTCCGCATCAGGGCTGTTGGAACGGTGCCGGCGGGCAAGGCACTTGCTAAGACTCGAGATCGGCCACAATTCGCATACAACGGCACGACGCTTGAGTTGAAGCTCGACCTGATGATTCGGCCGGATGAGTTTCGGATGCTTCTGAGGAGCGTCAGGCATCGGTTTGCGGATTGTGGCATCCCCGCCGTTCAAGAATTGTCGGCCGCGAGCGAAGTGTGGCTTACCGAACAATAGGCTGGGGCCGGGTGGCCCAGGTTCTTTGAACCTGGGGGGGGGACGATTGTTGCCCGTGGTAGAACTCAGCCGGCCGATCGGGAGTCATATCACGAGTGCGTCATCTAACCCGCATATTTCATCATGTACGGCTGGGGGCTTGGTTCTTCGTTGAGATC
>NPIF01005271.1_pt2 | contig 14365 bp, 11 predicted proteins | sample 8637461 | NCBI WGS metagenome assembly NPIF01 (sample SAMN07420641, study PRJNA396082) | bioreactor metagenome | isolation source: sample BR12 brine-fed electro-methanogenic bioreactor BR | place: Japan: Kochi | collected 2016-12-09
CCATTCAGGTTCCGTGCGTTGTCTTGCACTCTCGGAATTGTCGTTTGAACGGGCCGAGGGCCGGCCCCCTGGCCCGGCAGACTTCCCGTAACGCGCGGACTATCGCAGGCCTGCCCACGAATTGCGAGGGAATCGCCCCCACGACGCCGCGGGCTGGGCTCACCACGCCGCCGAGTCGTATTCTGATCTCCCAGAACCGACGCGTACCACTCCATGTATGCGTCTGCTTGTCGCGACAAGGTGAACCGTTGCACAACATCTGCGACGGCACTGGACGACAACAACGCTCGGACCCCGTCGTTCCTCAGCAGCCACATAACAGCGTGTGCCATCTCCCCGGCATCGCCGGGCCGCACCAGGATGCCCGTCGGATTCGCCACGCCGCCGTGCTCGTACGTTTTTGTGACACTGGACACGCCAGGAGTATCCGCCGTCACGATCTGCTCCGGGATGCCGCCGACGGCCGTCGCAACCACCGGCGTCCCGCACGCCATCGCTTCGAGCACAGAATTCGGAAACGTATCCACTCTTGCGGCGTGCATATAAACGTCAGCGGCGCGGTAGTAATCCGCCATCACGCTTTCCTCGCTGACGAACGGAACATGCCGCATAACGGTATCGCTCTTCGCCGCATCCTGCGCCGAACCGCCCACTGACAGGCACCGCACTCGCTCAGCGCTGAATCCGGCCGCGATGCGATCAATTGCCTCGTTCAGTGTCCGGAAGTCCTTCCATGGGTTGGCGGACGGTCGATAGCCCGCAAAGAGCAGGATTTGAGTATTCTGAGGCAGGCCCAATCGCCCGCGTGCCTCCTGCTTGTCTCCCGGATTGTAGACCGAGACATCGACGCCGTTCGGGATCACGCGCAGGTCCGCGCAAGCCGGCGCCAGCATCGATTGTTCCACCTTGTCTCGAAGCCACCGCGAAGGTGTTGCGACATTAAGGCGAGCCTGTCTATAGATGTCCCGTTTGACCCGCCAGTTGCGGGCGGTCGCGTCCCGACGGGTGGCCGGATAAATCGACAGATCAGGGCAATCCCCACAACCGGTCTTCCAGCGTTCACAATCAAACGAGTGAGCGCAATGCCCCGCCATCAGCCACGCGTCGTGGAGCGTGAGGAAGGTCGGCCGCCGGCCGGCAAGTTGTGGCAACGCCCATAGATCAAAATACTTGCCGTGCAGGTTGTGGCAGTGAATAACATCAGGCTCGAAGGGACATGCGTCGACGATCTGCCGCGTGCCGGGGTAATGGAAGTCCTCGTATCCGCGCAACGCATCGATCATGCGTTGCGGCTCAGCGAGGCGATGGGCAAGCCGCACGGCATAGCGAGCCGCGGAACTTCGGCCGTACATTGGCTGCAGTAGACGATGAAGCCCCCACCAGAACCGCCGCCACGGGTCTCCCGCTCGCTCATTCGGGATTACGAAGACCGACGGGTCGTCAGTCTCTCGCCGTCCGACTGCCATCGCACTTTCGTGGCCGCGTCGCGTGTATTCGCGATGGAGATTCCACGCAATGCGTTCGGCGCCGCCGAGAACATCGGCCGTGCTAACCTGCAATATGCGCGGAAACCTGTGCATGGGGACTCCAGAAGGATTCAAGGCGAGCGGCGAACTCCTCGACCGGCCAGTCGCGCACCAGCACGCGCGGCAATTGCCACGGATCGCAAGCCGCCGTCGCCGGGCCGGCCACGTTTGCACACGCGCGTGCGAAGCCGGCCGATCGGACCAGATTGACTGACTCGGCCGTGTAGTCGCGACGTCCGCCGAATGGATACGAGAATGAGGCCACTGGCAAGCCGATCAGGTCTTCGAGAGTACGCTTGCTATCGACGATCTCGCGTTCCTGTTCTTTTCGGGACAGCGCGGCCAACAGGGGATGGGTCAGCGTATGCGCCCCGATCTCAATGAGCCCGCCGGCGGCCAGTCCTCGAACCTGATCGGCGCTCATCGTGCGATGTGTCCATCGAATCGCTCTCTGCACCCCCAGTTCATGCTCCAATCGTTCGACGATTGCCCGGCGCGCCTCGGAACGCAGTGGCCGAATTGCGTCACACATCGCTCGATAAGCAGCGTGTCGTGGCGTCGGGACGGACTCACTCAGCACGGTCCAACCGTTGTGCGCCGCTTCTGGACTGTTCGATCCGCCGGGCATGCTGACCTCGATACTGTCGGCCGGAATAACAACCGCGTCGGCGGGCGAGGACGGCGTCGCCAGCAGAATACGTTCGAGATCATCCCACCAGAATTCGCGATCGGCCTCCAGTCCGGACGTCGTGACGAAGACCGTCGCAGGCACGGCGTATCGTTCGAGAACAGGTTTCGCCTGCTCGAAGTTGTCCGCGTAACCGTCATCGAACGTCACAACGACTGCGCGTTGAGGAATCCGTCTCGATCGCTGACATTCCACGTAATCGGCAAGGGACAAGGGCGTAGCGTTTTCCCGCAGGTAGGCGATATGCGCCGCAAAGCGATCCGGAGCCACGGCCAGCAGTTGCGGATCGGATTGGAGCCGCGTGACGCGGTGATAGAGCAGAATCAGGGCGGCTGAGTCGTTGGAACGCAACTCGGATTGCCTCCTCATAGCGCCGGCCACCCACATGCTCAAGCCCCCGCCACCCGCTTAACCGCCCGAATCGTCAACACCAGTTCATAGTCGGGATCGCGACGATCAAGTTCCGGCGTCGTCACCTCCTCGGTTGCAAGTCCGTGCAGGAATCCGACAGACGCAGCGACGTTGCCGTGCGCATCGATGCGGAGTTCGACCGCTCCAAAATGTGGTTCAAACAACCGCCTCGCTGCGAGGCTCGTCAACCGCCAGTAGTCGCCCCAGCGATCCATGTCATAACGGCTGATCTGGCTTATGCCGGGAATCGTCGCCAGCAGGATCCCGCCGGGAGCAAGGATGCGATACAACGTCGCAATCGCCTCCTTGATCCCGAAGAGCACGTGCAGCGTCTGTGTACAGATGATGCAATCGAACGAGCAATCCGGTATCTCGGGGGCATGCGCAAGATCGGCAATGATCGTCGCCTTTGCGTGGCCGGGCTCGAAATGAAGCACGTCCGACTTCAGGACGCCGGCACCACCGAATCGTCGCGTGTAGCAGTCGTCAGCGATTTCCAGCACGCGTCCGCGGATGTCGTCTCGGGACGAATCCAGAAAGCGCTCGATGTAATAGCGATCAATCGGCTGTCCGCGATCAAGACCGAACTTTCGGCTGATCGGCTCCGCCCTGCGCAAATCGCCCCAGACGACGCTTTGGACGCGTGGACGCACCGCACCATCTGACTCCACGCGAAACGCGTGAATCAGGCAGTACCAGTCCCGCGGTCGATCGGCGCGAAACGGAGGCTTGCTTGCCGGGCTGTCCTCGCGATCGAAGTCGTGCAACGTGTAACGAAAACCGTTTCGGTCCAGCAGCGCAAGGATGTCGCCGAGATACTGGGGGGCGTCGGCCCAGCCATGGTATTCGATCACCATCTCCCGGATGTGCTCGATCTGCCCCGCCGCTTCGACCTCCAGCAGCACCGGCAACTCCTGTCCTTCGATGTTTAGTTTCACGAAGTCGGCAGGCTTGCGGAGATGCTCCGAAAGCACAGTCGTTTTGACCGAGTGCTCACCGCAGCCGTGGGTCACTCGTCCGCCATCCGCGCCGTCCGGCATAAACGCCTGTTCGCCCGCTTCGGCGGACAAGCCGGCCTCGACGAGCCGCACACCGCCCATTCCATTGACGTCCATGTTCTTACAGAACACGCGGCAGATTGCCGGGTCGGGCTCGAAGGCCGTGATCTCCGCATCGGGATACTGCCGCTTCCAGAACAGCGTCGCCATGCCGATGCACGCCCCGCCGTCTATGATTCGCGGCCGTTGTGCGGACGACTGGAAACGGTAAATCTGCTGCTGGAAGATGTCTTTGTATTCGACGTACAGCGAGGCGGCGTCGGTGTAATGAACAGTCAGCCCGTCCAGCGACAATACACCGGGCGTGTTGCGGGGTGAGCCTCGCGCAAACTCCCGCAGTTCGACAAGCGAAGGCTGCTCGTGTGTCAAATGCCCGACTGACACGGTTCACGCTCCTGCTGTCGGCGGTGCGTATCCAGGTCAAGGAACACGCCGCCTGAGAGAAAGTCTTCGCAGAGATTGTCGATCGTCGGATGGCCGCCCGGTTGGAAAAACGCCCAATCCGGCGGATTGAATTCACCGCTGTCGTTGAGATAGGGGAAGGAGAGCACGCGACGGAAGCGAAAGATGTACGCGAACTGCTCGGCCAGCGCGACCTCCCGTGGCGAAAGCCCGTTGTCGAAGCGACCTTCATTAAGCCATCGTTCAACATCTTTCGGCGATGCAATATCGCATGTGAAGCCCTTGCGGCCGTATGGCGCTCTCGCAGCGCACCATGGGCGAATGCCGCGCATGGCAAACTCGACGCCCAGCGTAGACGTGTACGTCATCACGACGTCCGATGCTTCGCCCAGTGCGTAGCTGCTGATCGGGCTCGCGCCTTCGAGCAGACGAACGTTCTGCGGCAAGGGGGCGCACGTTCGTCTTAAGTGCTCGGCGACCGGCGTCGTGCTTTGATACTGCGGCGGGAGCTTGAATTCCCCGGGATGCGCGCGAATCACGAAGTCGACCTGCGGCATGGCCCGCGCGCACTGCACGGCATGTTCCAGCCACGCGTACATGCTCGCGTACGCCGAGTCGAAGCCCACCGACGTGCTGTCCCAGCAGAGGTTTGGAAAGAGCGACACAACGCGGCGATCGGCAGAGAGCGAGAGTTGCCGGCGGATTGCATCGGGATCGACCAGCGCCGATTCGTCGTAGTACTTCCACGGCGTCGAAGCGCCGCTCGCCCACAGGCTGAAGTGTTCGTGCAGGTCGCGACGTTGCGCCGCTGTGAGCGGCCGGTCGTGGTCGCTGCCCCATACATCATCAAGCGGCAGTTCATGCGCGATACCGTTGCACGCAAACACAACCGTACCGGTGCGAATGCGCATGTCCTCCCATGTGATACAACGAATCCCCCGAGCGCGGGCGATTTGAAAGAACGGCGCCCACTGGAGGAACTTGCCGTTGACCGTGCAGACCACGTCGGGCTGATAGTCGTCGATCATTCGCTCGGCCGCACGGGCAACGAGAATCGCCGAACTCGTGCAGCGCCGGAACACGTCTTCCTTGTCGCCTTCGATCTTAAACGGATAGCCGCGGTAATACTGGATGAGGTTCAGAAACGCCAGCCGCCCGACCGGAACGCCCGCCACTTCTATCGTCTTGAGCGATTCAATCGAAGTGTCATGCACGGTCTCTCGTGCGTCACACACATCCGCATCGCAGAGGTACTCGCTCATCGCCAACACCGGCAGCCCGAATGCGTCCAGCCGCCGGCACAGCCGCTGGGTGCATTCAATGCACGATGGTCGCCCGCAGGTGCTGTTTTCCTGCTCGCAGTAATCCGGCAGACCGCCGCACGCGATCATCGCCACCTGATGCCCCCGTTCCCTCAACGCCGCCGCGAGGGCGTACTCGACATAGCCGAATTCCAAGCCGAACTGGCTGTTAAACAAAATGCGCTGGGAGCGATCAAGGCCGTTCAGCTCAAGCTGGACATCCGCCCTCGCAAGCCGCATCGCCTTGATGCGATCGAGCATGCCGTCGCCGCCGGGATCGCACCTGCACGCTTCTGCCGTGAGCGACACGTTCGCTTGCTGCCCCAGCAGCGGGATCATTCTCTGCCTGTCGTCAGCGGATTTCATACGACCTGCTTTCCCTGTCTCCCCTCACCGTCACAATGGCATTTGCTCCGCGCTCAACGCTTGGACGCCGCCTTGGGCACGGCCGCGGAGGACGACGCCGACCGCTCACGAATTAGCTTTGAAATGCACTCAATCACGTGCGTTTGATCCTCCTCAGTCAGCCCCACGGAACTCGGCAGGCAAAGCCCTCGATTCCACAGAGCCTCTGCCACTTCACATTCGAAGCCCTGACCGCCCGCGTGTGCAAGGCTCAGATTCAGCGGCTGCCACAGCGGCCGTGCCTGAATTCCTCGCCCCTCCAGCATCACGCGCAACTCCCGAGCGTCGAAATGGGCTGTCTCGCGATCTACCATAATCGTGTAGAGCCAGAATGCACTGCGCGCCCATGGCGCCTGCCGCATAGATTCGATGCCCGGCACGTCAGCCAGCCCTTCCTCGTAGCGGCGCGCGAGTCGGCGTTTCGCCTCAACATGCTCCTCGAATTGCTCCAACTGGGCACAGATGACCGCGGCGTGGAGATTGCTCGGGCGATAGTTGTACCCCACGCGATTGTGGACGTATTCGATCGCGTCATCGCGGGCCTGCGTCGTGAGGTATCGCGCCATTCTCGCCCAGCGCGGATTGTCCGTCACGATGGCGCCGCCCCCGCCGCCGGTGATGACCTTGTTTCCGTTGAAACTGAAGCATGCGATGTCACCCAGCCGCCCCGCGCGGCGCTCCTTGTACAACGCTCCCATGCCCTGCGACGCGTCCTCAATCACGATCAACTCATACTTCGCGGCAAGATCGAGGATCGGATCCATGTCGACAGGGTGGCCAAGCAGGTGCACAGGCAGGATTGCTCTGACGCGGCGGCCGGTCGTCTTGTTGCGAAGCTGGCGGTCAACCCAGCGGCAGTTGCACTCAAGAAAATGTGCTACGCGAGCCGGGTCCATCTGCCAGTGATCCGGTTCCGCGTCGATGAAAGTCGGCCACGCGTTGACGTATCGAATTGCGTTCGCCGGCGCAATAAAGCTCAGGGAAGAAACCAGCACTTCCTCGTTCGGCTGGATACCGACGGCGAGCATGGCCGTGTGCAGTGCCGCCGTTCCGCTGCTGGTCGCGACGGCGTAGAGCGTACCGATGCGTTCGACAAGCTCGCTCTCCAGTCGATCCACGAACGGCCCCGCAGAGGAGACGAAGTTCGTATCGAGGCATTCCTTGACATAACGCCATTCGTTCCCCGCAAGATGCGGAACGCAGAGCGGGATGACTCGGTCCGCGGCCGCGTTCTTCGGGGTCTTCTCAATCGCACTCGGCCTCATGGCGTATTCCTGTATTCTGGACTATTGTAATTTGTGATGACGCCCGACCCGGCCAGCTCGGCAATCTCGGCGACACCGGACTCCACGGTATTCGAGCACTCAAACCCCAGCGTCGAACGGATCTTCTCGAAAGACACGCGATAATCTCGCGGATCTTCGTCCTTATGCACGAATTCGTACGCAGCATCCGGCGCGTATGGACGAATCATCTCGACGAGTTGCTGCTTCTGATGATTCTGCGAGGTCGCGCCCACATTGAAGGGCTCGCCCGCAACCAACTCCGCCGGTGCCTCCAACACGGCGCGAACGCCGCGGGCCAGATCACACACATGGATATACGGCCGCCAGAATGTCTCACCGAAGACGACCAGTCGCTTGTCCACCACGGCGTTCATCGTGAACTCGTTGACCGTCAGGTCAAACCGCATGCGTGGCGAAACGCCGAATACGGTGGCGAAACGCAACGCTGTCGCGCAGAAGCGAGGCGGATCATTTGCCGCGAGCAAGGCCTTCTCCACCGCAACCTTCGTCTCGGCGTACAGCGAGATCGGTCGAAGCTCGGAAGTCTCATCCACATAGCTCGTCGGGTCCGCCATGCGGCCGTAATTAGAACACGTCGAGGCAAACACAAACCGTGACACGCCGGCCTCGCGCGCCGTGTCAATCAGTGAAAGCGACGCTTGGAGGTTCACTTCTTCGGCGAGCTTCGGCTTCTTTGCGCACGCCGGATCGCCCACGATCGCCGCGAGATGTACGACGGCATCGATACCGGCAAGCGCATCCTTCACCAGTTCGCTGTCGCACACGTCGCCGCGCACGAATTCAAAGGCAGGTTCCGCCCATACACCGAGCAGCGAACGCCCGCCCCACATCAGACTGTCAAGCACGCGTACGCGATACCCGTGCTGCAACAGCGCGCTCACCAGCGTCGAGCCCACGTATCCCGCCCCGCCTGTTACGAGAATATTCAAATCGCACACCCGCCCTTCGCCATGTCGGCCTGTGCCTGCGCATACTCGTCGTGCCGGCCAATATCGCGCCAGTATTCACGAATCGGAAACCCCACGACTCGGCGACCCGCTTCGATAAGCAGCCGTATCAGATCGGTCATCTCGAACGGACCGCTGGGCGGCAGGTGTGGATACACACTCGGATCGAGAAGATAAATACCGGCGTTCACAAGATGCGTCATCGTCGGCTTCTCATGGATCGCCCGGATGTTCGATCCCTCCGCTTCGACGACGCCGAAGGGAATGCGGATCGTGTGCGGGCGGACGGCCACGGTCAAATCCGCCTCGTGCTCGTGGTGAAAGGACAGAATCGCCCGAAAGTCAACATCGCATATCACGTCGCCGTTAACGACAAGGACGGGCTCGTCGGGCGCGTCCAGCAGCGCGAGCGCGCCCGCCGTCCCCAGCGGCGATTCTTCATTGACGTAACGAATGCAGACGCCGAACTCGCTGCCGTCGCCGAAGTGGCTCGCAATGCTCTCCGGCCGGTAGTGCGTCGTGATATTGACGCGGCGAATGCCGGAATCGCGCAGCCGGCTGATAATGCGCTCCATCACCGGTCGGTCGCCGAGCGGCAGCATCGGCTTGGGCGTCTTATCCGTCAGCGGTGCCAGGCGACGGCCGTACCCGCCTGCCATAATGACGGCCGAAAGCTCGGGGCTTTCATCAGGAATCAAATCGCTGCGTACCAGCAAGCCGACCACCTTTCGGCTCGCATCAACAATCGGCAGATGGTTGACCTTGAACGATCGTCCTCGATTCATCAGCCGCAACACCTCGACCGGGCCGATACCGGCATCGGCCGTCAGCGGATCGCGCGACGCGATCGCACTCGCGGGCTTGTCAAATGAGACGGTGTGCATGATGGCGCGACGGATGTCGCCGTCCGTGAGAACACCGACAAGCGTGCGGTCGGCGCGGCACAAGAGAAGGACTCCGAGCCCGACGCGATCCATCGACACGACGGCGAGATGAATCGGAATCTCCGGCGCGACAATCACCTTCGCCAGCCGCTCCTGCATCGCCGTAGCATTCATCTCCAAACGGCCTCTCCAAGGATCGCTCCCCGGCTGCACGCCCCTCGCCCGCTGCTTCACCGCGCGGCGCGGAGTGGGCGCAGCCCCAGAGCTACCCTCTCTTGTTATCGGTGCTTTCGGCCAAATCGGCCCAGTCAAAGCGGCAGGACACGGCTCTGGCGGCGATCATCGGCCCGCTGGCGAACGGCGACAATGCCCGCGAATCAACTCGCCTGACCGATTGGTTTTGCGGGCACGCCCACAACCGTCGCCCCCGCGACGACATCCTTTGTCACGACGGCGCCCGCCCCCACCCGAGCCGCATCGCCGATCGTCACACCCTGGAGAATTGTCGCCCCGGTACCGATCAGGCACGCGTCGCCGATTCGCACGCGACCCGAGATGTTCGCGCCTGGGTTTATTACGCAGTAGTCGCCGATGACCGTCTCATGTCCGACGGTACAGGTAAGGTTGAGGTAGTTGCCGTGCCCGACCATGATGTCGGTCGTCAAGACGCAGCCTGCACAGATGACGTTGCCCTCGCCCAGTTCAACGGTGCTCCGCTGCCACGCGACATTCGGATGCACGAGATTCGGGAACCGCAGCGCCGCATTCGCCTTAAACCGCTCGTACAGAATCCGTCGGAGATTCGGCTCACCGACGCCAATCGCGATGTGTGTTTCGCTCGTGCGCGCCAGCACCACGTCGTCGTCACCGACAATTGGAATACGCTCGGCGGCCGCAGACCTGTCACCGTCCGCAGGTCCGACAAGGCCCAAGATGTGCCATGATGTCTCGGCATCTGCGCTGTTGATGTCCTCGATGAGGAACGCGACTTCTCCGGCAAGGCCGCTTGTACCGAGGATCACGATGTCCTTCATGGCCGGCCTCCGCCGATCAGATGCACAGTAACATCGAAAGGCCTCACGCTCACCTGACATCCTCCCTCGTGAGGATTTCATCGGCTGCAATATCGCGCGCAACGCGCCGGCCGATGATCTCTTTGATATCGTCCGGCGAAATCCCGGTGCCGGGCCGTTTCACACCGAGGTCGGTTTCCGTAATCACGTCACCCGCCTTCATCGCGCGGCTCGTTACAAGCGATCGCCGAAACCCCGTTCGCATCTGCCGTTCAGCGTCACTGACGATGCGCTGATGCGACCCCAGCGCCTGGTGAATGTTGCGGCCTTCGCGCACGATTGTTGCCAGTTCCTCGGGATTCGCCGACACGGCGTGGTCCCAACCGTCCATTGTTTTGTCGAGCGTGAAGTGCTTCTCAAGCACGCAGGCCCCCAGCGCGACCGCGGCCAGTGGGCACGCGATCCCGATCGTGTGATCGCTGAAGCCGACCGGCAATCCGAACCTGTCCGCCAGCATTCGGATGTTGTTGAGATTAACATTCTCGAAATCGGGCGGATAGAGCGACACGCAATGCAGCAGAATGAGCTGATCGTTGCCGGCATCTCGAATCGTGCTGACGGCGCGTTCGATCTCCGCAAGGTCTGCCATGCCGGTGGACATGACGATCGGTCGCTTCTTGGCGGCCACATGTCGAAGAAACGCCGAATAGGTCACTTCCGCGGAAGCGATTTTGAAGAACGGCACATCAAGCCGTTCGAGCATGTCCGCCTCTTCCATTGCAAACGGCGTCGAACAGAAAAAAATGCCGTATTCGCGGCACATCGCACTTGCCAGTTCATGCTGTGGGGGCGTCAACTGGTACTTCCGCACCTGCTCGCGAAGCCCGCTCGCCTGTCGGTATTGCGTCTCGCTGATCAGGGACGAGTCGGACCACGACTGGAACTTCGCCGCGTCCGCCCCGGCTTCGGCGGCGGCCTTGATGAGTCGCTCGCAAAGCTGCATGTCGCCGTTGTGATTCGCGCCGATTTCCGCGATCACGAACGGTGTATGTCCCGGCCCGACTTCCCGGCCGCCGATTGTCACACTCTTCGCCATATTCCCTCCAGTGCCGGGTGGGCAACACAGGACCACCATGAATGCGGCGTTCGAAGCGAGTTCACGGCACAGACGTATTCACCCGCCGTCTCGTTCGACGCATTGATCACCGCGGCGAACTCGGTGACGCCGGCGCGACGCGCATCCACCGCCTGTTTTCGATCGAGAGCATAATCCGCCGACGATTGGAATACACACTCGAAATGGCGAAGCACGACTCGGGTCGCCTCTCGCACATCCGCCATCCTGAACGGCGGCGAGATCGGCGTCACGCTGTTGAGATGCCTGCGATAGAGCCCGCCGCTGCAGGGGTCGTACACGATCCGTGCACCGTGCAGCCATGCTCGGGTGGCCAGCAACCAGTCCATCGCAACGCAATCAGGCGGCACCGGTAGGCATCGCCTCAGACAGTCGGTGCGAAACGCAGAGTTGCCCAAGCCTGCGATGTTGCCGTTCAGCAGCCACGAGTCCTCAACTTGCTGTACGCCGTCGCCCTTGGGATCCGGCGCTTCAAATCGATCACCGAGTCTCTCGCCCTGTGTATCGACCAGGTCAAGCGCGCAGCAGGCAACATCAGCATCGCTGATTGCTTCGATCGCCCGCTCAACCCGATCCGGCGCGGCGATGTCGTCCGAATCGACGAAGACCACAATCGAATAGCGATCGATCAATCGCTCGATGGTCCTTTCTCGAAGCCGGGCCGGCATTTCGCCCGATTTCGCTTCAACAAACGTCGCGACCACTGGCCGATCGACCGCTTGTGCGAGGGTCTCCCTGCTTACCTGGTCGATCCCGATCCACAGGTCGAAATCCCGGCGCGACTGTTCGAGAATTGACGCGTGCCACGCGCGGAGATACGGCAGCGCGCCCGGATGCACCGTTGTGTAAACCACAATATCCGGTGATGCACGACTCATTGCCCGCCTTCCCGCAAACGTTGTTCCATGAGGAGTTGGGCCAGTCGCCAATCGTCCTCGGTGTCAATATCAACGCCGCGCTGCCAGGGAATCTCGAACCCCGTCCTGCCCTCGATGTGAAAAGTCTTATCCCGCCGCAGGACTTCAGCGCAAATCCACCAGACCGCTCCGCTGGGANNCGGCAGATCCTGGCTTCGTGTCGCGACGTGCTCCGGGAACAACATCGCCAGGCGATTCGACTCATCCCGCCGCATCGCCCACCAGGGATTCTGCCAGCCGAATCGCGTCACGGAGAGTTGCGATTCCGCGGCTGAGGCGACGAATTGCCGCATCGCGTCATCAATATCCGCCGCCGTTCGCAATGGGCAGTTCGGCAGCAGCAGCACGACGAAATCATACGCGCTTCCGTCCGGATCAAGGCGATTCAGTGCATCAAGTGCCGCCATCGAAACCGGTGCCTGATCGTCGGCGAGCTCGCCCGCTCGCTTGAACGGCGTATCCGCCCCGCATCCGTTTGATATCTCCGCCGTTTGATCGTCGTCAGTTGTGACAATGGTTCGAGCGATGCACTGACTCGCCAGTGCGGCTTCAATCGTCCAGGCAATCAACGGTCTCCCGCAGAACTCGCGAATGTTCTTGCGCGGAATCCTCCGCGACCCGCCGCGGGCGGGAATCACGCAGAGTGTCCGCGTTTTGCCGCTCTTTCGCGCTTGTGCGGCCGCCCGATTGTCGCCTCGGTTCATCATGGCCTGGTGTATCGCCAGTGGCTGAGCGTGCTCGGATTGAGCGGATTCAAGCCGATGACGTCATCCTCGCGACGAATGATGCTGACATCGCGTCGCGCCTCCAGTTCAACGAGCAGATCGCGGTTGTAGTCCCACGTCTCGATGTAGCGTCGCCGAAGATCTGCCAGTTTTGATTCGCCCGTCCTGTGATCGCCCGGCTCCATGTGGATCACCGCCGCGATGCTCGCACGGTAAGGCTCCAGATGCTCAAGGAACGGCCTCGCCGTCGGCAGTTGTTCGATCGCATGGGAAGTGTAGACCAACAACGGCGGATCGAGCTCGGCGAGAAACGCGTAGCTGGAGGCTTCGTAGAAGTTGAACCGTTTAAATGACACGCGATTGTCATTGCGGAACAAGTGTCGCCCTAAGGCAATCGCGTTCTCCGAGGCATCGGCGCCGACGAACTGCACGCCCTGAACCGATTCCGCGAGTCTGCTGATCAGGTAGCCGTAACCCGCCCCGAGTTCCACGATCGTGTTACAGGTATCAGCGGCATCCTTGATCGCATCCGTGAGGATCCAGCAGTACAGTTTGTTCGCCTCGCCCGGCTCCATCTCAACAAGTTCCTCGCCGAACGAGACGCAAAGATTCTGCTTCCGCCCGCCCTCACGTGCCCGATCCATCCCGAGTTGGAACCGGCGGATCGCCTCCGGCGTTGCCGCATCGCCGAGTCGCTCGCAGTGTGCCGAACACGCCGCGTAGTTCTTCTCGTATTCCCCTTGAGAGGCCCTGTAGGTTCTGGAACCGTACGGCCGCTCGCCTCGCACGATCGGACCGACCCAGGGACACCACGATTCGAGATCATCGGCGGAGATACGCTGGAATTCCTGCACCGCCATGTGTCACCCCTTTTGCCGTCATACGGCGTCGGATTCGTTCAACCTTGCGGCGATCAAGTCGAGCAACGCCGCGACCAACGAGCGATAGGTAAATCGTTCCTTGACGACGTTCCTCATTCGTTCCGCAATAGCCGCCCGCGCGTCAGCATCCTCGATATATCGATCCGCAAGACGCGCGAATGCCTCAGGCGAATCGAACGCGATATCGCCGTAGCAGTCAAAAACTTCACCTGCGACGCGCGCGTAGTCCCCCTGTATGAGAGCCTGATAGCTGTCGAGGCGCCCCTGCGGCAGGTTGATCGGGTCTCCGGCTGCAGGCTGTCCGTCGAGCGAGATCAGTTGATCGAGCGCCTCCGCGAGTGCCGGAACCTCGAAGCGAGGGTGTGTTTCATTCGCGCGGAACCCGCACTGCTCTACCGCCGCAAAGAAGGCACGAAGTGCAGGCCCCATGACATCCGTCGCCGTCGTGCGCAGCAGAAAGAAACCGCCGGACGCCACAGCGTCGAGCAGTCGCTGATGAATTGCCCCGAAGGTGTTGCACTGAAGATTGATCGCCGAAGCCTGATAGATCGCCCTCAGTTCTTCGCCGTTGCGGGCGACGCCACGGGCATACGCAGCAAACCGCGGATGCTTGTCCCATCCGTTTCCGTACAAGTGCAGCATGCGTCCCGTGCGATCGCAATAGTCGGCGACCCACTCCAGGGTCTTCTGCCGGTAGAGCAGGTCCGACAGAGGCTGCACGTAGAGACGGACAATCGCATCGTGAACCTGCTTCGACGGCGGGTC
>NPIF01005263.1_pt1 | contig 14349 bp, 10 predicted proteins | sample 8637461 | NCBI WGS metagenome assembly NPIF01 (sample SAMN07420641, study PRJNA396082) | bioreactor metagenome | isolation source: sample BR12 brine-fed electro-methanogenic bioreactor BR | place: Japan: Kochi | collected 2016-12-09
CCGGAATGATGCCCTCGGTCCGGCTGAGCAGATCGAACGCGTTCAGTGCTTCCTCATCAGTGGCGGAGACGTACTCCGCACGGCCGGTCCTTGCCCAATGGGCGTGTTCGGGGCCGACACCGGGATAATCGAGTCCCGCCGAGACGGAATGGACCGGCAGCGTCTGACCGTCATCGTCCTGCAACACGATCGTCTGCATCCCGTGCAGCACGCCGGTCCGGCCTTTGGAGATGGTCGCGCTGTGTCGTTTGTCGAGTCCTTCGCCCGCGGCCTCGACGCCGATCAGACGGACGGCCTTGTCATCGATGAACGGGTAGAAGATGCCGGCCGCGTTGCTGCCGCCGCCGACGCATGCGACGATCACATCGGGCAGGCGCTGCGCGATTTCGAGGATCTGTTTCTTCGTTTCGCGGCCGACGATGGACTGGAAATCACGGACGATCATGGGGAACGGGTGTGGTCCCATGACGGAGCCGATGATGTAGTGCGTGTTCTCGACCGATGCGATCCAGTCGCGCATCGCTTCGTTGATCGCGTCCTTGAGTGTGCGCTGGCCCGATTCGACCGACACCACCTCCGACCCCAGCAGCTTCATGCGATAGACGTTGAGCTTCTGGCGGCGAACGTCTTCAGCGCCCATGTAAACCGTACACTTCAGTCCGAAGACCGCCGCGGCCGTCGCCGTCGCGACGCCGTGCTGGCCCGCGCCGGTCTCCGCGATGACGCGGGGCTTGCCCATGCGCCGGGCGAGCATAGCCTGGCCGAGCGTGTTGTTGATCTTGTGAGCGCCGGTGTGGTTGAGGTCTTCGCGTTTGAGGTAGATCCGCGCGCCGCCGAGGTGTTCGCTGAGCCTGGCGGCGAAATAGAGCGGGCTGGGTCGGCCGACGTACTCGGCGAGGTACCGATAAAGGTCGGTCCAGAATTCAGGATCGTCCTTGGCCTTGGCGTATTCCTCGTCGAGCTGGCGGACCGCGACCATCAGGGTCTCCGGCACATATTGCCCGCCGAAGATGCCGAATCGTCCGGCCGTATCCGGCCATTGTGCGGAATGTTGCGCCTGATCGCTCATAGGGAACTCCAGAGTCCGTGGAGGACTATATGGCGTGGGGCCGTCGGATGCCAAATCCTTTCGAGTTATTGTTCTGGGGCGCGGATGTGACCGATAGAATAGGATCATGGCCACGCATCCCTTCGAGACTGCGGAAACATTCCAGTCGCCCGCCGTGCGGCAGCTCTCCATTTTCCTGGAAGACAAGGTGGGTTCGTTGCTGCGGCTGTTCAAGGCGTTCGAGGGGTCGGAAGTCCACGTGGTTGGGATGTCGATCGTCAACGCCAGCGACTGCGCGATCGTGCGGCTGATCTGTGACGATACCGACACGGCGGAGGATTTATTGGACCGCCGCCACATCGTCTACAGCGTCGCCGAACTGATGGTGGTGGAGATGCCGCCGGGGCAGGGCCTCATGTCGATCTGCTCGGCGCTGCTGACGGCCGAAGTCAACATCAACTACGCCTACCCGCTGCTGGTCCGACCGACCGGCCGCGCGGCGGTGGCGATCCATGCCGACAACCTCGAAAGCGGCGCGGCAGTGCTGCGAGCGCGTCAGTTCACACTGATGGCGGAAGAGGATCTGGGCAAGGGACCGCTGCGGTAGGTAGAATCCGACTGATCACCTATATCGACTACGACTGATACGCCGTCACGCGATCGCGGCGGCGGGCGAGTTCGCTGTGATAGCGGCGGCCCAGCGAATCGGCATGCCGCCGCGCCCAATCGCGCAGCGATGTCGTACCCGTCGCAGGTCCGTCGGTGTCGAGCAGGCCGCTCATCAATGCGTCGATCTCGTCGCGCGTCAGGACCATGTCGCCGACCATCGCACCGATTCCGCGGCCGATCCAGTATCCCAGCGAACGTGGCACGCAGATGATCTTCGTCCGCACACCGAGGATTGCGGCGAGTTCTTCCACGAGCCCGCGATAGGTAAACCGCTCCGGCCCGACGGCATCGACGAGGATGTTCTCTCGCCCGTCGGCACACTTCACTGCCAACTCTGCAAAGTCGTTCACGTGGATCGGTCGAATGCCGTACGCGCCGTCGCCGAACACGCCGAAGATGGGGAGCTTCCGCAGAATCCACGCGATGTTGTTGATGAGGATATCCTCCTCGCCGAAGAGAACCGCCGGACGGAGAATCGCGTAAGACAGACCCGACTCTCGAACGGCCTGCTCCAGCGCCGCCTTGCCGCGGTAATACTCAAAGGGCGAGGTCTCGCTGGGGTTGGCAATGCTCACGTGGACAATCCGCCGCACGCCCGCCTCCCTGGCCGCGGCGAACAACACGCGGCTGTTGGCAACGGCCTGCTGCCGCGAGAAGTCGCCGTGGTTGTAGCGAATCCAGTAGGTGTTGTAGAGCACGCTCGCGCCGCGCAGTGATTCGACGAGCCTGTCGGGGCGATCGAAGTCATACGCGAACGCGGGCACCTGATCGCCGAACGGATTGCCGCGTTGCGGAGAGTGCGTCAGACAGCGCACGCGAAGGCTGCGATCGAGCAATCGCTGCGCGATGCGCCGGCCCGAGTAGCCGTAGGCGCCCGTCACGACATGAATGTCGGCACGTTTGTTTGCAGGCATGGCCGTGTCCATGCCTGAATGATATGCCAGCGCGGCACGTGCGGCGGTGCTTTCAGAAGATTCAAAACGTCTGGTTCCTGGGAGCTGCTGTGCGATTATGCCGGCGCCAGCACCAGTGCCGTTCTGGCGGGGACGTACAACTGGATGCTCTGGTGGCGATGGTCCCACGGGACTTGCTCAACCATGTGCAACTCGCCGGGTTGCAGGTTCGCGTGGCCGCCGAACCAGATCTGATCCGTGTCGAGCACCAGCGTGTAATCCCGATCCTCCGGCACGCCGACCCGCCAATCGTTGATCGATTGGGTTGGATGGAAGTTGAACGCGAAGACCAGCGGGCCGCGCCGATAGAACAACAGCTTGTTGTCCTCGTGCACTTGGATCATCTCATACTGAGGCTGGCCGAGCAGGTCGTATTCGTCGTCGAGCTTCAGCATGGCCTTGTCGAACTCACCGAGATCGCGATATCGAAGCAGCGGATCGTCCGTCAGCGACCACTGCCGCCGGGCATACTTGTATGAGTACTTGTTGCCCTCGCGCGGGAAGTCGATCCACTCGGGGTGGCCGAACTCGTTGCCCATGAAGTTGAGATAGGCCTCGCCGCCGAGCGAGAAGGTGATCAGGCGGATCATCTTGTGCAGCGCCATGCCGCGGCCGACGACAAGGCTCTGGCTGCCTTTCATCATGTGGAAGTACATGTCGGCGTCCATCAGCCAGAAGGCGATGGTCTTGTCACCGACGAGCGCCTGGTCGTGGCTTTCGGCGTAGGCGACGTGCTTCTCGCTGCTGCGGCGATTGACGAGCGTGTAGTAGAGCTGTTCAAGCTGCCAGTCCTCGTCCTTGTATTCCTTCAGGAGCTTGATCCAGTTGTCGGGAATCCCCATCGCGAGGCGATAGTCGAATCCGACGCCGCCTTCGTCCACGGGTCGAGCCATGCCGACCATGCCCGAGACGTCCTCCGCGATGGTGATAACACCGGGATCGAGCGTGTGGGCGAGGTCGTTCGCGAGTTGCAGATACGTGATGGCATCCTCATCGACGTGCGGCGGGAAGTAGTGGTCGTAGCTCGAGAACGCGCGGCCGAGGCCGTGGTCGAGATAGAGCATGCTCGTCACGCCGTCGAAGCGGAAGCCGTCAAAGCGATACTCTTCCATCCAGAAGCGAACATTGCTGAGCAGGAAACGCAAGACCTCCCACTTGCTGTAGTCGAAGAGCAGCGAATCCCACGCGGGATGCTGGCCGCGCGGGCCTTCGTGGAAATACTGAAACTCGGTGCCGTCGAGGTAGGCCAGCCCCTCGTGGATGTTCCTGACCGCGTGACTGTGGACGACATCGAGCAGCACGCGCACGCCGCGGCCGTGGGCACGGTCGATGAGTTCCTTGAGTTCTTCGGGCGTTCCGAAGCGCGACGAGGCGGCGAAGAAATTCGAAACCTGATAGCCGAACGATCCGTAATACGGATGCTCCATGATCGCCATGAGCTGAACGGCGTTGTAGCCTGCGTCGACAATGCGCGGCAGGACGAAGTCGGCGAATTCGCGATAGGTACCGATGCGCTCGGCTTCCTGGGCCATGCCGATATGCGATTCATAGATGCGCAGGTTGGCGTTCAGCGACGGCCGCTCATTCTGCCAGCGATAGGGCTCGCGCGGCATCCAGAACTGCCCGCAGAAATCGTGGGTCTGCGGGTCATAAACGGCCCGGCGGATGTACGCGGGCAGGCGATCCTGTTGGCCGATCCTGCTGTGGACGTGAATCTTGACCCGGCTGCCGTGCAGAAGTCGCTCGCGGTATTCCGCATCGGGCAGGAAGATGCTCCACACCCCGAATTCGTCCCGTTCGAGCGGGTGCATCGTGCGGTTCCAGTCGTTGAACTCGCCCATGAGAAAAAGGGCGTTCGCGCCGGGCGCCCACTCGCGGAACCAGACGCCGGGCTGTCCGTCGCGCTCGCCGCGATTGAAGCCGTAACGCAGATGTCCCGTTGCAAAATCCTCAAGGGAACCTTCGGCTGCGATGATACGTTCGCGGAGGTCGCGGTATTTCGCGAAGCGATGCCGCAGGGCGCCTGCGAAGGGTTCGAGCCACGGATCCTGTTTGATCAGGCCGGTGCCGTCGGTTCTGGTCTGAGTTTGATCGGTCGACATATCCTGATCCTGCCCGGCGAAGGAAGACAGCATAAGGGGGACTTCGCAATAGTGGAACGCTCCGCGGAGCGAAACACGTGATCCGGTATCTTCGTGCCGCTTGATTCTTTGACGAATATAGGCGCTCTGCCTCTTGCACGCACACATTTCCGTGTTTATTACAGAGCCATGGCGACCGGCCTCGACAATAACGAACTACGGCTGACCGCGTGCCGACTGGCCCAACTTGGCGGCGATACGGCGAGATCTTTCTTCGGTAAGGTATCCATGTCGCAGAAAAAGGACGACACGCCGGTCACCGAAGCCGATCACGTCACGCAGGACGCCATTCTCGCGGCGATCGCCCAGGAGTTCCCGTCGCACGCCGTGATTGTCGAGGAAGTCGTGCGACATCCCGATCGACACGCGGAAGTCGAGAACTCGCCTTACTGCTGGGTGATCGATCCGATTGACGGGACTCGCAATTTCGGGCGGGGCTTTCCGATCTATTCGACGTCGGTGGGCGTCATGCGCGAAGGCCGACCGGTGGCGTGCGCGATCTACGACGCGTCGACGGGGCAACTTTACTCCGCGGCGTGGGGCGGCGGCGCGTATCGCGATGCACAGCGGCTCCAAATTCACGAGCGGCAGATCGATACGAATACGACAATCGCCGTCGGATCATTCCGCAGCGGCCGCATCCCGGATGTCGTGCGGGGCTGGATGGATCGCTTCCAGTTCCGCAATCTCGGTTCGATCTGCCTGCACCTCGCGCTGGTGTCGGCGGGCCTGATGGAGGCCGCATACGCCCTCGAATGCAAGTTGTGGGACGTGGCGGCGGGTTCGCTGCTGATTCGCGAAGCGGGCGGCGTGATCACCAACCATTTCGGCCGCGGCCTCTGGCCCAAGGATCTTGTGAGTTATCACGGCGAGGATCTGCCGATTCTGGCGGGCTCCCCTCAGATGCACGCCATGCTGCTCGACGAGCTGGAGCTGCATCGGCCGCCGGCATAACGGCGCAACTTGTCGAGCATCCCGATTCAGTCATACTATGTCAGACGAGCCCCGCAGAGGCGGCGCCGGCCGGCTCGAAGGCGGACGCAGGTGAAGGAGCGCGATGCGAGAGACTCATCAGTTTTGCTGGATCGGCAGACGCCTTGGGGCGGCAATCCGTGTCGCGATGGTGCTGGTTGCATGCGTCGCGCCGGCGATCGTCGTCGATGCCCAGCCGCGCGACATCAACCGTCGCGTCCTGATCATCAGTAGCGACGGATTGCGCCCTGACGCCATCGACATGACAGAAACGCCGAACCTGGACCGCCTCATCGCGACCGGCTCCTATACACCGACCTGTCAGGCACAGTTCCCCTGCGTGACGCTGCCCAATCACGCGTCCATGACCACCGGCCTGTCCATCCCGCATCACGGAGTGACGGCGAATATCAAAATCGAGGGACGCATCGAAAAGACGACGATTTTCGACGTGGCGGCGAAGGCCGGCATCGGCGTGGGATTCTTCCACAACAAGGACAAACTGGGCTATCTTTGCACGCAGGATCAGGCGACGGTCTGGTCATTCAGCCCTGATGTCGATCTGCTCGCCGAGACGGTCGTCGCAGCCATCGAGGCGGAGGATATGCCGCTGATGTTCGTCCACTTCGGCGAGCCGGACGGCATGGGCCATCGCGAGGGGTGGTTAAGCGAGCCATACCTCGGTCAGGTCACACGCGTGGATCGAGCAATCGGCTGGATTCTCGACGCCCTCGATAAGAAAGGCGTGCTGGATCAGACCGTGGTCATCGTCACCGCGGACCACGGCGGTCACGAGAAGACGCACTTCCTGCCCTTGCCGTTTGATCAGAACATCCCGTGGATAGCCAGCGGTCCCGGCATTGTCGAAGGCCACAGGATCGAAGCAAAGCTCAACACTGTCGATACGGCTGCCACCGCACTGTATGTCCTCGGGCTGCCCACCGATTCCGCCGCCGACGGAAAGGTGGTCGAAGAGGCGTTTGTGGGCGTCGAGCCAAAAAAGACCGAGGGCGAGGAAGCGGAACCGGCGGCGGATTCGCGCGGATGCGGGCCTTTTGCCCTGCTGGCGCTCATCGCCGTTCCCGTCATCGCGTTTCTTGCGTGGAAAACGCGTGAACCCCGCGCGGTGTCCAATCCGGACTGAACCCCGGCGAGGACGTGCCGCTGATCACTTGAGATTGTCGGGCGGGCAGGTACTGATCTGGTTGTGATGCTCGATCAGGATCTGGGGGCCGCCGTCCTCGATCGAGAGCGGTCCCTCGAGGTAGACGTAGTTCGGCTTGCCGAAGCCGACGAATTCCCGCTCGATGAACCCCGCCAGCGCCCTTGCCGTCGGCGGGAACAGGGCCGTCAGCGGCAGGCAAGGACTTCCCACCTGGATTCTCACGCCGCCGTCGGGCAGGTGATACGTCCTGACGAGGTCTGCGAAGATGTGTCCCCAGGTTTCGGCCTTGGCGAGGTCGGTGATGGCGCGGTGATCGTACCGGCAGCTGAGGATGTCTTCGCCCATCGCGGTAGCGAGCCGATAGCCGGTTACCTGGCCGGCCCGAATCTGCCAGTAGGTTCTCAGCGGGCCGTAGTCGCCGCGACCGCCCAGCCCGCTCCATATCCCCCGGCCCTCCATACGGGCCCAGAATTCCGCCTCCTCGAATGCTTCGCGATGGGTCGGCGAATGGCCGTACTTCTGGAAGCAGGGGCTCCAGCCCTCACGGACCAGCCGCACGTTGTAATTTTCACCGCCCACATGGACGTAACACAGGAGCCGGCCACTGTTGCTGAAGAGCAAATCGTTGGAGGGGAATTCGAGGGTCACCTCGCCGACATCGAGGAAGAATCTCTCGCGGGCCCATTTGAGGGCACGGCGGCCGAATTCGGTGGACGGCTTGATGCCGCCGGGAACACCGGATTCCGGATCAACATCCATCAACCGGATTTCCCGCGGCTGTCCGTCCCATTCGATTCGCAAGATGCCCGTATCGACCACGCCGAGAAACGGGCAGCTTCGGCGCAGAGACATGACGCCTCCTTCTTTCCCTCTCGCTCGATCGCCGGCATCGGGTCGGACACCCATGATGTGCCGCGGTCAGGTGGAGCCCGATAACCATCGCAATCGTAACGATTTGCCGCCGCTCGTTCAAGGTTTTGGTGACGACGAATGAGGGCGTGCCTGAGTAAGTCGGCGTGGAGGACGGCATTGCGGAGTAGCCTGACCGCGTTCTCAACACAGGCACTCGCGTTTCCGTCCAGCACCGGAATCCGTCCTGCCGATATCAAACTACGTAAACACGAACGTGGTGGGGGCACGCATCGCAGGCGGCCCGATGCGCGTGGATTGCGCGCGCAGAATCCAGACAAACATTCGCGTCTATCGGCGCAGAATATCTACGGACCGACAAAGTGAAGCAAGACGACATTACCAGGGACAACAGGGGACAGACATTGCGGAACTGCGGCGTCATCCTCGCGCTTGTCGTATGCGCCTTCGCGTGGGTTTCAATTTTGTCCTTCGACCCAGGCGATTGGCCCAATCAGGCCGTCTGGCCGCACACACAGGCAGTCAGCAACGCCTGCGGTCGGGCCGGTGCCTGGATCGCATACGGGCTGTTTCACAACCTGGGCCCGGGGGCTTACACGCTCATCATCTGTCTCACGCTCGGGGCGGTTGTGCGACTGGCGAGACGGAAGTTGGGGCAGATTCCGCTCCGGCTCAGCGGCATGTGCGTTCTTGTCACGGTGACGGCCGCGCTTTCGGCCATGCTCAGCGAAAGTGTGACGCATGGGCTGGTGGAAGGATCCGGCGGAATCCTCGGGATCTCGGTGGCGGCGGTTCTGCTGCGCTACTTCTCGACTGTCGGCGCGTCGCTGATCGTCTTGGCCGCAGGGATCGTCGGGTTGCTCCTGATGGCGGATGACCTTGTCTTCAACCTGCCGAAGGCGCTGGCGTGGCTGGTTCGTCGGATTCGCGCCGGTGTTGAGAATCTCAAGAACGCGGGTCTGCCGCGACCGGCGCTGACGCCTGTCACGATGGGTGCCGGCAACCTGAGCGTCGCCGCGTCCGATCGCTCCGCCCCCGTCGGCGTCGAAGAGGAAGAGGAATACGAAGAGGACGACGAGGAGGAGTACGAAGACGACGAGGAGGATGACGCCGACTACGAAGAGGACGAATACGAGGACGAGGACGATGAAGATGAAGAGGACGAAGGGGACGAAGGGGAACTCGACAAGACGCCCGAGCAGCGCGATTTGATCGTACGCATGCTGGGGCGCAAGGATGTCGCGAAGAAGCAACCTGCCAGCGCCTGGCCCAAGGAACTCGGCGATTACGTTCTGCCGCCGCTGAGTCTCTTGCGCGATCCGGAAACCACGTACTCCGCCGCGCAGGAAAACGTCGTTCGCGAACAGGCCGCCATACTCGAACAGACGCTGCGTGAGTTCCGCATCGACGTGCGTGTGGTGGAGATCGACACCGGTCCCGTCATCACCATGTTTGAGCTGGAACTCTCCGCCGGAACCAAGGTCAGTCAGATCAACTCGCTTTCGAACGATATCGCCAGAGCGCTCAAGGCGCCCGCCGTACGCGTCGTCGCGCCGATTCCGGGCAAGAACACGATCGGCATCGAGGTGCCGAATCTGACGAAGGAGACGGTCCGTCTCAAGGAACTCATCATGCTCGGCGGCGTCAAACCGACCAAGATGGCGCTGCCCATCTTCATCGGAAAGGACGCCAGCGGCGATCCGCTCATCGGCAACCTTGCCAGCATGCCGCACATGTTGATCGCCGGAACAACCGGCAGCGGAAAGTCGGTCGCGATCAACGCCCTGATCATGTCGCTGCTGATGACGCAGCGGCCCGATCACGTCAAGCTCATCCTTATCGATCCGAAAATGGTTGAGCTGTCGGCGTTCAAGACCATCCCGCACCTGATGTGTCCGATCGTCACGGACATGCAGCAGGCGGAGATGATTTTGCAGTGGGCGACGACGAAAATGGACGAGCGTTACGAACTGCTGGCCGAGGCGGGTGTCAAGGATATTGCCAGCTTCAACCGGCTCGGCAAGGAGACGATCTACGAGCGGTTCAATCCGTCGTCCGAGGAAGAGCGGATGCAGATTCCGACGCATCTGCCTTACATCATCATCGTGATTGACGAGCTGGCCGACCTGATGATGACCAGCGGGAAGGAAGTTGAGCATCACCTCAGTCGGCTGGCACAGAAGAGCCGCGCCGTCGGCATTCACCTCATCGTCGCCACGCAGCGTCCGCAGGCCAATGTCGTGACGGGTCTCATCAAGAGCAACCTGCCGTGTCGGATGGCGTTCCGTGTCGCCAGCCGGATGGACTCGCGAATCGTGCTCGACCAGAACGGCGCGGAAGTGCTGCTGGGCGAGGGCGACATGCTGTTCCTGCCGCCGGGACAGTCGAAGCTGGTGAGGTCGCAGGGGACGTACATCGAGGACGACGAGCTCCGCGCCGTCATCAAGGATCTTGCCGAGAAGGCCCAGCCCGAGTTTCACCATGAACTCCAGCGGCTGCGGCCCAGCGCAGGCGAAGGCGGCGGCGATCGCGATCAGCTCTTCGACAAGGCCGTCGACATCATCGTCGAGACACAGCGCGGCAGCGTGAGTCTGCTGCAGCGGCGACTCGAGGTCGGGTATTCGCGGGCAAGCCGCCTCATCGATCAGATGGCCGAGGCCGGCATCGTGGGCGAGTACAAGGGCAGTCAGGCGCGTGAGGTTCTGCTCACGGAGAAGGAGTGGAACGCCATCAAACGCCAGCGCGACGCCGAGGTTTCCGACGGCGGCTTTCAGGCTGACCTCGAATCCGGTGAGGACGACCTGTACGGCACCGCCGATCTCGATGCCGACGAATCTGACATGCATGAGACGGGGGATGAACCGGACGAGGATTGACGCGGCGCTCGCCGCAACCGCGCGCGAGGCCGGGGCGATCGGCGCTTCCCACATCGCATCCCTGCCCTTCGGAGAATACCGGTCGATGTTCGTCTGATCGAGCGGCGATTGTGCGCCGCCTTGCGCCGGCGGGGCGCGGATTGTCATCCGCCGCGGCCTGCCGTACCCTTGAGGCGGAGGACTGCTTGGCTGAAGGGCATGCAAAACTCGATCCGCGTTGCGAATCCGCGCCGGAATCCGAAGCCGCCTGGCGACAGCACTGGGTGGCCGTCCAGCGGCGGCTGCCGCGGCTGGAGTTCATCATCCTGCTGGTGGGGCTGGCGGCGGTCGTCTTTGCGAAGCTGACGCGGCTGGGGGCGGCGAAGGCAGGCAACCTCTTCGTCACGACAATAGTCATCCTGCCGCACGACATAGCCGTCTGCGCGTTGCTGATCGCATCGATTTACATCGCTTATGCGCTGCGGCGGTCGAAATGGACTGCCCGCGTGGCGCTGATCGTGTCGCTGGTCGTCGGCTGCTGGTCCATTCTCAACATGATCTGGATCCGGATGACGGGCGTACAACTCCACATTGAAGTTCTGCTGGATCTCATCGCCCATCCGGGCGAAATAGGTCCGATCGTGACCAACCGAATGGCACGCAAGGTCGTGTTCACAGCATTTATTGCAGCGCTCGTCCTGGTGCCTACATTGGGAGTGCTCTATCGCCTGTGGCGTCCGCAGCCGTTTCGGCACACACGCCGACAGCTCGTTCGGCGCGGACTCGTGTACGCTTTGATCGGCGCGGGATGCCTTACGTTCGCGATCGCATCCCAACCGTGGATTGAAGCCGTCCCGGGAAGGGCCGTGCTCAGCTACAGCAGTCACGTGTTTGCAGTTCAGTCGCTGCTGGGGCGGAACGGCGAAGAAGAGTTGGAGGGGTTCACACGAGCCGTCCCGGTTGCCCTGGTCGGCGAACGCAAACTGCCGCCTGCCCCGCCCGAGTTCAAACGGCCGCATGTCGTGATGCTGATGCTCGAAAGCGCCGCTTACTGGGCGACATCCTTCGGCGGCCAGCCGCCGGAGCAGACGCCGACGCTGACGCGCCTGGCGACAGAGGGCGCGTTCTTCGAACACACCCGCGCGATCGTCGCCCGCACGACGCAGAGCCAGTTCGCCATGCTGACCGGATCTTATCCGAGCCTCACCGGGGGATTTGTCGAGTCCGTGCCGGTGGACAAACCGTATGAATCACTCGCGACAATACTCGCGCGATACGGTTATCGCAGCAGGTTTCTGCAAATGTCGCGCGGCCGGTTTGATTGCGTTCCGGGGCTCGCATCGAACCTGGGTTTCGATTCTTTCTGGGCCCGAGAGGATCTGCGTGACCCGTCGGCGCACCTGGGGTATCTCGCGGGTGACGATATGCGGATGATCGAGCCGGCGTTCGACTGGTTCGATCGGCAGACCGATCCGTGTTTTCTCCTCTTCATGACTTCGATCAGTCATGATCCCTATGAGTTGCCCGAATGGTATGGGCCGACGCCCGAGGATCCGACCGAGGCGTTTCTCGCGACGGTTCGTTTCACGGACGAATTCGTTAGTCGCGTGCTGGATGCGCTGGACAAGCGAGCGCGGCCGGAGGACGTTCTGCTCTGCGTCATCGGAGACCACGGCGAGGGGCTGGGCCGTCACGGCGTGCGGTACCGTTCGGCCGATCCTTACGAAGAGGCACTGCGCGTTCCCTGGATCATCCGCTGGCCGGGACATGTGCAACCCGGCACCATTGTACCCCAGCAGCGCTCGGTCATGGACGTGACGCCGACGATTCTCGAACTGCTTGGGATTGACGTGTCACAGGCCGGCTTCGACGGACTGAACGCGCTGTCACCGGACCTGCCGCCGCGTCGTCTGATGTTCTTCGGCTGGAATCTCTCGAATCCGGCGGGGTTTGTGCGGGGCAGCGAGAAACAGGTGTACTGGCCGGCTCTTGATGTGGCGTATCGATTCGACCTGGAGAAGGATCCGCTGGAGGAGAAGCCGGTCGTACTGCCCGAAGAGGTGGCACATGCGTTGCGCGACGAGATCATGTCGATGCGCCGCAATTATGCAATCCGTTTTGATTCACGCCGGTATCGGCATCTGATACTCTATGACAACTGGTTGACATCCAGCCTGGGAAACAAGGCATGGTGCTACTATCTGCCGGAGGAATGACGGCCACCAATGAACGCTTCAGGTGATACCCACACGTCGCGGCTTCCCGCGCCGGCCGGTATCGTGGGAGTCCGGGCGGCGATTCTGGCGTGTCTGACGCTGTTTCTGTTCCGCGAGAGCCTGATCGAGAAGACCGTTGGAATGCTATGCAGCTCGGAATGGAGTCATGCATTCGCGTGGCCCGTCCTGGTGCTGGTCTATCTGTGGTGCAGGCGGGACGAACTGAAGGCACAGGCGACGGAGGGGTCGAATTTCGGGCTGGTGGTGTTCATTCTGGGCGCCTTTTCCTATTTTATCGTGTTGAGCCTGGGGCTGTTCTCGCATCTCTTTGTCGTTGCCCTGCTGATCTGTCTGGGCGGTGCGGTCTGGTATGCGGTCGGCTGGAAGGTGACGCGAATCTGCGTTCCATTGCTGATTCTCTTGTTCATGGCGATTCCACTTTCTGAAAGATCGATGGATCGCTTCACGCTGGGGATTCAGCGCGAGTCGCTGCGGGCGGCGGCGCTTGCGTCAAGACTGATACCGTCTATTGAGTTGCGCCCTGAGGGCAAAGAACTGACATATACGCACGACGGTCGCACCGGAATGTTCACCGTTGCGGAACAGCGATTCGGCGCGAGGTGGCTGCCGGCCTACGCCACGGTCGGCTTCTTTGTGATCTTCTGCCGCAGGCGAACGTGGCCTCGCAACATTGCGAGCCTGGCGCTCTGCGTGCCGGCGGCCGTCTTGTGCAAACTGGTGCATCTCAACGTGTGGGCGATGGTCTCCGCATTCGGAGGGTATCCGCCGGTCAGCGCGTTACCGCGCAATATCGCCTTGATCTGTGCGCTGGTGGTGATGTTCTTCGGCGCGGCGCTGGCCTGCTGGTTGGTCGACAAGGTTGCGCTGATTCCGGAGATGTTTGTCGTTGAGACGTCCGACGAGGAGGATGGGGAGCAAACACCGGCTTGAATCGACGTCTTGTCGGCGGGAGTTCAAACATGTCCGTGTCATTGAAATCCATCACGAATCGGAGATTCGCCATCGGCCTGATTGTGGTGGGAGCACTGGCGATCGCGGTCGAGCCGTCCGCGATTTCGTTCGGGGCGCAGATCGCCAAGATCGCCGTGCCGGTCCGCAAGCCGATCCGCGAGCTGGACGTAGATGCCCTGTCGGGCTTCGGCTTCGTCGAGATGGTCGATCCCGATCTGAAGGTATCGGCCGAGTCGCACGAGTTCTTTGAAGGCCGCTTTGTCCCGACCGACAAGGACATCCGCGATACGAGCGTGGCCTACCTGCTCGTGCACTACTACACCAGCGACGGCCGGCCGCCGAAGGTGCCGCACACGCCGGAAATCTGCTACGGCCAGGCGGGTAACCAGGTGACGGACATGGGCGCGACGAGCATCCCGCTCGAATTGCCCGGCTCGGGGCCGATGGAGGTGAACGCCAAGTACGTTCGCATGTCGCATCCGACCGAT
>NPIF01001804.1_pt1 | contig 14340 bp, 7 predicted proteins | sample 8637461 | NCBI WGS metagenome assembly NPIF01 (sample SAMN07420641, study PRJNA396082) | bioreactor metagenome | isolation source: sample BR12 brine-fed electro-methanogenic bioreactor BR | place: Japan: Kochi | collected 2016-12-09
CTCGCGATAGACTCCCGCGCGGAGGTCACACCCGATCCATGCGTCTCCTGTCTTCAATAGCGCTGTCCTTCGCGATCCTCTTCGGTGCGCACGCCTCGTCGTTCGCCACATCCCCGACAGCTCCTGGCGAGACCAAGGCCGATCTCGTCGTCATCGACGAGGACTACGAGCTGAAGTCGCACGACGGGCTGACACTGCGCGGCCTGATCATCCGCCCGGAGCTCGCCGAGGCGCGGCCGCTCCCGACGGTGATCGTGCTCCACCCCCTCGGACGCACACACGCCAACGTCCTCGACTTCGCCGACCGGCTCGCCAACCGAGGGATCGCCGTCGTCGCGCCCGATCTGCGCGGTCACGGCGACTCGCTGGCACTCGCCGACGGACGTTTCCTCTCGTTTTTCCTCAAGGACCTCAGCGCGCTGCACGACGCCGTCGGTGATCTCGAAGCGATCGTCGACGACATCACACAAGACGCGCGATTCGACGCGGAGCGCATCGCCTTCGTCGGGATCAGCCAGGGTGCGCTCGTCGCGTTCGAAGAGGCCGCGCGGGACCCGCGGCCGCGTGCGATCGCCGTCGTCGATCCGCCCCAAAGCGCAGGGGGTTTCGACCCGCGACGCGACCTCTCGATCATTGGCGCGCGCCCCGTGCTGCTGCTTTGCAGCGCGCTTCCCGCATCGAGCGGCCAAGCCGCGCTCCTGGCGGAGTACGGTTCCGGGGAACGGAAGGTTCACTGCGTCGACAGCTATCTGCTGCAAGATCGCCTGATCAATGGCAACGACGCGGCAGCGGAGGAGGTGGTTTCGTGGCTCGCTCGAACACTCGAGGTCGAAAAGCTCCCATCACGCGACTGATCCCCGTCGCGAGCGCGCTGCTACTCGCACTTGCGCTCCTTGCAGGCTGCACGGGGGGCGACGCCGCCGCGAAGCCCGAGGGCGTCGTGCGCTTCCCGATCTCGGGCGAGCCCGACAGCCTGAGCTACGTCGAAGACCGGGATCTGAACTCGCAGGTCGTCCTCTCTCTCGTCGGCGATGCTCTGTTCACGTACGACGAGAATCTCGAACTCGTGCCACGCATCGCGAAGTCCTACACGTGGAGCGACGACGGCCTCGTGCTCAGCGTCGAGCTCCGGGACGACTTCCATTGGCATGACGGCCCCCCCGTCACGGCCGAAGACGTCGTCTACACCTTCGAGACCTTCAAGAAGCAGGATGCCGGCCGCACTCCACGCGTCGCCTTCTTCGAGCCGATCGTCCGCGTCGAGATGGAGAGCGACACGCTCGTCCACATCCACCACGAGGCACCCTACGCGTCAGCTCTCGGGACCTGGGCCGGCCCGTTGCTGCCCGCGCACCGTCCCATCGACGACCCGGAGGTCGTCGGATGCGGCCCGTGGAAGCTCGGTCAACGTTCCGCGGAGCGCCTGGAACTCGTCGCGAACAGCGAACACCCGGTCTCCCCGCCGAAACTCGAGCGCCTCGTCTTCGAGGTGATCCCGAAACCCGCGACGCGCTTCATGGCGTTACGCTCCGGCAACATCGACATCGCGTCGCTCCATCCGAAACAGTGGGCAGAAGCCTCGGCGGACGAAGAGCTGATGAAGCGCTTCAAGCCGCTGTGGTACGACATGTTCTATTTCTATTACATCGCGTGGCGTACCGATCGCCCCGAGCTCGCGCTCTCCGACGCGCGGGTACGACGCGCGATGGCCCACGCGATCGACCGGCCCGGCATCATCGAGGCGCTCTTCGAGGGTTCCGGCTCCGTCCCGGCCACGACCTTCCACCCCGACTCCTGGGCGCATGCCGGGGAGGTCGACCCGTGGCCGCTCTCCCCTGGCACCGCGCGCGAGTTGCTCGAAGAAGCCGGCTGGGTCGATCGTGACGGCGACGGCATCAGGGAGCGCGACGGCAAGCCGCTCTCCTTCTCGATGCTCGTCGTCGACAATCCCGTGGCGATCTCGATCGCGGAGCTCGTCCAGGCCCAGCTCCGCGAAGTGGGAGTCGAGCTCGTGCTCGACGCGCGCGAGTGGTCGCGCATGCTCGAGACGATGCGCAGTCGCTCCTACGACGTCGTGATGTCCGGCTGGAAGCTCGACGCGGATCCGGACCCGTTCGACATGTGGCACTCCTCGCAAGTCGACGGGGGCGCCAACTACTCCGGCTACCAGGATCCCGAGCTCGACGCGTGGCTCGAGGAGGCTCGGCGTACGCTCGACACCGAGGCGCGGCACGCGATCTTCGTGAAGATCCAGGAGCGCCTGCACGAGCAGGAGCCGATGACCGTCCTCTACGTCCCCCGCGTCGTCACGCTGGTCGACAGCCGGCTCGAGGGCGTCACGGCCGGCCCGCTCGGCGTCGTCCTGACGCCTCCTGGGCCGAGCGGGTGGGCCTGGAGCGACAAGGCGCCGTGAACCCTGAGCGTGTGTGGCTCGGGTGGGCGCTGCGACGCGGGGCGAGCTCGCTGCTCGTCCTCGCTCTCGTCACCGTCACCACCTTCGCCGCGCTCGCCGTGTTGCCGGGAGATCCGCTCGCCAGCGTGATCGATCCGAGCGATCGAGCGGGCATCACTCCGGAGCAGGAGGCGGCGCTTCGCGCGCGCTACGGTCTCGACGCCCCCCTGCCCGTGCGCTACCTGCGCTGGTGCGGCGCCCTCCTCCGCGGTGACCTCGGACACTCGATCCGCACGGGGCGTCCCGTCACGGGAGAGATCGCGAGGCGTATCGGCCCCACCCTCGAGCTCAACCTCGCTGCGCTCGCGCTCGTCCTCTCGCTCGGCGTGCCCCTCGGCTGGTGGCTCGCTCGTCGCGCGGGCTCCCGTGCAGACAAGGCTGCGACCCTCGGGCTGCTCGCCCTCTACGCGGTCCCTGCGTTCTGGCTCGCGCTGATCCTCCAGAGCTGGATCGCCGTCCGTCTCGGCCTCCTCCCGCTCTACGGCCGCACCCCCCCCGGTGGCGACACGGGGCTCGGAGTTCGCCTCGCGCACCTCGCTTTGCCCGCCGCATGCCTCGCGCTGCAGCAACTCGCGTTCTTCGCACGCTTCAGCCGCGACACGACACTCGAAGGCCTGCGCTCGCCCCGCACCCTCTTCGCGCGCGCGTGTGGACTCCGCGAGGGGCGCATCCTGTGGGCCCAGGGCATCCGGCCCGCGCTCGTCCCTCTCGTCACGTTGCTCGGTCTTCTGCTGCCCTCGCTCGCCACCGGCTCGGTCTTGGTCGAGTCGATCTTCTCCTGGCCGGGGCTCGGGCGTCTCCTCTACCAGGCCGTGCTCGGACGCGACTTCCCCGTCGTTCTCGGGATGACGACGATCATCGCCGCGCTGACCATCCTCGGGAATCTCGCCGCGGACCTCGCCGCAGCCTGGCTCGACCCCCGCTCGCGGGTCTCCGGGGAGACCTCCCATGCGTGATCGCCGGCCACTGATCGCCGGGCTCGCGCTGCTCGCGTTTTTTGCACTCGTCGCCGTGTTCGCCCCGGCGCTCGCGCGCCACCCCGGAGAGGGCGGCGCGCTGATCCCGTTCGGCCCGCTCCAGGTCCAGCAGGCGCACATCCTCGAGGCGCCGAGCGCGCGTCACTGGCTCGGCACGGACCAGGTGGGCCGCGACGTCCTCTCCCGCGCGCTGCACGGCGGGCGAAGCAGCCTCGGCGCCGGCGCGCTCGCGACCCTGATCGCCGTCGCGATCGGCGCGGGCAGCGGCGCGCTCGCCGGCGCGTCGCGCTGGCGCCCGCTCGACACTGCGCTCGCGCGCGGCGCGGATCTCGCGCTCGCCTTCCCTGCCCTGATCGGTGCGATGGTTCTCCTGAGCGCCGCCGAGGAGAGACTCGAGACCGTGCCGGACGCGCTCGCGGTCGGAGTCGTCGTCGGGCTGTTCTCCTGGCCCGCGCTCTTCCGATTCGTCCGCGCGGAGGTCCGCCAGCTCGCAGACTCAGACCTCGCCGCTGCGGCGCGCGTCGTCGGGGCCACACCGAGCCGCACGGCGCTACGGCACCTCCTGCCTCACGCGTTCGTCCCCGCGCTCGTCCCCGCGAGTTTCCTCGCCGGGAGCACGGTCCTCGCCGAAGCCGGGCTCGGCCTGCTCGGGCTCGGTGTCGACCCGCCGTACGCGTCCTGGGGCAACCTTCTCCGCGATGGAATGAACAACGTCGAATACGCGTGGTGGCTCATCGCCGTCCCCGGCGCCCTCGTCTTCGGCACCGTCCTCGCGTGTTACCTCGTCGGCGAGGGCCTGCGCCGGCACCTCGCGCGAGACACCGTGACGACGGAGGCCCGCGGATGACGCGGCGCGCTGGACTGGCGGCGCTGACAGCCCTGCTCACGGCGAGTCTGCTCGCGTCCGCGACCCTGCTCTGGGGGGTGCGCTTCGTCACCGTCGAGGGCTCGAGCATGAGCCCCGCTCTCGAAGCCGGCGACCTCGTGGTCGCCGTCGTGCTCCCCGGGACCCTCTCCTTCGTCGAGCCCGGCGACATCGTCATCGCGAGCGCCCCGCCCGCGGCGACCCAGGGCTCACACCCCGTCGTCAAGCGCGTGCGCTCGATCAGCGCGGGCGGAGAGAGCTTCGAGCTCGTCGGGGACAACCCGGAGCACAGCCGGGACAGCCGCCACTACGGGGCGCTCCCACGCGAGCGGGTGCGCGGTCTCGTCGTCTGGGTCGTCCCTTCAGGCGACCGGTAGACGGCCCTTGAGCCCGGCGGGCTGGTAGCCCTCGAGATCGACCGCGACGAGGCGGTAACCGGCGGCACGCACCGCGGCGTGCACTTTCCCGCGCATCTCCGGGTCGAAGAGGCGGTCGAGCTCGTCGGGCGCGACCTCGACGCGGGCGAGCTCCTCGTGGTCCCGCACGCGAAGAATGCGGAAGCCGAGACCGAGCAGCGCCTCCTCGGCGCGCTCGACACGACCGAGCCGCTCCGCCGTCACCGGCGTTCCCTTGGCGATCCGCGAACTCAGGCAGGCCGCCGCCGGCTTGTCCCACACCGGGAGCCCGAGCTCGCGCGCGAGGGCCCGCACCTCGGCCTTGCCGAGCCCCGCCTCGAGGAGCGGTGCACGCATCCCCCCCTCTTCGGCGGCCCGCATGCCCGGCCTGTCGTCGCCGAGGTCGTCCGCGACGGCGCCGTAGACGAGCCGGGCGTTCCGCCGCGCGGCGAACGGCTCGAGCGCGCGCACGAGAGCGGCCCGGCACCAGTAGCAGCGGTCGCCAGTGTTCGCGACGTACCGCTCGTCTTCCATCTCGTCCGTCTCGACCACGTCGACGGCGAAACCGGCCCCGCTGGCGAGCTCGAGCGCTTCCCGGCGCTCCCGCTCCGGCAGCGACGGGCTGAGCGCGAGAACCGCGCTGGCCTCGTCACCGAGAGCCTCGCGCGCGAGCGCCGCGAGCAGCGCGCTGTCTACGCCCCCCGAGTAGGCGACCACGACGCGCCCCATGGCCCGCAACGTGTCGAGGATGGCCTCGCGCTTGCTGGCGAGCGCGGCGGGGTCGATGTCGTGGGAGCTGTCGGTCGCCATGCTGTCTCTCCTCTTGGCCAGGTCTCGCCGCGTGCTCATTCGTACCACGTCTCGGACCGCCACCACCCGAAAAGCGCCAGACCGATCGCGCGCTGGGCGGAAAGATACTGTAAACCAGTCGGCTTTCAGGAGGGTAACGCGAGGGGAGCCCGCGCGCTGGCGTGATCCCGCTCCGAGCGAGGCTTTCCGGCGCTTCCCCGCGCCGGCGCGCGGTAGCCCGAAACCGAGGGCGCGCGGTGCCCTTACCGCATGAACGCTCAAAGTCACATCCGCCCGGCACTTGCAGGCAGGTCCCGTCCGGAAACCCTGAATAATCGGGCATTTCCGCGTTCTCTGAGGCCGACTTTAGACCTTGACGAAGGGGTGACGTCAGCGTAGCTTTCCCGCGCCTTGTCGCTTGCCCGGGAACGCGTCTTGCGTCCCCGCGTGGTTGTCGTCCCGGGCGTGACGTCCTGCCGCAGAGCCGAGTAGCCCAACTCGGCAATGGAGTTCTCGCTCCGGAGGGGGGCGAGAGCGCGAAAAACTTGTGTACGCAGAGCTTATCTCCTGGAGGAGGAGGTCATGCACGAACGGTTGGCAGCCTTGCGCTGGATCGGCGTGATCGCGTGTGCTCTGGTCTTGCTCGTTTCCGCCACGCCGGCGGACGAAGCGGGACTCGGAGCGTTGCGCGTCGGTCAGGGTGCGGGCGACGAACAAGTCATCCAGGCCCCGAAGGCCTTCCCGAGGAACGTGGCCTGGTGGCCCTACACCTCGGGCCCGCACTACGGGTTGGCCAAGGGAACGTCAAAGCGTCAGAGCAACGTGCTCATGACCCCCGTCGGTTCCTTCCAGATCGGCGAGCAGCTCGCGCTGCCGCCCCAGCTGACCAACGGCTTGGAAGCGATTCTGACAGGGCGCCAGCAGTACTTCCTGGTGCAGCTCAAGGACTCGGCCCTCGCACAGGACGATTGGGAACAGACCCTGCTGAGCCAGGGTGCGAGCATCGTCGCCCACGTCCCGGTCAACGGCCTGATCCTGCGCCTCGACCAGTCCTCTTACGGACTGATCAAGGCCTCGCCGCTGCTCCAGCACATCGAGCCCTACCACGCGGCGTTCCGCCTCGCCCCGACCATCGGGACGATGCCGCGCTACGACGCGCAGTCGGCGGCCTCTCCGGTCTTCGACCTCGAGCTCTCCCTCTTCCCGGGTGAGCCGGTCGCGCCGACCGCGGCGCTGATCGAGAGCGCTGGTGGCTCGATCATCTCCGCCGCGGACGGTCCGTCTCCCTCGATCCGCGCGCAGATCCACGCCTCGCAGATCCCCGCCCTCGCGAAGATCGAGTCGGTGCGGATCGTCAACGAGGCGACCCGCCGCTTCCACATGAGCGACGGTGCCCTCTTCCTGCAGAGCGAAGAAGCCGCCGTCGGCGACTACGTCTACTGGAAGGCGGGCGTGGATGGCGACGGTCAGATCGTCCACGTGACCGACTCCGGCCTCGGCGTCGACGCGTACGACTTCTCCGACAATGCGGGCAGCTCCGGCTGGAACGCCTCTCTGCCCTGCCGCGTCGCTGGCGACCACCGCAAGGTGCGCTGCTACCGCACCGCGGGTGAGGACGGTATCGGCGGCGCGGGCGACCTCAACGGCTGCGACTCGATCACGAGCGGCCAGTTCAGCCACGGTGGCCTCGTCTCCGGCATCGCGGTTGGCAACGGAACGCGCGACGAAGTCCCCGCGGGCCCGAACCCGAGCCCGAGCCCGGACTTCGGTGGCCCCGGCTGGTACACCGACAGCGACGGGAACGACGTGTTCTCCGAGCTGCAGGACACCGCGTTCGACGGCGTCGCCAAGGGCGCCAAGGTCGTCTTCATCGACGCCCAGGCGGGTTGCCCCGACTCGACGTCCGGCCTTCAGTCCGGAAACCTCGCCAACAACATCAACAACACCTGGAACAACTACAAGGCGAACATCCACAACTTCTCGTTCGGCAGCGAGCCGAACCCGCTCTTCGGGCCCAGCTACGGTGCCGGAGCGACGCAGATCGACGACGCGATCTTCAACTCGCCGATCAACTTCCTTGCGCAGTCCGCCGGCAACTACGGCGACGCGAACAAGGGCGGCGCCTCGACGGAACCGGGCAACGTCAGCAACGAAGCGACCTGCAAGAACTGCATGGTCGTTGGCGCCTCTGACGGTGTGAACGGCGCGCTCACCGCCTACAGCTCCGAGGGCCCGCCGACCAGCAGCTCCTCGCTCCGCGTGCTTCCGACCATCGTGGCGCAGGGCTCCGACTTCGCCTGCCGCTCCGAGAACGGGCTCGCCGGCGAGGTCCAGGACGCTCCTCCGACCTGTCAGAGCCAGGGTGCTGCGGGTACCTCGTTCTCCGCACCCAACATCGCGGGCGCGGCAGCCATGATCGGCTCCTATCTCAACCAGGGTTTCTACCCGGACGGGACCGATCAGAACGCCACCAACGACAACGACAAGGTCACCGCGCACAGCTCCGCGCTGACCAAGGCGATCATGATCGTCGGCACCCGCGTCCTCGCCTTCGGGCAGCGCGCCAACGTCGACGGCCGCTTCAACAACCTGTGGGGCTATGGCCAGCTCTTCCTGCCCCGCGCGCTCCCGCTCGTCGAGTTCCCGGAGCAGACCGTCTCCGGCCTCATCCTCCACGATCTGCCGGGCAACATCGACGGCGTGGCGGGTGACGACGGCGTCAGCAACCTCAGCCTCCCCGCCACGATCGGTACCGGTGGCGGCACGCGTCACGACGCGGAGTTCCTCGTGCTCGGCAACGACGAGGACCTCGGCATCGCGCTCGCCTGGCACGATCCGACCGGCGTCAACCTCGTCAACGACCTCGACCTCGAGGTGACGTGGTGCGGCGCCGACGAAGACTGCACGACCGCGGGCGACAACCGCGTTTACTACGGCAACGCGTTCTCCGAGCTGCCCGACCGCAACCCGGCGAACTATCGCGACATCGACGGTGACGGCACGGCCGAGGGTTGGGCCTACAGCATCTCCGCCGACAACGCGAGTGCGTTCACCTACTCCGACTGGCGCGACACCGCGAACGTCACCGAAGCGGTCTTCGTCCCCTCCGTGCTCAACGCGGTGGACTGGAACGCCGACGGTACCGACGACATCCTGCCCATCTCCACTGGTAAGTGGCAGGTCAGCGTCATTCGCCGTAGCGGGACGACCGGCAACCTCCCCTTCAGCGTCGCGATCTCCGGCCCGGTCTCCGTCGGCTCCTCCGTGCGCCTCTCCGCGAACCCCGTCGTTTGTAACGGCGAGGAGAACGTGATCGTCACGGAAGTCGTGGACACCAGCGCTCCGGATCCGAGCTGCACCGAGTCCTCGTGCCCGCCTTCCGTCATCGCGAGCCGCACCGTCGTGACGGTCAAGGATGCCGGCGGCACGGTCGTCGACACCGAGACGAACCCCGCGTTCCGCCAGATCGGCACCGAGACGCGTTTCGAGCTCGACACGCCGCTCCTCCTCAGCTCGAACATGGACGCGGTGAACGACGACGGCCTACTCACGGTGCAGGACGGCTACAGCATCGAAGTCGTCTACACCGACCAGGTCACCGGCGAGGGTCCGGTGGAGCGTCTCTCCGCCGCGCAAGTCGACTGTAGCCCGCAGCTCGACGTCGGCCTCGTGCGCCAGATCGGACCGGACGGTCCCTTCGCGCTCTCCGGCGGCTGCGACGCCGACCGCTACCTCGACAGCGGCGAGACCTTCGGTCTCTTCGTCTCCTTCTTCAACCTCGATCCGATCGACCTGCAGGACGCGGTCCTCACGATCAAGGCCTGTGAGAACCCTGACAAGACCCGTCAGCCCGGCGACCCCTGCACGCCGAACGGCAGCATCACGCTCCACGACGCCGAGCAGGCGCTCAACTTCCTGCCGGGCCAGCAGGTCCAGGCGGCGTCCTTCAACTTCACCGTCTCCTCCCCGCCTGCGGGCCGCGAGTGGATCGACTTCGACCTCTGCCTCTCGGCGCCCAAGGTCGGCCAGTCCACCGAGTCCTGCCACACCTTCACCCTGCTGGGCCAGGCGGACGACGAGACGCACTACTACATCACCGACTGCCCGAACGGCTGCGAGAACGTCCTCTACGACATCAACTTCGACGAGACCTACGAGTCCGCGATCTCGCGCAACCCGTTCGATCCGCTCGACATCGTCCGTCGCGGCCTCTCCGAGATCCGCACCTACGAGCCGCTGACCGCGGCTGCGGACGAGAACAGCAACGGCACCGCCGATTGTGAAGAGGGCGGCAACAACTTCACTTGCGGCAACCCGGGCTTCAACGGTCCGTGGAACTTCGACTCCGACGACGAAGGCTTCCGCGTCGGCGTCTCGGCACTGTCCGTGCTCCCGAACAACGAAATGACCAACTGGGGCGAGGATCAGAACTGGGACGGCATCATGCAGAACCACGAGGACCAGGGCGGCACCGCCTTCGTTCTCGACAACAACTGGGGCACCGGCGGTGGTTGCGGCTGGATGAGCAACGACGTCGGCAGCGGCCCCGGTGGTATCTGGCACACCGGTACCATCCGGAACTGGGAGAGTGCTCACTCGACTTCGGTCTGCCGTCCGAACGACAACGTCTGCGAAGAGTACGACGTCTTCCTCGGTACGGACGCGGATGACCACTGGTTCGAGGGACTCCGCACTCCGGTCTTGCACCCGGTCCACTTCGGCGCCGATCCGCGTGACGGCTACGACTGGCGCACGCAGATCCTCGACTTCAGCTGGGCCATGCAGTGGGACACGCCCTTCGGCGCAGCCTGGTCCTGGGAGTTCGATCTCGACACCAACGACCAGGAGACCCAACTCGGCGACTACCTCGTCGGTGGTATCGAGGACCGGACCGGTCTTCTCGCCGGTGGCCAGCTCAACAACTACGACGGGGCGCTGATGTTCGCGCCCACCGACAACGACCCGAGTTCGCCCACCTACGGCGACGAGTGGAACGGCAGCAAGGGTGGTAACCGCGCTGCACGCCGCGGCTGCTACTTCAACGGTCTCGACCAGATCGACGGTCAGGCTGGCAAGATCGCCGACGACCCGACCAACGTGCCGAAGCCGGTCGACGACGACTGCGACAACGAGTTCGACCTCGGCACGGACGGCTGCCCCGGCACCTGCGGCGTCGATGACGACGGCAACGGCGTGATCGACGACATCGGCGAGATCTGCCCCTGCCGCAAGTGCTCCGGTGGCCCACGTGACGGCGTGTCCTGCACGCTGCACTCCTTCTGCAACCCCGGTGGCGCCGACCTCGGCTCCCACTGCATCGCGGCCACGGACGCGGCCGGACGCCCGACGGCTTACGGCGACGACGTGTGCGGCGATGGCAACACGGACGAAGGAATCTTCGCCACCTTCGGAACGGACGTCGTACAGTCCGATGGCCGTCACCACCGTCAGACGCGTAACGGTACGCCGGAGCTCGTCAACGGTATCGCCAGCGGCGGCCGCCCGAACGGCGACTTCCGCTACAACACCCTCGAGGACTTCTTCGACCCCGTCGGGGACTCCTGGCAGGCCGAGATCGGCTTCTACACCTTCGAGGGCAACTCGACGACCCAGCCGCAGCCCAGCTACGGCGTTGGACTCGACAGCATGGTCATCGAGTGGATGGAGCTCCACCCGATCGACCAGGCCGGTGAGGCCTGCTCTGCGGCGAGCCCTGGTTTCGAGGGACGCTGCGCCGAGCTGACCATCGCCGAGACCAACTCGACCTACGACGGTGACCAGGCGTTGGCCGTCAGCGTCACGGATCCGGTGCCCGACGGCAACCTTATCGACTGTGACGGCGACGGCACGATGGAAGTCCAGATCGAGGCCTACTCCGAGGCCGAGCGCTCCGGAGAGACCTACTGCCTCGATCCCACCAGCCCCGGCGGCAACCACTTCGAGGGCGTGATCCTCACGAGCACGCAGATCCGCCAGGCTGGCGACGGCCTCGTCTACCTCGCCTACAACTACGTCGACACCCCCTCGGTGACGGCGCTCTACTTCGACCAGGACGACGGCGTCCACGACGTCAACGTCGGCCCCGACGGCCAGCCTGGCGTCGCCGGCTTCGACGATGATGGCGATGGCACCATCGACAACATCGAAGAACTCTGCCCGACCACCTCCAAGCTGGCCGCCGGCCGCTCCCCCCACCTGCGGGGCCAGGCCGCGCGTTACTCCGACGACAGCTGCGGCTGTCTCGACAACCCGATCGGCGACGCCACCGTCGCGCGTTTCGACGTCGCGGATGTCATCATCTCGACGGTCGAGACCACGGACGACGGCGACGGCGACGGCTACGCGGATCCCGGTGAGGAAGTCACCATCACCGTGACCGTTCGTAACCTCAGCGACTTCCGCATCGAGGACATCGAGCTCAGGCTGACCACCAACAGCGACAAGGTCGACTGCCTGACCGACGATGTCATCCGCATCGCCGCCCTCGAGCCCCGCGGGCTCAACGGTGAGGGCGACTGGACCGCGAAGGACGACACCTTCAGCTTCATCGCGAAGGACGTCACGCGGCCCGTCGGCGACACCAGCAGCGCGTTCGCCTCCGAGTTCATCGTCACCATGCGTGCGCTCGGTAAGGCCACCGCCGATGCGATCGGTGAAGGCCGCCGTTCTCCGGTGATCCGGGACGTCGGCAAGTTCGACATTCCGCTCTTCGGCACCGCCGTTCGTCAGAGCTTCAATGTGGTGCACAACCTCGATCTCAGTGGCTCGCCGGGTACGGCGACGGATTGGACCGAGGACTTCGAGAGCTATTCGAGCGACGCCGATCTCTTCAACTCGTGGGTCCCGATGAACACGGGTGATCGCGACAGCGAGCTGGACGACAACCGCTGCCAGTACAACGACCCGTCCAACCCGCAGGGCAACAACATCGATCCGTTCAACTTCTGCGAGATCGGTGAGGGCTACTCCAACTCCGACAACGACTGGCACCTCGCAGCCTCGGGTGGCTGTCTCAGCCAGAAGGCGAGCACCTGCGAGCCCCGTCACATCAAGTCGATCAAGCGGGGCGACGGCGTCCACAACGACGGCGCAGCCTCTCTCCACATGGGCACCTTCCGGGACGCCAACGCCGGCGGTGAAGACGGCATGTCCATCTACGAGAACCGGATGCGCTGGGTCGAGACCCAGAACAACATCCAGCTCGGAATGGACCCGGCGGAGCTCAGCTACTGGACGCAGATCTCCCTCACGGACTACCGGCTCTTCAGCGTGCCCTTCGGTGGCGCTGTTCAGGCCGCTGCGACCTACGTCTGCGTCGACGAGAACAACAACAACGAGTGCGACACCAACGAGGCGGGCAACGAGGACAACTCGGAGCACTGGGAGAAGCTCACCGCCTTCTTCAACACCGAGCAGGGCTACCGCCCCTCGAACTCGATCAACTGTCAGTACGACCCGGCGGACGATGGTTCCGTCGAGACCGAGTTCTTCGAGAACTCGTCGATCCTCGGTCCGTCGAGCACCTGCTTCCCGCAGATGGTCGATAGCTGTCTCGGCCGTACGCGTGAACCCAACAACAACCTGGTGGTGCTCTACGGCACGCAGGTGACGCTCGCGAGCATCTGCTTCCCGGAGACCGGCGCGGTCAATCTCCCCGCAGCGGGTATCTACGAGACGGGTCAGGGCATCGGTGGCGGCCTCTGGGCCTTCCGCAAGTACGACTTGCAGAAGTTCCGCGGTCGCAAGATCCTGCTCCGCTTCCACGTCTCGCCCATGGGTATCCCGGGTTTCGACACATGCACCAGGGACAAGCAGAACTGCACGAACCGCGACGACGGTTGGTTCATCGATGACATCGTCATCACGAACACGTCGAACTCCGACTTCGACGTCGTCGTCGACAACTCGCCCGACCCGACTCCGCAGGTCTGCGACGGTGTCATCTGCACCGCCGTCGATGCGCGGCTTTCGGTCCTTCCCTACCCGCGCACCAGCCGGGACGGCCTGAGCCTGCCGGCTCTCGCCTGCTCGGACGCGCAGCTCGCACACTGCGACTACGACGATGACGGCGTGGTCGACGCGAGTGACAACAGCGCCTCGGCCCGTGCCCCGGGTCGTGCGCTCCTGCTCGACGCTTCGAAGAGCGCTGCCGATGCGTGCATTGAAGGTGCTCTCGAGTACAAGTTCACCGACCAGACCGGCGCGGTGGTGCGTGACTGGCTCTCCGATCCGGAGGCGCTCGTCAGCCCGACGCTGGAGACCGAGTACTCCGTCGAGGTCCGCTGCAGCTCCGCAACGAGCTGCAACGGCACGGCGAGTATCATCGCCTCCGACCTGCCGCCGCGTTCGTGCATGACCACCGACCTCGCGTTCAGCTCGAAGACGGTCTTCGACTGGAACGGCGCTTCGTCGAGCTCCTGTGTGGCGCTCTTCGACGTCACGCGCGGTGACCTCGCGGCGCTGAGCTCCGGCTCCTGGGCCGGCCAGACCTGCCTCGAGGACAACGGCTCGGATCTCACGGCGACTGACCCCGCCACTCCGAGCACCAACGGTGGCTTCTGGTACCTCGCCCGCCACGACGGTGACACCTGGTCTTCCGGTGGCGCCAGCGAGCAGGGCGACCGCGACAGCACCGTCACGGGCTGTCCGTAGCAGTAGCGCTCAACGCCAGACTCGTTCTGGTTAGCAGAAAGGGCCGGCCTTCGGGTCGGCCCTCCTTTTTTGAGGTGACCCCGGAAGGGTGCGGACTCCTGGCCAACCCGCAGAAGACGCGAGACTTCCACGCCGACGTCCCGGATTCGGGAGGACCCGCCGCCCGCCGCACCCCACCGCGCCCGAATCCGCGCTTTCATCGCGCATGGC
>NPIF01001304.1_pt1 | contig 14331 bp, 14 predicted proteins | sample 8637461 | NCBI WGS metagenome assembly NPIF01 (sample SAMN07420641, study PRJNA396082) | bioreactor metagenome | isolation source: sample BR12 brine-fed electro-methanogenic bioreactor BR | place: Japan: Kochi | collected 2016-12-09
CGCAATATTCAAAACTGGCATGGGGTACTGGTCTCATTGGTGAACGAGGGGGACGTGTATGCCCGCATGGGAGATGCGCGCAGGCAGGTGGAACGCCTGACGGCTGCGCTGGAGGTAGCGCGTCAATATGGGTTTAATGACATCGCGCGTGAGTTAGCCATGATGTTGGGACGTTAGTTTATTCATTGAGAATATTCACAAGGGCTTCTTGGAAGGCAGACCGATCCTGCGCGGGTAGGTGGCAGGGGTGGGTTTGACTTTCTCGACGATGACCAGGTTGCGCTCGGCATCCAGACCGGGGATAGTTACTTGCTGAACGTGCATATCCGCCCCGCCCAGGATGGCGCAGGCGTTGCGCGCCTGGGCAAGCTCTTCTTCCACAGCTGCGCTCTTCTGTGCGATGGCAATACCGCCGACGCGCACCAGGGGCAGCAGGTATTCGAGCAGAACGGGCAGCGCCGCCACCGCGCGCGCCACCGCGCAATCGTACTGTTCGCGGTGGGCAGCATTCTGCCCAACTGCCTCGGCGCGTTCCACAACCACTTGTGCATCTTGCAGCTGCAGGGTATCCAGGATGTGCTGGCAAAAGCGGGCTTTCTTTTCGATGGATTCGACCAGCACCAGCTTGAGCAGCGGATCGAGGATCTTGAGCGGGATACCGGGGAAGCCGGCGCCGGTGCCGATATCGATCAGGGATGCGACCTTGTGTTTACGCAGCGTGGGGTAGAGACTGAGCGAATCCATGAAGTGCTTCACTTCCACTTCGCTCTCCTCGCGGATGGCGGTCAGGTTGATGCGCGTGTTCCAATCCAGCAGTACTTGTTGATAGTTGGTAAAGGCTAAGGATTGTTTACGACTTATTGGGTCAATTTCTAAAGTATTAATATAGTTAAATAATTCTTTCATGATTGGTGATTATTATAAAGTAATTAAATTTGAATAAAATAATATATTCTGTAAAATAGAGATATCTTCAGTTTGGGAGGAATGTTATGGCGAAGGTTGTTTTTATTCTTGGCGCTGGAGCTTCTGCGGAATCTGGTGTGCCATTAATGGATAATTTCATTGATGAAGTACGAAATTTGTATGCAAATGGATACGCCAATGATAAAGATTACAAGACGGTCTTAGATGCTATTGGGAAACTCCAGGCAATCGCTTCAAAAGCAGATATTGATATAAAAAATATTGAAAAAGTATATTCAACATTAGAGATGGCGAAAATCATAAACTGTTTTGGTTCGTATACAGAAGAGGAAATTGATTCGCTGTTGAATTCATTTAGATCAATGATAACCAAAACAATTCAACAAAAAATGAAATTCCCATTACATAAGAATGAACTATATCCTCGTCCCACTTCTTCCTATCTATCTTTTGCACATGAAATTAAGCGATATCGTGAATTTAAAGAAGAAAAAAATGAAATTGCAATTATTACTTTTAATTATGATATTGGAATAGATTTCGCATTACACTACAAAAATGTACTATATGATTATTGTCTACATAATAATAGTATTGGAAAAGTTCCCCTACTAAAGCTTCATGGTTCCTTGAATTGGGGTCTATGTAGCGAATGTTCAGAAATAATTCCTTACGAACTAAGGACTTTTTTTAATAAATACAGCTTTCCTCGTTATGGCCCAAATAAAACATCTGCAACGATTACTATGTCTGATAGACTCTCCGATCTTTCTCACCATGGAAAATCTCTGTCTACAGTACCGTATTTTGTTCCACCGACCTGGAATAAACTAATGCACTATCAAGAAAGTCGTCTTGCCAATGTATGGCGTAGAGCGGCTCAAGAACTACGGACTGCACAATATATCTTTGTAATTGGTTATTCATTACCAGCATCTGATGAATTTTTTAAAAATCTCTATGCTCTTGGAACGATGGGCGATAATGTGATAAGAAAATTCTGTGTTGTAAATCCTGCCCCAGCCGTTAATGAAAAATATGAGAGATTACTTGGTCCTATTGCGAAGAAAGAATATCGTTTTTTAAAAATTGGTTTTTCAGACTCAATAAAAGAAATTTTTGAAATAATAAGCTGAGAAAAATAATTTTATTATTCCCATTTCAATAGATAGTTCACGTGTAGTAAACTTTTACGATCATCCAGTACAATTATTCTGTTTGATAGCAGCTAAAGGGAAAAAACATGGAACTGTACGATATCTTCAAAAACGAACATTACCAGATGACAGAGGTGGACCCCGAGAAGGACAGCCCGATCGAATCCGGTTGGACGCTGAATCCGGCTTATGCGCGTTTGCGGCGCAAGAACCCGACCAGACCCATGGCACCCATGGAGATCAAGAAAGATTGGGAGGGCAAACTGAAAGCGATGGACGAAAGCCGCAATCGCTTCTATTACGCGCTGCGCAAGCGCAATACCGATGAGGACCTGATCGGTTTTGTATGGATCACTAACATCGAATGGACGAACGGGCAGGGTTTCCTGCGCTTCTTCTTCCCAGATGAAGAGAGCACCAGTTTATATCTTCCGGAATGCCTGCAGATGGCACTGGGATATGTTTTCGATGAGTTGAACCTCTACCACATCATCATGGAAATTCCCTCCTACGCAGCAAAAGATGTCTTCATCATCGAAGGAGCGGGTTTTCAGTTGGAAGCGCGTTTGCGTGAGATGATCTACTTCAATCAAGAGCGACATGACCGTTTGATGTATGGATTAATGGCAGAAGAATGGCGCCAGGCACAAGGGAGGATAGCATGAAGACCACTTTGGAAGGTTTATTTGTTTATTTACGCCCGCTGGATCCTGAGAAAGACGCAGAACTGTTGTCGAAATGGCTGCGCGATGGTCATTTTGACCGCCTGGCTGACAGCGAGCCAGCCATGATGTTTAATAAGGATCTGATGAAGGAATGGTATAAGGACGCCATTGGGCATGTGAGTATGTTCATGATCTGCCAGAGAACTACTGATAAGCCTTTGGGCTATATCGAACTGGCAGATTTTGACTGGCACAGTGGGAACGCCTGGATGGGCATTGGCATCGGTGAGCGTGAATATTGGGGCAGAGGTTTTGGGCTGGAGGCGATACGCATCCTACTCAAGCTGGCGTTCCATGAATGGAATTTGCAGCGGGTTTCGCTGGGAGTTAATGGCTACAATGAACGCGCAATACGAGCCTATGAAAAAGCCGGTTTTAAATTGGAAGGATCTCTGCGCAATTACGTGCAGCGCAATGGAAAACGCTGGGATCTGCACATCATGGGTGTTTTGCGACGGGAATGGTGAATAAAAAGATTATGAAAGGGAGGAGTGCATGACGGATATAAAAGCTGTCATCTTTGATATGGGCGGTGTATTCATCCGCACCAGGGATAACCACGCCCGCCAGGAATTGGCGGAGCAGTATGGCAAGACGGTGGAAGAGTTGAGCCAGATCCTCTTCCTGAGTCCGCTCAGCATCAAGGCAGAAGTGGGGCTTCTCACGCGTGAAGAACTATTCCCGCAGCTAATGCCGCTGATCGGTGCTCCGGTTGAGAAGACCTTTGAATTTGTGGAAAAATTCTTCAGTGGGGATGAGGAAGATAAGGAATTGGTAGCCTACGCGCGCAGCCTGCGCCCTCACTACAAATTGGGATTACTAAGCAATGCTTTCCCCGGTACACGAGCATGGATGCAGGAACGGCATACTTTTCTGTCTGTGTTCGATGTCAGCTATTTCTCGGCGGAGGTTGGACTGCGCAAACCTGATCCGCGCTTCTTCCAGCTGATCCTGGATGATCTTGGGGTGAAGGCAGGCGAGGCGCTTTTCGTGGATGATTTCGAGGAGAATATCATCGGAGCACAGGAGATGGGTATTCGCACCGTCTGGTTCAAGGAACCTGCGGCGGCATTCGCCGAGTTGAAGCGTACTTTACCCCTTCCTGGCTAAGATTTTGCTGTTTGTGATATACTCTCTACATATTCGGCTTGACAGCCGGATGGCTCTTGGGTAGAATTTTCTAGCCCAAAAAAGCGGGCCTGTAGCGCAGTGGGAGCGCGCTTCAATCGCACTGAAGAGGTCGAGGGTTCGACTCCCTCCAGGTCCATTAGGGTAAAAGAAGGGCCCATAGCGCAGTTGGGAGCGCGTCTCAATGGCATTGAGAAGGTCGAGAGTTCGAATCTCTCTGGGTCCACTGCAAGAAGAAGATTAAAAAGCGAGAAGAGGAGTAGTACCCCATCCAGCAGCGAATCGGGAGAGCAAGGTGTGAGCCCGATGCAGCGCCCCTGGAGCGCTTGAGGGAGAACTCGCCTTTTGTGCGCGAAAGTGCACAGCTGTTGGCGTGAAAAGAGTAGCGTCAGCCGGATAAGCCCGTTAGAGCTGCCTGAGAGGTTCGTTAGCGAACAATCAGGGTGGTACCACGGAGAAACCCTTCGTCCCTGAGGATGAAGGATTTTTTACTTAAATCGAAAGGGTAGTAATATGCCAATCTCAGAAACACCACGTTATATTCCAGCCAATATCGAGCCGAAATGGCAGCAGAAATGGGAAGCCGACGGACTCTATCAGGCTGATATTGACAAGAGCAAGAAGAAATACTATGCCCTGACCATGCTCCCGTATCCTTCGGGGAATCTGCACATCGGGCATTGGTATGCCATGACTCCCTCCGATGCACGCGCGCGTTATCTGCGCATGCACGGCTACAATGTCATGTTCCCAATGGGCTTTGATGCCTTTGGACTCCCCGCGGAGAACGCGGCTATCAAACGCAACATTCACCCCAAGGAATGGACCTATAAGAACATCGCTCACATGCGTGAGCAAATGCGCAGCATGGGCAATATGTTCGATTGGCGGCGTGAGGCGATCTCCTCCGATCCGAAATACTACCGCTGGACGCAGTGGTTCTTCCTGCAGTTGATGAAGAATGGGATGGCTTACCGTCAGAAATCGATGGTGGACTGGTGTCCGACCTGCAACACCACCCTGGCACGCGAGCAGGTGGTGGGGGAGGATAGGCACTGCGAACGCTGCGATACGCCTGTCGTCAAGAAAGATCTGGAGCAGTGGTTCTTCCGCATCACCAAGTATGCCGATGAATTGCTGAACTTTGATGGAATGGATTGGCCCGAACCGGTCAAGATCCTGCAGACCAATTGGATCGGCCGTTCAGAAGGTGCTTCGGTCGTATTCCATACCGAACAGGGAGACCCGATCGAGGTTTTCACCACGCGCCCAGACACGTTGTGGGGGGCTACCTTCATGGTATTAGCACCTGAACATCCGCTGGTGAAAAAAATCACAACGGATGATAAGAAAGATGCAGTGGAAGCTTATGTTTCTGAAGCCGTCCGCCAAACCGAGATACAACGTGCGGCAACCGACAAGGAAAAATCAGGTGTGTTCACCGGTGGATATGCAATCAACCCGGTAAACGGCGAGAAGATCCCCATCTGGGTGGCGGATTATGTGCTCATGACTTACGGAACGGGCGCCATCATGGCAGTCCCGGCGCATGATCAGCGTGACTTCGAGTTCGCGCGCAAGTTCGAGTTGGAAGTGCGCGTGGTAATTCAACCAGATGACATGCCTGAGCTGGATGGAGCGACCATGCCGGAATCAGTGCCTGCTAAAGGGACAATGGTTAATTCTGGACCGTTGAATGGGACGCCTGCGGATGAGGCTTTCAGACAAGCTATCAAATTTGTGGAAGAAAAAGGTTACGGTGAGGGCGCAGTCAACTACCGCTTGCGAGATTGGTTGATCTCACGCCAGCGTTATTGGGGCGCACCCATCCCCGTTCTGTATTGTGAGAAATGTGGGGCGGTGCCTGTACCTGAAGAAGATCTGCCTGTAATGCTGCCGGACGATGTAGAGTGGAAGCCAACTGGTGAAAGCCCGTTGAAGCTGCATCCTACCTGGCGCTTCACAACCTGCCCCAAGTGCGGTGGTAAAGCAGAGCGCGAGACGGATACCATGGACACCTTCATGTGTTCATCCTGGTATCACCTGCGCTACTTGAGCCCGGATGAGGATAAAGCGCCTTTCAACCAGGAGGAATACGATTACTGGATGCCGGTGGATACCTATACTGGCGGTGTGGAGCATGCGACCATGCATCTCATGTACACACGTTTCTTCCATAAAGCATTCCGCGATCTGGGTGTGATGAAGGGCGATGAGCCCATGCTGCAGCTGCGCAATCAGGGGCAGATCCTGGGTCCGGATGGACAGCGCATGAGCAAATCACGCGGCAACGTGGTCGACCCTGATGAACAGGTGCGCCTGTATGGTGCCGACACAGTACGCGCGTTCTTGATGTTCGGCTTCCGCTGGGCGGAGGGCGGTCCCTGGGATCCAGGCAATATCACTGGTGTACAGCGCTGGTTGAACCGTGTTTGGAACATGTTCCTGGATGCGGGTAAGGTTGGAAAATTTGATGCAGAAAAGACCAAAACCCTGCGCCGCAAACTGCACCAAACGTTGCAGGCTATCACGCAGGATTATGAGAACTTCGAGTTCAACACTATCGTCTCGGGGTTGATGGAATTGGCGAATGCTTTGCAGGATGCCCGCAGGCAGGGTGCTTATGGGACAGAAGTGTGGAAAGAAGCTACCAGCATCTATCTGCGCATGATGGCGCCCATTTGCCCGCACATTGCAGAAGAGCTGTGGGAGCGCCTGGGGTATACGTATTCCATTCATACGAAAACCTGGCCGGAGGTGGACGTGGAAGCCACCAAGGAAGAGGAGATAACACTGGTGGTGCAAGTGAACGGTAAACTGCGCGATAAGATGGTCGTCCCGGTGGATATCAGCGAGGAAAAAGCCAAAGAATTAGCTCTCGCCAGTGAACAGGTGCAGAAGTTCCTGGAAGGCGCCAACCCGCGCAAGGTGATCTATGTGCCAGGCAGACTGGTGAATATCGTTAAATAATACGAATTAGATTTACAAAAAATAATGAGGTACTCCTATTAAGGAGTGCCTTTTTTGTTGGGAATAAGAATATAGAAAACATTGCTAGGTTATTAATTTCCCTCTACTTTACAAAATTCACTCTTTTTCACAAATGTTCCTTGACTTTGGGATTTTAATCCCTATAATACAAAAGTGAATTTGAAAATAAATATAATTCACTAATGTGAGTTTATGAAGGAGTGTGAATGGGAGCATACCATCAAACGATCTACGATGCCATTTTGGAGGGCGAAGAAGAGGTAGTCAGCGAACAGGTCAACCATGCATTACAAGGGGGTGCAGCTGCTGCGGATCTCTTGAACCAGACCCTTATTCCTGCCATGGCGGAAGTAGGCGATCTTTTCGAACAAGGAGAATATTTTGTTCCAGAGATGCTGATCGCTGCCAGGGCGATGAAAGCTGGTTTGAATATCCTCAAACCCTTGTTGATCGATGCCAAGAATGAATCGCTGGGCAGGATCGCCATCGGCACAGTAAAAGGGGATCTGCATGACATCGGTAAGAATCTGGTCGCGATCATGTTGGAGGGTGCGGGCTTTGAGGTGGTCGACCTGGGTGTGGATGTCCCATCGGAGAGTTTTTTGGAAGTTGTTGAGAAAGAAAAAGTGGACATGGTCGCCATGTCAGCGCTGCTGACCACGACCATGGTCAACATGGAAAAGACCATCAATATGCTGCAGGAGAATGGTGTGCGTGATGGTGTGAAAGTGCTGGTCGGTGGAGCTCCGGTCACACAGGAATATGCAGACACTATTGGAGCAGATGGTTTTGCAGCGGATGCCAATCAGGCTGCGCGAACAGCCCGGCAGCTGCTGACAAAATAACACTGGAGTGAAGATTTGACTGAACTGACACCACGAAAACGCGTTGAACTGACCATCAATCATCAAGAACCCGATCGGGCGCCTATTTCGCTGGGTGGATCTGCAAACCACCTCACCGAGCAGCTGTTCTATGCCCTGAAGGACCATTTTGGTTTTGACGAGATCCAGCGCCGTACATTGGTGGGTTTTTATACCACACCGGATTACAATCCTCTCTTGGATTGCCTGGGCACGGACATGCGCTATCTGCATCTGCGCCCACCACAGGGATATATCCAGAATGCGATCGGTGATGACTTTGTACCATTCACGGATGAATGGGGATTAAAACATGAACTGCTCTCAGGGTATTACAACCTGGGTGGAGCGCCTTTAGGGAATGTGGAGTCCCTGCAGGATATTGAACAATTCCAATTCCCCGGAGCACACATGCCTGAACGGGTGGCAGGGCTGCGAGAAGAGGCACTGCATCTTTTCAACCAAACCGATTATTCCCTGGTGGGGCATCGCCCGGTGTATGGGAATGCCTGGGAGATGTCGCGTTTTCTGCTGGGAATGGAAAAAGCCCTGTTGATGACTGCCAAGGATAAGGTCCTGTTTGAGGCGTTATTTGATAAACTGAGTGATGTTCTGGACGGATTTTACGAAGTCTTTCTGGATGCCGTCGGACCGTATATCCAGATCATTGAGATGGCAGAAGATCTGGGTACCAATAACGGTCCCATGTTCAACCCTCGTTTTTATAAGAAACATATGTGGAAATATCATCGCCGCACCATCGAACGCATCAAGAAAAAGGCTCCCCATGTGAAGGTCATGCTGCATTGTGATGGCGCTATTCGCCGTTTCATACCAGACCTGATCGAGGCGGGTTTTGATATCCTCAATCCGATCGAATCACACCTGGTTGGGATGGAGCCGGCAGGATTGAAAACAGATTTCGGCAAGGACCTGGTCTTCATGGGCGGTGTGGATGTGAAGAAGGTTCTCACCAAGGGCAGCCGGCAGGATATTGCGAACGAGATCAGACGACGTTTTGAGGAGATGGGTGCAGGAGGAGGATATATCCTGGCGCCCTCTCACAATTTTGGGAATGATGTTCCCCTGGAGAATTTATTGGCTTTCTTCGAACTCGGTAAGCAGGTTTGCCGCTATACATCGAACTAAGGACTGGACATTATGCAATTAGAAGAACTTCGCTCGGAAATTTTGAACACAGTGCGCTCGCTTTCACGGTATGGATTAGTGTGGATGGCGGGGGGGACGGCAGCAGCACGCGACCCGCAAAGTGGTTTAGTGGCGGTCACACCAAGTGGGATGGCATATGATGATCTGACGCCCGCAGACGTAGTCTTGCTGGATATGGAAGGCAACGTGGTGGAAGGTGATCATCGCCCTTCCTGTGCGACCGAATTATGGCTGCGCTTTTTCCGTGCACGTGCCGATATTCATGCCTTGGTACATACCCATTCCTGTTACGCTACTGCATTTTCGGTTGCCAACCAGGCGATCCCTATCGCAACCGAAACGCAAGCGGATTGGTTCAACCAACCCATCCCGGTTGCTCCTTACGCACATGTGGAGGACGAGGCTTTCCTGAGCGCCCCCGTAGAAGCGTTGGGAGATGGCTTTGCAGTTCTGCTGGGTAGGCACGGCGTGCTCACTTTTGGGAAGGACTTGCACGCGGCACTCGAGCGCGCACTCACCCTGGAAGAAGCGGCCAAGACCATCGTCATGGCGAAGGTTGTGGGTACTCCTGAATATTTCACATCAGATGAAAACCAGCGGTCTTTTGATTTCTACCATCATCGCTATGGGCAGAACGTGGGAGAGGATGCGTAGATGTTCGCGGTAACCAAAGAACTAATGCTGCTGGATCTTGAGGTTGAGACTGCTGAGGATGTCATCCGTTCCTTATGTTCACGCCTTGAGGAATGCGGGCATATCAACGCACAGCATGTGCAGGCGGTGCTGCAGCGTGAATCGCAGTATCCAACAGGATTGCCTACCAAACCATTTGCGGTAGCCATCCCGCATGGTGAAGCGGAGGGTGTGAATCAGAGTGCGATCGCTTTTGCACGCTTGAAGCAGGGGGTTATTTTCAAGAACATGGTCAACAGTGCAGAGGGTTTGGAAGTAAAGTTGGTGTTCTTGCTCGCGAACCGTGACCCGGAAACCCAGGTGTCGGCACTGCGCAAGTTGTCTGAGGTTTTTTCCGAACCAGATATTCTGGAGGAATTATATAAGGTCGCATCGGAAGAGGAAGTCGCAATGAAATTATCAGAAATCATACGATCTTAATCAAACAAGGAGGGAAGAGAACTTATAAGGAAAATAAAGAAAGGAGGTAAGAATTTGGGATACAGAATTGTTGTAGCTTGTGGGGTGGGGATCAACACCTCAACCCTGGGCGAAGAGTTGATCAGTGAAAGGCTGAAAGAAGAAGGCCGTGATGACGTGGAAGTGATCCACGTGCTCATGTCCAATATTGAAGCATATGAAGACAACATGGACATTTTGGTGTCCATGCTGCAGGTTTATCGTGAATTCAGCTGCCCAGTCATCAACGGTTTACCATTCCTGATCGGGACCAAGAAAGAGAAAGCTGCTCTCCTGGATAAGATCATGGAACTGGTGAATGGGCTGGAAAAGGATGGATGAACAGTAGACTGTATTGTTTCATAAGTACGGAGATCATTATATTAATTTAGGAGGAATTCAATGGAGTTCATTAAAACAGCAGTAGCATGGTTCTTGGGATTGGGATCATCCGTGATCGTACCGATCGTATTGATGATCCTGGGTTTCGCGTTCAAGGTCGAAGCGAAGAAGACCATTCGCGGCGCCGTGATGACTGGCGTCGGTCTGGCTGGTCTTTTCCTGGTGGTTGACCTGATCGTTGCTGCCTTACAACCCGCTGTGGCAGCAATGGCAACCCGTTTTGGTTTGAGCTTGACCCTGGTGGATGTCAACTGGGCAGATGCCGGCATCGCATGGGGTTGGCCGGGTGTAGCTGGCGTTCTCTTGATCACACTTGCCGTGAACGCTATTCTCATCTCTCTCAAACTGACAAAGACCCTGTGGGTTGATATCTGGTCATACTGGCATGGTTCTGCACTGGCTGGTTTCGTGTGGGCGCTGACCGGAAACATCTGGTGGGGTATCTTCGGTGGTGTGCTCTACCTGACCATCGGTGGATTCCTGGCGGATTGGACTGCCAAGGATATTCAGGAATTTCATGGTATGCCCGGCATCAGCGTTCCCTGCGGAACGACCGTTCAGGCTGGTGTCTTCGCCAAGATACTAACCCCCATCTTGGATAAGATCCCTGGATTCAAGGATTGGGATGCATCCCCTGATGGTATCCGCAAGCGCTTTGGCTTGTTCGGCGAACCTGTCATCATGGGTGCCGTTCTGGGTATCGTCATCGGCATCGCCGCTGGATACAACGTACAGCAGATCCTTGGTTTGGCAATGCAGGTTGCGACCATGATGGTGGTTCTCCCACGCATGGTCTCCATCATCTCAGAAGGCTTGATCCCGATCGCACAAGGTGTGATCAGCTTCATGCGCGAGCGCTTTGAAGATCGCGAGATCTACGTGGCGGTCGATTGCGCCGTTACCCTCGGACATCCTTCCGTAATGGCATCCACCGTTATCCTGTACATCATCGCCGTATTACTGGCAGCTGTGCTGCCTGGAAACAAATTGCTGCCCATCGCTTCACTGGCAGTGATCCCCTTCTGGGTTGGTTCAGTGGTTCCTTACACCAAGGGCAACGTTGTCAAGACTGTCATCATCATGGCAATCTATATGATCCCAGTGCTCTACATCGCCAGTGCGGTTGCACCGGTACAGACCCAGGCTTACAGCATGATGGGTCAGTTCACCGAAGAGATCGCAGGTGGAACATTGCTCGGTTCGTTCGATATGGGTGGAGACCCACTGGGTTTCCTCATCCAAGGCGCACTTCGCCTGTTGGGCTTCGGCGCGTAGTACCGCAGCATCAATCAATTTAGAAAGATAATTCAAGTTGGAGGGTGATCGCCAAAGTGATCTCTCCTCCAACTTGATGGGGGAAGGATAGGTTGGATATAATCTTTCTTTGTTATTCCTATCGATGGCAATAAGGATAAAGATGGCTTATGAGTAATTTTCGGGTTAGTGTGCTGGGAGGTTCATGCGGTAATCGCATGGTCATCATTGCAGACCATCTGCACGAACTATTTCAAGAACGAGGATATGCTTGTCAGGTCACTTCCATCAGTGTATGGGAGTGTTTTTCATTTCCACCCATGGCTGACCTGCTGCTGCAGCTGCTGCCGGCTTTCAAGGATGAAGAGGTGGAATGCCCAACCATCAACATCAGACCCTTATTGCAGGATATGAATGATAAAGAAACACTTGGAAAGATCTATGCAGTCCTGGATGAAAAATTATGACGAAAATGATCATGCTGAAAATGATCGTAAAGTGAGATGAAAGGGGTGTTGGATGTATTTTGATCATTGCGCGACCACTCCCACAGCGCAGGAAGTTGTGACTGCCATGCAGCCATATTGGAGAGAGGTTTATGGAAACCCGTCCAGCCTGCATCAAGCGGGGAGAAAAGCCGCCGCTGCATTGCAGGTTGCCCGTCAGCAGGTGGCAAACCTGGTACACGCGGATGCGAACGAGATCCTGTTTACTTCGGGCGCCACGGAAGCGAACAACATGGCGCTGCAGGGTGTGCTGCCTAGTAGTGTGCATGAAGATCTGCATCTGATCACTACCTCTATAGAGCATCATGCTGTCTTGCATACCATGCAGGTATTGAAGAAGAGGGGAGCACGGGTGACATACTTACCAGTGGATGAGCTGGGGCTGATCTCGATCGAGGATCTGCAGGATGCCATCCGTCCCGAGACACGATTGATCTCAGTGATGCATGTCAACAATGAGGTGGGTTCCATCCAGCCCATTGCAGAGATTGCAGAGATCGCGCATGCTGCCGGAGTCTTGCTGCATGTGGATGCGGTGCAGGGCGTGGGTTTGTGGGACCTGGATGTTCACGCAATGGGGATCGACCTATTGTCCATATCAGCGCACAAGATGTATGGACCCAAGGGGGTGGGAGCATTATTCATACGGGAGGGGCTTTCCCTCGAGCCGTTGATGTATGGCGGTGCTCAGGAGAAAACCTTGCGACCGGGTACGGAGAATGTGCCCGGGATTGTCGGTTTTGGCAAAGCTGCGGAATTGATCGGGCAGCATCGCGAGGAGTACCGTGCTCACTCCGCGCAACTTCGCAGTTCGTTGATCGAATATTTACAGGAGAAGGTCCCATCGGTGATCGTCAATGGACCTGAAGACCCTTTGGTCAGCCCGCATGTATTATCGTTGACTTTCCCAGGCTGCGTGGCGGAGATGATGCAGATCCAATTGGCGATGCAGGGTATCGCCATCTCTCTGGGATCAGCTTGTAACTCACAGGAGATCAACCCCAGCCATGTATTAATGGCAATGGGTCTCTCGCGGAAAGCGGCGGACGCGACCATCCGTGTATCCTTTGGGAAGGATAATACCATCGCGGAAGTTCACAAATTTGCAGAGGTTCTCGCGCAAGTGGCAGGTGCATGTACAATATAGTTGTTTGCAGGTGAATCCTTGAAAGAAACGAGAGAGAAGACCGATGCGCGTTAAACTGAACAAAAGCCGCGATGACCTGCTGGCATATGTGGCAGAACTGTATTATGACCAGAAATGGACACAGGCGGATATTGCTAAAGAAGTGGGGGTCACTCGCTCCATGGTATCGCGCATGTTGACCGAAGCTCGTGAGAAAAAATTTGTAGAGATCATCGTCCACCGCCCGTTATCGTATGATGTAGCGCTCATGCAGCGATTCCAACAGATATTCGATATCCAGGATGTAAAGATCGTTCACCAAACCTTCGAAAATGATCCCCGTGGACGTGAGCGCATCGGCTGCGCCGCAGCGGATCAGTTAGCATCCTTGTTGATGCCGCGTTCGGTGTTGGGTTTGGTGTGGGGGACTACCGTTGCTGATGTGGTCAAGAACCTGGTGAAGAAGGATCTGCATGCTTACGCTGTTGACGTGGTGCAGTTGGTGGGTGCTATCGCTTCCCGCGATTATGCGTACTGCGGTTTGGAACTGGTGCGTTCAGCTGCGCGTACGCTGGGCGGTACGCCATATTACTTGAATTCCCCATTCTATCTCGAATCGGCCGAGATGGTGGAGAACCTCTCACGCAACAAGATCGTTCATGAGACCATCAGTATGATGCAGAAATGCCATTATGCGCTGGTGGGTGTAGGCAGCCTTTCAGACGACCTGGCAAGTTTTTATCTCTCCGGGGATATTACTGCGCAGGAATTGGATAGTATTCGTCAGACGGGAGCTATTGGCAGTGTATGCGGATTGCACTTTGATATCAAGGGAAATCAGGTTGCCAGGCAGTTCTCTGATAGGACCGTTACCATTCAGCACGATGATCTGGAACGGATCTCGGTCAGGATGGGTGTGGCTTATGGGATCGGTAAGGCTCAGCCCATCTT
>NPIF01000475.1_pt1 | contig 14321 bp, 13 predicted proteins | sample 8637461 | NCBI WGS metagenome assembly NPIF01 (sample SAMN07420641, study PRJNA396082) | bioreactor metagenome | isolation source: sample BR12 brine-fed electro-methanogenic bioreactor BR | place: Japan: Kochi | collected 2016-12-09
TTTACCAGGCGTTTTTGTAGATGGATTCGATGTCTTCGATGCTCAGCTGGCGCGGGTTTTTGGAAAGCAGGCGGGTTTCGTTTATGGCGGATTTTGCCATCGTCGCCGCGTCGTCTTCCGGCACGTTCACTTCTCTTAGCCTCGTGGGGAGACCTATGTCGCGTATGAGCGTCAGTACGGCATGGATGGAACGCTCCGCCCCTTCCCTGAGTGAGAGGTGTTCTATGGGTTCGCCAAGCGCTTCGGCGATGTCGGCGTATTTTTCCAGTTCACTCATGAGGTTTACTTCCATGACATAAGGCAGCATGAGGCTGTTGACCAAACCGTGCGGCAGGTGGTACCGGCCGCCAAGTGTGAGGCTAAGCCCGTGCACCGCGCCTAGTCCCGCGTTTGCGAAGGCCAGGCCTGCCTTCAGGCTCGCCAGGGACATGTAATAACGGCTTGTTTCGTCCTCCCCGTCGGCCACTGCCTTGCGAAGGTAACGCGAAATAAGTCTTATAGCTGAAAGGGAAAGGTCTTCCGTAAACGCATTAAAACCGCGCGACACGTAGGATTCGATGGCATGCACCAGGGCGTCCATGCCTGTAACAGCCGTAACCCGAGGCGGCATGGAGAGCGTAAACGAAGGGTCTATCATTGCGACGGAGGCCAGCATGTGTGGACTTACGATGCCCTTTTTTACGCCCCCTTCATCGGTGATTCCAAAGATCGCTATGCTGGTGACCTCGGAGCCAGTCCCTGCCGTAGTCGGCATCATAATCGTCGGCAAGCCGGGTTCCGGTGCCTTGTTTACGCCGACGAAGCTTTTTGCGGAGCCTCGGTTTCGGGCAAGCAACGCCGCCACTTTAGTTACATCTATGGAACTTCCGCCCCCGAGGCCTATCAGAAGATCCCACTGCCCTTCTTTGACCTCATGGGCCACCTTTTCGGTCAACTCCAAGGGCGGCTCGGGTTCGACCTCCGCGAAAAAGCCAGGCTTTATCCCCGCTTCTTCCAATACATCGAGGACCTTTTGCAGGATCCCGGCCCTTTCTATACCTGGGTCCGTGATAATGAAGGGTTTAGAGCAACCGAGGCCGGCGATCTGCTCGGGCAGTTCCTTGTAAATACCGCTACCCAGCAGAAGGGCCGGCGGAGAATAGTGGGCGATCCGTTTCATTCTGTCTTTCACCTCCTGCGGCTCTACGAGACTCCGCCCCTCAGTATTTCCGGTCTGTACCGGTCGGCCAGCGAACAACATGCTACAATGGCCTCTTCCATGCTTACGGGGTTGGCGATGCCCTTCCAGGCGATGTCGAAGGCCGTTCCATGGTCTACCGAAGTCCGGATAAAGGGGAGTCCGAAGGTAACGCTGACTGTCTTGTAGAAATCGTAGGTCTTCGCCGCGATGTGTCCCTGGTCATGGTACAGGGAGATCACCCCGTCGAACCGCCCGGAAAGACCCATGTGAAACACGCTGTCGGCCGGGACGGGACCGGTTACGTCTATTCCTTCCTTTTTAGCCGCTTCGACGGCGGGAGCGAGGAACCTGGTTTCCTCGTCTCCAAAGAGACCACCATCCGAAGCGTGGGGGTTAAGGGCGGCCAAGGCAAGCCTGCGGTTTTCGATTGAAAGGGACGCAAGGCACCTGTCGGCAAGCCTTATGGAGCGCAGAACACCTTCGGCGGAAAGCCCCTCGATCATGGATTTGAGGGATTCGTGCCTGCTATGGAAAAATATCCTGAGAGAATCTACGAGAAACATGGTTACGCTGTCACGGCTTGCCGAGAGTTCGGCCAGCATCTCCGTATGTCCTATATAGTGGTACCCGGCCTTTTTGATCGCTTCCTTGTTGATCGGAGTAGTGGCGATTCCCTTTACCAGACCTTTGAGGGCCAGATCGACGCTCGTTTTGATGCACTCCACTGCGGTTTTACCGCCGAGGGCGGAGACCCGCCCCACCTCGAGATCTTCGATATTTTTCACTATCCCCAGATCCATCACGGGGAAGACAGAAGGGCCGCCCGAGACTTCCTCCTTGTAGGGGTTTACGAGCACAAGCTCCACGTCGAGGCCCAGGGTTTTTTTGACGGCTTCCAGAACTTTAAAGTCGCCTACGAGAAGATATCGGCCGCATTCCCAGACACGTTCTACCTGCAGGCTCCGCAAGGCAATTTCCGGCCCCACACCGGCCGGGTCACCCATGGTAACAGCAATAGGCCGTTTACTCATTCCTCATCCTCCAATCGCAACCATTGTAACGCCCTGTAAAGACCATCCAGACCACCAACTAGGCCTCCCTTTGTAACAACCTTGAGCGCGTCGTGGGATGTACCCTTGATACGCCCTCCCATCATCAAGGGTGCCAGCTCGACCACGGGTTCTATAAAGTCTGCGTCCAGTCGGTCCAGAAATTCCATTGCCGTATCGCCGCCCGAGAGGATTAGTCCCGAAAGGTCACCCTCCAGTGAGCTCAAGGCCGCGACGGAGAGCAACGCCAGCTGGCGGGCCAATTCTTCTTCCCGGCCTTTCAGGATCGGTCCGCCCGGCTGAATGACCACCAGGTCCACCGCTTCCTTTTGCAGACCCGCCATGAAGTCTTCGCAGCGTTTCAAAAGAGTCACCGTTTCTTCACCGGCATCATACCGGAAAAAGGCGACTTCGATCTTTCCTTCCAGATATTCGAGCTGCTGTTTTGTTACGTTCGAGGTGCTGCCTATTATGGCAAGGGCCGTTTTTTTGTGTTCCGGAACCAGCGTATGATACACATACGCCGCGGTAAACGGTCCCGGGTCCACAGGAATGAAAGGAATTTCCAAAGAGGCGGCCGCTTCGGCTATAACCTCTATGTCCGCGCCGGTTTGCGCATCGGCGATGATGATCCTGCTTCCCGCGGCCTTTTTCGCAAGGATTTTAACAGTTTGGGCAACCCCTTTTTCTACAGTTTCTATGGGTAAAAGCGACAAGGGATACTTTCCCTGGAAATAATTTGGCACATAGCTCGTCGAGATGGGCCAAATGGGATCTTTGGCCACCTCGGTTCTTTCCAGGAGCGAACCATGCAGCAGCTGGTGGCCTCCTATGGTGGTCCTTCCCGAGGCAGGATAGGCGGGGACGACAAGCGCCACTGAAGCTGGGCGACTTTCCAGAAGGCAAGCCGTTTCGGCGAACAGGTGCCCTCTGAGGGTAGTGTCTATCCGCTTCGCCAGGCGCCGTCCGGGGGCTGTGTTGTCGACGACTCTTTTTATTAGCCTTGTCGCGGATTCGGCATCAAGCCCCCTGGTGTTTACGTTAACCACCAAAAGCCCTGGCGCCCTTACGGATTCCCGCCTGCCGCGCAGGTCGTGCCTTACCTGCAATGTGGGCGAAAAACCCCGTTCTTTAAGCAAAATCGACTGCACCGAGGAACCGGTGAGATCGTCACACAAAATGGTGAACTCCAGATTCACCTCTTTCATTGGTCAACCACCTGGTCTTTCCACTTTGGCAAACGCCAGCACCTGAAAAACGGGGTGGGTCAAAAACCCACCCCAAAGAGTCCCTCGCTATCGACTACGCTTCATACCTTTTGTCCGGCCTTAAGGCCTGGGCCAAACCGCCCTGAAGCTCTCTTTGAAACTATTGTACGATTCCAGTATTTTAGCTGTAAGGGCGTCCTTTTTGGCTTCTTCGGCGTAATATGCCTCGGCCTGTTTCAGGAATTCATCCTCGATGGCTTTCGGAAGCTGAAGGACCTCTACTCCTGCTTCGCGGAACTTTTCCAAGGCATCCAGGTCGGCCTGAATAGCCCTTGCGTAATAGGCGAAGGCTTCTTCCCTCCAGGCCATTTCAATAATTTGCTGCAAGTCTTTGGGAAGCTCCTCCCATTTCTTCTTGTTAAAGAAGAAGGGATTCCACTCGTAGGGATGACGCGCGGGAGAAAGGTATATGTACTTACCGGCTTCCTGCAGTCCCATCGTCCAGTTGACAGCTGGGCTCGCCACTTCATAGGCGTCTATGACGCCGCGGTGCATGGCTTCGAAGACCTCACCAACTGGCATGAGGGAACAGGCGGCACCCATCCTGTCCATTATGGCGGCGCCGTCACCGGCGGAACGGATCCTGAGCCCCTTGAAATCCGCGGGCGTCTCCAGGGGCTTGTTGGTTACCAAAAATATTTCCGGCGGAGCCATCTGGCCTGCGCCGTTGATCATCTTGACGTTGTAGTCTTTAAGCATCTCGTCGACAAGCTCCTGGCCACCGCCCTCAAACATCCAGGCCAATGTCTCCATGGGCGACATGCCGCCGGGCTTTGCCGTCAGGATTCCCGCGGCCGGCCACCTGTCCTTGTAGTACATGTAACAGGTGTCCGCAAAGTCCAGAACCCCGCGGTGGACACCGTCGAGCTCCTTGGTGGCGGGATAAATGGCGCCTTCAGGGTGCACCGTCATCTTGAGCCTTCCGCCGCTGGCTTCCTCGGCCCTCTTACACGCCCTTACCAGGGACTCGTAAAACACGTTCCCCGCAGGCATCCGCGACTGGCCCGTTAACTGGTAGACTTTTTGCTCAGCAGCGTTTGCTCCCACGGCCATCACGAGCGCCAAAAGGCACACGACCGATACGAAAAACCACGTTCTTTTTCTCATCTTTCCCTTACCTCCCCTGTCTGGTCTTTGAGGTATATCCCCTTCGTGGTCCATTTTTCTTTGTCCCGGGCAACACCTCCCGCTCTTTTTTACATTTCAGATTTAGCCTATCGCCGCCATTTTCGCCGGCAACCACAGGATTATCTGGGGGAAGGCTATGCAAGCTATCAGGCAAACCATTATCAAGATGATAAAGGGAATCACGCCTCGAATGATGTCTGTAGTCTCTATCCCCAGCTCGGGCGGGGCCGTCCCTTTCAGGAAGAAGATGGCGTAAGCGAAGGGCGGCGTCAAAAACGACATTTGCAGGTTTATGCATATCATCATGGCGAACCAGATGGGGTCAAAACCCATCTGCACGGCCAGGGGCGTAACAATGGGGACGAAAAGCAGAACGATCCCTATCCAGTCTATGAACATGCCCAGGAAAAAGGCTATCACCATTATGACGGCGAAGGCACCCCATCTCCCCCCCGGGGTGGCCAGGATGATATTGCCCACTACTCCTCCGCAACCGGCCCTCAGGAACACTCCCACATAGGCCGTAGCCATGGCCAGGATAAGATAGACCATGCCGCTCAGGCGTATTGTGTCTATGGCGGCGCCTTTTAATACATCCCAGCTGAACTTGCGGTAGAAAACGGCCAGGGCCGTGGCGGCGAAAGCTCCCACCGCCGCAGCTTCCGTAGGGGCGGCTATGCCGAAGAAAATGCTTCCCAAAACAGCCAGTATGAGGATTACCGGCGGGAGCAGCGAGACAAAAAGCATTGAGAGTTTTCTCGACAGAGGCATATCCTGCACTTCGCTTGCCGGCACCGCGGGTCCTGCGTCTTTTTTGATAAGGCAATAGATAACGATATATCCGCAATAAAGCAGGGAAAGGACAAATCCGGGGATAAAGGCCCCGAAGAACAATTTCCCCACCGAGACCCCCGCCGCGGGACCATAGACCACCAGCATTATGCTGGGAGGGATAAGGATACCGAGCGTCCCACCCGCGCAAACCGTACCGCAGGCAAGGGACTTGTCGTACCCCCTGGTAATCATGGGACTCAGGGCGAGAAGGCTCAGGCACGTGACGGACGCCGCGATTACTCCCACGCAGGCCGCCAGTATGGTCCCGATCAAAATCGTGGCTATGGCGAGCCCTCCCCGCAACCTGCCCAGCCAAACATAAAGAGCGTCAAAGAGGTTTTCGGTAATTCCCGAACGCTCAAGCATGTTGCCCATGAAGGCAAAAAGCGGAACGGCCAAAAGCGTATAGTTGGTAAGCTGCGCGAATATGCGGCCGTAGTACAGTTCCAGCGTGCTTGGGAAACCAAAAATCAACGAGCCGATCAAAAGCCCCATCGTACCGATCCCAAGGGCGAATGGAAAACCCGTAAGGACCGCCACGAAAACGCCGCCGAGCATCAAAACCGTAGTGATTTCAGGCGTCAGAGTCATAGGGTTCACCCTTTACGGCAAAATATGCGTCCCGAATGAAAACCGCCGTTCCCTGGAGGAAAAAGAGCAGGAAACCGAGGAAAACGATGATCCTCAAGGGGTACAAGGGAGGATACACGTAGGTGGCGGCCGATTTTTCGTTTATGGAAATGGAAAAAAGCATCCACTCGTACGAGATTTTGACAAGTGATCCAATAAGGGGGAAGAAAAATATCATGGCGCAAATGGCGTCGATAGTGGCCTTTCCCCTGGGTGAAAGACGATAATAAAAGATGTCTACCCGCGTGTGGGCCTGGTGCAGCAGGACATAGCCCCACGACAGGGCGTACATGGCGGCTCCCGTCATGATTATGAGCTCATATTCCCAAACAGTGGACTGGTGAAGCGCATATCTTCTCACCACTCCCACTACCCCGATCAGCATCAGGATCACGGCGAGCCATCGTGTCTGGGTCCCCACCCATTCATTAACCGCGTCGATAGCCTTGAGCACTTTCCTCATGGCCAATCACTTTCCCTATCCTTTTTTAAGGACAGCCCCGGATGTGCCCGAAGTCACGAAGTGGCGGTACCGCTCAAGGAACGGGCTGTCCGTCTCCTGGACCTTCGGCTTGAAAGCGGCTTTTCTTTCGGCAAGTTCCTTATCGTCCACCAAAAGATCGAGCTTTCTTCCCGGGATGTCGATTTCTATGATGTCGCCTTCTTTGACCAGCCCTATAGGACCGCCTGCGGCAGCTTCGGGCGAAACATGTCCTATGGAGGCTCCCCTTGTGGCCCCGGAAAAGCGGCCGTCCGTGATCAGGGCCACCGAGGCGCCAAGGCCCATCCCCGCGATGCTCGAGGTGGGGCCCAGCATTTCGCGCATTCCGGGTCCGCCCTTGGGGCCTTCGTATCGAATGACCACAACGTCACCGGCTTTTATCCTGCCTTCCCTGATGGCGGCCGAAGCATCTTCCTCGCAGTCGAAAACTCTTGCAGGACCCTTGTGTTGCATCATCTCAGGCGCGACGGCGGTCTGCTTGACCACAGAGCCTTCGGGCGCAAGGCTCCCTTTAAGGACGGCGATGCCTCCCTCGGCGTGGTATGGATCGTCCAACGGCCGGATAACCCTTTCATCCGTAACGGCGGCATCCCGGAAGTTCTCGCCTGCCGTTCGGGTCGTCACCGTCACCACGTCCCGGTGGATGAGACCGCCTTCAGCAAGTCGGGCCATGACCGCCTGGATCCCTCCCGCAGCATAAAGATCCTCTATATGGTGGGCGCCTCCAGGGCTCATGCTGCACAGGTGAGGTGTCTTTCGGCTGATCTCGTTCATGTCTTCCAGGGTGAGTTTTACACCTGCAGTATGCGCGATGGCCGGCAGGTGCAAAGCCGTGTTGGTGGAGCCGCCAAGGGCCATATCCACGGCAAGGGCGTTCTCGAAAGCCTCCCTGGTCAGGATATCTTTTGGGCGGATATCCTTTTCAACCAAAGCCATGATGGCCCTGCCCGTGTCCTTTGCCAGCCGCTCGCGTGCGGAGAAAACGGCCGGAATGGTCCCGTTGCCGGGAAGGGCGAAGCCCAGGGCTTCCATCATGCAGTTCATGGTGTTTGCCGTAAACATGCCGGCACAGGAACCGCAGGTTGGGCAAGCGCAGTCCTCGATGGCCTTGAGTTCGGCATCGCCGATCTTCTTCGAAGCGTAAGTTCCCACCGCCTCAAAAGCGCTGCTCAAGTCTATGACGCCGTCCTTGAATTTTCCCGCCAGCATCGGCCCGCCGCTGATCACGATGGAAGGAATATTGAGGCTCGCCGCGGCCATGGTCATGCCTGGAATGATCTTGTCACAGTTAGTTACCAGGACAAGGCCGTCAAGCCCGTGGGCTTTCACCATAACCTCTATGGAATCCATGATAAGTTCCCGGCTGGGGAGGGAGAACTTCATGCCGGGGTGGTTCATGGCGATTCCGTCACAGACACCTATAACGGGAAACTCGAGAGGCAGCCCGCCGGCGGCGTAAATTCCGTCCTTGGCGGCCCTGGCGATCCTGTTGAGGTGGGTGTGCCCGGGTATGATGGAGTTATAGGCGTTAACCACGCCGATCCAGGGCCTTTCTATCTCCCAGTCGGTGAAACCGCCGGCTTTCATGAGCGAGCGGTGGGATACCCTCTCGTACCCCTTTTTGACTTTATCACTGTTCATTGAGCACCACATCCTTTCGTGATCGTTTGATCCGTTTTCCGGCACGCTTACACTCTTTCAAATACTTCGGCGGGTGCTATCAGTATGTCTTTTCCCTGACTTTAACAAGTTTTGCTACGACCGCATTGACTGGCGTTTCTATTCCGAGCTTCTTCCCTTCTTCCACTACTGCACCGTTTATCACGTCGATTTCGGTCTTGCGCTTTTTCGTGACATCCTGAAGCATGGAGGACATGTTTCCTGCGGACAGCCGGCAAACTTCCTTCGTGTGTTCCACAGGATCTCGGTATAGTTTTATACCCTTTCTGTTCGCCACCTCCCATGCCTCTTTAACCAACGACTCCAGCAGCTCTTCCGTCTCCTCAAATTCCAGCAGCTGCCCGTTTTTGAGCCCAGTCAGCGCGGTGAGGGCATTTATCCCGATATTTACCAACAACTTGTCCCATATCAGCCCTAGCACGTTTGAAGACAGGTTTACAACGAAACCGGCCTTTCGGAGTATTTCAGCTATCTTTTCGAGCCTTTCCGTTTTGGAACCATCCAGTTCCCCCAGGTTCGTGTCGGCTATCCCCGCATGCCGAATATGCCCGGGACCAACCAAGGTGGAGCCGTGCCCCGTCGTTCCGGCAATTACCTTTTCTTTCCCCACTACTTCCGCTATTTTCTCGATATTGCCCAGGCCGTTCTGGAGAGTTAAAACCACCGTGTTTTCCCCAACGAGGCCTCTTGCCTGCTCCATGGCCTCCTTGGTTATTGTCGCCTTTACGAAAACGATGAGAAGGTCTGCGACCCCAAGAGACGATAAGTCCGTAACGGCCTTTATATTCCTGATAACCCTGTCGCCGCTGACTCCCTCGATATAAAGCCCATTCTCGTTTATGGCATCGACGTGCTGCTTCCAGACATCGATAAGAGTCACATCGTAACCCGCTTCGGCAAGGCAACCGCCATAAAGACAACCCATCGCGCCGGAGCCGAGCACCGCTATCTTCATGTCGGTACCTTTTTTATTCATTTTTCAGTCCTCCGAGGTCCTCCCTGCTGAGCCCTCCGAACACGTGCTTTTCTTCAGGGAACTCGCCGGATGTGACATCTTCCTTATATTGCTTCAGAGCATTTACTATTTCGTCGCCTATCTTAGCATACTGCCTGACGAATTTCGGCACGAACTTGTCGAACATCCCGAGCATGTCGTGATACACCAAAACCTGTCCGTCACAATAACGCCCGGCCCCTATGCCTATGGTCGGGATGGAAACCGCCTCAGTTATGGCTCTCCCGAGCTCCTCGGGAACGCACTCGATCACTATGGAAAAAGCCCCTGCCTTTTCAAGAGCCACCGCGTCTTCTATCAGCTTTTTGGCGGCATCGAGACTTTTGCCCTGAACCTTGAAACCTCCCAGCATTGACGCGGTCTGGGGGGTGAGGCCTATGTGCCCCTGGACGGGGATCCCGGCATCCACGATGGCCTTCACCACGTCGGGCCTGCCGCCTTCGAGCTTGACGCTGTCGCAGCCGCCTTCTTTCATCAAGCGGTTGGCCGTGTGAATGGCCTGGGGAATGCTTTCGTTATAGGACCCAAAAACCATGTCGCCCACGATGTGCGGAGTCGGGGCCCCTTTTACTACAGGTTTTATATGGGCGATCATCTCCTCCGTCGTAAGTGCCACGGTGCCGTCGTGGCCGAGAATAGTCATCGCGAGGGAATCTCCCACCAGGATGATCTCGATTCCCGCCTTTTCCACGAGAGAAGCCTGGGTGAAGTCGTAGGCCGTAACCATACTGATTTTTCGGCCCTCTTGCTTCATCTTCTTCAGATCCTGAATCGTTACCTTGGCCATCGCTTGATCCTCTCCTTTTATTTTTTATACGCACGCGGGCATGGTGAACCTTCGCCCGGCGTCCTCAAAAGGCAGGCCTGGAGAGCCCCTTTAGCGCCAAAGCCAGCCTTTGAGCTGCCTCTACTACCTGATCTTTTATCTTTTCATATTTTCCCTGGTCGGATTCGTACCTGTATTTCGGGAGCGCCACGCTCAGCGCCGCCACTACGTCGCCTCCAGTACCAAAAACCGGGGCCGCTATGCAGACCAGCTCCTTGACGTACTCCTCATCGTCAAAGGCGTAACCCCGTTGGCGGATTCTTTCCAGGTCGCGCATCAGAGAAGGGAAATCCTTGTGGGTATTTTCTGTAAAGGGCTTGAAAACCTCGCCCGAAAGGAGTGCCTCGACTTCTTCCGCGGGCATATAGGCTAGAAGGGCCTTTCCGAGTCCCGTGCAATACATGGGCATCCTTTTCCCGACGTGAAGATCGACTTTTATAGTGGCGCCACTTTCTATCTTGTCGAGATACACCACATCCTTACCGTCCCTGATCGCGAGGTTTACTGCTTCGCCCGTGCGCAAAGACAGTTCCTGCAGGAAGGGCAAGGCCAGTTTTTTAAGCTCCATGTCCTTGACGACGTTGTTACCCATCTCAAAGAGCCTGAACCCGGTGAAATATTTGTAGGTTTCTTTGTCCTGCCGGACATAACCGCGCGTTTTCAGCGAATTGACAAGACGGTAGGCAGTGCTTTTTTCCATATCGAGCCTTCTCGCGATCTCCGTTATAGTCAGGCCCGGTTCCTCATCCAGAAGCTCCAGGATATCGAGGGCTTTTAAAACCGATTTGACGACATACGGCCGATTCGACAAAATTCCACCCGCACTTTCTACTTGCCACGCAAGCTTGATACGCCTGATACCTGGTTCTTTAGTCCGCTTCCCTGTAGATTCTGCCTTAATTTGAGGAGGTGTTGTGTATTGCGTAACAATGTTGCGCCATTTTATACGAATAAAGATTAAACCCCGCGCCCACAGACTGTCAAGGCGCGCCGAATCACTCCATCGATTCGGCAAGATTTTCATCGGAAACAGAGGGGGGGAGAATTCGGTCTTGCAAAAACACTCTACTCTTTCAGGTTCGCTTTTACCAGAAAACTTTTTTCTCATGCGAGAAGTTTTGAAATCTCCTTTGGATTTCAAGATAAATCTTTCGCAAAGAGAAATTCATCTTTTTCTGCAATGCGTTTTCCTCGTGAACCGCCCCGTGATTGCCGGAGACTCCATTTTTTTAGAGGATAGGGTACATGAAGACAAAAAACAGATATTCACCAGGGGGGACGAGAGCGGGCGGTTCGGTTGGAAGACGTGGAATTCGCCGCTTTGGAATGGGTGGCTGGTTCAATAACATATCACCGTACACCTTGTTTTGGCGGTTCTCAAATATGTAATACACTGGATTCAACCAAAACCCCTAATGGAGATTCTTCATGCCACAGCACGACGACATGCAGTTGTTTTCAGCCAACAGGCGCCTTCCGGAGCTGGACGCCACTCGCGGACTGATCATGATGCTCATGGCCCTGGATCACACCATGGGCCTGGTGTGCCACAAGGGTTTTTTAGAATTCTGGGCCATGCCCGTTCCCGACTACGGAACGCTCCAGGCCTTTTTTACCCGCTTTGTCACCCATGCCTGTGCCCCGGGGTTTGCCCTCATCATGGGGGCGGGAATGATCTTTTTCGCAAAAACCCGGCGCGAAGCCGGGTGGACCGAGGCAAGGATCATCCGCCACTACTGGATCCGGGCAGCCGTCCTGGTGGCCGTCATGCTGACCCTGGAGAATCTCGTCTGGTCTTTGGCATATCCATCGCAGAGCGACAACCCCGTCATCACCCTTGAATTCGGCGTGCTCTATTCCCTCGCCGGGTCTATGGCCCTCGGGTCTTTGTTGCTGCGGGCTCCGGCAAAAGCCCTGGCTGCCCTTGGTGTCGTTCTGGCTTTTATAACCCAGTGGCTCGTCAACGTCCACCTGGGCTTTCCCGAACCCATGGAATCCGTCAGCCTGCCTGTGATGTTCTCCTTCATCCCCTCGGGACTGAAAACAGAAGAACTTCGGGTTTTCGTCCTCTACCCGGTGCTCCCCTGGTTTGTTTTCGCCCTTTTCGGCATGGTGCTCGCCCGCCGTCTCCAGGCCGAGCGCGCCAAAACGGAGCGTGTGCTTCCTTTCGCCGGGGCTGCCCTCGTGGCAGGCTTTGTCCTGCTTCGCCTTTTCGGCGGCTTCGGGAACACCCATCCCGTTGAAGGCGAGGGCATCATCGCCTTCCTGGCGGTGACCAAATATCCGCCCAGCATCGCCTACATGCTGCTTTTTCCCGGCGTTACGCTTCTGGCTATTTCTGCTTTCGCCCGGGCCGGACAATTCTGGAGCGACAGCAAAAACCCCCTGCAGGTCTTCGGGAAATGCCCCTTTTTCTTCTACATCCTGCACCTGTATTTTTTCCTGCTGGTGGGGAAACTCTTTCCCCAACAGCCAGGCTACGAGGTGGGCTACCTCTGTTGGGCCCTGGGACTCGCCGCCCTTTACCTGCCCTGCAAGGCCTTCGCCGGCCTCAAAAGAAAAAGCAGCATCGACTCGATCATCAGGCTGTTTTGAGGATGTCCTCGGTACCACAGAAAAATTCGACAAACACTCATTTTTCACTTTTTTCGTGAACACCAAAATTTATTGTGTGAATAACCGAAGGTCCTCTGGAAAATGAAACTTCGTTTCCTTTTCACATGCCGGTAGGTAGAATGGTTATTGCCACAGGGAAAGAACATAAAGGGTGAATTCCCAACATGAAAGAGGCCTCGTTCGACCACGAGACACAGCAATATTACAGGAACAACGCCAGGGCCCTGGCTCAACGATATGCACGCGCCAGGGGCGGGATCGAGTTCTGGTTTGACGCGGCCTTTCCCAAGGGATCGAAGATCCTCGACGTCGGGGCGGCCGCCGGCCGTGACGTGCTGCTTCTTCTTGAAGCCGGCTACGACGCCTGCGGCGTGGACCCCTGCCGGGAACTCGTCGCTGAAGGGCTCAAAAAGAACCCCGTTCTCAAGGACCACCTGGCCTGCGACAGCCTCCCCGGTCTTGAGACCATTGGCGACCACGGCTTCGACGGGATCCTATGCTCCGCCGTCTTGATGCACCTGCCGGAAGAAACCCTCTTCGACGCCGCCTTCGGGCTCAGGCGCGTCCTCAAGCCCGGCGGGCGGCTTCTGGTGTCGCTTCCCGTGGACGCAGGCGGCGAACCGATCCGGGGCCGGGACAAAAAGGGCCGCCTGTTCAACGGCCTCTCGCCCGACAGGCTCGAACTCATGCTCGCCCGGCTCGGTTTTTCCTGCATCGGTCGGGGAGAAAATTTTGATTCCCTCGGCCGCGAGGAAAGAAAATGGGTCGTGCAACTTTTCGTCCTGGAAACCGACAGCGCGGGGAAGGACAGCGAAATCATCCTGCACATCCCTCATTCATCCAGAAAGATTCCCGCCGATTGCAGGAAGGACATCCTGCTTTCCGATACAGAGCTCGAAAACGAATTGCTCAAAATGACAGATGCTTATACCGACGAAATCCCAAAATACTTCCGGAAAGCCACGGCCGCCATCTTTCCTGTCAGCCGGCTCGTCGTTGACGTGGAACGATTCCGGGAGGATGCCGATGAACCCATGTCGAAAAAAGGAATGGGAGCAGTTTACATGAGGACTCACGATGGAAGGCTTCTTCGAGACCCCGCAACCATTAACAGGGAGGCGCTCCTGCGACGGTATTACGACCTGCACCACGCCCTGCTCACCAATGCCGTCGAAACCGCCCTGGGCAAAGCGGGCCACTGCCGTATTTTCGATATCCATTCTTTTCCTTCAGAACCGCTTCCGTACGAATTTGATCAAAACCCTGACAGACCTGACATCTGCCTGGGGACGGACCATTTCCATACCCCAAGGGCAATGGCCGAAAAGGCACGTGCCTGTTTTGAAGAGGCAGGGCTCACCGTGAAAGAGAACTCCCCTTTCGCCGGCACCATGGTGCCCATGAAGCACTACAGGAGAGAATCCGCAGTCCAATCCCTGATGATAGAGATAAACCGGAAGCTGATCATGAATGAAAAAACAGGGGAGAAAACCCGGGAATCAGAAACGCTTTTTCAGCTGACCGCTGAAATCCTGTCAGGATTGGGAATCTAACCACAAAACTCCCGCCGTGCTCATTTAAACTGAGCCGCTT
>NPIF01001153.1_pt3 | contig 14288 bp, 7 predicted proteins | sample 8637461 | NCBI WGS metagenome assembly NPIF01 (sample SAMN07420641, study PRJNA396082) | bioreactor metagenome | isolation source: sample BR12 brine-fed electro-methanogenic bioreactor BR | place: Japan: Kochi | collected 2016-12-09
CTACGGACAGCGCGCGGATGAGTGTTCGATCGAGTCGTCGCGGGAGCGCACGAGCTGCGCATCGCCGCTGTCCCAGGTGCCGGCGCCCGCGCAGCCGCTGCGGGAGCGGATGAGGTACCAGCGGGCCTGGCCTGGCACGTTTGGCGAGAGGTCTTCGGCGTGGAAGGTGGCGACGGCGCTTCCGACGCAGTCCGTCGTCGCGGTCGCGAAGTTGCCGCCCGAGCGGAGGAGCTCCCCGACGTCGCCGGCGAGGACGTCGTGCGTGATGCCGCTGCCGGCCTGCGACCACATGAGCTGGACGAGCTCGCTCGGGACGCCCTTGGTCATCGAGTCGATCGTGGCGGGGCCGGGGACCTCGTCGTCGCAGCTCGCCGCGCAGTAGATCCCGCCGCTGCGCCGGGTGTCGTCGCCGCCCCAGACGATGAGCTGGTTCGCCAGGGAGCCCATCCAGTGCTCCTCGGCGTTCTTGCGCGGCGCCGGGCTGTCGTCGGCGCTCGGGATCGAGCGCCAGCTCCCGTTCGCCATCTTCATGGCCGCGCCGTCGTTGTGGTAGCCGGTCATGGAGCGCCCGCCCCAGATAAGGACCTCTTCACCCGTCCAGACCATCGTGTGCTCGCCGCGCATGCGGGGCGCGCCGGGGACGGTGCCGTCGATCGCGGTCCAGCTATCGGTCTCCGGGTCGTACGACGCGCCGTCGTCGCGGTAGATGTTGTTCGCGACTTCGTCCCAGCCGCCGTAGACCACGACCTTCTCGCCGGTCCAGACCGCGCGCTCGTCCGAGCGCAGGGTCGGGGCCTGGTCGTCGACGCCGACCGGCGTCCAGGTGTCGGTGTCGGGGTGGTAGAACGCGCCGTCGCGGTGCCAGCCCTCGAGGCCGGTGAAGCCGGCCCAGACCATCGCCTTGTCGCCGAGCCAGAGGAAGTGGTGCTGGTAGCGCCGCTCGGGCGCCCCCTCCGTAGACATCGCCTGCCAAGCGTCCGTGGCGGGGTCGTAGCGGCCGCCGGTGCCGAGCGAGTTGTTCGTGTTGTTCATCCCGCCCCAGACGATCATCTCGGAGCCGGTCCAGATCGCTTCGTGGTGGTCGCGCCGCTCCGGGGCCCCCGCGCTGGCCATCGGCTGCCACGTGTCGTTGGCCGGGTCGTAGCGGCCGCCGCTGTCGGTCTTGCTCGTTGCAGTCTTGCCGGCCCAGACGATCATCTCGGTGCCGGTCCAGATCGCGCGGGCGTGCTGCCGCCCCACCGGCGCGTCCACGGCGCTGGCGGGGAGCCAGAGATCGGTGGCGGGCGTGTAGCGGTACGGGGTGTCGAAGACGTGTCCGTCTTGCACTCCACCGAAGAGCACGAGCTCCGTGCCCGTCCAGACCGAGCTTGGCGCGACGCGCGCCGCCGGCGCGGAGCCGTACTGTTCGATCGGGCGCCAGAGCGTGTCGGCGGCCCGGTAGCGGTAGCCGTGGCCGATTCGGAGCCCCTCGTCGTCGAGGCCGCCCCAAATGACCATCTCGCTTCCCGTCCAGACCGCGGTGTGGCGCTCGCGCGCCGAAGGCTCGGCGCCCGTGCCGTAGAGGCCGTACCAGTTGTTGGTGCTCGCGTCCCAGCGGCGCCCGTCGGTCAGCGTGCCCGCGTTGTCACGCCCGCCCCAGACGATCATCTCTTCGCCGGTCCAGACCACGCTGTGGCGATAGCGAGGCATCGGAGCGTCGGTGCCGGAGAGCGGCGCCCACGTGTCGTGGTAGTCGTCGTAACGCGCTCCGTCCGCGAGTAGAGTTCCGTTCTCGTCGAGGCCGCCCCAGACCACCATCTCGGTGCCGGTCCACACGGCGCTGTGGTGCCTGCGCGCGGAGGGCGCGCCGCTCTCGCTGATGGCGTGCCAGGTCTCGCTGACCGGGCTCCAGCAGGCGCCATCTCCGATGACCTCGCCACCGATGTCCCCTCCGAAGACGCAGAGCTGCCGGCCGGTCCACACCGCGCTGTGCTGGTGGCGCGGATCGAGCCAGTCCTCGATCGGGCTCCAGACTTCGGTGTCGGCGTTGTAGACGCCCCCGTCCGCGAAGAGCTCCGACTCGGGATCTCGTCCCCCGAACACGAGCATCTCGCTGCCCGTCCACACGGCGCTGTGCTCGCCGCGCGGTGCGGGCTGACCCTCGTCCTCGAGCGTGAGCCAGCGATCGCCGGCGGGCTCGTAGCGCTTTCCCTTGGCGAGCGCCTTGCCGTTCTTGTCGAGCCCGCCCCAGACGATCATCTCGGTGCCGGTCCACACCGCGGTGTGCTGGCGGCGGGCGGTGGGACAGGACTTCAGGGAGATCTCGCGCCAGCTATCGGTCGCGGGGTCGTAGGCACCGCCGGACTTGAGCACGCGGCCGGTCTCGCCACCCCAGACGATCATCTCGGTGCCGGTCCACACGGCGGTGTGTTCGCTGCGCGGCGTGGGCTCTCCGAGGAAGGTGGCCTCCCATGTCCCGGCGCTGCACGGGCCACGGGTGATCGGCGGAAGGGAGTAACCCTGCGTGGACGCACTCCGTGTCGCGGGCATCGTGCTTGGCAACGAAGGCTCGACGCGCTGCCACCACGTCTCGAAGGGCGTCTTCGGCCAGCGCAGCGTTGCTTGATGCTCGCGGACCACGTAGCTGTCGCGGGTCTCCTCGACGACGCGTTCTCGAGCGGCATCACCCTCCGGCGCCATCTCTTCGCGCGCCACCGCGAACTCCGCCTCGGCGGCGAACGCGGCGAGAGGGAGGGCAGACTCGGCTGCCGCGTGGGCGCGGAGCCGCGTGTCCTTGTGAAGCCCGCGGTCGGCAGCAACGAGGGTCCGCAGGCGCCGCTCGGCGAGCGCCGGGCGCGCGAGGCACTCGGCGATTAGGAGCGGGTCGTCCCCGAGCGCGGCGAAGTAGGCGCGCAGCAACGCAGGGTCGCGAGTGTCGCGTGCCATGCGGTTGATCTCGTCCTGCAGCTCCTCGGCCCGGAGCGCGGCGCCGAAGTCGCGCTCGAGCGCGGCGTTCAGCTTCACCATGCGCTCGACGCGCGCCGCGAGGCGGGGCTCGTCGAGGATCGCGGAGAGCGCCGGCTTCGGGGCGCTGTTCTCCGCGGGCCAGAGCGTGTGCTGCCAGCGCACGGCGGCGAGGCGGCGCTCGCAGTCGAGGCGCTGGGCATGGGAGAGGGTGGGGTGTTCATCGCGGGCGTCGCGCTTGTCGTCTGCCGCCGTGGGCAAGACGAAGAGCGCGATGAGCAGAGCGGTCGTCGTCGTCCATCGCATCGGAGGGCTCCCGTGGCTGATAGTCCAGTCAGCACACAGGAAGCGCGGTTTGCGGCGACGAGCGGCCACGCGCGCGTAGGAAACGGCGCGTAGCCTCCACCCGCTGTTCGCAGAGCTACGGAATCATCGCGAGGCGTTCGTCGACCTGGACGACGTAGCGGCTGTCGGGGCCGAGGCGCGCGGCGAGGACTTCGCGGCAGCGATCGAGTTGACGGCGGGCCTCGTCGTAGCGCTCGAGGAGAATCAGCGTCTCGGCGTGGTCGCTCTCGAGCACCGCGAGGCGCGGGTGGCCGGCCGGGAGCACGTCGCGCGCGATCGCGAGCATCGCGGCTTGGACCGCCTCGCCGTCTGTGGGGCGTCCCGCCTTGGCGAGGATGACCCCGAGGTAGTCCTGCCGGATCAGCGTCTTGGTGTGCCGCTCGCCGAGCACTTCGAGGCTGATCGCGACCGACTCCCGCGCGAGCTCCTCCGCGCGGGCGTGGTCCTTCTGGTCCCGGGCCGTCGCGGCGGCGACATCCATCGACACGAGGGTGTGCGGGTGCTCGTCTCCGAGCAGCCGGCGCCGCCGCGCGAGCACGTCCTCCGCGAGCGCGCGCGCTTCCTCGAGCTCTCCCTGGCGCCTGAGCAGGTTGGCGATGTTGGCCTGCGCGATCAAGGTGCTCGGGTCGTCCGGGCCGAGCTGCGCTTGCTTTTCCTCGAGCACGCGGCGCAGGAGCGGCTCGGCGGCGATGTCGTCACCGCGCTGCACCTCGATGCCGGCGAGGTTGCCGAGCAGGGCGAGCACGAACTTCGGCTCCATGTCGCCCCGGGCATCGGCGGCGGCGAGGGCGCGCGCGAAGAGCTCGCGCGCCTCGTCGAACGCGCCGCGCTTCGCGAGGACGGAGCCGAGGTTGGAGGCCGCCTCGAGCGCTTCCTCACTCTCGCTTGCGCCTGCGCTCTCGAATGCCTCGATCGCGGCGCGGAGCTCACGCTCCGCTTCGGTCTGGAGCGAGAGGTGGTAGTAGGTCGTGCCGAGCTGGGCCTGGAGGATGCCTCGCAGCTCCGGCCGGTCCGCGAACGCCTCGGGGAGCCGCTCGCCGGCGGCGTCGAGGAGGTCGGCGACGCGCACGTCCCGCCCCTGCTCCTCCGGTGCAGGAGAGCGCAGGAGGCCCGAGAGGAAGGTGCTGACGGAGTTCGCGCGCTCGGCTTCCCTCTCGGCCTGGCGCCTGGCGCCGTCCGCTTCGACGAGCGCCCAACCGGTTCCGGCGAGGCCGAGCGCGAGGGCGAGCATCGTCGCGGCGACACCGCCGACGAGCGCACGGTTCTTGCGGGCGAAGCGCCGGATCTGATAACTGCGGCTCGCCGGCAGCGCGAGGATCGGTTCGTCGGCCAGATACCGTCTGAGGTCCTCGGCGAGCGCTGCCGCCGAGGCGTAGCGTTGGGCGCGCTCCTTGGCCAGCGCCTTGCCGATGATGGTCTCGAGCTCTTCCGGGAAACGCGTGCCGCCGCTTCGCAGCGGGGGCGCGTCGACTTCCGCGACACGCCGGATGGCCTCGGGGAGCGAGTGCCCGGCGAGCTCGAGCGGGAGGCGCCCGGCGAGCATCTGATACGCGAGGACACCGAGAGCGTAGACGTCCGTGCGGGTGTCGATCGCCTCCTGGCCGCCCGAGACCTGCTCCGGGCTCATGTAGGGGAGGGTGCCGAGAAGCTGCCCAGTGCCCGTCAGCACGGTCGTCGCCTGGAGATCCGCGTTGGTGACGCGGGCGACGCCGAAGTCGATGATCTTCGGCAGCCCGCTCGCTTCGACGAGGACGTTCGCGGGTTTGAGGTCGCGGTGGATCACGCCCTGCTCGTGAGCGTGATGCACGCCGTCGGCGATGCGGGCGATGAGCGCCACGCGCTCCTTGAGATCGAGGCCCGCGTCCGCCGCGAAGCGGTGGCAGGGCCGGCCGTCGATCAGCTCCATCGCGATGAAAGGGCGCTGGCTTCCGCCGACATCGTGGTAGCCCGCGTCGTAGATCTGGGCGATGGCCGGATGGCGGAGCCGACCCAGCGCTTCCACTTCGTGCTCGAAGCGCCGGCGGGCTTCGGGGCCGAAGAGAACGGAGGCGATCAGCTTCAGGGCGACCGCGCGTCGAGGACGCTCCTGCTGCGCGCGATAGACGAGACCCATCCCGCCTCGCGCGAGCAGTGAGCGGATGTGATAGGGGCCGACATCGCTGCCGGCGAGGCCGAGGGGATCCTCGAGATCTTCCCGCCGGAGGTCGGGAGGGAGCGTGTCGAGGAAACCGTCCGCCTCGCGAGCGGCTTCGAGCAGCGCTGCGACCTCCGCGCGGAGGGCGTCGTCGTCTCCGCACGCGTCTTCGAGGAATTGCTCTCGTGTCTCGCCGTCGAGCTCCGAGGCTTCCTCGAAGAGTTGGCGGATTCGCGTGCTGTCAGGGCTCATGTCTCACTGCTCTCACCGCGCCCGAGCTCACGGAAGAGCCAAGCGCGGGCGAAACTCCAACGACGGCGGACGGTGCGCTCGCTGATGTCGAGTACTTCCGCGATCTCGTTGACGCGTAGTCCGCCGAAGAAACGAAGCTCGACGATGCGGCGATCGACGGGGTCCTCCGCCCCAAGCCGCTCGAGAAGCTCGGCCAGCGCAAGGAGCTCGATCTCCCACGGGTCGGTCTTGGCGGCATCTTCGAAAAGTGCGACCTTGGTCGACTCGCCACCGCGCTTCGCCGCCGAGCGACGCCGTGCGTGATCCGTCAGGAGCTGCTGGATCGCGTGCGCGGCGTGCGCGAGGAGGTGCGCGCGGTTCTCCCACAGAGCCCCTTCTTGGCGTGCGAGCTTGAGGTAGACCTCGTTGACGAGCGCCGTCGGCTGCAGCGTGTGGCCGATGCGTTCTCGGCGCATCCGCGCTGCGGCCATGGCATGGAGCTCGTCGTAGACGAGGGGTAGAAGTCGGTCGAGCGTGTTGCGTGCGCCCTTCTGTTCGCGCGACACATCACGCCCGTCTCCGCTCTCGCGTTCCGGCGGCACAGCTCAAACCTGGCTGATCCACGCAAGGGTGGGGGGGTGCGTGGACTCGGGGGGCGAAGCCGAGTGTAGCCTCAAGTTGCCCTGTGGACAGAGAGGAAGTGTTGAACGCTGTTTTGCGTTTGGTGGGCTCACAGGCCGCGTTTTCTCAAGCTTTGTCGGACGTGGTGACGGCTGCGCGCTTCACGTTGCGCAACATCGTCTCTCGAAGCTCCGCGCACTCGATCGGCTTGGGGAGGAAGTCGTCCATCCCGGCAGCGAGGCAGCGCTGACGGTCTTCGTTCATCGCATGGGCCGTCAACGCGATGATCGGCGTGTGCTGGTCGGCGCCGGCCTCTTTGGCGCGAAGAAGGCGCGTCGCTTCGAGGCCGTCCATCTCCGGCATCTGGATGTCCATCAGGACGAGGTCGAAGATGCCCGGCTCGAAACGCCGCACCGCCTCCTCGCCGCTTCGTACAGAGACGACCTCGTGCCCTTCGCGTTCGAGCATGCGCTCGGCCAGCTTGAGGTTGACGAGGTTGTCCTCGACGAGAAGGACCGCGAACGAGGCGGAGCACTCTTCGCCGCCGGCCGGGGCGGCCGTCTCGGCGACGGCCTCGAGCTCCTTCTCCTCGCTCCACGGCTCGAGCACCGGATTGCCCTGAATCGTTTCGTACTCTGCGTCTTCTCCCGCGAGCTCGAACGGGAGGCTGAAGAAGAACAGCGAGCCTTCACCCGGGCAGCTCCGCACGTCGATCGTGCCGCCCATCAGGTGGACGAGGCGAGAGCAGATCGCGAGCCCGAGACCGGTGCCACCGTAGCGGCGCGTCATGTAGCGCTCGGCCTGGGCGAAGGCCTCGAAGATCTTCGCCTGCTTGTGCTCGTCGATGCCGATCCCTGTGTCTTCGACCTCGAAGCGCAGCAGGGCCGTGTCGTCGCTCGCCGCTTCGCTCGAGACGCGGACCCGGATCGTGCCGCGCTCGCAGAACTTGATCGCGTTGCCGAGCAGGTTGACCAGCACTTGGCGCAGCCGGGCGGAGTCGCCGACGAGACCGTCGGGCAGTCCGCGCTCGACCTGCCAGCTCAGCTCGAGGCCCTTGGCGTGGGCAGCCTGCGCGACGAGGCCCACCGTCTCGTGCAGCCAGGCGCGGAGCCGGAAGGGGTGCGGGTCGAGGTCGAGCTTGCCCGCTTCGACTTTCGAGAAGTCGAGCACGTCGTTGAGGAGCGAGAGGAGCGAAGACGCAGAGTTGTGCACGATACCGAGCGCGTCGCGCTGCTCCTTCGGGAGCTCGCCATCGAGCACGAGCTCCGTCATGCCGATCACGCCGTTGAGCGGCGTGCGGATCTNNATCTCGTGGCTCATGTTGGCGAGGAACGCGCTCTTGGCGCGGTTCGCCGATTCGGCGGCGTCCTTGGCCTGACGCAGCTCCTCTTCCGTCGCGCGGCGATGGGCGATCTCGGCCCGCAGCGCTCCTTCTCGGCGTTCGAGGCGTCCGAGCAACGCGAACATCAGCGTCAGGGGCAGGGCCGCGAGGGCGAGGAATGTCGGGTGGACCCACCACGCGAGCGCGAGCAGCGCGGAGAAGCAGGCGAGGATCGTCTCGTTCGCCAGCGCGGCGAAGGAGAGGATGCCGCTGTCCTTGGCGCCGCGGCCCGTGGCGATCCAGATCGCGCAGAGCGTGGCGACGACGCTCACAGCCGAGCAGATCGCCGCACCGGCCAGGGCCGCGATCACGTGGCGCGTGCCCGGGGCATGACCCGCGGCGAGGGGCAGCGCGAAACGCACCGCGAGGAAGACCCCGATGACGATCTGGGACAGGTTGAACAGGCCGATGCGCGGGCGGCGGCGGTTGACCAGCCAATCGGAGAGCGAGATGACGACCGCGACGGCCATCACGAGGCTCGGCTCGACGAAGGGGAGGAGCGCCTGGAACGAGGCGGGGGCGAGGAAGATCGCGACGCGTCCGCCCGAGCGCCGGTCGACGAGGAATGTCAGCAGGCTCCAACCGACGCCGAGCAGCGCGAAGACACCCGCGACGGCGAGCTCCGTCATCGGCGCGCGCGCGAAACCCGGGAGGGTCAGCGCGGCGCACACCAACGCCGCGAGCGCGGTCGCCGCGACGAAGTGGTTCGAAGCGCGTTGTCGTTTCGCGAGCCGGACGGGTGAGCGCATAGGGGTCTCGGAGGCCGGAGCCTCTCGGAGACCAATATCGGTGCCCGATCACAGTGGGTAAAGGCTTGGATCAAAAATAAGGCAAGCTTAATGATGACAGTGGATTAGAGCTGTGCCTGACCTTGCGTCAAACCTTCGCGCCCTCGATCAGTCGCTCGAGCTCCTCGATCGTGCAGCAGAGGAATCCGTTCTGGATGGCGATGCGCTGCTCGCGTTCGTCGTTGTAGCCCCAGGTGGCGAGAGCGCACCGAACGCCGAGAGTCGAGACGGCTTGAAGGTGGCTTACCTTGTCGTCGACGAATGTGATTTGCTCGAAGGGCACGCCGAGCCGCGACTGCAGGACTTCGAGGTGGGAGGTCTTGCTCCGTCCTGAGCTCTTGTCGAGGACCCGCTCGGGCGGGAAGAGCTCGGCGAGGCCGTAGTCCTCGAGCAAGCGGTGGACCGTCTCTCCGTCCTTCGCCGTCGCGATCGCGAGCGGCACCGTGCCCGCGTGCCTCTCGAGGACTTCGACCACTTCGGGGTAGGGCTTCATCAGAGCGCGCCAGTTCTCCGGCTCGCTGCTCGCGTAGGCGTGACGGGTCTCGTAGAAGTGCTCGTGATAGCCGTCGAGGAAAGTCCGCGGCTGGCTGTCCTTGAGCGCGTCGAACTCCGCCTGGGAGTCGAGGGTGAGGCCCAGCTCGAGGGCGGTGAGGAGGACCGCGTAGTCCTCGGCCCGCGCCGCGAGGGGCAGCGCGGCCATGAAGCGCTGGCGCACATCGCGGGGATCGAGGTCGATCAGCGGCGAGTCCTGCCGGAACGCGAGGTAGGTGCTGCAAGCGATGACGAGGGCCTCGCGTGCGCTGTCCGAGATGACGCCGTCGAAGTCGAGAACGAGAGCCTTCATGTTCCTAGAGTACCCATGCGTAGCCGAGCTTCAAAAAGAAGGTGCGGCCCTCGGTCGTCAGGCCGAGGTCCTGGTCACCCAGGCGATTGTCACTGTATCCCAAGAAGAGGACCGTCTGGGGATTGACCTTGTAGGAAACGAGGTACTGGGAGAAGAGCGTGCGGCTCTCGCTGTCCACTTCGTCCTCGTAGAGCTCCGGACTCCGCTCGATCAGGCGGTGCTGGAGAATCGCCCTCAGAAGGAGGCGCCGGTTGAAGTGGTAGACGACGCGCGCCTGGCTCAGGTTCGCCGTGAAGAGCTCCTCGCCCCCCACCTCGAGCTGCTCGTAGGTGTGGTCGAACTGCACGAAGAAGTGGCGCCCGATGTTCCAGGTGACGCCGGGCTGGAGCCTCAGCGTGCGCGCGGGGCGTGACCCCGTGAAGTCGATCCCGTCTCCGATCGAGAAGTCGATCGAGGCGGTCAGGTCTCCCGAAGGCCGGATGTTGAAGAAGCCGCCCACGCGATCCTGCTCGAAGAGGCGTCCCTCGAAGAAGATCTTCGTCTTGTACAGCGAGAGGCGCAGCAGCGACTGCATCGGCCCCTCGTAGAGCGCGTGGGCGCCGAAGTTCTCGTCGGTGAGCTGCCCGTCCAGCCTGCGAGCCACGGTGGCATCGAGCGTGAAGCGCAGGCGGGTGTACCAGGCGTCCGCCGGCCCGAAGAACTGGCGGCGGAGCCCCGCACCCCAGGCGCGGGTGTCGACGCGCGGCATGAAGCCGTTGTCCATCCGCAGCCCCGGGCTGCGCTCCTTGCCGGCGAGCCACCACTCCCAGGCGCCGTCGGCGTGCTGGTAGCGGAACCACGCCGCGTGCCCGTCGAAGCGCCCGTCGGGCTGGTCGGCGAAGTCCGCGCTACCGTCACCGTCCTCGTCGAGGGAGAGCAGCGCCGAGCCGTACTCGGTCTCGGAGTCGGCGATCTGCACCTTGACGAGGTCGTGGGGACCGAGCCTGAGCAGCGCGTCGATGCCGAGCACACGGTTCCGCGTGCCGTCTTCGGCGTCCCGGTACGTGGCGAGCAGGCCGATGTTCGAGGCTTGGCCGACGTCCCGGCGGTAGCGGGCGACGGCGCTCGTGTTCTCGACATCGAGCAGCGTCCCCCGAGAGCTCTCGTTGCTCGGCACGATGACCGAGGTGGCGCGATCCCGGGTGACGAAGGCTCCGATCGCGTGGCGGCCCTCCTTGCCGGAGAGCTTGAGGCCCCAGCGCGGATCGACGACCGAGCGCGTGTGGACCGCGTTGAAGAGCGTCTTGAAGAGGTCGGCGCCCTCGAGGAAGAAAGGCCGCTTCTCGGGGAAGAAGATCGCGAAGCGCCGGTTGACCTCGAGGCGTGCGGCGTCGGCCTCGATCTGCGAGAAGTCGGGCTGGAAGGTGGCGTTCAGGGCGAGGTTGGGTGTGACGCTCCATCGCGTCGACACCCCGAACTCACCTTCGCTCTCGGTCTCCTCGAGCGGCGCGCTCGGGAACTCCTCGCGGGCTTCGCTGCGGTTGTAGGTCAGCGTCGGCGCGACTTCGAGGCCGAGACCGGGGCGCATGCCGGCGAGCCCGGTGATCTGATTCGCCTCGCAGAGATAGCAGCCCTGGCCGAGGTCCTGCGGCACCGACATCAGACGCCGGCGCACCGTGCGGGGCAGGGAGCGGAAGGCGATCACACTCCAGGTCTGGACCCCCGCGCCGTCCGGGAAGCGCAGCGCCGGCCACGGGATGGCGAACTCGACGGTGAAGCCGTCCGGGCCGATGCGCCCCGCGGAGTCCCAGATCGCATCCCAGGAGTAGTCCTCCGACGGCGCGCCGCTCATGCTCCCGTAGCCCCCCGGCGTGCCGACGCCGCTGACGACCGCGTCCATCTGGACGCCCAGGGGGTTCGTCATGAACGCGAAACCCCGGCGCCCGTCCTGGAAGGGGTCGAGGACGATGCCGACGATGTCGTTACGGGCGGCCCGGTCCCTGTCGGACAGGTGCGCGCGGATCGCGCGCGGATCCGGGTCGCTCGCGCGGAACGCGACGTAGAGGGCGGCCGGGGTCCGCAGGACGAGGCACTCCGTCTTCACCGGAGCGGGTGAGTTCTCGCCGGGGTAGACCTCGTATTCGAGTGGGATGCGCGCCGCGCGTTGCCACGCGCTCTCGTCGAGCCGGCCGTCGATGACCAGGGGCGCATCCGCCGGCGGGACCTCGAGCGGGGCGGGGGTGGCCAAGGAGGGGCTTCCCGCGGCGAGGAGTGCGAGGGGCAGAGAAACAGCGAACAGAGCTCGTCGGAGATTGAATTCGGGCATGGGCTCGCGGCGGGGAATGAAAGGACCCTCCAAGGATGCCCGTCCCGCTCGCCCGGCGCTACGCCTGAAGTGAAGACCGCCCCGCTCGTTCCTGTTTCCATTCGGCGCCAAGTCTCGGTATGTTGCGGACGCTCGCGGAGGGGCGGAGGTCGCGCCGCGGGCGGGGAGGGTCGTCATCTTGGGTCCCAATGCCCTGCTCCACGCCGTCGCGGGCTTCGGCGCGATGCTGCTCGGCGTCGCGGTGCTCGCCGCCGCGCCCCGCCGCCGGCGGGCACAGGCGTTCGCGGGCCTCGCGCTGAGCCTGGCGGTCTGGACCCTCGGCTTCGCCGCCGCGGAGGCGGGCCTCGTGCGCCCCGCTACGGTCCGGCCCTGGTACCTGCTCGGGAGCTGTGCGGCCGCGCCGTTCGGACTCGAGCTCGTGCTCATGATCACCGGGCGCCGCGAGCGTGGACTGCGCCGCGCCGCCCAAGCGGCGTGGCTCGCGTGTCTTCTCCTCTGGCTCTTCCTCTGGCCGAACGCCACCGACCGCACCTGGAACCTGTTCGCCATCGTCGTGCTCGGGGTCGTCCTCGGTGCCGCGCTGGTCTTGCTCGCGCTGAGGGTCTTCGCGCGCTCGGCGGCGCCTGGCCGCGGCTTTTTCGCGCTCGTCCTCATCGGGGGCGCCGTCGCCGTCGTCGGCGGGCTCTCCGACTTCGCGCGCATCGCTCCGGGGAGCGTCCCGCTGATCGGCCCGCCGGCCACCCTCTTCCTGCTCGTCTTGCTCGCCTCGGCGGTCCTGCGCTACCGCTACCTCGACGTCGAGGCGACGCTCGCCCGAGTCGCCGTGCTCGTCGCGGGCTCGGGCCTCGCGGCGCTCGTCGTCTGGGGTGTGCAGAGGGTGTTCGGGACCGGGATCGCGGTGCTCTTCATCATCCTGCTGCCCGTGCTGGCGATCGCGGGGCCCGCGGGCTCCGGACTGCGCCGCCGCGTCCACCGCGCGCTCGGTGGCACGGCCGAGCTCTCCCACGCGCTCGTCGACTTCTCCCGAGGCTTGGCCGAGGCGGAGGATGAGGAGGCGCTCCGGGCCTTGCTCGGGGAGATCCCGGGGCTCTTGCCTCGCGGAGTCCGGTGCACCGTGCTCCACGGTTCGGCGCGCGGTCCGTGGACCCAGCTCGTCGGACTCGGGGAGGCCGTCGTCCTCGACGCGCCGGGCTCGGATGCGCTGGCCTCGTGGCTCGCCGAACGTCCCGAGCCGGTCACGCTCATCGCTCTCGAGGCGCACGAGGTCGAGGGCGAGGCGCCGCTGCAGGAAGCCGCCGGTTTGGCGAGAGCGCGGCTCCGCGAGCTCGACGCCACGCTCGCCGTGCCCTTGCTCGAGGGCCCCGAGCTCGTCGGTGTCTTGCTGCTCGGAGGGGGTAACCCCGCGCAGTACCTCGCGGAGGAAGTCGGTGCCGCGTTGATGGCCGTCGGGCAGCAGATGCTCCTCGCGCTCCGCCGCTTCGAGGCGCTCGCGCTCGCGCGCCGGCGGGAGGCGCTCGCCGCGGTCGGCGAGCTGGCCGCCGGACTCGCTCACGAACTGCAGAACCCCGTCGCCTCGATCCGCGGCGCGGCGCAGGTGATCGAGGCCGCGGACGGCGGGCAGCCGGACCCCGCGATGCTCGCCGTGATCGGTGAAGAGACGGGGCGTTTGGGGCGGGTCGTCGGGGAGTTCCTCGACTACGCGCGTCCGGGGCGGCTACGGCGCGACGACGTCGAGCTCGTCGCGTTGCTCGAGCAGAGCTTGCGCGCGCTCGCGCCGGCCGGCATCGAGCCGAAGCTCGACCTCGAGCGCGAGCTCGAGGACACGCGCGTCAGCGCCGATGCCGACCAGCTCCAGCGCGCGTTCTCGAACGTCGTCCGCAATGCTTGGGAGGCAGGAGCGCGCCATCTGTGCGTGCGCCTTCGCGGCGACGCCGAGCGCGTCGAGCTCTCTTTCGAAGACGACGGACCCGGCTTCCCGGCGGGCGCGCTCGAGAAGGTCTTCCTGCCCTTCTACACGGAGGGCAAGGAGGGGGGCACCGGACTCGGCTTGCCCCTCGTGCAGAAGGTCATGGAGCTACACGGCGGCAGTGCCCAGGTGGCGGCAGGCGCGGGGAAGGGCGCCGTCGTCACGCTGTCCTGGCCGCGCGGGGGAAACGAAACGGGGGGGGAGGGGGTGAATGACCCGTGATGGGCCGAGACTTCGACATCCTCGTCGTCGACGACGAGATCAACATGCGTCGCGTGCTCGCGGCGCTGCTCGAGCAGGCGGGCTACCGCGCGATCCCCTGCGCGAACGCGGACGAGGCGCTCGCGCGGCTCGGGGAGGAGGACCCCGAGCTCGTGCTCACCGATCTCCGCATGCCTGGCAAAGACGGCATGGAGTTGCTCTCCGCCGTCCGGGAGAGCTTTCCGGAGATCCCGGTCGTCATGCTGACCGCGTACGGCACCGTCGATCGCGCGGTCGANNNGCGAGAAGGTGCTCGCCGTCGTCGAGAAGGCGCTGGCCCAGGCGGGGCGTGCGCGCCTCGAGTTCCAGGGCCCGTTCCTCGAGAGCGCTCCTTGCGGCATCGTCGGTGAGAGCGAGGCGATGCGTGCGATGCGGGGAGTGATCGAGCGCGCGGCGCCCGCGGACTCCACCGTGTTGATCACGGGCGAGACGGGCACGGGCAAGGAGCTCGTCGCCGAAGCGCTGCACC
>NPIF01001637.1_pt3 | contig 14287 bp, 15 predicted proteins | sample 8637461 | NCBI WGS metagenome assembly NPIF01 (sample SAMN07420641, study PRJNA396082) | bioreactor metagenome | isolation source: sample BR12 brine-fed electro-methanogenic bioreactor BR | place: Japan: Kochi | collected 2016-12-09
GTCAGACTCCAAGCGCTGAGTCCCTGCTGGCGGCGGAGCCTATTGACAATCTGGGCGAACTGCCCTCTCCCTATCTGACCGGCATACTGAGACCTTCCCCCGGCGCCGGCGCCCTCTGGGAGCTTTCCCGGGGTTGTCCCTATCGCTGCGATTTCTGTTTTGAATCCAGAGGCAGCGCGGTGGTGCGGCGTTTCCCTCTGGAGAGAGTGCGTGCCGAGTTGCAGCTTTTTGCAGCACTGGATCTCTGCGAAGTCTTTGTCCTGGATCCGACCTTCAACTACCACCAGCCGACGGCCAAGGAACTGCTGAGAATTATGGCCCAGGAGGGCCAGGGACTGCATTTTAGCCTGGAAATCCGCGCCGAACGGGTCGATCGGGAACTGGCAGAACTGTTTGCCGCTATCAACTGTTCACTGCAGATCGGCTTACAGAGCGCCGACCCGTCGCTTCTACGAGACATCAACCGGGATTTTGACCCGGAAGAATTCAGCGACAAGGTGCTGCTGTTGCATGAAGCCGGAGTCTGCTACGGCTTCGATCTGATCTACGGTCTTCCCGGAGATAGCCTGGAAGGGTTTCTCGCCAGCTTCGATTATGCCTTGAGCCTGATCCCCAACCATCTGGATATCTTCCCCCTGGCCGTCCTGCCCGGCACCCGTCTGGCCGACAAGGCCGGGGAACGGGGTCTGGACTATCAGAAACAGCCTCCCTATCAGGTGCGTTCCTCCGCCACATTCAGCGCCGCAGATATGCCACAGGCGGCCCGCATCGCGACCGCCTGTGATTTATTCTATAATCGGGGCCGCGCCGTCCCCTGGTTCGCCATGGTTCTCAACAGTCTGGAATGCTCCCCCTCGGAATTTTTCCTGCAGCTGATCGAAACCCTCCCCGCTGCGCTACCGGCCGATCCCCTGCCCTTACAGAAGCATTTCATCAGCGCACAGTTCGAAAAGCGCCGGCAGCCCCAGGTAGCCGCCCTGTGCTGCGATCTGTTGAACTATTTCGGCCTTGTCGAGCCTCTGTTCGATAGCCCTGCCCTGGAGCCTCAGCCCACCCGGGCCACCAGCGAATTCGCCGTCAATCCCCATTCGTGTCTGATTTTTTTCCAGCACGACCCGCAACTGCTGTTACAGCATTTGGCTGAGGGCGTCACCGATCTGGAAGAACTGGCGTTTTTTATCCCGGTTGTCAACAGGGACTACTTCTGCTGCATATATCAGGACGATCTGCAGCTCTACCCCCTTGATCCGGAGCAGAGTGATTATCTGAAAAGTCTCACGACATCCGCCCCTGCCGCTGCCCCTTCGGCGGATTTTATTCAGGAGGCCCTCGAAGCAGGTATCCTGTTCCGCTGCGGCTGATTATCGCCCGGAATTACCGGAGATTACTTCGACAGTTGCCCCGTCAACGGCCGAACCACTTCTTTTTGCTGCTGAAAACCTGAACCTGGTTGCGGCCTTTTTTCTTGGCCTGAAACAAGGCATCGTCGGCGCAACCAATCATTTCGTTTTTGGTATAAGGTTCCTTGGCCGGCGCCATAGCAAACACGCCGAAACTGGCCGTAATGTGACTGCTGTGCCGACCATGGGTGAAGTCATGGCGGTTTACGGCCAACCGCAGCTTTTCGGCCACTTCCTCGGCCTCCTCACTGCCGGTTTCCGGCAGAACCAGCGCAAACTCCTCCCCCCCGTAGCGGGCAAACAGATCGTATTCCCGCAACTCGGCACGACAGACATCACAGAATTGGCGCAAAACCTCGTCTCCGGCCTGATGACCGAAGGTATCGTTAAGTTTTTTGAAGTGATCTATATCGACAAGCACCAAAGCCACCGAATGGCCATGACGCTCGGACCGTTTAATCTCCTGGTCCAGAAAGTTTTGAAAATAGCGGTGGTTATATGCCTGGGTCAAACCATCAACATTGGCCAGCAGTTCAAGCAGCTTGTTCTTTTTTTCCAATTCAGACGCCACCAGTTCCAGTTTGACGGTTTTTTCCACCAGGGCCCGGTTCATCTCTTCGTAGCTGAGGTTGAGGATACTCAACTCGGCATTGGCGATCTGAAGAATTTCAAAAACAGATTTCTGTTCGATGATTTTAAAGTCGAAAAATTCGGCGGCACGATTGACTTCTTCATGCACCGTATCGAGAAAACCCTGCAGAAAACGCTCATCAAGACTGAGCAATCTTCCGGCTCGCTCCTTGAATTCGGAGACCAGAAGTTCGGGAGCGGAGCTGCTGTAGATCCCGGCCAGCATTCCAGCAAGGTGGGCGACCTGGCAGAGCCGTCTGACCTTGGGATCGCTGCCCGTATATTCATCGGGGTTGTCATGATAGCAGAGCGGCAATACCAGGATTTCCGGAAACCCCCAGTTGCGAGCCACTTCACTACCGACATAGGCATGGTCGGCGCCAATCAATGTCTTCTCAGCCTCAGAGCGGTTTATACCCTTCTCCTGGATGGCCTCTTCAACCTGTCGATATAGCTCTGGAAAAGCCCGAGCCAGAATCAATGACCCCAGATTCTGCAGCAACCCGGCAACAAACACCTCTTCGCCAAGATCCTTGTCGACGGCATACATTAAGCGCCGCGCAATGACCGCCTGGGACAGGGAGCGTTCCCAAAAACGGGGATAGTCGAAATCCGCTTCGCCGCTGCTCCCGGGCTGCAAAAAAGAAAAGGACAAAACCAGACTGCGAATCGCGTTGGTGCCCAGAATAGACGCCGCTTGCTGAATGGTGACGATGGATTGAGGGAAGCTGTAAAAGGCTGAATTGACCACCTTGAGAATTTNNTTTTAGCGGAGAGAGAAATGTCCTTGGACACCAGCTCGGCAATGTCGCTGATGGTGGTGTCTTCACTGGCGGTCAGGGTGATCAACCGGGAAGCCACAGGAGACAGGGTCGGTAAAGCATCCGATTCGAACACGGTTTTCAGGACGACTGTTTTATTCATGCGTATACCCCAGACCGAAAAATTAATTTTCAAGGGGGTTATTTGCCCACAAAATCATTATTAATTCAACGCTTTTTTTGCTGGACCAAGGCACGGGGGGGCAATTTTAATCCGCACCAAATGAAGTTTCTATATCCAGACGGATATCGGAATCCGCAGGAGGTTATGCAGTACCACGCTCTCCTCCGTTCAGACCATAGTGCAGCACGGTAGCACCTTTTTCGGAATCGGCTTCAGGAAAATCCGCCCCGGCCGTATGACATCTCAGTAACTGAGCTGCAGGGCATAATTCGGCAAACAGTTGTCGCAGGTTGTTGTTGCTGAAATCGGGTGTGCTTCGGCAGGCCAGTATCTGCCCCTTCTCCTCAAGAAGTTCTGGTAATCGGCGAATCAGTCGAGGCCAGTGGCGTTGGGCGGTAAAGCTTTGGCCCTGACTGGCCGGCGGATCGCAAATAACCAGGTCGAAAGGTCCACAGCGGCGCAAATGACCAAAACTGCGGAATAATTCCAGAGGTAAAAAGCTTGCGCGACGCAGATCACATCCGTTGAGAGTGTGATTGAGGCGGCCCAGCTCCAGGACGCCGCGATTCATGTCGAGATTCGTCACCTGAAGCGCACCACCGGCCAGGGCCGCCACCGAGAAGGAGCAGGTGTAGGCGAAAAGATTAAGAACCCGTCGTCCTGCGGACAGCTCTCGCAGCAACTGACGCCCCGCTGCCATGTCCGGGAAAAATCCCGTGTTTTGCCCTTGCCCCAGGCGCAGTCGGTAGCGCAATCCGGATTCCAACGCATCCACCTCGGTGGGCAGACGACCCCGCAGACATCGGCTTGGAGAACCGGGCAGATAGCGTTCCTGCAGTAAAACCGCCTGAGGCGGAGCGTCCAAGGTTGAGTACAGCAGCGCAAGCAGCTCGGTTAACCATTCCTCGGATCGTTGCCGATAGAGGGTCACCAGCACTATCGGCGGAAAATAGTCGATGAGCAGGTCTTCCAAACCGACAAAACAATGCCCTCGCCCGTGGAACAGACGGCGGCTTTCGCCGGCTTTGGGAAGATGTTGACGGATTTCCCGTGCGATAATCTCCATGAAAGGCACTCTCTCAGGGTAATTGCAGCAAAGGCTCGTTCAGGGCGGCAAGTTGCTCCCGAATTTCCAGAATATGATCGCCCCAGTAGCGGGGCGTGTTGAACCAGGTAAAGTGATGAGGAAAGGTCGGATCACTCCAGCGTCTGGCCAGCCAGGCGCTGAAATGGAGGATCCTCAGGGACCGCAATGCCTCGATCAGACGCAGCTCACGAGGATGAAAATCGAAGAACTCGTTGTAACCCTCCACCAGTTCGGCAAGTTGGGCCTGCTGTCGTGCCCGATCCCCCGAAAGCATCATCCACAGATCCTGGATGGCCGGTGCCATACGCGCATCGTCAAAATCCACAAAATGAGGCGCTGCATCCCGCCACAGGATATTGCCACAGTGGCAGTCGCCGTGGGCGCGCAGATAACGCAGTCCCGGGGTGTCGGCGAACACCGCCTCGATGGCCTGCAGCAAGTCGCTGGTCAAGGCGTCATAATTGGCCTTGGTTTCCGGCGGCACAAACTGCTCGCTGATCAAGGCAACGCTGTCGTGGCCGAAACTACGGCTATCCAAACGGGGTCGGTGCTGAAAGGGCCGCAGCGCGCCGATACAGTGAATGCGCCCGAGCAGACGACCGAGAATCAGAAGATTATCCAGGTTGTCCAGTTCCGGAGCATGCCCCCCCTGACGGGGATACAGGGCAAAGCGAAAGGAGTTGTAGACAAACAGGCTTGCGCCCTGCTCGTTGCGCAGAGGGGCCACCACCGGCAGCTCATGATCTGCCAGTTCAAAGCAGAACTGGTGCTCCTCGAGAATCTGTTCGTCGCTCCAGCGCTCCGGACGGTAAAATTTGGCGATCAGGGGCGCCTGATCTTCGATGCCCATCTGATAAACACGATTTTCATAGCTGTTCAGGGTCAGTGTGCGGCAATCGCATACATACCCCTGGCTCTCCACCGCGTCCATGATAAAAGCGGGGGACAGAGCCTGAAAAGGATGTTGCTTATCGGTCATGAAAAATCCTTGGTTCCGTGACAAAATAAAAAAATCGAATTCGACATAAGCATCAATCGGTACGGCTCAGAACCTGGATCAGATGATAGCCGTGTTGTGACTTGACCGGACCATGGATTTTGCGCAGTTCAGCGCCGAACACCACCTCATCGACCTCGGCCACCAACTGACCGGGGGTGACGACGCCCAAATTGCCCCCGCGCCGCCCGGTGGGGCATTTGGAATGTTGGGTCGCACAGCGGGCAAAATCCTCGCCGGCATCCAGACGAGCTTTAAGATCCATGCCGGCCTCTTCGGTAGCCAACAGAATATGACGAACATGAGCGTTTGGCATCGGGTTTCTCCTTTTGTGGTTTCAAACATCAGCTGCGGTCTGACGTCGCAGATAAGCATCAACCTACTTCTTAGGTACCCGCCCCAGTCCCTGCAACACTGCAAAAGGGACCGGCCGGCAGCCGTAGGCGGTGGCCACATCATACCCCATTCGCAGCCAGAGATGGGCGGTCATTTCGGCATCGGCCAAAGCACGATGAAAGGTACCGCTTGTGGGCAGACTGTGGTAGCGAACCAGAGTTTGCAACCGGTGATTGGGAGCCTCGGGATAAAGCCGTCGGGCCGCCAGTAGAGAGCAGGCCATCTCCTGCTGACGGCGCAAGCCGATCCGAGCCAACTCGGCATCCAGAAAACGACGATCAAAAGCTGCATTGTGCGCTACCAGGGGCGAATCCCCGAGAAAGTTGAAAAATCGGGCCATGACCTGTTCCGTTGCTGGTGCTTGTCGCACCATGGCATTGCTGATGCCCGTTAATTCTTGAATAAAAGAAGAAATCCGGCACCCGGGATTCATCAGACTTTGGAAGCGGTCGACAATTTGCTCACCCTGCAAACGCACGGCGCCAATTTCAATGGCTCGATCACCCCGGTCAGGGGACATGCCACTGGTTTCAAAATCGAGGATTACCACTCCCGGGTCTTTATGTTGAAGAACCAAACCGATCTCTCCTCTGCGGACTAAAGGTTGACAGTTTGTCCCATTTTGCCGTTAACTGCCACTGTTGATTTCTGCCTTGCGGCCCGAGAGCCCCTAGGACAGGCCTTTAACCGCCTGTATGTTGGTCTGCCAGCAGATCCCCGGCCCCTCAGCGAAAGAAAGACTGCCCTTGACCGCCGCGATTTCCGCTCCCATCAGCGATTGGATCTTCCCCTGGCAGCCTCATGTCCGGCCCTTGATGCTGGCCCCCATGCAGGGCCTGACCAATTGCGACCTGCGCGACCTGCTCATCGCCAGGACCCGTCCCGACGTGGTGTTCAGCGAGTTTATTCGAATTGCCGGCGGTAAGCACCGAACCTTGCGCCCGGCCCAGCTGCAGGATATCGCTCCCCGGCAGGACGGAGTGCCCCTGGTCGCCCAGTTAATCGGTTATCAACCGGATCTGCTGGCGGAAGCGGCCAAAGCCCTGCAGGATTGCGACATCCAGCATATCAATCTTAACCTCGGCTGTCCTTTTGGCCGCACCACCAGCAGCGCAATCGGCGGCGAACTGTTGTCCCGGCCCGATCAAATACCGCCGTTGCTCGAGGCCTTACGGAAAGTGGTCACCGGCAGTTTTTCTGTCAAGATGCGATCCGGTTATGAATCACCGGAATCGCTTTTCACCCTGCTGCCTGTGATGGAAGCTGCGGGGGTCGACTTCCTGATTTTGCATCCCCGCACCGTCCTTCAGGGCTATCGCGGCAACGCCGATCATCAGCTGACAGCTGAAGCGGTACGTCGTTGCCGCCTGCCGATCATTGCCAATGGGGACATCACCACCGCCCACCAGGGACAGCACCTCTTAAGTACCAGCCAGGCAGCGGGTCTGATGATCGGTCGCGGGGCCCTGGCCGACCCACTGTTGTTCAGACGCCTGCGGGACCAGGCAGCAGAGGCGCCCTCCGGGGAAGAAATCCGGACAATCCATCTCCAGTTGCTGGGAGAATTGTTGACTCGTTACCGTCAACGCTACTGCGGTCCAACCCAGGTGCTGGCTAAATTGAGTACCCTGTTGCCCTATCTGCAGGGGGCTGAAAACCAACCGCATCTTAATTCCTTAAAACGCTGCAAGACCCTCGATGCTTTCGCAGCCCAACTCCAATGCCTGGAGGACTCGTGAACCAGCCCATCGCCATTGATTCTCACCTGCTGCTGGAACTGGTTGCCATGCGCATGCCCTTCGGCAAATACTGTGGACAGCGTCTTATCGATCTGCCCGAGCCTTACGTGGTCTGGTTTTCCCAACAAGGGTTTCCCCAAGGCAAACTGGGCCGCATGCTGCAGGCCGTCTACGAAATCAAACTCAACGGTCTGGAATATCTCTTCGACCCGCTGCTCTGAGATGTTCGAGTTTCTTTCCCTAATATCTTTGTAACTATCGAAGCAAACCGGGCAGGGCTTTCCCCCTTTAGATTTTTTGTCGAAAATTTTTACACATTGCGCTATACCCTTTTCACAAGTCTCTAAATAGCGGGAAATACAAACTCAACGAAATGGGCACGTCATTTGCAAGCTAATCCATAGAAGCCTCAATAAATCCAATACAAACGGTTTTTTCCTGAAGGAGGGACCATCATGAGACCCCGATATTTCACGTTAATAACCGCTTTTTTATTGGTTTTTTCAACGTCCGCACTTGCCCTGACCATTGACAATGGAGCTACCGATGTCGGTAGCCTCGACCAGTTCATAACCAGTGCTTATTTTTCTCCACCCAACCCCAGCAACGAACTGGCTTTTATCAACACTAATGTGCCAGAGAATTACGACCTGACAACCTTCATCAAATGGGATGGCATAACCGCTGGTTCTTTCATCAAAGTTGACGGCAATAATAATTATTTGGCCTTCGACTTCGGCTATGCGCCGGAATACTTTCTGTTCAAAACAGGCGGGCCCAAAGATGTTATCGATCATTTCCTGTATAAAAATATTGCAAACACCCAATATGCCGTTTTTGCCGACGATTTCCAATATGATATCAGCCATATAAGCGCCGTAGGTTCCGGCTCCCCCACTGTCCCCGTTCCCGAACCGGGCACTCTGCTTTTGTTTGGCGCTGGCATCGCCGGTCTGTTTCTATACCGGCGCCAGAACAGATAGACACAGCCTCTATTGGATCCTGAAAACCCCGGTCGCAAGATCGGGGTTTTTTTGTCGGAAAAATTGACGGTCAATCTTCTCTAGCAAAATCTCCAGGAGGCTATCGGATTATCCGGGTCGAATTTGCAACCGGCCCATGGCGTGTCCGAGTCTTCTTGATGCGCAAAGGCCAAGGCTCTCCCTTGCCGTCCTGAGGACTCAGGATATACTGTGTAGTGAGGATCCAATAATGGACTTTCAACAGAAAGGAGAAAAAAATGCGCTTACAAGATGGTGATGTATTGATCGGCAAAGCCGGGGACTATGATATAGAGTTGACCGTTACAAAGGTCTGCAAAGGCGATGTTTGCTGGACAGAGTGCGATGCTGACCTGACCTGCAACGGCAAACCCATGGTACCTGTCTCCTCCGGATCACGTCCCTCCGAGCGACCACCTGATAGAAAGGGAACCTGAAAAGAAGCTGCATTCGGTAAAAACGTTTGTCGAATGCCTCTCGCCAGGAAACTGTCGGACTATCCAGGCCGATGCGGAACATTGGATGTTTGAGCGCAGATTTCAGCTCTTTTGAAGGTTCATAGTCAGCATTATGAGCCGGACGGGGCTGAAATCTGAGCCAGACAGACTAACCGGGTGTGGGCGATTGGGGTGTCCGGGCCCCTATTCGCAACCAGATTCTTGTCCCGCCTCCCCTTTCAGAAAGTGCTGACGGACAAAATCAATTTCATCGTTCCGGCTCAGCAGTTCTCCATCAAGACGCCCGGCGAGTAATTTCCGAAAAATCTCCTTATAAACCGGCCCTGCGGGAATTCCCAATTGGGCGATATCGTTTCCCGTCAACTGACATCGTACCGAACGCAGATGGGTGAAGTAGCTGGAGATACTGCGTTGTACCTGTTCGTCATCGCTGCGCGCCAGTGCATAAAGGAGCACTTCCGGGGACAGAGGTTCAAACCAGCCATGAATCTCGCTGGGGCGTGGAGGTTCGTCGTTCATGCAGCGCCAGAAAATCGCATTGACCGCCCGATGAACCGCCTCCCTTTGTTCAGTAAAAAGAATCTGCAAGCCCGGTGCTACGGTCAATCTCCGGCAGAGGTCCTTTACCGCCGATTCACCCAGGTCGGCCAAAAGACATAAGAAGTAAACCAGCCAATGACGGCAGGATTCGCCGGTAAACAGTAAACGGTGCCAATCAATGGCCTGACGAGCGCTGTCAAACAATTTCTGGACTCGAGTCTCGAGCAGCAACTCCGGATGCAGGTATTCGAGCAACCCCAGTTCTCCCATGCGCAGTACCGCCGGCAGGGGATTGGCTTCCTTGAGAATCAAAACCAGCTCGTTTAAAACTCGCTGGCCGCCAATTTTATCCAAAAATCCCATCCGCACCGCACTGAGCAATAGCTGCTGTGTGTGCTTTCCCATCCGGAAACCCAGGCGTTGTTCGAACCGAATGGCCCGAAAAACCCGCGTCGGATCCTCCACAAAACTGAGATTGTGCAATACCCTCACAGCCTTTTCCTGCAGGTCCCGCTGAGCGCCGAAAAAATCGTAGAGTTCGCCGAAATGATCGTCATTAAGCGCGATGGCCAGCGTATTGATCGTGAAATCGCGACGATACAGGTCAAGTTTAATGGGTGCATGTTCCACCGTGGGTAAAGCCCCCGGCTCAAGATAATATTCGGTGCGGGCCGAGGCTACATCGACCTTGAACTGATCGGGAAAAATCAACACGGCGGTCCCGAACTTGCTGTGGGTACGAAATCGACACTCAAAGCGGCGAGCGAATTCAGCGGCAAAGGCGATGCCATCGCCTTCGACGACAATATCAATATCGAGATTGGGTTTGTCCAGCAGAAGGTCTCGAACAAATCCGCCTACGGCAAAAACGGAGAGGCCGAGATCCTGCCCTACCTGCCCCATCTGGCCAAGGAGTTTCTCTATTCGCGGCTGGAGCATGCTTCGCAGCAGGCGAACCAGATAGCGTTTTTTCAAGCCCATGCTGCTGCTCAGAGCCGGGGCCCCCCTCATGCGGCGGGATACCGCACCGGACACCATCTGCCGCAACAGATCGGTACGGGTAATGGCCCCTACCAGCCGACCTTCTTCGATTACCGGTACGAACCTTTGGCTGCCATTGACCAGCACTTCCTGCAGTTCCTGCAGAGGCGTATCGGGCGCTACAGCCACAAATTCGCTGTTCATGTATTCGCTTACCGGCAATTCTTCCAGGGTGTGCTGTGCCGCTTTGTCCAGCACTTGACGGCTGATAATACCGACCACCTGCTGGCCATCCATGACCGGCAAGGCATTAATATTATAGCGGGTTAGCAGCTCTCGTACTTCTTTGATCTGTGCCGTATGGGGCACGGTTTTGACTGCCGTAAAGAGCAGGTGCCGGGCTTCCCAGCGGGGATTGACGTGACGCTGCAGAACCTCTGCCAAGCCTTCAATGAACTGCACCAGGGTCAAATCACGCAATACCCCGGAGGCGGCAAAACTGTGCCCTCCACCGCCGAATTCGCTCAGGATTTCACCCACATCTACCTCGGGGATTCGTGAACGACCGACCAGAAAAACCCGATCCCCCATGCGCGCCGCCACAATCAGGGCATCATGATTTTCCATATCCTTGAGTTTATGAGCCAGCATGGCCAGATCGCCGATAAAATAATCGACGGAAGCATGGGCAACCGCGATGTCAATGCCATTGACATTGAGAATGGTCCGATTCTCGATCAGTTGGTGCAGCAGAGCAACCTGCCTGGCCGTCATTTCCTGGGTCAGAGAATCGGCAACCAGATTGAGATCGCCCCCCTGTTCCAGCAGATAGGCGGCGGCCTGGCAATCCCGGCTGGTGGTGGAATTGAACAGCAGCTTGCCCGTATCTTCGTAGAGACCGAGCAACATCATCGTCGCCTCGTCCGGAGCCAGGATAAGCCCCTGTTCACGAAACAATTCGGCAAAGATGGTCACCGTCGAACCGACGGCCTCGATTCTTTCCAATTGCGGCTTAACACCGAGTTGACAGGCAGGATGGTGATCATACACATGAACTTGAATTCCAGAGCGTTTGAGCACTTTGGCAAAAGGGCCGATCCGTTCCTGCTGGCAGACATCGACCAGAATCAGGCGTTCGATAGCTGCCAGATCGATATCGCGGATCCGCTTGAACAGAGCGGCAATATCAGGTTTTTTTAAAAGAAATTCCCGGAGACTCCGTTCCTGAGCGCCGGCAAAAACCAATTCCGCCTGGGGGTAGAGCTTTTTTGTCGCTATCATGCTCCCCAGACAGTCGAAATCGGCATTCACATGGGTAGTAATGACGTCCATCAGAACCTTTCGCAGCAGCGAATCCTGGGAGGCTGTCGGTCAATAGCGCAAGGACCCGATCAGTTCGCTGATAGCCGAAATTCCTTCCTCCCGACAAAACCGCTCCAGACCGTCTACAATCTCGATCATGGCCGCGGGGTTGACAAAGTTTGCGGTACCGACTTGAACCGCGCTGGCACCGGCGATAAGAAACTCCAGGGCATCTTCAGCAGACATGATACCGCCGACCCCGATGACCGGCAGACGGACTGCCTGTGCCACCTGATAGACCATGCGAACCGCCAGGGGTCGCAGCGCCGGGCCCGACATTCCACCGGTACCGTTGGCCAGACGCGGCCGGCGGCGGCGGATATCGACCGCCAGGCCGGTAAGTGTGTTGATGCAACTGATGGCATCGGCCCCGGCCTCCTCAACGGCTCGGGCAATCACCGTAATATCGGTCACATTCGGGGTCAGCTTGACGATCAAGGGCTTGTTCAGATGGCGTCGCACCAGCGACACCACTTCGGCCGCGGCCTGCGGATCGGTGCCGAATACGATGCCCCCCTGCTTGACGTTAGGACAGGAAATATTCAGTTCTACTGCGGCGATCTGCTCGATTTCCGCTATCCGTTGGGCGGCCTGGCCATATTCCTCCAGGCTGTTGCCGAAGAAATTCACAATCACCGGCGTCTGCACCTGTTTCAAAAAAGGCAGCTTCTGTTCAACGAAGAGATCCAGACCCACATTCTGAAGTCCGATGGCATTGAGCATGCCGCCGCTGGTTTCTGCGATGCGCGGGGTTGGATTCCCGGCTTTGGGGCGTAGCGAAAGCCCCTTGGTGACAATGGCCCCAAGTCGGTTGAGGTCCACATAAGGGCTGTACTCCTCGCCATAGCCAAAGGTCCCTGAAGCAGGCATGACCGGGTTCTTAAGCCGCAGACCGGCAAACGACACGGCCAGATCGGGGCCATCGACGGGCGCCCCGGCGGCAAACGACTTGTCACTCATGATCATCCCCTCCCTGGCTGACCCGCTGGCCTAACAATCCCCAGTCCAACGCCTCGGCCCAAAACACCGGTCCCTCCTTACAGGTGCAGAGGTAATGAGGCTGTTCCTCGGTATGTCCTGCACCTTTGACCACGCACCCGAGACAGGCTCCCACCCCACAAGCCATAAAGGCTTCGAGAGATACCTGAAGAGCAATCTGGCGAGACTTACAGATGGCTGCCACTGCTTCCAGCATTGGCATCGGCCCGCAGGCATACACGGCGGCCTCGGGAAACCGGCTCAGCTTACGGTCGAGAACCCGGGTCACCGGCCCCTCTTCTCCCAGGGTTCCGTCGTCGGTCGACACATAGGTTTCAACCCCGAGTCGTTCAAATTCCGTTACCATCAGCACGTCTTTGCGAGAACGGCCGCCAAGCAACAACCGGACCCGGCTGGTTTTAACCAGTTCGCTGGCGAGCATATACAGCGGTACCAGACCGATGCCTCCGCCGACCAGGATCTGCTCTTTTTTGNNATCCGTCGGTTTAAAACCCTGCCCCAGAGGCCCAAGCACTTCGACCCGATCGCCATCATGCAACTCTCGCATGATGGCGGTACCTCGACCGACGACCTTATACAAAATTTCCACAAACTCTTTATCCGGCAGACCGTCGCAGTCACCAGGCAGTTTGCCGGTCTGAAAAATACCGAAGGGACGGCGCAACAAAGGTTCAGCCATCCCCTGAGCGCGGAACATAATAAACTGGCCCGGACGGGCCAGTTTGGATATCCCCGGAGCTAAAATCTTCATCCGATAATAATCGAGGGAGACTTCCTGATTGGATAGAATAGTTGTTTTAAAATTTTTCATTTTATCTACTTAGCAACTTCCTTTATGAGGAGGGTAAATATGGAATCGTGCATATGAATTAGAGTTTCCGGTCATCATTAACCGGATCGGTGAACAAAACCTCCATCACCAGGGCATCTTCGCCATCGCTGTAATATCCGCGGCGGCGGTCAACAGGTCTGAAGCCAAAAGACTCATAAAGAGCAATAGCGGCAAGGTTGGAAAGACGAACTTCGAGCAAAGCCCGATCCAGCCCGATCCGCAGGTTTCGATCCATAACGTGCCGCAGCAGAGTACGGGCCACCCCGCTCCTGCGCGCATCGGGCGCCGTCGCGACGTTGAGAATACTCAGTTCCTCGCAGACTCTCCAGGAGCAGATAAAACCCACCAGTTGGGAGCCTCGCCACGACAGGTCGATGCGAGACAGGGGGTTGGCCAACTCGCTGCGGAACATGGCTTCGGACCAGGGACTGGAATGGCACCAGCACTCAAGAGCCAACACCAGAGGCAGATCGTTTTCAGTCATCGGCCGGATTATAGTCTCAAAAGTCATCAGGAGCACAGTGCATTCAGACCACAGCAAAAAAAATCAGAGGGAACACGAAGAAATTTGCCCGTCTTGGCAAAAGAATCATGACAGACAGTCTAAAAGACGTTAGAATATCAACCGCAATACTCTGTGTAAGATTCCTTGAACCGTCATCTTAATTCACCCCCAGTACCCTGTAAAGAGCCAATCTCTCTGCAGTTAGGCCAAGGACTTTGGCGTTGACAAAGAGGGCCTGGTTGATTTAATAATGGCCGAATTTATCTGCAAGGAGAACCGCGCTTTGAGTGACAATAAAATGACTTACAAGGATGCCGGTGTCGACATCGACGCGGGCAATCGTTTCGTTGACATGATTAAACCTCTGGTCAAGGCCACCTCCAGGCCCGAGGTACTGACCGATATCGGCGGTTTC
>NPIF01003433.1_pt1 | contig 14276 bp, 13 predicted proteins | sample 8637461 | NCBI WGS metagenome assembly NPIF01 (sample SAMN07420641, study PRJNA396082) | bioreactor metagenome | isolation source: sample BR12 brine-fed electro-methanogenic bioreactor BR | place: Japan: Kochi | collected 2016-12-09
CGCACGAGGTGCTCGCCCGGGCGGGCGAGCAGCGGGAGGTCGACGATTGACGAGTGCGGGTCGCTGCGGAAGTCCACGGAGACGAGCGGCGCATCGCTGACGCCGAGCCAGCCGGGCCACCGCGACTCGGCGGCCTCGCGGAAGCGGCGCGCCAGGGTCTCGAGATCGTCCGCAGGGCGCGTCGTCGAGGCCACGATCTCGACGAGGCTGACCGAAGCGGTCGGCACGCGGACGGCGAGGCAGCTCAGCTTGCCCTCGAGTGCCGGCAGCGCGCGGACGATGCCGAGGCTCGCCGAGGTCGTCGTCGGGATCATCGAGACGAGCGCGGAGCGCGCGCGGCGCAGGTCCTTGTGCGGCGCGTCCATCGTGTGCTGAGAGCCCGTCGTGCAGTGGACCGTCGTCATCTCCGCCGCTTCGACGCCATACCACTCGTCGAGCAGGGCGAGGGGCAGGGTCGCGGCGTGGGTCGTGCACGAGCCGGTGGCGATCCAGCGTGCGCCGTCGTGTGCGCCGCTCTGGGGGCCGAGGACGATCTGGCGCTCGGCTGCGCCGCACACCGCGGTGACGAGGAGGCGCTTCGCGCCGGCGTCGAGGTGCCCGTCGGCCCGCTCGCCGTTCGTGAACTGCCCCGTCGCCTCGACGACGGTCTCCACCTCCGCCGCCCCCCACGGGATCTCGTGCGGGCGCGCGTGGTGGGTGAGCGGGAGCGTACGCTCGTCGAGGACCAGGTCCCCGGCGGCCGTCGTCTCGACGCTGCCGTCGTACGGGCCGTGGATCGTGTCGTGGCGCACGAGGTGCGCCACGCTCTCGGCGGAGGCGATGTCGTTCGCGGCGACGACCGTGACCGTCTCGTCGTCGCGAAGAATACGAAGCAGGCAGCGGCCGATGCGGCCGAGCCCATTGAGGCCGACGCGGTAGCTCATCTCTGTCCTCACCCGTCCGGTTCAGGGCTGTGCGGGGTGTCTGTGCTGCGGACGGAATCGCTCCGAATCGAACGGTGGAGCGGATGCCCAGGATACTCCCAGGGCGCCGTCCACCCAACTCTTCGGCGAGCGAAAACCCAGGCTCCCGGGCGGGGCGCTCAGTCGAGGCTCGGCGCGTTGATCGTCGGCGTGCCTGTGGGGCGGCGGTTTCGGCCGTTGGGCACACCGAGGATTTCCTGCGCGGCGCGGCGCTCCGCGTCCGGGAGCGCGACGACGAGGCGTGAGGTGCGGCGGATGCCGTCCCGGCGGGCGACGCGGAGCGTGGCTTGATGAAGGAGAAGCCGGGTCGGGCCGCGGCTGCGGCGATAGGCCCGAAGCAGCGCGATGAGCTCGTGCCGCGTCCCGATGGCCTCGGCGGCCTGGACGAGCTCGGGCCGGATCGTCGTCGCGCGGTCCTCGAGCAGGTCGCGGAGGTCGGCGGCGCCCATCCGCGAGCCGGCGAGCGCGAGCACGAGGTGGGCGCGCTGCCGGACATCGTCGAGCGCCGGGCTGCGGCGGTCGCCGGCGTCGGCGAGACGCTCGATCACGCCCGCGACGCTGGCGAGCAGCGAGCGGCTGCCGGAACCGCCGGCGAGCTGGAGCAGGGCATCGAGGACGATCGGGTCCCACGTGCTGTCGAGGTACGGGCCGAGCCGGCTGAGTTGCCGCGAGGAGCGTGACTGCAGCACGAGGACGCAGCGCTCGGCGTAGGTCCTCTCGGGGCGCGCGATCAGGGCCTCGAGCACGGGCTCGACGATCTCGCTGCCGCCGCGGGAGAGCACGGTGAGCGCCCGGCGCCAGGTGGAGAGCTTGCGGGAGCCGAGCTCCTCGAGCAGGCGGCTCTGGACCCAGGGCTCGAGGCGGGCGCGCAGGCGCGGGGCTTCGAGCATGCGCGCTGCCTTGCGCCGGACGGCGACGACGCGGTCCTTGCGGAGCGGCCCGAGGATCGAGCGCGCGGCGGACTCGTCCTCGCCCTCGACCATCCAGGGTGCGACATCGAGCGCGGCCGTGCGGACGCGGGCGGTCTCCTCGGGGTCGGCGAGGCGCGCGAGGACCGCTCCGAGCGCTTCCTCGTGGCCGGTCTGAACGTGCTGGATCAGCGAACGGACAGCGGCCCAACGCACCCGCGCGGACTCCTCGCGCTCGAGCAGACGGGACAAGGCCGTCACGGCGCGGGCGGAGGGGATGCGGGCGAGCGCGGCGGCGGCGCGCTGGCGCAGGCGAGTGGAGGGATCGTGCAAAAGGGCCGTGATCGGTGCGGCCGTGCGGGCCGTACCGAGCAGTGCGAGCAGCGAGAGGGCATGGGAGCGGATCGTGTCGTCCTCGAGCTCGAGAGCGTGTACGAGAACGGGCACGGCCGTTTGACCGGCAGCGGCCAGGGCCTCTTTGGCTTGCTCGACACGGGAGGGAGACTTCGATCCGAGGCGCCGCACCCAGTCGTTCAAGTGCCGCGCCGAGGTCGATGACACCACCCGGATTCCTCCTTGAGACGTGAACCCACTCTTCTCTTGCCGTGTTGCCAAGCAGACGAGTCTGCGTTCGGTGCCCCTCACCCGTAAGCGCCGTTCCCCAGCGGCGCCCTACCTCCAGTGTCGATGCGAAGCCCGCATTGTTGCAGCCGCTCTTGCCTCGGGTCAAGACTACCTGGAACCCATCGTGGTCAGGGGGCACTCGATTGGACTCTTCAGCGTCCGAGACCGAAGTTGGAGGCATGGGTGAGTCGCTGAGCCCGGTCCCGTTTCTTCTAGGGCTTTCTCGCTCGAGAGGTCCGAAAACGTTCCGGGCAAGGTGTGGAGGAGTCATGGACCAAGTCGTGAGGTGGCGACGCGTCGTGGCCCTCGTCGTGATGGCGGGCGCGCTCGTCGTGATGACGGGATGTGGCGATCACGAGGCCGACGAGGCCTTCGAGCGCGCGACGAAGGGCATCGAAGAGGGCGGGGAGCTCGGAGAAGCCAGGAAAGAACTCCAGGAGATCGTCGACCGCTGGCCGAAGTCGCGCGCGGCAGAGCGCGCGCGTCACGAGATAGAATGGATCGACGAGCAGTTGCAGGTGGACGTGCGCGGCCCGTCGCTTCTCGCCTGGGACGCGGTGCGCGAGGTGGCCGCCGCGGCCGAGAAGTTCAAGTTGGCACACGGCCGCTTCCCGCGTCGTTTCGGCGAGTTGGTCCCGCGCTTCGTCGACGGGCCGGTACTCGATCCCTGGGGTCACGAGATTGCGTACGAGCAGACCGAGAGCGGGTATCACGTCATCTGTTACGGTGAAGATGGGCTCCCTGGAGGCACGGGCCTCGGGAAGGACCTGCTCATCGACACCGGCCGTGTCCACGGGGGCGCTCCGGCGTTCTAGCCTCGTCCTCGCCGCCGCCGCCCTGGCTCTGGCTCTGGCGACGGCGTGTACACACGAGTCGTCCACACCCGCGGCCCCCGCAGCCCGGGCCGAGATGCCGCGCGAGATGCTCGGCGTCACCGAGCTCGGGCGCACCATCGTGCTCGAGATCGCCCGCACCGATCCGGAGCGTGCGCGTGGGCTGATGGGGCGTCGTGAGGTGCCGCTCGGCACCGGGATGATCTTCCTCTTCGACGAGCTCGGCGATCACCCGATCTGGATGTTCAACTGCCTGACCTCGCTCGACCTCGTGTGGCTCGACGCGGAACGCCGCGTCATCCACGTCGAGACCGCGGCGCCGCCGTGCGCGGAGCCGCCCTGCCCGAGCTACGACGCGCCGCGCCCGTCGCGCTACGTCGTCGAGGTTGGGGGCGGCCAGGCCGAGTCCCTCGGGCTCGCCCTGGGAACGCGGCTGATGCTCACGCCGGATCCGCGGGAGCTGCGCTGATGTGCTGGCGCGCTCTCGCCCTGGCGCTCTTCGTGGCCCTCCCGGCCGCCGTGCTCGCGGAGGAGCCTGCCGCAATCGCGACGACGCCGGTGAGCGGCCTCGTCGAGGATGCCGCCGAGCGGATGGGCCCCGTCCTCGGCGAGCCTGGCGTCGAGGTCGAAGAGGCCTCCGCCGGTCTGCGGCGGCGGGCTGCTCTCCTGCGGTTGCGGGAGAGCTTGGCGCCGCTCGAGGACCCCGCGTGTGTGCGCGTGCTCGCCACGTTGGGTCGCCCTCTCTTCGACTGGGACGCCTTCGCCGCGCGGGTCGGTCCGCTGTGGCCGGAGGCCTACCCGGCGGTGGACGAGAAGGGCGAGCTCCTCGTCCCCCAGCGCCTGCCTCCCCAGGACAAGGCCGATCTCGAGCTGCTCTCGATCTCGGGTGTCCTGCCGCTCGAGGTGGCGATCAGCGGCGAGTGGGCCCGGGCGGTGGGCGTGCGTCACGCCGGGCCGCCGCTCGCGGCGGCGCCTCTCCGCGCGGCGCGCGCCGCCAGGCTCGAGGGGCTCGCGCGCTTTGCGGGGGTGCTGCTCGTCGTGCGCGGGGGCGGGGTCGCTCCCGCCGAGCTCGGGACGGTCCTTCTGCGTCTCGACCAGGACCGCGTGAGCTGGCCGCGCGCCGCGCTGCTCGACGCGGCCGGGAGTCCGCTCGAGCGGGCGCTGCTCGAGAGCAGCTTCGAGGATGGGCTGCGCTTCATGGCTTACCACTACCTAAGGGGAGGGGAGCCGGCGATGATCGCGGCGATGGAGCGTCCGCTCGTCGATCCCGCGGAGCTGATGCGCCCCGGGGCCCGGCGCGGGCGGCCGGGTGACCTGCCGAAAGGCTGCAGCTTCGGCCCGCGCGGGGTGGCGGCGCTGCTCACGGGGCGGAGCGACGCTCCCTGGGCGGACGGCCTGCTCGCCGACCGCTTCGTCACGCGCTCGGACGGGGCGCCCCGCGGCCTGCTCGTCTTCGAGAGCGAGAGCGCGGCGGGGAACGCGGCCGCGGCGCTCGCGAAGCTCGGGCTGGAGACCGTCCCCGAGGGCCCGCGCCTTCACTTCCTTCTCGTCCCCGCGCCTTGACCGCCCCGGAGGCCCTGCGCTAGCCTTACGGGCCTTCGAGATGTCTGTGTTATCCCGTCTGATCGGGAGGTGAAGGACGTTAGTCCGGACTCTTCGTCAACCTCGGGCTCGGAGATGAGGATCTCCAGCACGGGGGTGTGTCGAGTGTTCGGGCCCGTCCGACGGACGCGCCGCGGCTCCGGCGCGCAGTCGCCAAGCGCGCTGCGGGCCGGGCGAGTATGCGTCCCGGTTTCACCCAGTGGTGGAGCCGCCTGCCGGACGGGTCGTGGCGGGGATGCCGCCGCTCCACTCGCACCCCCCGCCCGGGGTGCGACGAGGTCCTGACGGGATGCTGACCAGCCACATCCTCTCGATCATCACTTTCCTTCCGCTCGCGGCGGCACTCGTCATCGTCTTCTTCGTTCCGAAGTCGAAGACGAAGGCGATCATGCACATCGCCACCTGGACCGCCCTCGCGGACTTCCTGATCTCGCTCGTGCCGCTCGCGCTCTACGACAAGGCGGACGGGGGCTTCCAGTTCGTCGAGGCGCACTCGTGGATCGCTGCGCTCGGCGTGCAGTACAAGCTCGGGGTCGACGGCGTCTCGCTGCTCTTGATGGTGCTGACGACGCTGCTCGGCTTCATCTGCATCCTGAGCTCGTGGTCCGCGATCACCGTGCGGGTCAAGGAGTACTACGCGTGCTTCCTGCTCCTGCAGGTGGGCATGCTCGGCGTGTTCGCCTCGCTCGACCTCTTCCTCTTCTATATCTTCTGGGAGGTCATGCTGATCCCGATGTACTTCATCATCGGGATCTGGGGCGGGGCGCGGAAGCTCTACGCGGCGATCAAGTTCTTCCTCTACACGCTCTTCGGCTCGGTCCTGATGCTCCTCGGGATCATCGCGCTCTACTTCCACGCGGGCGCGACCCTCGGCGTGCAGACCTTCGACCTCGAGGTGCTCCACCAGCTCGGCCCGATGACGGCTGCCTGGGAGATCGGCACCTGGGTCTTCCTCGCCTTCTTCCTCGGCTTCGCGATCAAGGTGCCGATGTTCCCGTTCCACACCTGGCTGCCCGACGCGCACGTCGAGGCGCCGACGGCGGGCTCGGTCATCCTGGCCGGCGTGCTCCTCAAGATGGGCACCTACGGCTTCTACCGCTTCGCGCTGCCGATCTTCCCGAAGCAGACGGCGGAGAACGCCTGGTGGCTGTTCTCGCTGTGTATCGTCGGGATCGTGTACGGCGCGATGGTCGCGCTGGTGCAGAAGGACTGGAAGAAGCTCGTCGCCTACTCGTCGGTCAGCCACCTCGGCATCACGATGCTCGGGCTCTTCGCGCTGAACCTGACCGGGATCAAGGGCAGCGTCCTCCAGATGATCAACCACGGCATCTCGACGGGCGCGCTCTTCCTCATCATCGGGATCATCTACGAGCGGCGGCACACCCGGCTGCTCAGCGAGTACGGCGGCTTGGCGAAGACGATGCCGGTCTTCGCGGTCTTCTTCATGATCGCGATGCTGAGCTCGGCCGGGTTGCCGGGGCTCAACGGCTTCGTCGGTGAGCTCTTCATCCTCGTCGGTGTCGCGCAGGTCGAGGGAGCCGCGTTCTCCTTCTTCGGGCTCGCCCCGTTCTGGTGGACGGTGCTCGCGGCGACGAGCGTGATCCTCGGCGCGGTCTATCTGCTCTGGCTCTACCAGAAGACGATGTTCGGGCAGGTGACCAACCCGAAGAACGAGGGGCTGCCGGACCTGAGCTGGCGTGAGAAGTGGACGCTGATCCCGCTCTTCGTGCTCGCGGTCTGGATCGGGCTCTACCCGAAGCCCTTCTTCGAGATCATCGACAAGCCGATCGAGCGGCTCGTCGAGACGCAGGTCAACCCGGTTCTGCGCGCCTTCGACGTGCCCGTGACCCTGCCGCCCGAAGAGGGCGGGACGGCCGTCGCGGAGGCCCTCGAGGACCCCGCGCACGAGTAAAAACGGAGGCCGCGAAGATGGGCGAAGAGCGGCCGAAAACAAGGTTTGCGGAGAAGGAGGAATCTGTTAGGATTCCCGGCCACGCCGAGCGGCCGGAGCCTCCCCAAGCAGCGATCTCCCGGATTCTGAGACAGGCAGCCCCCTACATGGGAGCCGCCTGGGTGCTCACCGGGGGACTGCTCGCAGGGCTCTTCGGCGGTCGGTGGCTGGACGGAAAGCTGGGAACGGAGCCGGTCTTCCTCGTGATCGGGCTCACCCTCGGGGTCTTCGTCGGGATGGCGGAAGTCGCGCGGGTGGCGCTCAAACGAGGCGGACCCTCCTGAGACGAGGGCGGGCGACGTGAACGGGGCCATCGTGGACCTCTTGGTGTCCTTCACGGCCAGCCTGGCGGCATCCCTGCTCCTCGCGTGGCGGATTCCCGTGCCCCGCGAGCCGTTCGGCAGGCATATGATGGCCCGGGTCGCACGTGTGCTCGGGCGCTTCGCGATCGTGGTCCTCACGGTCGCGGTGGGAGCCGGCCCCTTTGGTCGGAGCGCGCTCGCGGTCGCGACCGGAGCGCTTGGTGGATGGCTGGTCTCCTCGCTGTGGGAGACCCTCGAGATACGAAGGGCGGGAGAGCACCGTAGATGATCGGCACGCTGTCCAGCATGGCATTCCCTGGCCTCCTCGCCGCAGGGGGCTCCGGCACGCCGAACCCCGGCGAGGTGATCATCCACCACGTCGCGGACCACGGTTACGGCGAGTGGCCGCTCTACCTGAGCAAGGCCTCGGTCATGATGATCGTGGCCGCGCTGCTCGTGATCTTCGGCATCTGGCGCGCGACCCGCGGCTACGGCGCGAACGGCGTGCCGAAGACGCGCTGGGCGCAGATGCTCGACCCCTTCGTCGAGCACTTCTACCGCGACGTCGCGATCCGCTTCGCCGGTGAGAAGTGGGCGAAGAAGGTCGCGCCGCTCCTGCTCAGCTTCTTCTTCTTCATCCTCGTTTGTAACCTCGTCGGGCTCCTGCCCTTCGCCGAGGGGCTGACGCTCGCGTTCAAGGTCGCGGGCGCGGACGCGCCCGGGATCGCGCACGGTGCCGCGACGGCGACGGGCAACTTCAACGTGACGATGGCGCTCGCGGGAGTGACCTTCTTCGCGATCATCATCTTCGGCATCATGAGTCAGGGCTTCATCGGCCACTTCGCGCACCTCGCGCCGAAAGGCCCGCCCTTCGTCGTCCGCTGGTTCCTGCTTCTGCCGATCGAGACGCTCTCGATGTTCGTCAAGCCCTTCGCGCTGACGATGCGTCTCGCGGCGAACATGACCGCCGGGCACATGGGCCTCCTGGCCCTGATGTCGATGATCTTCCTCATGAAGAGTGTCTTGGTTGGGCTGCCGGTCGCTGCGCTCGCGCTCGCGATCACGCTGCTCGAGATCATTGTTTGCTTCGTTCAGGCCTACGTCTTTGCGCTCCTGAGCGGTGTTTTCATCGGAATGGCTCTGCATCCCCACCACTGACCAGACGGTCGGGGCGATCGGAGGACTTGGTAGCTATGAAGAAGTTCCTGAAGTACGCGGGTCTCACCCTGGTTCTGCTGCTGCTCTGCGCGCCTTCGGCGATGGCGCAGACCGATGATGGCGGCCACGCCACCACGCTGCCGCTCGGCAAGATGGCCGCCGGCTTCGGCGCTGGCCTGATCGCGATCGGTGCCGGCCTCGGCATCGGCCGCTTCGCCGCCGCCGCCGCGGAGAGCATCGCGCGTCAGCCGTCGGCCGCCTCGAGCATCACGAGCGCGGTCAACCTGCCGCTCTTCCTCCTCGAGGGCGTGGCGATCATCGGGCTGGTCGTCTGCATCCTGATCCTCTTCGTCTGATCGGGGCGGGCCGATGTTTGCCCAGGTTGCACCCCTACTAGCCGCCGGAGGCGGAACCGGCGAGGGGAATCCGCTACTCCGCTTCGAGCCGGGGTTGGCGATCTGGACCGTCGTCGTCTTCCTCCTGCTGCTCATCGTTCTCTGGCGTTTCGGCTGGGGGACGCTGATCGGCAAGCTCGACGAGCGGGATCAGTCGATTCGCGGAGCGATCGACGACGCGTCGTCGCAGCGTGAAGAGGCGGCCAAGCTGCTCGAAGAGCAGAAGGCACTGCTCGCCAAGAGCCGGCGTGAGACCTCGGATCTCCTCGCGGAGGCCCAGTCCGACGCCAAGGCCGAGCGCCAGCGCATTCTCGACGAGGCCCGGGCCGAGTACGAGAAGATCCTCGCGCGCGGTCGCGACCAGATCGAGCAGGAGACCCGGGCGGCTCTCTCCGAGATCCGCCGCACGGTCGCCGACCTCTCGATCGACGTCGCCTCGGAAGTCCTGCGCCGCTCCGTCGCGGACAAGGATCATCGGGACTTCGCGGAGCGCTTCGTCGCCGAGCTCGAGAAGAAGCGCGGCGCTTAGCGAGCACTTTCATCAGCAACGCAGAAAGGGCGGCCTTCGGGCCGCCCTTTTCTTTCACCTGCTCAGCGACTGGCGATGCGGCGCTCAGCGTTCCGCTGCGCCGGTGTCCGCGCGCGCGGTGCCGTCCCCGTCGCCGTCTCGCGGCCGGGCCTTGCCGTCGATGTCGGTCGTGAGCTTGATCGTGGGGTGCGCTTCGGCGCGGTCGATCGCGGGGGAGTTTGCTGCGGGGTAGTAGGGGCCTTGGGGTCCTGCCTCGAGGAGTGGGTCGAGGTCGTAGTTGGCGCGGTTGCCGTCGATCAGGTTGAGCTCGGCGATGCTGAGCGGCGTCGTGCCCTCGTCGAGGTAGGGGGCGAGGTTGTCGTGAAGGTCGTTGCCGACGAGGACGAAGTCGCCGAAGACGCTCTCGGCCGGATCGTCGGCGGACTCGTGGACTCCGTAGCCGGCGGCGCCGACGATGAGGTTGTTCATCAGGCGGGGCGTGCAGTACGCGGGCGTTTCGGCAGGAGGGGGCTCGATCGGGATGCCCGCGTCGAGAACGCAGGCGATGCCGTCGTCACCCGGATCGATGATCGTGTTGTGCAGGATGTCGATCTTGATGCCGCTCCAGCCGGGTGCGGTGCCGCGTGTCGTGGCTTCTACGTTCAGCGCGATTGCATCCTGGGAGGAGTTGGCGATCACGTTGTTTGCGATCAGCCCCTCGACTTGGGCCTCCTGGGAGTCGCGAGTGACCGAGTCCCAGGCTCGCACGAAGATCCCGCGCTCGCCGCCGGTGATGCGATTCGCGACTATCTCGAGCTCGGAGCGACCGGCGTAGAAGTCAGCGGTGGTTCGCACCGTGATCGCGTCACTCGTGTTCGACTCGAAGGTTGAGCGGGCCACTTCGACGACGCCGTCTGATTCGTCGGTCGCGACGAAGATGGCATCGTGCCCGCCGGAGAAGCGGCTGTCGTGAACAAGGAAACCGTTGGGCAGGGCAGAAGCGATGTGGACGACCCACTTGATCGCCTCGTCGCCGAGTCCTTCGAAGCGAGAGTCGTAGACCTCGATCCAGCGTTCTCCCGAGCCCTCGTTGAGGATGCCGGTCCGCGCGCCGCGCAGCGTCATGCCGTCGACGACGAAGACGCCCTCCTCCCAGAGAGAGAGCAGAGCTCCCTGCCCATCGGCTCGCGACCACGAGCTCTCGTGAAGGTCCGGGCGGCGCTCCCACGCTCGCTGTTCGTTCCCCGCGAACCCACCGAGGAAGGCAGAGTCGCCCTTGTTGATCTGGAGGACGTCATCCTCGACGAGCGCACCGCGGACCCAGAATTCGTACGAGCGTCCATGACCGAAGCCGATGTCGTTGATGGCGCTCATCGAGGTCAGGGCGTCCGCCCAGGACAGGCCGGTGCCCGTCCCCGTGGCGTCCGGGTCGATGTAGTAGCGCTCCCCGCACGCGGCGCGGCCCTCCTCGCGGCCCGCGCCGAGAGAGCCGGCTGCAATCTCATGCGTGGCGTGATTCACGTTGAGGCCTTGCACCAGGTAGTAGAACGCCTCCCCAGGCTGCGGCAGCTTGCGGTCGACACCGAGCGGCTCGGGGATCTCGGTGGCGAGACAGCGGTGGTTGACGGTGTTCGCGACCCGCGGGCGGAAGCCCCCCGGCCGGATCCGTCCGCGGTAGAGCCCGTAGCTCGTCGCCGATGCGGCGGTCGACCACGCGAGCTCGCTCGTGCTTCCCGCGGTGAACCACAGCTCCGCCACGTCGAGACTCCGAAGCCCGCTCTCGTCACTCGGGGTTCCGGCGTGATTCAGAGCGGGTACGACGACGCAGATGAGCGCGACGAGGACGAGTCGGGCCGCCGTTCTGAGGACCTTGGACATGAGCACCCCTCGGAGATCTTCCGGACACGACGTCGCGCCAAGCCGCAAGGCGGCCCGGCTGGCGGACGAGTCGTCGGTCTCGGTGGATCCCACCCCTGTTTCTCCGGCGCGTGGCGCCGTCCCCAACAAGCGATGCCGCCGCGACCCCAGCCCGCGTACGGATTCAACCCGCAGAGAATATACGCCGAAGAACGATTCCGGGGATTAGACGATCAGCGCCGAACGCGACGAGGCGCCGAACACCCCCTCGAGACGCTCGCAGAGCCAGACGGCCCAGCGGTCGAGGACCGTGTCGGGGACGCTCGTCGGCGTGAACATCACGTAGAGCAGGGCGCGCGTCGCGTCGTCGACGCTCGTGCGCAGCGAGTCGGCGCTCGGGTTGCCGAAGGGGCCCAGGTCGTCGGCGAGGACGAGGCGGCCGTCGGCGCGGAGGGTGCCCTTGCGGATCCCTTCGTAGCTCTCGCCTTCGTGCCCGAGGCGCAGGGCGATGGGGCCGGGGGCGATCTTCGCGGCGTCGTAGAGGCCGACGGGGAGGCCGGACTCGACGGCCCAGAGGTTGGCGAGGTCGACGGCGGGGTGGATACGGGGGAAGGCGTCGCCCTTGAGCAGGCGGCGGGTGAGGGCCTCCGGGCTCGGGCGGTAGCGGGTCGGCTCGATGCCGATCGCGCGATAGAGCTCGCGGGCGGGGCGCAGGTGGTCCATTTGTCCTGCGGTCAGGCCCGCGTAGCGCTCGCGGATCCCGGCGACGGTGTCCTCGATCGCGGTGTCGAGCGCTGCTGCGGTGGGGCTTTCGAGGCTCTCGACCTCGACGAGACCAGCCCGGACGACGGCGTCGAGGGCCGGGTCTCGCGCGATTCGCTCGATCCACCGCATCTTATTCGCCGATCCTTTCCTTCTGTTCACTGCTCTTTGGGCGAGACGTTACGTGCGCGTTGACACATATTGTTGGTGAGCCTAGGCTTCTTTCGCCCAGCTTAGCAGTCATTTCCAAGCAGGCAGCCGGTTGCCCATGACGTCATCGACGATTCCGCAGAAGTTCGGACGCTATCAGGTCAAACGCCTGATCGGCAAAGGTGCTGTTGGCGAGGTGTGGCTCGCCGAGGATCCGGCACTGTCCCGAGAAGTGGCCATCAAGTCCCTCTCCAGCCTGGCGGGCTTACCGCCGGAGGAGCAGGGGGAAGCCCGTGCGCGCTTCATCCGCGAAGCGCAGACCGCTGCGGGCCTCGGCCACCCCAATATCGTGACCATCTTCGACGTGGGGGAGGAAGAGGAGCTCCCCTACATCGCGATGGAGTACCTGCGCGGGACCACCCTCGACCGGCACACGGCCGAGGGGCATCTCCTGCCAGCGCCGAAGGTGCTCGAGATCGGTGTCCACGCCGCGCTCGCGCTCGACGAGGCGCACCGGGCGGGGATCATCCACCGCGACATCAAGCCCGCGAACATGGTCCTCCAGGGCGACGGCAAACTGAAGGTCGCCGACTTCGGCCTCGCGAAGGACGTGCAGACCTCGCTGACCGCGACGCAGACCCTGCTCGGCACGCCGAACTACATGGCGCCGGAGCAAGTCGCCGGGCGGCCGCTCGACGGGCGCGCGGACTTCTTCTCGCTCGCCGTCTCGCTCTACGAGCTCCTGACCGGCCAGCGTCCGTTCACGGGCGACACGGTCTCCTCGGTGCTCTACCGCATCGTCAACGAGCCGCCGACGCCGCTCACGAAGGTGCGCGAGGAGCTGCCAGAGGAGCTCGAGAAGTTTTTCGGCGAAGCGCTCGCCAAGGACCCCGAGCGCCGGCCGCCCACCGGGCGGGAGTTCGCGCAGAAGCTCCACGCGGTGCTCGAGGGGATGGGCGGTGTGCCGGCCGACATGGTCATCCCGCCCCCCGCCGCGCCCCAGGGCGCGCAGGCCGGCTCCGTGCCGGCCGCGGGCGTCACGCGCACCGTCGCGCGGGGCGAGGCGCCCCCCGAGGGCACCAAGCCGAAGAAGGCGGGCTGGCTGCTCAAGAGCACGACGGCGCTCATCGTCGTCCTCGCGCTCGTCAGCGTCGCATGGGCGCTGCCGCTCTTCGCGCCCTACGACCTGCTCGGCGAACGCCGCCGCCCGGTCGAGGACTGGCTCTCGGCCAAGCTCGGCTCGTTCGGTGACATGGTCCGGATCACCCCGCGCGAGTTCCTCGTGCCGGTGTTGACGAATCCACTCGGCAAGGCCGTCGTCGCCGACGACCCGATCCTCGTCATCGACGAAGCGGGGAATCTCCACGTGCCCGGCGACTACGCCGCCGGCTTCACGCTGCGTGTCGACGACCCCTGCCTCAGCGGCGAGACGGCTGTCGATCCGCTGGCGCTCCCCGAGCGCATCGTCGTCGAGACCGCGCCGAAGACTCCGACATTCACGGTCGGCAGCGCGCCGGCCGGCGCGCGCGTCGAGCTCGACGGGCGGCGTCTCGAGGGCGTCACGCCGCTCGAGGTGCCGATCGAGCTCTGCGCAGAGCACCGCCTCGTTCTGAGCAAGAGCGGGCGTCAGCCGCGCGAGCTCATGCTCGCCGCGGACGGCGGGGTGGACGCGTGGCGCTCCAGCCTCTCGGACATCAGCCTCGATCCGCCGCCGATGGGTACGCTTCGCGTGTCGAAGTCACCGAACTACGCGGTGACGATCTACGACCGCCGCGGGCGGCGTCTCGGCAAGGCCGGCTCGGCGCTCAGGCTCGCGCCGGGGCGCCACGACCTCGTGCTCCTGTCCACGGGTGTGCTCTATCGCAAGGAGCTCAGCGTGACGATCCGCGCGGGCTCCGAGACCACCGAGAACATGGCCTACCCGGCGCTCGGGAACCTGCGTGTCGTCTCGATCCCAGCCGACGCGAAGGTCAGCGCCCGTCCACCAGGCGGCAAACTGCGCGCGCTCGGCACGACGCCGCTCGCGGGCAAGAAAGTCGTCGCCGGTGAGATCGAGGTCGTCGTCGAGCACCCGGCGGGGGGCCGGGAAGCTCGCAAGACCGTCCGCGTCCGCGGGGGCTCCAAGGCCACCGTCGTGCGCGTGGGCGCGAAGGATTGGTCGTGAAAAAAGCTGGCCTCGTGCTGCTCGCCGGTCTCTTCTGCTTCGCGCCTCTCGCCGGCGCCCAGGACGCGCTGCCCGCGCGCCAGCTCAAGGCCGCCGCCGA
>NPIF01003186.1_pt1 | contig 14252 bp, 9 predicted proteins | sample 8637461 | NCBI WGS metagenome assembly NPIF01 (sample SAMN07420641, study PRJNA396082) | bioreactor metagenome | isolation source: sample BR12 brine-fed electro-methanogenic bioreactor BR | place: Japan: Kochi | collected 2016-12-09
CAGGATCACTACCTTAGGCAACGATACACAACGGATCACATCGATCAACTTTCTTTGTATACGTAAAAAACTGTGGGACGCAGAACCGGCCTCAAAATTCTCGAGGGAATGGTCGCGAGGCCGTGAGTTCGGGAATTGGGCGGCGCTTCGAATTCACGAATGCCTGGAACTTCTGGGATGGCTGTGGCGTGACAATTAATAGGCCTTGAAAGCCTCAGCTTAACCGAGCTGTGGAGGGTAAATCTTGTTACTGCCGTCGGCAGCGTTGGAAAATCTCAAAGGAAAGAGCTTCTCGATTGGTGCCTGGAACTATAGACCTCGCCTACGATTGCTCCACCAATAGCCTGCCGCCAGGCCGATTGCAGCGGGAAGAAGGACCGACGTCAGGATATAACCAAAATTGAAGACAAACCCGTCTTCGGTCCACGGCTCTAGTGGGGAAGGCCCACGCCACTCCAGAAAGACGTCGGACGCAATAACCAAGACGCCAATGATGGCGCCGTTTCGAGCCCACCGCCATTTTACTTCGGTTCGCATTTTTCACCCCTTCGCGATACGAACACGGAAGCAGAGTCTAGCGTGGATCAAAAAGGAAGGCGCCGTTCTCCATCAATACATTGTAGAACTGCTCGTCATTCTCGGCACCGGCCTTGATACCCTCGCAATGGCCGTCGCGCGAGACCTTAACAAGGAACCATGCAAGTATCGCTCCTCCGGCAATCCACCAAGCGGACAGGTCGGTAAAAAACCAAACAACCGCCATGATTGGTACCACCAAAAAACCCAGCCAGAGCAAGATAATCCCGTAGAAAATGCGGAAACTGGCTGGAACTGATTTCGAGTGAATCGCCTGGGCTGCGACCGTCTTGTTCACGCGAACTTGTCCATCACGGCTCGCAGTCTTGAACTCCTCCCAAGTTGGGAACTTACCTCCCCACGCTTCCCGCATTCGGTTTGCGGCGCTGGCGTTGATTTCCTCATTTAGCCCCATCTATTGATTCCCCTTCGGCTCGTAGATTTTCTTTTCAATGCTACCTATCATCGCCGATTCTGACAAAAAAATTGTGCTATCGTTGCGCGCCATTCACCAAAAAAGGAAAATCGCCGCTTGACGCGGCGGTTTTCTTACACCTAACCTGTTCTGGCAACGTTCTTTTTTAGAATATACCTTTTAGGCAATTCTGGATTGAAATCGCGCCAGAAAAAGAACCGACGCCTTGCCGATGTCATACCACCATCGGTTGTTGGCCTGCAAGGCAACGTCTGCCGGACCCCGGGGTGCCCCAATTTTGGCGTCCCGCCAGCGGCGCTGGCCGGCACCGAACCGTCAGAAACTGAGAAGAACGGCCACTACACTCTCTTCGGCTCCGTCGGCAAGACGTCTCTTCGCTGCGCGATCTGCCACCGGCATTTCTCACTGATCTCGAACCGCGCGCTTTTTTCCGAGGTTCGGCGAACGTTTTTCCGAAACGAACTCATATCTATTAACGGTTGTCCTAATTCATCATGCCAGAACTACGGCAAACCATTCAACCGTTATCCAACTGAATATTACGGTATTGGCGTCACGACAGCCGGACGACAACGGAAAAGATGCAAAAAATGTGGGTCGAATTTTACCGTCGGAGCCAAAAAACGACGGTTGAAACGTCTCGAAGTCCACAAGGAGATCATCCACCTCCTGGCCAACAACGTTTCGCTCAACGGTATTCTGCGGCGCACCGGGATCCGGCCAAAAACGCTCTATGAGCGCATCGACTTCATCCATCGGCAAATGGTCGGCTTCGAGGAATACCGCCTCCGGCGGCTATGGAAGTCACCGAAATTCGCCGGCCGCTTCTTCCCGCTCTGTACGGATGCGCAGGACTCCATAGTCAACTGGATGAACCGGCGGCGCCGGGAACATGTCCAGCTCTCATGCATTGCGACAGCCGACAACTTCACAGGCTTCATCTTCCGAACCGACGTGAACTTTGATCCCGGCATCGGGGAATGTGGGAAACACTTCGAGGAACTCTATGACGGTGGCGATTTCTGGACGATTGAAGGACTTGGCCTCAGCGCAAGGTATGAGTTCCGTGCTTTCGTGCGCGCGGCATGGTGGAGCCTGCTGCAAGAAGCGAAAAGGTCGGTTTCGGCCGGACGGCGGGACGAGATCCGGAGTTCGCTCAAAAACATCCGGGATCTCTACCCAGACGTCAGCAAGGACTTCGAACTCTCCGAGGGGAATCCGCTCGAGGGTGCGGTCATACGAAGAACCTACACGGCGATTGCTCACTATTTGGCGATCAGCAACATGTTTCCTCGAGAGGCCAGGCTTCACCTCATTACCGACCCCGATGGAGCGTTGCTCGCCGGTCTGCTGATCGGAATGAAGGAAAGGATCAAGTGGGGTCAGGCCGATGTTTCCGTCGTATCTTTCAACAAGAGTCTGACCGTTCCGACCAAACGAGCACTGGTCGATCAATACAAGAAAAAGCTTGATGAATTTGCGCACGCGACCTGGCCTGAGTATGAAACCGCGGCCAAGCTTCGTCGAGCCTTCCTGAAGGAATTTGCCGGCAAATCAGAAGAGGAGTTCAACGGCATACCGGCGACGTGGTGGGACATACCCGTCCAGACCATGTACGAGCCGGACAAGTGCGTTGGGGTCATTTACCAGCGCCCTGAAGGCTCTACAGAGGATATGGAAGCGCGACACCTGACCATCCTGGATCGATCGAGCCTCCATGCCGTCGACTCGTTCTTCAATTTCACCCGGCAGCGGGTCTCGTTTTTCCATCGGCCAGGGATGTCGCGTTCGTCGAGGACATTCTACAACGCCTTCCAACCGTACCGCGCCGACATGGTTCAGAAGATCATCGATATCATCCGTGTTTACTACAACTGGGTGGAACGAAGACAATTTCGCACGGAGCGGAAATTCGACAATGTGGAAGAGAGGGTCGCGAAGACGGCACATGATCTGCTGGCCGTCGCTTTCAGGCGCAGCACACGATCATCGACGCGCGAGGACATGTCGACCCCCGCCATGCGCCTCGGGCTCGCGAAAGGGCCGGCGGCTCTCGATAAGATCCTCTACCAGGATTGGCTGGCGAAGCTCTGATTTCCCCCTGAATCAGCTCATACCTTGCTTCGGCACTGCGATCTGAGCAAAAGCAAGATTAAGCGGATATCCCGGCGGTCACCACCCCTGCGACAGCCGTTCGATGACGTCGGACCGAGCGAGAACCTTTTCACACTGCTCCCAACCGGGCCCTCCGGAATCGACAGTGTCGCCGTACCTGATATCGAAGGCATTCGCGCGTTTCTTCTTTTCGGTGAATTGCGACAGATAGTCGTCGAGGTGTTCGATATCTTCGATCCACTCATCCTCGATCACATCAGGGAGAGAGCCGAAGATGTCGTACCTGTCCTTCATTCTCGCTGAGAGCGTCCGATAGACCTTTTCATCAACGGTTCCGGCGTAGACAAGGTTCAGCATGTCGACCCGGTCTCGCCGCTGCCCAAACCTCTTGATCCGCCCAATGCGTTGCTCGAGGCGAGAAGGGTTCCAGGGGAGGTCAATGTTGATCAGTGTCCCGAGGGTCTGAAGGTTCAGCCCTTCGCAGGCGGCATCCGTGGCAATCACCAGCCGGATTTCCCGTTCACGAACCGCCTTTTTGATCTGCTCCCGATCGGCGCTTCGCCAATCGCCCTGGAGAAACACTCCCGACTTGCCGGCGCCGGCATATACCGCAACCGTTTCTCCGGCCAATCGGGCGGCCAAATTTTCTGCAACCCAGTATGCCGTATCGTAATACTGACTGAAGGCGATACACCCCAGCTCAAGCCAATGCCGATGCGTGAGAAAATACTGTACCGCTTCCAGTTTGGGGTCGGTGGGTTTCGATGACAGGTGATGCCGAATCTGCTCGAGAAACATAACCTCTTCATCAATGATGTCAGCAAAATCGAATGCAAGGTCGAATTGATCGGTGTCATCGCTATCCAGAGATCTAGACTCGATCAATTTTTCCGCCGTACTGAGCCCACTGGCATAGCTTGAACAAATGCGCTGCCGAAGCAGGTTTCGCATAAAGCCTGCGGATTTTTTCCGCTTCGCGAGAGCGCCGGTGAACTTCTCGACAGCCTCATACGCCATGTCGAATTCAGACGATGTACGCAGAGCGGAACCCTCAAACATCGGCCCGGTATTCCCGGCTATGGGCCAAATGTCCACGGCAATCCGCGGCAACAACCCTTTGTCCTCCAGCGTGGACCTTCTTCTCAACACCACATGGCGGACGACGGGGTTGTTCCTGCGAAAGAAGTTGAGACCATTCGAGGTGTCCGCCAGGCTATCATTGAGATCCTGACGAGTGAATGAATCGACATCGATCAACGGCTTGTCACAGAAAAACCGGTTGTCCGGGACACTCAAATCCGAACGAATATAGTCGAACAGCGTGTTTTCCCGCCGTGGCGGCAATGGATTGCGTAAGAGTTCCCAGGCCTCGTCCTCGTTCTCGATACCGACCTCTCCGGTAATGATCCGGATAGCGTTATCCGCATCGCGCCAATAGGACATTGACCGGCCGAGAACATGTTCCGCTCCCCTGTTCAAGGCATCGAGGAGGTCCCACAGTTCCCTTACATCGGTTTGGATCGGGGTGGCGGTTCCAAACAATACGTGGCGTGCGTTTTTGGAAGCCTGCTGCATGAATGTGAGCAGATTGTTGGGGTCCCCTCGATCTTCACCGAGTATGCGCGATCGCCGGGCCTTGTGAGCCTCGTCGAGAATGAGCGTTCCGAGACGGACATTCCTAAGGGCATTGCTCTCCTTGGTCCCATGAACGATCAGACCAGTTGAGACGATCGCGATCTGGTAGGGACAGCGGGTCACGTCCTGAGCACCCCGCGTCTTGATTTCGTGTCCCTTGTGATCCTGCCAGACTTTCTTGGAGGAGAGCCAAACGGCCGAGGGGATGCCCAGCTTGTCGCTCAACTCCGTTTGCCATTGCTGACAAAGCGTTGCCGGGCAGAGAATCAGGGTTGGACCGTCTCCCAACAGGCACGAAACCAACGCGGCGCCGGCGAGCGATAGCGTTTTGCCGACGCCGACCTCATCGGCCAGGAGAAGCCGGCACTTGCCGTAGACGTCCCTGTGTTCCAGGAACATCTCGACGAACGACCGTTGCCATGACTTGAGATCTTCTCCCCGACGATAGATGGGGGCTTCGACAAGAGCTGCCGGGCCGACTTCGTCAGGGTGCAGATCGGCAAGTGCGACTTCCTGCTTGCGAGCTGAACGCCCTATCTCCTCGATGATGGCATCTGGAAGCGGCTTGCCTTTCGCCCAGAGATAGTCGAATTCCTCCGTAACCCATTCCACGCCGTCTTTCGACGTATCTTCCCAGACCAGCTCGTAGTTCTCCTGCCAGCCCTCGCGTGTCTCGTTCAGGCTGCCCATGAAGGCCGAGGCTTCTCCTCCGGCGCGGCGAATGACGCCGGCCTTTCCATGCAGGAAAGGGGCATCGGCACGGGAGACCACCCTGACTTCCACGTTGCCCTTCTTGAGCAAGTCGTAAAGCCGCTGATACCGCGGCCGCCTGATGAACGCTTCGAGTTCATCGTCGACCTCGTTCCAGCGTTCCTTGAGCATCTGTTCGCGAGCAAGTTTCGACGCCTGGATATCTTGGGGATCCAGGTCGCTGTTGCACACAATCCGAACCTTCGGGATGGCGTCAATCTCCTCGTTGACGAGATCGAAGATCGAGGAGCGGAAATAGCCGGCTATTCGGCAGTACTCGGTAGCACCCGCCAGGCGATCCTTGAGGTAGACGTGCGAGAGGCGATCCAGACGGGACGAGAACCTTGTGAGGCTGCCACCTCCAACCAATTCCGTGTGTCGCCCCGTGTCGGCCATTCTCTACCCCAGACGCTGATTTTGAATGAGCGCCGTCAGGACCCGGCCGGCACTCGCCTCTTCGGGCGCTGAAACCAGTCTTTTCAGCGCGATGTAGGCAGCGATCCTCGCTAGGTCCTCCCGCTTGCCGTGGTATCCCGTCACAAGGTCGGAGAGATGGGCAAGCACCTCATCCCCATCGGTGTCCTTCTCAAGCTCGTACAGGGCATAGAGGACTGCCCTGGTGGCGGAGCTGCCGAACTCGGATCCTGTGAACTCTGCCTTGTTGAACTCGGCGCCTGTCTTCAGGCGTGCCTTGTTAGGGTCGAGGTTGGCCATCATCACCGTGTAGNNCCTTGGCAAAATTCTGGTAGTTGTCGAGTTTCCGGGCTCCGGTGGTTTCGATATCCAGCATCTTGAGATAGAACCTCTCGGCCCCGATCAAACGTTCCCAAACCTTCGGATCCATGCCTTCTGGCACCATATGCTCGTTCGCGACCTGGACGGCGAATTCGATGATCTCGTCGACGATGCCTCGTTCGTTCTTCTGGCGAGGCCGGAGAGCCTCCCGCGTCATGTCGGTGCCATCGATTTTCGTGTAGCTGGTGAGCACGCGCAGCGCCGCGGCATAGCCAGCCATCTGCAGGTCAGCATCCTCGAAAAGGTTCTCGACGCGCCCCTTGCCTTTCAGGGTTTGATTGAGACCGGTCATGGTTTCGATCTGATTGGCGACCTCAGATCGAACCTCATGGACAATCTCGTCCTTGTACCCGCTTTCATTCGACGCACGCTTGCGGAGAATGATGATGTGGGTTCCCTGGACGTATCCGCCCTTTTTGCGCTCCGAGGTCGTTTCCGTGGCAATGTACCAATCTGCCATCACCTGCAAGCCGGCGCCCCAGAAGATGCTGGCCATATCCGCCCAGACCTTGCCGGATTGATGCGTGAACATGACGATCTGCAGGCCATTGTCCGGCATATGATCGGCCATGGCCTTGTAGGCCTCAACCATGCCTTTTCGGAATTCTTGCCCATCTCCTTTGATGGCGAGCAAGCGTCGACTGTCCCAGACCCAGTCTTCAAACCTTCCCCTCGAAGATTTTCGGAGCCACGCAATAAAGAATTCGGTGATCTCATGATAAGCGACAGCGTCACCATACGGGGGGTCAGTGACCCAATAATCAGATATTGTTGAAACCCCAGACGCTAGATTCGTTTCGATCTGTTCATCGCGAGTGGAAAGTGGAAAATGCTTCAATGACTCGGAATTCTCAGCGAGATAAATACTACTGCGGACCCCATGGTTCATGAGTGTATTCAATGCCTGATTGATGAACACCCTGTCCAGGCACATTTCACGCCCGGAACCCGCTGTCCGCGGGTTGATACCACAAAGTTTCGAGTGAAAGTTCAACTCGTTGGCAATATAAAGATATGCGGCTTCATTATTTGGCAGGTTCATGTTCATTGTCTTAAGGAGAAGAAGTTGTCGTGTGCTGAACAGATGATGCCAATGGGTCCACCCACGCGTGCGAATTGGCTCATCAGTCTTGTCTCCAGGCTCAATCCGCATATCGGGTACAAGCCCCTCTTTTTGCCAACCGGCCAAATTTTCGGCGACAATAGCCTCTACGCGAGACTCACGTTCGAGATCCTCCTGTGTCACAGAAGCAAAGAACGTTTGTTGGCGGCCTTTCCCCAGAGTCTCCCTAGTGATCCACTGGATGCAATATAGCCGTTCCTGAAAGATATCATCAGGCCGTGGTTTGAAGTCGCTCTTTTCCCACTGACGCAACCGATTGCCGGTTGTGCCATCCGGAAGCCGAAAATCCCCACGAAGGGATTTGATCGGCGTGCGAAATTCTTCCCCATCCAGTTTGTAAACGAGATCGTCTCCTTGAACTGTTCCAGTTTTGGCGGCAAAGAGTTCGTCCTTTGAGACACCGGTGACAATATCGATGCCGAAGCGCTTTGCTGCGGGATTTGGAATCAGGCGAGCTATGGTGCTCTGCTTGGTGCTAATGACCCACGTCGGCGACATCGGCACCATCCAGCCAGTTTGCGGGCAGCGTGTTTCAAGGCAGTAAAGGTAGGCTTTCGCCCGATTTCCTTCACTGTCATGCTCGATGCCAAGTTCAGCTATTTCCTGGGCAACGGCTTGTGCTGCTTCGCGCTGTGCCTTCTCGATCTCTTCCCGCGTGTCTTCATCCGCCCCAATGATGTTCAGCGCCCCCCATGTCAGCATGCACGCGATGGGATTAAGATCGCTGGCATAAACGTCGCACCCTATCCGTGCCGCTTCGAAGGGTATCGATCCGCCGCCACAGAAGGTGTCGCCTACCTTAGGCCGATGCCCGAAGCGCATGATCCCGAGTTGCTCCACCAGTTCCGGCATGCTGCGGGCCGACGTTTCGAGATAGCTGTTCACATGCCCCCAAATTGGGTTGAATAACTCATCCTGATCCACTTCCTCGGGCCGTTTCGCCGCTGAAACCCGGGACAGGTAATCTTGGCAGCGCGCATACTCGATTTGCCAGAGCGTTTGCTCATCCGCTCCAAGGTCGGGATGCCAGATCAGGGTTCGTTGGGAATCGTCGTCTATGGCGCCAATATCGCCCGTCTCGAACGGCTCGATCTGTTTGGCGAAGATTTTCTTACCCTTCGCACCGGCCACGGAAACTCGAACCTGAACGGCAAAAACGTGCCTTGCATCTTGGTCGGAAATCCTGCTTTCGCGCGCGAGCACCTCGTATGCTTCCCTGGGTTTTGCGACAAGACCACGCCGCACGAAGGAGGCGTCATCGATCGCCATCAACTTCTCGAAAATAGCAAGGTCCGCTTCTGGATCATCGGTCGCGGGGAGAAGAGAGGCCAGCACGCACGCTTTCACCAGGATCAGTGGCTTGCGGCCTTTCCAATAACTGCCAAGCGCGGGCAACGTCTGACCAGCTCCAGCCTTTCGTTCCTTTTGAGCTTCGGCGCTGATTTTCTGCGCTGGGAAGAGGCGTTCGATGAGCGCCGGCGCATCCTTCAACGAGAACGGACGAACCTGACCGGCGACAGCGGCGGCATCATGCATTGGCATCACTTCTCATCATTGAACAGGGGAAGCGTCGGGCGATCCTCGGGAACCTGCTTTTTCTTTTTGGCCGCCGTCTTGCGATGATCGAGAATTTCCTGCTGGCTGGGGTTCTCGGTGAAGGCGATCCGAAGAGCCTTGCGCCAACCAATGTCGGTGTCTTCTGCAGTCCCTGTGGCGTGAGCGGCCATCGAAAACAGCCACCACCGCTCTTCCGGTCGAAGGGATGACCAGCCAGCGACCGTCAGCGGAATCAAATTCTCTTCGGCGGCTTCAACCGNNCAGTTCTTTGCCGAGGAGGCGTTCGACCTTGTTCTCTCCAACCGACCATCGGCTCGCAGAGAGTTTCTTCTCCTTGAGCCTCTCGTTGAGAACCCGCTTCGCTTCGTCCGCGATGCCCCGCCAGGCAGACCTTTTCAACCGGCAACGCTCAACCGACTCCGGAATCCCATCACTGCCGCCGTGCAAGCCGAAATGCTCTGTAATAACCACATCGTCCTGGCGCCCTTGCGGGATGATCACCGTGAAGTGATGCGGATCGATGTCGTTCGGGCACCCAAATCCAATGGTCTTGGGGGCGCTCATTGCTCCACCTCACCCGCAGCGACATCGATTCCGATCCCAGCAATGAATGTCTCGAGATCGTGGCCGGAAGCGAACCTGACCTCCTTGCAGGTGATTTTCACATCCGCGGCGGAATCCCCGATCGACTCCCGCGCCAAAACGATGAACCGCTCCAGATCTTCGGCCGAAACAATGCTTTCGCTGCCAAACCGAGTGGTGGCGTTCTTGGCGCCCTTGCCCACCTCCAAGTGAATGGTCCCAAGCGATCCTTTGGCGTCTTTTGCGGCCTTCAGGGTGGAGAACACCTTGGCATTGCCATCGAAAACAAGCGGCTTGCGCAGGATCGCCTCCTTGTCCTTGTCGATGGTGACCCCAGTATCGTCCGCCGCCGGAATTTTGAAGTTGCGCGTTGCGGATACGCCGTTGTCTTCGGCGTACGTATAGATCGTGACCTCGCCGTTTCCCTCGAGTTCGATGGGCTTTTCGTAAACCTTCCCCTCCTTGGGGTTGGCGCCCGTCGTGTTCCACCGGATTTGTCCCTTGGGACGCACCGTAAGGGTCACAATACGCTTGCCAGGGACGAACTGACGTTCGTGCGTGATCGTCAGCTTGTTTGACCACCTGACCGAGGCGCCGGTTTCGTGTTTTCCGTCGGGATCGATGGCGAGGAACCACAGGGCCGTTTCAGACGTTTCGAAGATGGTGTCGGGAATCGTGGATGACGACACGGAGACATCCGGCGTTGAGGCATAGTGTACACGGGCATTGGGGCCAGCGTCAGTCGCCGAAACCTCGATGGTGGCCTTGCCTGTCTCGTCGTCGTAATCACGCTCTTGGTAGCGCACGGACGTTTTGGGAGGCGCAAATGGTCCTTTCTCGATATAGCCGTCGTCGGTGTAGCGCCAGCGATCCTGACCTTGGGCGATCGTCCGAAGCTCATCGAGCCCCTTTGGGGGAAGCCAAAGCCACCGAGGATTGCTGATGGCGCGGAAGGTCATGTCTTTCCAGGGAATCCGCTTCTCATGCCCTGGCCACAACATATCCTCGGCCCGGTCCATAAGGGTGTCGGCCTGGGAGTTCACATCCAAAACGATCTTCTGGGCCCCGGTGCTCGTCAGCGTTTCTTCGACAGAACCCTCGCCATCGATGACGGATGTGTGACCTTCCTTGCGAACTACGAGCTGCAGCTTCGCATATGCCAGCGTATCCTGTCCGGAGACACGGGCAGGATAGTAGACCCGGTTGAACAGGCTCACCAACGCGCTGTTGAAATCGAATTCCGCGGTTTCCGCTTCCTCGTCGAGTTCCGGAATGAGCTGAGGATTGCCTCCGACTTCCTCGCGAACTTTGGCGACCGCCCAAATCCGTCGGACCTTCTCTTCCAGGTTCCCAAGGCTCGAACCGTCTCCCGTAACGACGCAGAAGTTATTCTTCTCGACCACCTCTTCGAAGAGGTTCTTGGCTTCTTCCGGCGGTGTCTTGCTGTCAGGACTGACAACGAGAAGAGTCCGCAGGCCCGAGAGCTTGATCTCGGAAAGCTTGGGAAGCGCGATCACGGTCTGGTAGGCGATCCTTTTGGTCGGGCTGAACACGACCTCGAGGCGGCGCTTCAATTCCGCATCGACCTTCGGCTGCGGTGCGTTTTCCGCACGGTTTTCTATGCGTTTGCGTAGGTTCTCCACGTTCGAGAAGTACCAGGTGTCGTTCTCCCGGCGATGAAGGTACCAGCACTCCTTCCGAAGCTCCTCGAACGCGCCGTCGAACTCGAGGGGGGATCGATGCGGCGCCACCAGGCATTCGATCGCCTGTTGCTTGGTCAAGCCCTTCACCGCATCGACGCTTTCGGAGAGCGACGCCGTCAACAGCAATCTCGCAACCTGCGAGGCGGCGTCGTTGCCTACGCTTGCATCAATCACCTCGGCATGGGCCTCGCCCTTTGAGGCAACATCCGTTGCCGTGGCGCCCTGAAGATTGCTGATCTTGTTGATCTCTTCCCGAACGTCGCCGATGTTGAGATCCAGGTATTGGCACCCGATCAGATAGACGTCGTTGGTCGGACGTTCCCAAACCGATTTCAGCATCTTCGAGGCGAACTGCATCAGGCCTCGCGTCTGCCGGTAGCTCTCGTTCTCCTTGAAGAGTGCGATGACGTGCTTCACCGAAGGATGAAAAGGATAAGAGGCAACGATCTCATCGGCGATCTGATCGGCCGACTTGGCGACGGTTTTCGACTTGATTGCTTCGCCCATGGCGTCCCCATGGGCGGATGCAACGGAGTCGATCACCGAATCATCGGCAATCTTGCTGAAAAGCCGTTTCTTCAAGATTTCATAGATCTCGTTGCTCGACAGCTCGACCGGCGTGATCGCGCGCGCCTGCCGATTGGCTTCCTGTTGGAAATCCCGGATGGCTTTGCTGAGATCTTTGGACGCCTCCTGGTAACTGCCGGAGAGATTGGAGATCCGNNCCACGATACAAAGCCGAGGCAGTTGGAGCGCGGCGGCAAGGAGGTTCGACAGCGCATACGTCGTGACGTTCTCGAGTGTTCCGCCACCGACTGGACGGGTAATTGCATAGTCGAAATAAGGGGGCAGTTCGTCCAACAGGATCAAGGTCGGCTCGTCGCCGATAAGTTTGATCCAATCTTTGTCGGTCGGAGCCTTTGCCCCGTCCTTCCAGAAGGAAGCAAATTCCTCTTTCTTGCCGATCTGGTCGGCAATATCCCCCCACAGAAATATGTCCGGGGAGACACTTCGGCCATTGATCGCCGCGACCTTTGCGGAGGGGAGATCCAAATCGGCCGTGATGTCGTTTGGGATTTTGTCTCGTAGGGCCGGATTTCGGGCAATGACGCCCAGAGCGAGCATACTATGGGTCTTGCCGCCACCCATCGCCTGCTTCAGCTCGAAGACCGCCTGGTCGGACTTGCCGGCGAGCCGGCTTAATCCTTCGCGCAAGAGGATATTCATGCCGGCCGTGACGTAGTTCTTGGCGAAGAACTCCTCGGCGTCCTCCTCAGTTTGCTTCAATAGGTCCGACAGATGCTCGATCTGGTCTCCCATTGCGTAGGTGAGTGCGCTTGGGTGCAGTTCACAAGCGTCTTTGACCGTCTGAAGCATGATTTCCCTCATCTCCCCTGATGGTTCTTCCGAAGATTGTATGCGTCCATGAGGATTGGTGCCAAAAGAATCTCAGACCACTTCCTTAAGGAGGATTTGGGTTCGTTTCCGCTATTTGTGCCCAAAAATGTGGGCGGGAAGCCTGATGTCGGATTCCGGAAATAATGAAATCAGCGTCGGGACCCTGCTTGATCGGGGCGACGCCGATCGTCCTATCATAATTAGCCGCGCTCTGACGCCTTGGAGTAGTGTCGTTCGCGTTGCGCGACGACTTGCTCATAGAACGGCGCAATGTCAGCTTGGTAGGAAGCAAAATGCATAGCGGCCAGCTTCGGAAGGGAGGCAAACGCTGCATCGTAATCGTCCATCTCGATCGCGGCGTCGTCCCGTGTCGGCTCTATCCGTAAGCAGTGCGCGGGGCCGAGCAGCAGCTTGGCCTGTGCGGTCGCATTGTCGGTCGTCAGGAACATCGCAGCCTTGATGGCTTCGCGCCAAGCGAACAAGCCGCTCATAACGTCGTCCTTGTTGAGGGAAAAAGGCGCGTTGCCCGTGCCAATACTCAAAATTTCCACTTGGTCTAGGCTGATTTCGTAGTCCGTCAGTACGTCAACCAACGCAACCATAGCCGGGTTGTTGGCCCAGACTCCGCCGTCGAGGAATATGCGGCCACTTTCCTCATGTTCCAGACCTCTGAGATAAGTCGGCGCCGCCGAAGTTGCGCGGGCTACTTTCCACATCGGCGTAGCGTGGTCGTTGAGGAAATCCTCGTGATGGTCGGTTTTGAAGACGGCGATCTCGGTTTCCGGCATCATGAAGGCGGGAATTACGAGACGACAGGTCGACTCGCCGAGGAGATGATCTCCGAAACGCTGCCGGAGGGACCTCTCCAACTCCTCATGCCTGAGGCGGGGGCCATGTATGGCGCACAAAAATCTCCGCAAGCGTGCCAGTTTTCGGCTTGGCAACGGCGGAAATATGTTTCGCCCGTCGTCGCGGTAGAAGGCGCAGATTTCGGCGGAGGGTATGCCAAGACCAAGCCCCAGTGCAATGATTCCGCCGGTCGAAGTACCGGCGATCATGTCGAAAACCGATGCGGCCGACTTGCCGAAATGCTCTTCGCACAGGCGCACCAACTCAGCAGTATACACGCCTCTGATACCCCCGCCGTCGAGCGATAGGATCTTAAACGGCTGATCGGCGGGCCAGGGCTGCTTACGCCGACGTGTGCCTAGGCTATTGGCGCGACGGTCAGTGAACATCTTCAAATACCGCCTTTGCCGCGGCGGCCTGAGCCTGCATTATTTCCGACACGCTTTCGTAGCCCACGCTTGGCGCGAGCCATTCGCCGGTCATGTGCCACAGTTCATAATAGGTCAGCCACTCGGCGGCCCACCATACCGTGGTGTCGGCGATTAGGTCGGCCGGTGACCATTCGTGGCCCGCAGGATCGAAAAGGCACAAACCGGACCATTTCGGATTGTCGGAGCAATAGAGGAGGTGGGGGATTTGCACAAAGTCCGTGCCCGGACGTGGCTGTAGCGGTGGATCAGATACGACGACGTAAGGCAGGGGCATTGAAATGGGATGCCACAATATGACGATT
>NPIF01000333.1_pt1 | contig 14188 bp, 21 predicted proteins | sample 8637461 | NCBI WGS metagenome assembly NPIF01 (sample SAMN07420641, study PRJNA396082) | bioreactor metagenome | isolation source: sample BR12 brine-fed electro-methanogenic bioreactor BR | place: Japan: Kochi | collected 2016-12-09
CAATACCCATTAGAATTTTCTTTCTTAATACAATTATCTTTAGAATCATATTCCCATTTATCCCAATACCCATTAGAATCTTCTTCTTTTATCATATTCCCTTTACTATCATATTCCCATTTAGTCCATATACCATCAGAATTTTCATATTTTATTATATTATTTTGAGAATCATATGTCCATTTCCGCCAATACCCAGTAGAATCTTCTTCTTTTATTTTATTGTTTTGAGAATCATATTCTCTTTTTACATTTAATTCTGACTTAAGCCAATTAATAAACTCTTTATAATCACCTTTAACTTTATCAATCCTATCTAAATCAAAACCAAATAATTTATTTCTCTCACAGAAAGCAATTCCGTCTTCACAAGCATCCCAGTTAATTAATAATTCTTTTGTTAATATCATTTTATTTACCTATATGTTTGTTGTTATCAGATTATTATACCATTAGGATTTTAGATGTCAAGTTTTTATTTCCTTAATAGTTATATCCATTAATATCTTTATATTAATGGCAGTTCTAATTCACCAATACGTTTTAATTGACCATTATTGTAAAATTCTGTTTGGTTTAAAACTGAATAACCATCAGAATGTATTTCTTCTATAATATTGTTATTTTTATCATACTTATAAGATATAATAAACCCATCAGAATGTGATTCTTTTATTTTATTACCGTTATTATCATAAGTTATATTGATATCAAACCCATCAGAATGTGATTCTTTAATACATTTATTATGTTTATTATAATCCCAAATCCACCAATGTCCATCAAATGATTCTTCTTTTATAAGAAGTTTGTTATTATAATAATATTTAAACCATATATCAGTATTTTGGTGTTTTTCTGTTATTACATTATTTTCTGTATCATACTGCCACGTTATTGTAGGGTTGTTAGATGATACTTCTTTTATTTTATTTCCAATTGAGTCATATTCCCACGTAATCCAATTACCATCTGATGTTGTTTCCTTATATTGTAAACCATTTATATCATAATATTCAGTTATTGTCCAATAACAGGTTGAGTCAATAATTTTAATTAATTTATTTGATGAATTATAAAAATATTTTTTATATACATTTTTGTTATATATTATTTCAGTAATATTTTTATTTTTATCGTAAACTCGTTTTATATTAAGTTCACACTTAAGCCAATTTATAAAACCTTTATAATCCCCTTGTATTTCATCTATTTTATTTAAGTCAAACCCAAATAATTTATTTCGTTCACAAAAGGCAATACCTTCCTCGCATGCGTTCCATTCAATTAATAGTTCTTTTGTTAATAGCATTTTAATCACCAGTAAATGTGTGTTGTTATGAATCTATTATACCATTATGATTTATGATGTCAAACAAAAAGGACTTATGCCTAATATAGATATAAGCCCTTGATATTATTTAGATTAATGGTAATTCTAAGTTGTTAATGCGTTTTAGTTGACCATTAGGATAATATTCTCTTTTTTTCGAATAAACACAATTACCTGCATTATAATAAGTAATTTTAATCAAATTATTATTTTCGTTATATTCGTATCGAACTCCATTTTTATTAGAATCTTCTTCTTTTATCACATTTTCATTATTATCATACTCGTATATTTTATACCAAGATGGTGCAGTACTAATTTTTTTAATTAGTTTAAATTTGGAATCATATTGATATACAATATTACCTCCATCTGAAAGTTTTGTTGTTAAAATGTGTCCTAAGTCGTCGTATGTATTAGTTATCCAAGAATTATTGGAATATTCTTCTTTAATGCATCTTCCTTGATCATTATAATAATATTTAAACCATATCCCATCAGAGTCTTCTTCTTTAATGATGTTGCCATGTTGGTCATATTCCCATTTAGTCCAATAGTCATTAGAATTTTCTTCTTTAATGATGTTACCATGTTGGTCATATTCCCATTTAACCCAATCCCCATCAGAATTTTCTTCTTTTATTTTATTTCCTTGAGAATCATATTGGTAATTAACCCAATAGTCAAATTTTGATTCACAACGTATGCACTTTCCTTCAGAATTATATATCCATTTCATTTTTATTTGTTGTTTAATCCATCGAATAAATCCATTATAATCTCCTTGTATTTCATTGATTCTATTTAAATCAAAACCAAACAAATTATGCGTTTCACAAAAATCAATGCCTTCTGAACATGCACCCCAATTAATCAATAATTCTTTTGTTAATATCATTTTATTGCCTCGTATTCATTTATTGTTATAATAAACTATTATAACAATAATATTCAAAAATAACAACTTTTTATTTCCTTTATAAATCAAATCCTTATCGGACCAAGTTGGTTAGCATAATTAATTAACATATTGTTTCTTATATCAATATCATTTACAAGCATCACGATTGCCTCTTCAAGCATCTGTGTATAGTCAGTTCCAGCTATTTCGTTCTTTTTTACCACGGCATGAAAAACAGGATTGTTCATATAAGCGTGAATCAGTGCCGGTGGTGATTCATTTGTTATTAATTTTTTCATATTTTATCTCTTATGTGTTATTATTTTATATATAATATAAATTACCAATATCATTTACAAGTATCACGCAGCTCATAGCGTTATGTCTTAAAGCAGCAAGGGTAGCAATGGATGATCAATCGTAATCGCTTCTCTCATGTGCTTACCACCACATCATTATACACCTGCTTTTCTGCACTCTTCTTCCGTCACACCAATAGCGGCAAAAACATCATAAATACTAGGAAATTTATCGCTTTCCTCATCATATAACCCAAAGTCATCCATCATATCTACCCACCAATCATCAAACCCACATCCATATAAATTAGTGATTCTGTCAATAATCTTTATCGCCTGATCTCTAGTTACGTTCATGTTTTAAACCAAGTTGTATAACCAAAAAAGCCACCTGACTCACTACCGTTGGTTGATAATTTTGGTGTTATTCTACTAATCAAATTCATCTGCACTAACTCCATCAACTATTATTGCACCACGTTGAAATTCGCTTATTATTTCAATTGCATCATCACAACTGCAATTACTCAGAAACTGTAAAAATTCCATCAATGTCATGTTTTTTATCATATAAACCTCTATATAAAATTAAAATTAAAATTAAAATTTACATAACACCATGTTATGCATTGCGTTTCTCTGATCTTCGCTCACATTATTTACCTCCATCGTTATATTCACAATTTATCTAAAACATGGCAGTTCTAAATCACCAATACGCTTAAGTTGTCCGGTAGTATAATATTCTGTTTTAATATTTTTTATATACCCATCAGAATTTTCTTCCTTTATTTGATTACTATGAGAATCATATTCGTATTTCCACCAAGACCCATCAGAATTTTCTTCTTTTATTAGATTGCCTTGAGAATCATATTCCCATTTAGTCCAACCCCCATCAGATTTTTCTTCTTTTATTTGATTTCCGTGAGAATCATATTCCCATTTAGTCAAACTACCATTATAGTCTAATTCTTGTATGCATTTTCCATTATTATCATACTTACACGCCCACCAATAATCCCCATCATTATGTTCTTCTCGTATACAATTTCCATAATCATCATATTGAAATTTTGAAATATGACCATTAGAGCTTTCGTCTTTTACTTTATTACCATTATAATCATATTCAAATGTACACCATGAACCGCTAGGTGTACAATCTATTCTAATAACTTTGTCATTAAAATCATATGTATATTGTTTGCAACTCAAATTAGTATAGGTTTTTTTAATACAGTTATTCATACTATCATATTCTCGAATAATATTTGCTTCATGTGTTATCCAATTAATAAAATCTTTATAATCACCTTGAATTTCATCAATTCTATTTAAATCAAACCCAAATAATTTATTTCGTTCGCAAAAATCAATCCCTTCATCACAAGCTTCCCATTCTGTAAGTAATTCTTTTGTTAGTATCATATAGTCTCCATATATTACTTTAAAATATATTATATCATATATTTTATATAATATGCAATTTAATTATTAAATTATATTCTTTTGCGATTTTTAGCATATGTTTACTTCCTTTGGATTTACCATCCCAAATAGATAGTAATGCATCCGCATATTGTGCCATTTGTGTATTTCGTATATAACCGGCACTTTTTCCAAATTGTTCCCAATTAGCATTGAAAATGGTACATGGTATATTAAATTCTTTGGCTATTTGCTCACCAATTTTATCAACACCACGCGCACCACCTGAAATTATCTCAGTAACTTCATATGGGAATAAAATAAAAGCATTTTTTATTATATCGTAATCTGCAATTGTTCTACTACCGGCTATTATTAATTTCATACTCATTCATATATTTTTGCAGTTAAGCTTGCGTCAACATGAGCGAACTTATTCCTATATTGTTCTACTACCCTATTCATATTTTTATTAGTACTATCAATTATATCCCATGAGTAATCAGAAACCATATACACTCTAATGACTTCAAATAAAGAATGTTCCAAAATTTGAATTTCTTTTAATAATTCTTGAATAATTCTGTCTTTTTCTGTAACTTCTGGGCTTATAAATTTGATTGCCTCTAATTTTAGATGTTTATTTAGCATAATATTATTCCTCTATTGTTATTTTTTTTGAAAATTGTTATAATATAAATATTATAACAACAATTGAGGTGATTATGCAAGAAAAATTTATAATAACTAATAAAATTATTAAATTATTAAATGAGTTTAAGATTAAAAATTGTATTAATCCAACAAAAATATATGTGGGAGTAAATACAAACCAACAACTTAAGAAGGAATTAGCTAAATACTTACAACATACAACTAATATTGAATATAACAAATTTAATGGGATAACACTATTAACTGTATTAGAATATGCAGATTATATTGATATTGTATAAATAATATATAAACAAAAGGATAATAGTATGAAATTTCAAACATTTACACAATTTTTATTAGAATATGAAGCACATCCTTATATAAATGATAAGGAAATTAAGTTAAAATTAGAAAACCCGAATACGTCTTTAGAGGAATTGCGCAATATTTTTTCAGAAACAATTAACACTAAAGAATATAAAAGTCAAACATCTAGTAGTGAAGTAAAAGAAATGATTTATAAAAGTATAGCACAACATAAAAATGCTGATAATGAATTATTATTAGATATATATTTAGCTTCGCATAGTCCAACTACATTAATAGGTGTTGCTGGGAATCCAAATGCATCACCATCACTTTTAAAAAAATTAGCTACCACAAACTCTAGCTATGTAAAAGCTGCGATTGCTGGGAATCCAAATACCTCACATGATGTATTAAAATATTTTGCGGCTAGTGATAATATGTTTGTACTTGAGAATATTGTAAAAAACCCAAATGTTACTGAAGAAATTTTAAAGTTTATATTAAATGTAAACAATGCAGATACCAGAATAGTAAATTTAATTAATAAAAAATTAAAATTATAAATATACTATATTAATTATTAAATACTATGCAACTATTAGATTTATTAACTGAAAAATTAGCACCTTCAATATATAGAAAATATGTTAAAAACTGGGATAAAGATAGATATAAAGATATATTTCTCAAATACCCTCATGATAGGAATGCTTATAGAATTTATTTAAATATTGATTCTTCAACTGGTTTACCACCTGATAATGATGTACTAACGTTTATAAAAAATAAAGGGTATGATGTTCATGATTATTCATTAGGGTTAGCAAAAAAAGGAAATAGAGTAATAAAAATTGGGAAAATCATAGATGACCAAAACATAAAGAAAAAATATGATAATGATCCTGCTCGTACTGCTACTAGAAAAGAATTGATGGTTGTAATAAGTAGGCATCCTTATGATATTACAGGAATGAGTACTGATCGTGGGTGGAATTCATGTATGAATTTAGACGTAGCGAAAAATCCTCATCAAATTGGTACAACAGAATTTATACCTGTAGATATTAAAGAAGGTACATTAGTTGCATATTTAATAAATGCACAACATCAAAATATTACAGGACAACAATACAATAGTTCTAAAGCGATAAAAAGTGATTCGTTGGCAAACCCAATAGCTAGAGTATTGATTAAACCGTATATAAATATGCAAGATCCTAAAAAGGTATTACTTGGTGTAGAGGATAAAATATACGGTTCAGCACCAATAGAATTTAAAAATACTGTATTAAATTGGGTTAATAAAATAAATGGTAATAATTCATTATATGGAACATTTAAATTTAATGAAAAGTTATACGATGACTTTAAAACTAAGAATAATACGTCTAAAGAAGAAGTTTATAAAAAATGGAAAATTATTGGAAAAACACCAGAAGAAAATTCAGATATTGCTAAAGTAACTGAAGATTATACTAACATATTAGAGGTAGATAATATTACTGAAAATATTGTTATGAGTGCATTATTAGATGAACGAGGGTTTAAATTTGTATTATTAAATGGTATTAACATGACAGAACTTAATATAATTTCAGCTTTTCAAATGCATCCAGGTTCTGTACATATGTATATAACATTACTACTAAAATATAAGAAAGAAATTACTAATAAAATAAAAGTAGAAGCAGCAAAACAAAATATAAGATCAATTCCAATATTAATTAACAATGATATTGATTTTTCAGACAAAGAAGTTAACAACATCATAAAATATAATTTAGCTACGTTCCATCAATTTGTTCGTTATGGTTATGAAAATATAGATGATGAAATTACTAATAAAGTAGTAAAGCATTATAATGATACATTAGAAGATGCATTAGAAATAGGTGCCAACTTAACTGATGACACCATATTATCCGTTATACGCAAAGATCCTTATGCTATTTATGTGTTGCCTGATTATAATATAAAAGTAACTAAAGAAATGAAAAAATTAGCACAAAAATTAATAGACTCAGGTGATTTTGATGATTAGTTGAAGTAATATACCAAGTTAGCACCTACCATCCAATATTGCTCAAAATCTGAGAAATTTGAAATATTATTTTTTGGTATTGTTCTAGATCCATTAATATAATGAGCTTCAACACCCAATAGCCAATTAGAATCATGGACATTTACACCAATACTTAAATCTTTATAAAAACCCAAATATTTAGGTAAATTATTATTTTTCAAAAAACGTTGATCTAATTCTGAATTATATTCATTATAATTTGTATATAATGATACATAATCTGATGCATTATATGTTAAACCAAATGAGTATCCATATGACAATTCATTTAAATCAAACCAATTGCTTACTGGTGATTTAACCAATAAAAGTTCTCCATACATATTAAAGTTTTCATAATCATAAGAAATACCGAATGTATTTAATTGTGAATTTACATCTTTTCCAATTAATTCAGGGTATGTATTAATTCCTAATTGAGATAAATCATCACCAAAGTTTAAGTATAAATATGACCATTTTAATAATAATGGTTTATTGTTAGGGGAATATTCAAATGCGGCAAAAAGTTGGTCTCCAAAATTTGAATTTAATTTATTTAATAATCCACCAGTCCATATCAATGCTTCTTCCGATGGGTTTTGTATTACTGATTTAGTAATTGAATATTTGAATATAAAATCATTATAACGAAATTCAGCACCAATACCAAGCCCACTGGTTAATGGTTGTTTAAGAGCAGACCAATAAATTGACTGCGGTTCAATAACACCAGTACGTGATCTAGGATTTATTCTAGAAGCATTATATAATCCATAATCAAGTCGAATTTTACCACCATAAAAATGCATATCAATTTCATTAAAAATATTAGGAGAATATTTTATAAAATTATAAACTAATATTTCATCTATTTGTGTTCCATATTGAAATTGATTATACAATACGACATCATCATATAATGAAACATTTCCAATGAATCCTAATTCAGGCTCACTTTTTAAATGACTAAATGATTGAAATGATTCTATTTGTTTCCAACCAATATAGCCAGTAATATCAATATGAACTTTTTCATTAATTGTATAATTATAAGCATATGAATATTTACTAACTATTACTAACAATATATATAATATATACTTCATAAGGCATCTATTATTTTAACTTGTCTATTTCCAATATAGACATTAAAATTTATATAACCTATTCCTCCTTGAGTATTTTCTACTTTAGTAAGCATTGTATAATCATCACGTATTTCAGTTATAGATGTTGATTTACCTGCATAAACTTGACGTTCTAACTGTTTTAAAAAATTATATGGTGTCATATTTAACACCACTCGAACAAATTCCATATGTTCTAATGAATTTAATGGTTTGGTAAATACTACTATATTGGTATTATTATAATCCCACTTAGTTATACTTCTTGTAAATATTTTTCTTAATGTATATACATTTGAATGTATATAATTGCTTGTATTATCTAGTTCCACAACAATTTGTGGTTCTGCGTGTGCTATTGGTTTCGATAGCACAAGCAATAATATCAATAAGCATTTTTTCATATAATTACCTATAGTTATGTTTATGTTAGTTTTATATTATTTATTAGATAGTTTTTGAAATATTTGTGTTAACGTATTGTCAATATCACGTACTTGATTTTTTAAATCTTCTTGTTGTTTATAAAAGCGTTCCATATTAGTTTTTATCTCAGAATTTTCAACTTTTACTGCGTTTATATCACGTTCTAGTTTATCAGAAGTTATAGATAGCATTATTTTTTGTTCTGCTATATTTGTATTCATTGCATAAAATCCAGCTACTACTGCAATTATTACAGAAACAACAACTATAAGACCATTCATTACTTCTTTGACTGTTAGAACAGAATTAGAAACACTGTTAACTCGTCGATCTCGTCCATCCCAATTATTTTCTTCCATATATAACTTCCTTATTAAAAATTAAATTTTATATCTGATCTATTTTTCCAAACGTTTCCATAATTTAACTTTTTAGCTAAATCTGGTCGTTTCATTTGAATACCAACCATTTTTTTTATTTTAATTACTTCATCTTCAGGAACCAATGTATAACCTGAATTTATATCTGGCTTTACTGATTTTACATCAGTAAGTTTACTATTGGCATCTACAAAAAAATGCAGTTGTCTGTTAGTTTGTTTGCTTGTTGCGCCACGTTGTTTATCTTTTCCTAGATATTCTACCGCTGGTGAAGTTTGTTGAACTCCGGCACTTAATTCTGGCGCGTCAATGCCGCCTTCATACCCATGTGGTGATGTTCTTGTATCATTAAATATTTCAAATAAATTAAAATTTCCTATTATTTGTTCTTCTAAAATGTTACTTTTTCTTTCAATATCTTCCAATATCAAACCATATTCGTTTATCTCAGTGTTTATATTTTTTAAAAAATCCATAGTTTTGTTATCCTTTTATAATAAAAATTTAATTGTTATATATATTTATTAAATTTTTATACTTTTGAAAATTTTTTATCATATTCAATTATAAAAAAATATGCAATCAATGCTATACGTAAGTCATCGATTAGAAGTGGATCTGTTAATGATATATTAACACCGTTATAAAGAAATGTAACATTATCCATATTTGGTTTTAGTATATTTAATAAAGAATTAAAAAATTTATTATCTTCTATTTTAAATGTTAATATTTCATGGTGACTATTATCACCAATAATAGCGGGAATAGAGATTTTTGTATTGTTGTTGTCTTTAAAAACTAATAATTTCATAATTAACTCCCAATATTGGTTTTAATTACCAATAATTCATCAATAACTTGCATATTTTTTTTAAATTTCACTATTCTATTATGTTTTTCTATTGCATTATTTAATTTAGTGAGTTCTTGTTCATTAAGGTTATATTTTTTTTGTAATTTATTAACATCAATATTCATAACTACACCTCTATTTTGTTGTTTATTAAGAATAAAAATATTTTATATCATTTTATATAAAAAGTCAACTAAAAATTATAAATACTTTATATAGAAATAAAATTATTTTTATATAATAACAAATAACCAAGGAGAATTCAAATGTTAAAAATAATATTAAGATTTTTTGGTAAAATAGGTGAATATTTACTGGTTTTACTTAAAAATAACGTGAAAGATGATTTAGAAAAAATATTACCAATGGTATTATCGTATGTAAACATATTAAAAGATAATAAAGTGTTATTAAATAGCGAAAAGAGACAACTTGTGTTTGATAATGTAATTAAGGATTTGAAAGATTCTGATTCCGTTATTGCATCTTCTGTAGTCAATTTAGCTATAGAACTAGCAGTTCAAAAAGCAAAGGAAAATGACGACAAATAAGGGGTATTTAACATGGATAAAATAATACAATACATTAAAAGTAGAGTTCATGAACCATCTACTTTAAGAGGGTTAGTTTTAGTGGTCGTTGGGTTGTCTGGTGCTAATTTAGAACCAGAGCAAACCCAAGAGTTAGTCACTTATGCTTTAGGAATAGTTGGTATCTTTGGACTATTGCCTGATAAAGTTGATTAATTAAAAAATAAATTTCTTAACTATTATCAAGCAAAGAATAACTCCAAACATATCCACCAGTAGTTTTTCTGGCACCGGTTAGAACTCTATTAATCATATAACGTTCTATACCGGTGTCGTGAAAAGCTTCATCAATGTTATTATATACTGCTATTAAGTTATCTTTAGATGCATCGTATTTATATATTTTTTTATATATTTTATGATATTCTTCATCAATATCATCAATATCATCAATATCATCAATATCATCAATATCATCAGTATCATCAATATCATCAATATCATCAGTATATATTAATGATTTATCTTCTAATTTAAAAAACTCATCATCCGTAATATCTTTAATAACTGTATATTGACAACATCTTGCTTTTGTTTCGTTATAATCTTTTGGTATAGATACAATATCCTTTGGATTAACTTTTACGATTACAACCCTGCGATCTGTAATACAAAAATGTTTTATGTATTCTTTAGAACAAATGTGTAATCCAGAAGAACATGTTTTATTGCTATCACTATCAACTAAATCCCTATCCATTTTTACTATTGCACCTATTGAATTGTCAATTGTATTAGTATGACAATCTTTATAATCTTTAGTAACTACTTTATATGCCAAAAAATGACCATCTTCAGTAATTGGTAGCATTCCGTATTCTAAAAACGAATATAATTCATTTATTGCAGTTTTTAATGGGTTTTGCATTAAATTACTTAAAAATAATTTCATTGGTTCAATATCAAATTCTTCATAATACATATCTATAATTCGTTTTGTAAGTGTATTATTTACTTCTTCGCCATTGAAGTATAATTTATTATTTTCAATTATAATTCCCTTTGAATTTAATAACTTTTCTGTCATGCATAATTCTCGTAATTTTTCATAATTTTTTGTTTTTATATAGTTTAATGCAGCATCATATATTTTTTTATTATCTTGTAAAAAAATATAATTAAATCCATCATCAAACATAACGTTAATACCACTGTTTGTTTTTATATAAGATATATTATTCATTTATTCACCTCTTTGTTATTATCTATTAATTTTATATAATCATATATATGGTCAATCTTTCTTATTAACCCATTATCATAATTATTTACATGAGACAGTAATGGATATTGATGTGATAACTTAGTATAATCTATTACATGGTTATCTTTCATATATTCTAATAAATCATCTAACTGTCTTAATATATCAATGCTTATATTAGCATATTCTTTAATCCTGTTATAATTATCATTGAACTTATTTTTTATTTCTATAAAAAAATCAATTGCAATTAAGAAAGGTTTAAATTCTTCATAAAAAACTGAGCCATCAATATCGTTCAATTCTGTTAAAAATTTTTTAAATTTAAACATATCTAGATGGCTTATGTTCATAAACTTATAAGTATCATAAGAGCAAAATTCATTCAATAACAATAACTTATGAATTAAATTATTATCAATAATATATTGTGTTATATATTTTTTATCTAATAATTGTTTAATATTGGATTTATTTTTTATCTTTTTAATACCAGCATTAGTAATTCCTAGCACATTACGTTTATTAATATCTAAAATATCAAGCAAAGCATTTAATTGACGATGTGTAATATTAAAATCACTTTTATTTAATTGTATTTTCCCAGCATATATAGGCAAATAATAGTATGTATCAGTAGAATTCAACACTATATCATCTTCTATATTATCCAATACATAACTTGAATACGAAGAATTAGACAGGTTTAATATTCTTTTATAATTATAAATTTTAGTATAACTTTTAGTTTTACTATATTTTGTTAACGTTTCTTTAAATTTTATAGGTACTGTTATGTTAGATAATAAGTAATGTGGGTATAAACTTATATCCTTTACAATATTATCAAATTTAATATTATCGTTTAATCTAGAAATACAAATTGCTTCTTTAGTTTTATGTAAATCAAGTACATATTTTATTTTATCATATGATATTCTTTTTTCATCAACTAATATAATAACAGGTTTATTAGTATAATATATTTTATAATAATTAGCATATATACCGTATATATTTTTAGATGTTATTTTATAATTAATTGAGTTTAATGTTTTTTTTGAGTATTTAAATTCTTCAGGCAAATATGGAATTTGTACTTGTGCTGAATTATTCACAAAATTATATAACTTGCTATTTTTATTTAAATATTTACAATTTACAAGAACATTATAGAATTTTCTATTATATATTAATTTATGCAATTCGTCAAAACAATCATAAATTGGAAGTTTTTCATATTCTTTACTTTTTTCAATTATATTATTTGTTAACTCATTGCCCATTTTTTCAATTCTTTGAATTATTTTATTTAATGTATTATTATCATAACGTATTTCTTCCCTGGAAGATGAAAAATCTAATTCCCCATTTTCAAATTCTAAGATTATAATATTTGTTCTAATAATTTCATGCAAATAATCAGGTATTCTATTTTGTAATTTTTCCAAACTAACTTTGTATGGTATTTGTCTTTGTAACGCTATTATATTGTTGAATCCATATACAGGTTCAACAATTAGCCATCTTTCTCCCTCTAGAACCGGTATTAAATTAGCAAATTTAAAATCAGAATCATTGATAATTATAGGTTTTTCATCAAAAAATTGTAAGGTTTGTTGTGTGGCAGTTTTGAATTTAAAAATATCTTCTTTTTTTACCGGTATTTTTATTGTCAACCCATTGTCTTCTTCGGTATTAAAGACACCAATTTTAGAAACAGTAGGTAACCCAATTTCATTTAAAAAAATTGAATAATGCGATACTATATTATTAAACCGTGATTCAACTGAAAATATATCAGTATAAGAAAAAGGTGATTTAGAACCAATGCCTAATGCACCAATAAAATCATTAGATTCTGTTTTAGTTGATTCGAAATAAGTAGTATATAGATTTAATACTGATTCTTCTGATAACCCTGTACCATAATCTTTAATAACTAAAAAAGGTTCAAAACTTGAAGGTAGTTGAATTTCAAACGGTCTTGTTGTGTTGGCATCTTTATGAGCATCAAACGCATTTGATGATAATTCTCTAATTATTGCATGAATTGGCATAGTGTATATACCTGACGATAATATATCAAATGCCTTTGCAGTTGTTTTTATTTTAAAGTTATGTTCTGTACCTGTATTGCCTCGTTCTACTTCATTATTGTTTTTTGTTAAAATCATATTTTAACCTCCATTAATTGTAGTTAATATACAAATATGATATACCAAATTCAACACAAAGTCAAATTTTTATTCAAGGCAATAAAAAACTCATGGATGTGTTAAATAACTTCCATGAGTTTAAACTAGTATTAGTATCTATTTGTAATACTGTCAACTACATGCTGTGCAATATCATCGATTTCAGATGGCTCATAACCTAAATTCTCTAAGTCATCTTTAATGGTATCTAACAAATCTTCATCATCCATGCCATTAGCTTGTTCAGTCCAATCATCTATGAGTTTATCCAACTGCTGGTCAGTTTCATCATCATTAAAATCTAAATCTTTAACATCATCATCCATTTCCATGTCATCATCCATTTCCATGTCATCATCCATTTCCATATCATCATCCATTTCCATATCATCATCCATTTCCATGTCATCAT
>NPIF01006133.1_pt1 | contig 14188 bp, 8 predicted proteins | sample 8637461 | NCBI WGS metagenome assembly NPIF01 (sample SAMN07420641, study PRJNA396082) | bioreactor metagenome | isolation source: sample BR12 brine-fed electro-methanogenic bioreactor BR | place: Japan: Kochi | collected 2016-12-09
CGTCTGCCCAGCACCCGCCAGAGCGCTCCGCTCCCCATCGAAGCGCCGCCCGGTTGGGACCGCCCCCGCCCCTGGGAGCGACGCCGCGCGGACCACGACTGGACTCTCCTCGTCGACGGTCACTTCGAGGACCAGAGCCACGAGTGGCTCGTCGCGCGCGACGCGAGCGGAGCCATGACCGACCCGGGCATCACCGATGTGCGCGCCCACGGCGGGAAGCGTTCGGTCTACATGTCGCTCGAGAATCTCGGAGGCGAGAAGCCGCCGGGCCCCTACGGCGAGACGATCAACAACTTCCTCGTCGGCCCGGCCTTCAACCTCAGCCACTACGCGGACGTCTACGTCGACCTGTGGTTCTGGGCCGAGCTCGAGGATCCGGTCTTCCCGGAGCGGTACGCGAGGGACCTCGCCACAGTCTCCGTGCGCGACCTCGACTCGGGCGAGCTCCTCGCCGGAGTCTCTTTGGCCCCCACCGACGACGGGGGCGACCTCAGCCGTGCGGCGGTCGCGTCGAGCGGCTGGCGCCACCTCGTCTTCCGCATCCCGGACCGGCCGCGCTACCCGAGCCGCGCGCACCTGATGATTCAGTTCTCGAGCGACGGCAGCGACGGGGCCGAAGGCGTCTATCTCGACGACGTGCGCGTGTACGCGAGCTTCGCGCACGAACTCGAGACCCCGAGCGACGACCCGCTCGCTCCGTGGCAGTACACGCTGCTCCCCCGCGCTCAGATCGCCGGCCACCCCGCCCCGGGGAGCACTCCCGCCGCGAGCGAGGCGTGGCAGTACGGTCCCGTCGATCCCTCACTGCCCATCGCGGTGCTCGCAGACGGCGTCGAGTCGAGTCACCCTGACCTCCGTTTCTGGGAAGACCCCGAAGCAGAGATCACCCTCCCCGATGCTCACCCGCTCGCAGGCTCCGACTGGCACGGCACCGCGTGCGCCGGCGTGCTCGGTGCCGTCGCGGACAACGGCATCGGGATCGCAGGCATCGCGCCGGGTGCCCCGCTCCTGCCCCTCCTGCGCGGCGCCGACGACGCCGCGCTCGTGCAAGCGATCGACGAAGCGGTCGCGCTCGGTGCCGGCGTGCTCGTACTGCCCTGGGGCTGGTGCAGCGCGCCCTCGCGCACGGTCTCCGATGCGTTGCGCGACGCGGCGGAGGCCGGCGTCGTCCTCGTCGCCGCGGCTGGGGACGCGGGAGCCCACCGCCCCTACTCCGACGAAGTCCAGTTCCCGTGTTCGCTGAGCGAGTCGCTGCCGCTGATCTGCGTCGGCGCGGCCGACCCGACGGGCGCACGAAAGGGCGTCGCCAGCGCGGACGGCGAGTTCTGGTGGAGCTCGGCCGAGAGCGGCCATCTCCCCGACCTGCTCGCCCCCGGCACCCACTTGCTGACGACGGACCGCATGAGCGCGGCCGGTAGGGGCAGCACGACGCGTCGTGTGCCGCCGGGCTGGACGGACGGCTTCACGGGCACGGGCGCGGCGGCATGTCAGGTCGCCGGCGTCGCCGCCCTGATGCTCGCCCGCGTTCCCGCGTTGACGCCGGAAGAGCTCGCCTCGTTGCTCACGAAGAGCGCGCGTCTCGACGACCCGGACGCGGAGCGCGCCGCGCTCACCCGCCAACTCGACGCGGGCGCCGCCGTGCTCGCCGCCGTCGAGAGCGCGGAGGAGCGAGAGCGCCGGGGCGCCGCAGAGGAACCCACGCCGTAACCCCTTGTCGAATCAGGGTCATCGGCGTACTCCTCATGGGCAAGGGAGGAGCTGCTCATGACGAGAAGGGGTGTGCGCGCCGCGCTGTCGGCGCTGTCTGTCGTCGTCTTCATCACCATCGCTTCCCCGCCCGCCGCGCTTGCGGAGGGCGACGCCTGCACGGTCGTGCAGCCGGGGATCGAGTTCCCGCTACCGGCCCTGGTCGATCTCGAGAAGGTGAGCGCGCGCTGGACTCCACCGGGTGAGGAGCAGGAGGAGCTCGTCGCGCTGAACGGGAATCGCGTGCTCCGCACCGTCCTGCACGGAGCGGACGTGCTCGGCTTCGTGGAGATCGGGACGATCACTGTCCCGAACCCGGACGGCGGGTACGTACGCAACAGGAGCCTACGCCCCGGCGATCTCGACGGGGACGGCATCGAAGACCTGCTCGTCGTTCTCGAACGAGAACACAACTCACGCGAGTTCCTCACGCTGATTCCACTCCTCGCGACTCCCCGAGGGGGCTTCGAACAAGGCGCCTCCGCCGACGTGCCGGGCTCGCGCTTCTTCGACGCGGAGCTCGGCGCGTTCCGAGGCGGCGAGCGCGAGCAGCTCGCGCTCTTTGTCTACACCGGCTCGTTCTGGCACTACGACGTGACCTTCTCCGTACACGAGTTCAACCGCGGCTCCGGCTGGCGCACCTTGCACGGCAGGCCGCTCGGCGTCCGCCAGAGCAACCCGGTGGTCATCGACTGGGACGAGGACGGCCGCGACGACATCGTGGTCTCGAACCGCCACTCCGGCGAGCAGATCTTCTGGCTGAGGGGCGACGCCGAGAACCCACTCGGCGCGACGGACCTTCTTCGCTGGCACACGCTGGTGCCGCACCGGATCGCCACGCCTGACCTCGACGGCGACGGCCGCGCGGAGCTGCTGTTCCATCACGACCACTTCTGGGTCGAGCGCATCACGGTCCACGCCGTCGAGCGCGGCGAGGGCGGCACCGCCGTCCCGCTTTGGTCGGCCCGGCTCCCCTGGGAATCCCGGGGCACGCCCCTCGTGTTCGACGCCGATGGGGACGGGCGCGACGACATCGCGTACAGCAACTACCGCGGCGCCACGCTCTACTTCAGCGATCTGCAAGGCGGAATGACGCCTATCGCCATTCGCGGCGGACTCGACATCTACGGCGCGCGCGACCTCGACCTCGACGGGACGAACGACCTGCTCGTTCACCACAAGAGTTCGGGTTCGACGCGCTTCCTCGGGCTCGGCGAGCGCCGTTATCACGACCCGCGCGTGTTCAGCACCGCGGAGGGTGTCTCGTGGTACGGCACGCTCTCCGCGCACGACTACGACGGCGACGGCGACGACGAGCTCATGGCCGTATCGCGGGAGCGGCTCGACATCCTGGACGCCGACGAAGAGGGCCACTTCACCCCGCTGCGTACGATGCAGCTCCCAACGAGTCACCACCGCCCCGTGGTGGGCGACATCGACGGCGACGGGTGGCTCGATATCGTGGCCTGGAGCTATGGCGTCCCCGAGCTTCACGTCGCGTTCGGACGTGGGCCCGAGGGATTCGAGGCGTTCCGGGCGTGGCCGCTCGGCACAGAGTACGGGAGCCCGTTGCCTGCCGACCTCGATGGAGACGGCGACCTCGAGCTGGTCCTGAGGCTGCCCCGGAGCGCGGGGCACACAACGTTCGCGGCGCTCGTCGTCGAGCAGCGCGTACCACGCCTCGCCGACGCGTTCTCGGTCCTGGGCCGCGGGTACGAGATCGCCGCCGGAGACATCGACGGGGACGGGCGCGCCGAGCTGCTCGTCGTCGAGGATCTCCCCGGATCCTCGACCTACCAACTCACCGCACGCTCGTTCGACGGCGAGACCTTCAGCGAGGCGCGGCCGCTGCTCGACAAACCGCTGCGCGCTGCCCCGGCGATCGACGCCACCGACCTCGATGGCGACTCCCTCGCGGAGCTCGTCCTCCGCTTCGGCAGCGACAACACCGCGGAAGGGATGGCGCACCAGGTCTATGGAAACCTGGGCGGCACGCGCTTCGAGCGCATCACGGAACTCGCCCGCGACCTCCTGCCGGGCTGGACGACGCACCTCGCCGATCACGACGGGGACTCGTACCCGGACTTCGTTCCCTGGTCCCAACCGGCAACCCTCGCTCACGGGCACGGCACGGGGCGCTTCGCCCGCGCGAGGCACTGGCACGGCGGCAGCGGGGGCCCCGGAGCCTTCGGCGACTTCCGCGGCCGCGGCGCGCCCGACCTCGTCACGCTCGAGGAGCACCGAGCCGCGCTCTACTTCGTCCTCCAGCCACAGCTCGGCGCCCCGCTCGCCGCCGACAGCGCCCCGCCGGAGGGCCTGCTCTGGCTCGACGCCGAGGTCGATCACCACCAGGGGGTTCTCACCTTCGACAACCACTGGTGGCTCTCGACAAGCGCCAAGGACGACTGCTGGCCCGCCACCGTGCTCTCGCGCCGCATCGACCTGATCCGGGCCTCGATCCACACCCCCGTGAGCTGGATGTTCGGGGAGCAGGAGGAGGTGCGGATCTTCACCAACGGCAAGACCGGGGAGAACGCGGTGCTCCTGATCGGCCCGGACGAAGGCCTCTCGCGCTGGGCGTTCCGCAGGGCAATCGCGCGGGGCGGTTACCCCTTCCGCCAGAACCAACTCGTGCGCGTGATCACCGACGACCAGTTCGGAGCGCCCGCCGACCGCACCGAGCAGCCCTACATGGGCCGCGCGCTGCAACGCACCCAGCGTTTCCTCTTCTCGCCGGACGGCGCGCTCGTCCACGTCGAGCAGCGCCACCCCTACTTTCCCCTGACCGCGACGCTGACGGTGCGCGACGCGAGCGGGCGCGAGGCGGTCAGCGTCGTCACCTTCGACGAGGCGCGGACGCGCTACTGCGACTCGCCCGGGATCCCGGAGGGCGTCTGCCACGCCCAGTGAGCCGGCGCCGAACTCGTCTGGATTGACGGAGCGGGAGCCGAAGGGCTCCCGCTCGTTTTTCGTCCGCGCCGAGTCCCGCTATCATCCGCCCGCGGAGGATGCCTTGAGCGGGTTTCGATTGATCGTGGCCGAAAAGCCGAGCGTGGCGCGCGACATCGCGCGGGTGCTCGGCGTGCGCGGGCGCGGCACGGGCGTGATCGGCGACGGCGAGACCCGCATTAGCTGGTGCCTCGGGCACCTCGCCGAGCTCGCGGAGCCCGCGTCCTACGATCCGGAGTGGAAGGCGTGGCGCCTCGACGCGCTGCCGATGCTCCCCGAGGCCTTCAAGCTGACGCCGCGCAAGGACTCGAAGGACCAGTGGAAGGTCCTCTCCGGCCTGATGCGCGACAAGGCGCTCGGCGAGGTGATCAACGCGTGTGATGCCGGCCGCGAGGGCGAGCTGATCTTCGCGCAGGCGTACCAGCTCGCGGGCTGCAAGGCGCCCGTGCGCCGCCTGTGGATCTCCGCGATGACCGACGAGGCGATCAAGGGCGGCTTCCGCGCACTGCGCGCCGGCGACTCGATGACGCCACTCGAGGACGCCGCCCGCTGCCGCAGCGAGGCCGACTGGCTCGTCGGTCTCAACGCGACCCGCGCGATGACCCTGCGCCTGCGCCGCCCCGGCGACGCGCTCCTGCTCTCGCTCGGGCGGGTGCAGACGCCGACCCTCGCGATGTTGACGAAACGCGAGGACGAGATCGAGCACTTCGAGCCGCAGCCCTTCTGGCAGCTCAAGGCGACCTTCGAGGTGCCCGCGGGCACTTGGGAGGCGACGTGGTGCAAGGTGCTCGCCAAGGGCAAGCGCCACGACCGCTTCGAGGACAAGGCGGAAGCCGAGGCGCTGCTCGCCAAGGTGAAGGACAAGGACGGCGAGGTGGTGCGCGCGGAAGGCAAACGCTCGCGCGAGAAGCCGCCGCTGCTCTACGACCTGACCGCGCTGCAGAAGGAGGCGAACGCCCGCTTCGGTTTCTCGGCGAAGCGCACGCTCGACATCGCGCAGTCCCTCTACGAGCGCAAGAAGGTGCTGACCTACCCGCGAACCGACTCGCGGCACCTGAGCGGCGAGCTCGTCGAGACGTTGCCCGAGCGGCTGCGCGGGCTCGTCTTCGGGCCCTACGAGGCGACGGCGAAGGGGATCCTGGAGCGCTGGCCCGTCGAGCTCGGCAAACGGGTCGTCGACGACGGCGAGGTCTCGGACCACCACGCGATCGTGCCCACCGGCGTCGACGCGCGCTCCGCCGGGCTCGAGCCCGACGAGAAGAAGGTCTTCGACCTCGTCGCGCGGCGCTTCCTCGCCGTGTTCGAGCCCGACGCCGTGTTCGCGGTGATGGAGATCGACACCGAGATCCTCGGCGAGCTCTTCGCCGCGCGCGGGCGCGCTCTCGTCGAGCCGGGCTGGCGTGCGATCGACCCGCCGCGCAGCAAGAAGAAGGAAGCCCCGCTCCTCCCCGCCGCACAGAAGGGCGAGACGGCCGCTCAGCGCGCCCTGGCACTCCACGAGGGCAAGACCAAGCCTCCGCCGCGCTACAGCGAGGCGACGCTCCTCGGCGCGATGGAGCGCGCCGGCGAGGGCCTCGACGACGCCGAGCTCAAGCGCGCGATGAAGAAGAACGGCCTCGGCACCCCGGCGACGCGCGCCGCGATCATCGAGACCCTGCTCAGCCGCGGCTACGCCGAGCGCGACAAGACGCACATCGTGCCCACGGATCAAGGCCGGGCGCTCGTGCGCGCGCTGCCCGTCGAGTCGCTGCGCTCGCCCGCGCTGACCGGCACCTGGGAAGCCCGCCTCGTCGCGATCGCCGAGGGGCGCGAGAGCCGCGCAACCTTCATGGACGACATCCGGAGCTTCACGCGCGAGGCGATCGAGACGATCAAGACGGCGACGATCGAGGGCGAGCACGCCGCTGCGCTCGCGCGCCCGGGCGGCGCCGCGGCCGGCGAGCTGCTCGGCGCCTGCCCGCTCTGCGGCAGCGAGGTCCACGGCGGCGAGCGCGGCTGGCGCTGCGCGTCCTGCGATCTCTACATCCCGCCCTCGGTCGCCAAGCGCGCGGTCAGCCCGCGCCTCGCCAAGCAGCTCCTCACCGAGCGCCGCACCAAGGCGATCAAGGGTTTCAAGGCGAAGACCGGCAAGAGCTTCGCCGCGGCGCTCGTGCTCGAGGACGACGGCCACGTCGGCTTCCACTTCCCCGAGCCCGACCCGCTCGGCGAGTGCCCCGCCTGCGGAGAGACCGTCCGCCGCCGCGGCTCGGTCTACACCTGCGCCAAGGGACGGGACTGCCCCTTCGTCGTCTTCGGCGAGATGCAGGGACGCGCGATCGAGGAGGACGCGGTGCGGCGCCTGCTCGTCGACGGCAAGAGCGCGCTGCTCGAGGGCTTCAAGGACCGCGAGGGCCGCGAGTACGCCGGGCGCCTCGTCGTCGCCGACGGGCGCGTGCGCGTCGCGCGTTCCGATCCGCGCGCCGAGGCCGGCCACGTCGGCGCCTGCCCGCGCTGCGGCAAGCCCGTCGCTTTCGAGAGCGGCAAGTGGCGTTGCCCGGGCGGCGATCTCACGCTCCCGGCCAAGGTCGCCTCACGCAAGCTCGAACACGCCGAGGTGGCCCAGCTCCTCGCGGACGGCCGCACGCCGCGCCTCCACGGATTCCGCCAGAAGAGCGGCGCCGTCTTCAAGGCCGCGCTCGTGCTCGCGCTCGAGGGCGACCCCGAGCGCCCGATCACCTTCGACTTCGACGCGAAGGCCCAGGAAGAGCCCCTCCCCCCCGGCGCCCCGCCCCCGGCCTTCGGCAAGCGCATCACTTGTCCGGTCTGCAACCACCGCGCGGACCCGCACCCCGGCTACGTCATCGCCGGCCGCGAAGCCTGGGGCTGCTCGAAGTGGAAAGAGGGCTGCAAGCTCCGAGTACCCTTCGTCGTCGAAGGCCAGCGCCTCAACGACGAAGACGCGAGCAAACTCCTGGGCAAACAGCGCAAGACGCGCCTCTTGCGCGGCCTGCACAACGAGCGGGGAAACCTGCCCGTGAGCCGCGTGGTGTTGCGCCCGGGTGAGGAGCCGTGTTGGGTCTTGGAGAGGAGCTAGCCGGGCAGCTCAGCGCGGTGCTGGATCGTCGTCCCAGGGTAGATCGGCGAGGCGGGCGAGTGCCTCACGCCGCCGCCGCAGAAGAGCGACGCCAAGTGTCGTGACGAAGAGAAAACCGAGCGCGTGCCCGAGCAGCGGAACCGCGACGTGCGCCGAGTAGGCGATGGCGATCGAGGCCGCACCCTCCGAGAACGGAATCGCCAAGGCGACCCCAGCCGCAGCGAGCCCGAGGGCCACCACCAGCCCGAAGGCAACGGTCTCGACGAGGCGAAACGAGCGATAGCGCCGACAGATGAAGGCAGCATCTGCCAAGGTCACGGGGCCGGGTAGCAGCGCCGCGCCGCGTGAGTGCCGCTCGAGCTGAGCGCGCGCCACACGAATCGTCCCACACAACCCGGCCCGCACCGCCTGGTGACGAACCCCACGCGCCACGAAGAGAGGCATGGCACCGAGCCCCGCGACAACCAAGAGAACCACGAAAGCCGTCGCGAGCTGAACGCCCCGAGAAGCCGGCTCCGCGATCCCGGGAAAGCCATGGACCACGACGAGGCCCAACCCGGCGACGACACCGACGACACCCACGGCAAGAAACCGGGCGCGGCTACGCGCCACAGCGCGCGGACTCGCCATCTCGCGGAGCGCGGCGCGCGCATCCTCCGCGGAAAGTGGTCGTCGACGACTCAAGTGACGTTTTCTTTCGAGACGGGCTCCACCGAGCAGACCGGCCCGCGCTCGTCCCAGGGAAGCGCAACGAGCGCGGCGCACACCCGCCGGAGACGAAGCTGGCCCCACGCGCCGCCCAGCACCGCGCCGCCCAGTGGCCCCAAGAATCGAGGGAGTCCCATCCAGCACCACGCCGCAACGGCAGCGCCGAAGGAGCCGGGGAGCAACACGAGCACGGCGAGCATCACGAGCGCGGCGCACAAGACGAACTCGAGCCAGACCCATGCCACAGAAGACCGCGTCACGCGGTACTGCCACACGATCGACGACGCTTGTTTGCGCGTGACCAGCTCGTCACCGCGACGCTGCCCGGCTTTCTCCCGCGCGAGAACGGCGCGGGCGGCACCCACGACCCGCGGCAGCGCGAAGGCCAACGCGGCCACCTGGCGTCGCCATCCCATGCAAGAGACCACACCCCACGCAATGACCGAGCCGAGTAGACCGAAGACCACGGCGCGCTGGGCCGGCGCCCTCAACGCCACGAAGCCGTGCCCATCCCCAAAGACCAAGTTCAGTGGAAGCCCGATCACGATGAGCAGCAGGCCCACGATCCACGGCAACAGCCGCCACCGGCTCTCACTCCCAGCCGCGATGCGCTGCAGGATCTCTCGGGCTTCCGCTGCACTCAACGACCCGCCGCGCTCCTGTCGCTCATCCATGCTCCCCACCCCCAAGGGCGCGCGACGGAGGACGCAGCGCCCGCTCGAGCCGGAGCGTATCACCAGCCCGCAGGCGCTGTCAGCGGAGAGAGCGAGGAGAACGCCGAGGCCAGCCGCCGCTCAGGAGCGCGGCCGCACCCCCGTCAGCTCCGTCATCAACTCCCACCCCCACCCCGCCAGGCGATCCTTCCGGAAGATCACCGGCGTGAGCTCGTGGTCGCTGATGCGGTCGCGGCTACCGAGGTCGTCGCTGACGTAGAAGAACACCTCGATCCAATGCCCGTCCTTGTCGCGGTGCGACGCCTTGCGGTACGGGTTCCGGATCGGCCGGCGCTGCCGCTCGAAGCGCTGCCCGCTCGAGCCCGGATTGCCCGAGTGATCGAGCGGACCGTACGCCGGCTGCGACGGGTCCCGGCTCTCGACGAAACGCGTACCCGCCGTCGTGCCGTGGAAGGTCTCGGAGCCCAGGATGACCAGCGCGTCCTGCTTCGCCATACCGCGCTCCAGCTTCGCCAACCGTCCCTGGTTGAGCTCGAGCACCTCGGCCAGCGTCCAGTAACGCGGCTTCGGCCGGCTCGCGCAGCCAGCGAAAAGCGCGAGTGCGCACGAAGCGCACAAAAGAGCGATCAAGGGGCGCAGCGCCACACGGATCATGGAAGCCTCACGCCGCGCCAAGAGAGCGCGGCAACCGTCCCACCGTGATTCTAGCCCGACGACTCCGCGCCCAACGCGCAACACGCCGAGCGGAGCTGGCAACTCGCCGGACGGCTCACATCTGCTCGGGCGCCTCGATGCCCAACAGCTCGAGCACGAGCTCCACCTGCCGCAGCGTGATCGCCGCGAGCGCCAGCCGCGAGCCGCGCCGCGCGACATCCTCTTCCTTGAGGATCGGGCACTCGTTGTAGAAGCGGCTGAACTCCTGCGCGAGCTCGTAGAGGAAATCGCACAACATGTGCGGCCGCCGCTCCGCGTGCGCGCGCGCGATCGCGTCCGGCAGCGCGAGCTGCTTGAGCACGAGGTTGCGCTCGGCGTCGGCGAGCGGCGCCATCGGCGTCCCGATCTCCGCGCCACGCTCCGCCGCCTTGCGGAACACCGACTTCACCCGCACGGCCGCGTACAGAAGGTACGGCCCCGTCTTCCCCTCGAAGCGCGTGAACTTGTCGAGGTTGAAGACGTAGTTCGACTCGCGGTCGTTCGCGAGATCAGCGAACTTCAACGCCGCGATCCCGACCTTGCGCGCGATCTCCGCCCGCTCTTCCGGGCTCGCACCCTGCGCCAGGCCGCCCTCGTCGAGGCGCTCACCCGACAGCTCGATCGCGCGATCGATCAGCACCCCGAGCCGCATCACACCGCCCTCGCGGGTCTTGAACGGCCGCCCGTCCGTGCCGTTGACCGTGCCGAACGCGATGTGCTCGAGCGAGGCGCCCTCGCCCACCGTGCCGCTCTTGCGCGCCGCGCGGAACACCTGCTCGAAGTGCAGGTGCTGACGCTTGTCGACGACGTAGAGGAAGACGGCCGGGTCGAGCTTCTCGACACGGTCCTCGATCGTCGCGAGGTCCGTCGTGCCGTAGGTCACGCCCCCGTCCGCCTTGACGGCGATCAGCGGCGGCATCTCCTTCGTGTCGCCCTCTTCCTCAACGCGCACGACGCGCGCGCCGTCACTCTCCTCGAGCACGCCATCCTTTTCGAGGCGCGCGATCAGCCCCGCGAGGCGATGGTCGACCGCCGCCTCACCGAGCCACAGGTCGAAGTCGACGCCGAGCGCACCGAAGTCCGCCCGCAGCGCCTCGAGCGAGACCGCCATGAAGTGTTCCCACAGCGCGCGGTAACCCGGCCTCCCGGCCTGCAGCTCCGCCGTCGCCCGCCGCGCCGCCTCGCGCCGCGCCGGATCCTCCTTCGCCTTCCCCGCCGCGAGCGGGTAGAGCTCCTCGAGGTCGGCCGCGGTGACCGGCGGCTCCTCGGGGTAGGGCCCCTCGTTGCTCGCGTCGAAGTAGGGCAGCTCCGGCTGGCGCTCGGCGAGCTCGGTGATCAGGAGGCCCATCGGGAGCCCCCAGTCGCCCATGTGGATGTCGCTGGTGACGTCGTCGCCGACGAAGCGGAACAGGCGCTGCAAGCTGTCGCCGATCACGCTCGTACGCAGGTGACCCACGTGCATCGCCTTTGCGACGTTCGGACCGCCGAAGTCGATCACGACGCGCTGCGGCGTCTCGGCGATGGGGCAGCCGAGCCGCTCGTCGTCGAGCAAGGTGGCAGCGCGCGCGGCGAGCGCCTCGTCGCTGAGCTTGATGTTGAGGAAGCCGGGGCCCGCGACGCTGACCTCCGCGAGATCCTCGCGCTCCGAGAGCTTCGCCGCGACTTCGTTCGCGATCTCGCGCGGGTTGCGGCGCGCTTCCTTCGCGGCCGCCATCGCGCCGTTGCACTGGTAGTGGGCGAGGTCGGGCCGCCGGGACGGCTCGACCGTGCCGAAACGGCGCGACAGCCCGAGGCTCTCGAAGGCGTCCGCGGCGGCTTGGGTCAGCTCATGGGTGATCGTCATGGGGCTCTCCGTGGTCGAAGCGGCGAGACTAACACAGCGCCGCCGCGCTGTCGGATTGCGCCAGGGAGCCGCCACGCGCCTCGACAGAGGCCGAAGCGAGAGCTACTCTCGATAGCCTCATCCCCCCCTTCCCTCCCTTCGCTTCGGCCCGGGCACCCCGCTCCGGGTCGCGAGACACGCCCATGCCCAAGACCCTGCGAGATCTCCTCGGCGAGCGCGGCGAGGACCTCGCCGCCACCGTGTTCGAGAGGCTGCGCGCCTCCTCGGCCGACCACTACCGCAACGCGGACGAGAGCCTCCTGCTCGCGCGCTGCCGCCGCCTCGTCGAGAACCTGATCGAGGCGCTCCACGACACCCCGGCGCGCTTCCTCGAGTACATCGCCGGCATCACCAGCGAGCGCATCGCCGAGGGTTACCGCCTCGACGAGATCCAGCGCGCCCTGTCGATCCTCGAGACCGAGGCGTGGCGCATCTGCGCCCACCAGCCCTGGGACAAGGAGCAGACGCTGCGCGAGCTCGGCACGGTCACCGAGGCCGTCGGCGCGGCGAAGGACCGCCTGGCGCGGAGCTACGTCGAACGCCTCGAACAGAGCCGGCAGAAGGTGACGCACCTCGAGCAGAAGCTCGAGCAGCTCTTCGGCGGTACCGACACCATGGCGCTCGGCGACGAGTGAAGAAGAGACGCCCGGCCCCGACGCCCAAGCACGAGGACAGCGGCCCGCTGCCCCCGACGCTGACCGTGCGCGTGCGCGCGCTCCAGCCGCTCAGCCACAGCAAGGCGCGCGCCCTGATCGAGTCCGGCGGCGTCACCGTCGACGGCGAGGTCGTCACCGACCCCGTCGCGCGCCCCGCCGAGGACGCCGTGGTCGCCTGCGGCGCGCCCCAGGGTGCGCGCAGACCCCGCGCCCTCCGCGGCCCCGGCTTCCGCGTGCTTCACATCGACCGGGACCTCGTCGTCGTCGACAAGGACCCCGGCGTGATCGTCGTGCCCCGCGAGAACCCCGACGAGGACGACCCGCCGCTCGTCAGCCGCGTCGGCGCGACGCTCCAGCTCGCCGGGCACCGCGTGCGCGACCTCTGGGTCGTCCACCGCATCGACAGGGCCACCTCGGGCCTCGTGCTCTTCGCCCGGCGCGAGGAGGGCGCGGAGGCGTTGCTCGCGGAGTTCCACGAGCGGCGCACCGGACGCGAGTACCTCGCCTGGACCCAGGGCGTGCCGCGCAAGCCGGAGGGGCGCCTGACGCACCGCCTCCTCGAAGACCGGGAGACCCACGCGGTCACGGTCACCGACGACCCGAACGAGGGCCGCGAGGCGATCCTCGACTACCGCGTCGAGGCGCACCGTGGGCCGGTGGCCCGTCTGGCCGTCTCACTCGTCACGGGGCGCCGCAATCAGATTCGCGCCCAGCTCGCCGCGATCGGGCATCCGCTCCTCGGCGACCACTGGTACGGGTCCCGGCACGCACGCATCGGCCGGGCCGCGCTCCACGCGCATCGCCTGAGCTTCCCGCACCCGCACACGCGCGACGCGCTCCGCTTCGAAGCGCCGATTCCCGCCGACCTGCAGCGCCTCGAGCGCGAGCTACTCGGCGACAAGGCTCAGCCGCGGCAGTAACGCGCCTCGGGGTCGCCTTCGGCACCTTCGCGCACGACGCCGCGCGCGGGGCTCGCCGCGAGGTGCTCGAGGATCCACCACGCCTCGAGCGCCTGCTCCCCCGCCCCCAAGGCCTCGGCCCAGGCGCGCGCGCTGCGCGCCTCGTGGGGCTCCGCCTCGAGCGCCGCGACGAGGCGCGCCTGGAGCTCGAGCACGCCCTTCGCGGCGCGCTTGCCGGCCTCGACGCCGGGCTGGTGGTAGGCGTTGATTCCAACGAGTGACGCGTAGAGGCCCACCGCGCGCTCGAAGAGCGCGATGAGCCCTCCGAGGCTGCGCGCGTCGACCCGCGGGATCGCGATCGTCATCACGCGGCGGCCGTCCTCGACGAGCGCGCGGCGCGTGCCGAGGAAGAAGCCGAGCAGGTAGTCGCCCGCGGTCGTGCCGGGCTCGAGCTCGAGCGGCGCGTCGTCCTCGTCGGCGAGTGACGCGATCAAGGTGACGAACGCGTTGTCGACGCCGTCCCTAAGCTGCTGCACGTAGGCGTGTTGATCCGTCGAGCCCTTGTTGCCGTAGACGCTGAGCCCCTGCCGCACCGTGCGGCCCTCGAGGTCCTCGCGCTTGCCGAGCGACTCCATCACGAGCTGCTGCAGGTAACGCGCGAAGAGCGCCAGCCGATCGCGGTACGGGATGACGACCATGTCCCGCGCGCCGCGTCCCTCGGACGCGACGTGCCACGCCAGCGCGAGGCGCGCGGCGGGGTTCTGGGCGGGGTCTGCCACGCGCGTCGCTTCGTCCATCAGACGCGCGCCGCCGATGAACGCCTCGATGTCGTGCCCCGCGAGCGCGAGCGGGAGCAGCCCCACCGCCGAGGTCTCCGAGGTGCGTCCGCCGACCCAGTCCCACATCGG
>NPIF01003971.1_pt1 | contig 14186 bp, 13 predicted proteins | sample 8637461 | NCBI WGS metagenome assembly NPIF01 (sample SAMN07420641, study PRJNA396082) | bioreactor metagenome | isolation source: sample BR12 brine-fed electro-methanogenic bioreactor BR | place: Japan: Kochi | collected 2016-12-09
CCACCGAACGGACGCTGATAGATGCGGCCTTCGTCGGTGCGCGAGAAAGGCACACCATAATGCTCAAGCTCGTAAACCGCCTTTGGCGCTTCACGGGCCAGGTATTCCATCGCATCGGTATCGCCCAGCCAATCCGACCCCTTGACGGTGTCGTACATGTGCCAGCGCCAGTCGTCCTCGGTCATGTTGCCGAGTGCCGCGCCGATGCCGCCCTGGGCGGCGATGGTATGGCTGCGGGTCGGGTAGACCTTGGTCACGCAGGCGGTGTTGAAACCGGCCGCGGACATGCCGAGCGTGGCGCGCAGGCCGGCACCACCGGCACCGACGACAACGACGTCGTAGGTGTGGTCAGTAATCTCGTATGCGGGCATCGGCTGCTAACCTCCCAGGCCGACGAGGACGATCGACACGATCGCGAAGGTGCCGAACAGGATGCAGGCGAACTTGACGGCGATCATGCCGCCGATCCTGGTGGCGTCGTGATGGACGTAGTCCTCGATGACGACGCCGATGGCGATCCAGGCGTGCCAGAAGAAGAAGAACACCAGCAGGATCAGCATGACCATGTTGCCGGGGACACCCATCCACGCCTGCAGGGTCGTGTAGTCGGCGGCGACGCCGGACACCAGCGAGACGATGAACCAGATGGTCAGGGGCGTCAGGGCCAGCGCGGTCAGGCGCTCCCAGTACCAGTGCTCGGTGGCGCCGCCGGTCTTGCCGAGGCCGCGGGCATGGCCGAGGGCCGACCGCCGGGTGCCCGGCTCCGGACCCAATGCGCTTCGGAAACCGCTCATGACATGCCTCCCACTTTCACGAACACGGCGATCCAGGTGACGACGGTGAACAGGGCCGTTCCCGCCAGGACCATGATGCCGCCGATGTTGACCTGATGGATCTCGAAGCCGAAGCCGATATCCCAGATCAGGTGGCGGATGCCATTACAGATGTGGAAGTACATGCAGACGGAGAAACCGAAAAGGCACAGATACCCGAACCAGGTGGTGAGGAACCACTGGGCCGTCGCATAGGCCTCCGGACCGTATGCCGCCGCTCCCAACCAATAGATGAGAAATCCGAGTCCGACCGCGAGGCCGCCGCCGGTGATGCGCTGCATCACGGAAACGACGGAACTGATCTGACCCTTGTAAATGTTCAGGTGGGGAGAAAGCGGCCGCTTTCTTGTCGCCATGGAAAATCACTCCTGAATTCCTGGAGCGCCCGGCCATATTTTCTGCGTAGCGCCACAGTCATTTAAACCCCGGGGATGGGGGTGTCAACTTTCCGTAATCCGGGTTCGTTTCGTGCCGCCAAGTATTGACAGTAAAATGGGGGAATCACGGGAAGTGCTTTTCAGGAGATCCTAACAAACAGGCTAGTGCATTGAATCAATTGAATATCAAAATTCGGTTGTGGGTTGTTTTGTGGATATCTTGTGCATCAATTGTGAAAATCTTGAAATTTTATTCACAGAAAAATGACGATTCCGCAAAATTCTTTATTGAGACACCCCCTGTATTAATAGATCATGACTCCTGCACGCGAAAGCGTCTTCGCAACAAGTTCTTGCGAAATGGGAAGTTAATCTTTCGGGATTTCCTTTCCGGACCGGAAGAATTCGTTGCCCCCGGGGTTCCAAAAACTGCTTCGGCAGCGGCGGTAGCTCAGGGGAGGCGGCCGGGAAAGGCCGCCGCCGCTCCGGCCCGGGATGACCCGAACCGGTTGTCGGCGAAGAGCCTCGTCCTGTAGGCGAGGCGGGCCCTTCACGGGGATGGTCGGATTTGCTCCGGCAAAATCGATCGGAACCGTGGACACGGCGGAAGTTGAACTTGCTCCGGTAAGATCGACTGAAACCGTGAAGCGGCGGTCCATCAAGATGGCCTTCGGCCGTCATGGTGTCGGCGCCGCAAGGGTAGGGGGCGCGAGCCGTCCGCGGTTCCCAAACCCGATCCTCGGGGTTCACGCCCCAAGGCCTGTCTCGATCGGCAAGACTCCGGGTTGTTCGCCAATGCGCGATCCGCAGACGACCAGGTCTTCTTCGGAGGACTTTCTCGAAAACGGATCACCACTCTGCTCCCGAGCCGTTCTCTTGCTGGGGGCGTTCGTGGGGAAGAGTGGATGCGCGGTGCGGCGCTTTTGAATGCGCGGAGCCTGGCCGGCTCCAGGAGGCGTCAGGTGCATCGCTTCGGTGATGCGAGCGGAGGTGTCCCAGGACCCAACGCACCTGACGCCTCTTTAATTTTGCCCCTATCCATCGGACAGGAAACCGCCGCTCTCCCGATCCCGGGTGCAGGCGGTTTTTTCGTGCCCGGGTGCCAAAAAGAAATCGCGCCCGAAAAGAAACAGGGCGCGGCCCCGAAGAACCGCGCCCTGCCCGATTACCGGCGGAGCCGGAAGGGGATCAGCCCTTCAGCAGCTTCACCATGGTCTTGCCGATCGTGGCCGGCGAATCGGCGACGGCAATGCCGGCGCCCTTCATGGCCTCGATCTTGTCGCCCGCCGTGCCCTCACCACCGGAAATCATGGCGCCGGCATGACCCATGCGGCGTCCCGGAGGAGCCGTGAGCCCGGCGATGAAGCTGACGACCGGCTTCTTGACCTTGGAATGCTTGATGAAATCGGCAGCCTCTTCCTCGGCCGTGCCGCCGATCTCGCCCGATCTTGTCGCTGAGATCGTCCGCCTTCCGAAACACAAAAATCGGAAGGCTAAAGCTTGGCGGAATTTTGCGCCGCCACAGCCAGACAATCCTGGCCGCCTCAGTGGGGGATTATTGCGCCGTCGTTCTCAATAGATTGCGTCAGTTTTCGGAACGATCACCTCACCGGCGAACTCCGCCTGCGCCTCGCGGCGAAGGGCCTCGGCTTCCTGCGCCGACATCGCCCGCATCCCGCTCAGGAACAGCCTGCGCGCGCCCATGGTCCGGGCTGCGAGGCCGGCCTGGCGAGCACTCGAATGACCATCGCGGTTGAGGGCTTCCTCGCAGGCCACTCCATCCGTGGCGTCGTGGATCAGGACCGGCGCCGTCCCCCCGAGGTCCGTCATGCGGGGATTGGGGCCACCGTCCGCCGAGTAGACCAGGGTTCCGGTAGTGCCGGCGACGGAAAAGCCGAGGGTGGGAACCGAGTGGGGCGCATCGAAAAAAGTGAGATGCAGGGCCCCGATCTGCATTTCGTCCCCATTGGCGCTCTCGCGCCAGTTGATCTCGGGCAGGCCCTTGCGCTCCCACAGCCCGAACACCTCCAACAGTTGGCGCGAGAAGGCCAGGACGTCGGCATTGCCGGCAATGGTCAGGGGCTTGGTCCGGCGGCGCATGACCATGTTGTGGAACAGGCTCGGCAGGGCATAGATGTGGTCGGTATGTCGGTGGGTCAGTATGACGGCATCGAGATCGGGGAGCATGATATCGGCCCGCTCCAGGTGGAGGACCGGATCGCCGGCCGCATCGACGAGAACGCTACTTCCCGCCTCGTGGATGACGAAACAGGTATTGCCGCTATGGGCCGCCTGGGCGGCACCGTTGGCCCCGAAGAAGATGAGATTCACGATTTCCTCCGCAGGAGACGCCGAACCCTCGGCCCCAGGATCAAGAGCGCGACGACGACGATAAGGCCCAGGGAAATCGGGCGTTGCAGGAAGGTCAGGTAGCTTCCCTGACCCAGTTTGACGGCCAGCCGGAAATTCTCTTCGAGCATCGGGCCGAGGATCAGGCCGAGCACCAGCGGACTGATGGGATAGCCTCCCTTCTTCAGCAGGAACCCTGCGATCCCCAGCGCCAGAGCCAATCCCATGTTGAAGGTCGCGGCTACCACCGCCTGGCCGTCGATCGCGAAGGTCCCGACGAAGGACAGGGCGATGACGATGGGGATCAGGAGGGTCAGCGGAACCTTGAGGATCTTGGGGTATAACCGGACGCCGGCGATCTGGAACGAGAACATGGCAATCAGCGACAGGCCGACGCCGACGAAGATCGCATAGACCAGGGGGAGGTTCTCGGTGAAGAGAAGGTGTCCCGGCACCACGCCCTTCACCAGCAGGGCACCCAACAGAACGGCCGTTGCCGCATCGCCGGGAATGCCGAGGGTCAGAACCGGAATCAGGGCGCCACCGGTCACCGCGTTGTTGGCAACCTCGGGGGCGAAGACGCCCTCGACGCATCCCGAGCCGACCGGATCCAATCCGCTTCCCGGCTTGCGGGTGATCTTCTTGGCCCGTTCGTAGCTGAGGAACACGGCAATACTCGCCCCGGCACCGGGGATCGCGCCGATCAGGGTGCCGATGCCTGTCGACTCCAGGATGATCCGCCACATCCGGCCGATCTTGGAGAGGGACGGGAAAAGTCGTCCCATCTGATACTGCGGCACGGTCACCCGGCCCTGCGCTACCTTCTCGAGATCGATCAGCGCCTGTGAAATGCCGAACAGGCCGATCAGGGCCGGAATGAGCTTGATGCCGTTCTGCATGGGGGTCTTGGCCAGCAGGTCGGGAAAGGGCATCCGCGGCGTGTTCATGAAGGGATCGGTGCCGATCATCGCCAGACAGACCCCGAAGGCGCCAGCCAGGATTCCCTTGGGCAGGTCGTCGGCCGCGATCGAGGCGATGATCGCCAGGCCGACCAGGGCCAGCGCGAACTTCTCGGCCGGACCAAAGGCCAGGGTCGCCTTGGCCAGCAGCGGGGCGAAAAGCATGAGGGCGGCGAGGCTCAGGAGCCCCCCTATCAGCGACGCCGCGACCGCGCTGCCCAGGGCGAGGCCCGCCTGCCCCTTGGCCGACATGCGGTAGCCGTCCTCGACGGTAGCGAGGGCGTTGGGATTCCCGGGAATGCCAAGCAGGATGGCGGGAATGGAAGCTCCCGATACGGCTCCGGCATACACGGCCAACAGCATCGCCATTCCGGTGGCGGTTGGCAGATAGAAGCTGATCGGCAGCATCAGGGCGATGCCCATGGTCGCCGTCAAGCCGGGCAGCGCCCCGAGGACAATGCCGAGGATGGAGCCAGCGGCGACCCAGAACACGGTCTGGATCGTAAGCACCATTTCAATTCCGGCCAGGAGGTCAGTCATGCGCGTTTCCCACCGAATAGGATCAAACAAAAGCCGATCCGCGCCTCACCAGAACAACACCCCTTTGGGGAGCTGCACCAGGAAGAGTTCGCGAAACAGAATGAAAATGCTCATCGTCGTTCCGACGGAAGTCTGGCTCATGGTCAGGTATGTGCAGGAACCCACGCGGCGGCGCACGACCAACCCGACGATGACGAACACCGGGACCAGCACGGCGATTTCAACGGAGGCCTGTATGAAGGGGTCGCGGAAGCCTTCCCAATGAGTTGCCCGAAACAGCGCAAAGCAGATTTTGACGACGCCGCGAGCGATCGAGAACAGCACCACGAGCATCCCGGAGCTGTAGGCCAGCCAGACGACGAGACGGCGCGGTTCCAGCGCCTCGCCAGCCTCGCGATAGTTGAGGACGGTCAGGGCGAACATGAGGAGGCCGGTCGTCAGCACGAAACCCAGCGGCCGGAACAGGACGATGAACAGGACGGCGAGTCCCAGGTTCGCGAAGAGCAGCTTTGTGCTCTGCCACGGTTCGGATGCCGACGCCTTTCGCTCGCGGATGAACAGGTACAGCGACACGACGGCCAGGATGCCGCCGGCCAGCGCGGGCAATGCCTGGCTTCCCGGGTCGTAGCCGAAGGCATCGCCGACCATGCGCGAGGACTCTGCCGTCAGCATGAACCCGAGATAGATCAGGGATGCCACGAAGAAACCGAGTGGCAGGACCCGGTCATACGACATTGCTCTCATCTCAAATGGTCCCGGTTGTCTGGGCAGCGGCCGGGGTCGGCGAGCCGACCCCGGCGAGCCTCTAGCGAGGGTGGTTGGCTACAACCTCACCGCCCTCATTTCATCTTGTACAGACCGGCCTCGCGGACGATTGGCTCGAATCCCTTGATGAGTCCCTGGAAGTAGGCCTCGGTCTCATCGAGCTTGTTGAACGCGGGAATCAGTCCGTTGTCACTCATGAACTTCTGATAGGCCGGCGACTTGAAGGCCTTCTCGAAAGCTTCGGCCAGGATCCGCTTCACGTCGGCCGGCGTTCCCTTGCGGACCGAAATCGAGCGGAAGGAACCGCCGGGGACGGAGAGCTCCCCATACCCAACCTCGGTCAGAGTCGGCACATCCTTCAGAGGCGCGAGCTTGCTGTGTTCCTTGTAGAGGATGACCAGCGGGCGCAGGGCATCCTGGTTGGAGATGATCTCCGACTGCGAGAAGATACCGACCTCGCAACGGCCGCCGAGAACGTCCGCCCGCAGGTTGTTGCCGCCCTGGAACGGCGTGATGTTGAATGCCTTGTCGAACTGGAGGTTGATGGCCACGGAAGCGATGCCGGTGGCGCCACCCATGCCGGCATTGCCGAGGCAGATCGCACCCGGTTTGGCCTTTGCCGCCTCGACGACCTCCTTCATGCTCTTGTAGGGCCGCTCCTTGAGGACCGCTACGATGAACGGATCCCAGTTCAGCGAGACGATGTGCTCCAGTTCCTTGTAGCCGTCGGTCAGCCCCTGCATTGTCGCGCCGACGGTGTGGGTGCCGCTGGCCAACAGGGAATAGCCGTCGGCCGGCAGGCTGAGAAGCTCGTTGCTGCCTTTGGCACTGCCGGCACCGCCGATATTGGCGACCGACACCCGAGACGGCAGCTGCTTCTTGACCTCTTCGATCAGCGGACGGAACACGGCGTCGGTGCCGCCGCCGGCCCCGTAGGGCACGATCACAGTGACCATTTTTTCCTCGTCAGGCCAGTTCGCCGCCTGGGAACCGGCAACGACCAAGGACGACAGCGCCGCAAGCGCGGCAACTTTCAGAATACGTTTCATGTCACCTACCTCCTCTGCCTAAGTGTTCAATTACGTTCTCGTCCCGCGAACCCCGTCGCGCCTCGATGGGAACGGAATTCGCAAGGACCACGACGGTACGGTCATCGGCAAACCGCCCCGCGATGGATCCCTTAGTGCTCTCGTGACGGCCCACCTTGGCGGGATCCTCTTCTTCGACACGGGCAAACCAGTCTTCCCAATCGTCCAGACCGGTTCCGTCGGGACACCCGAAATAGCCGTCACTGAACAACTCGATGGACTGCATCTCGGAAATGTCCCGCTCAAACTCGACAATCATTTGCTGCGGCACGGGAAAGCCGTTGAGTGTGGCGAAGCCCAGGGGATGAAGACGGTTGGCATACCGGTACTGCTCCCGCATGCCGCTGTTCACGGCGGTTTCGATCATGGCGGGGGGAACCTCGGGCAGCACCTCCTGGGCGATTTCCAGCGCCCGCCGGCGGATTGCCGCCAGTGTCTCCGCATCGATCCAGCGAATCGAGTCCGGAAGAACCGCTTTCAAACCGGAAACCGTGTAAGACCGGGCAACCCTGTCCGCCGCCTCCCGATCGGACGAGACATCCATCATGTGATGCCAGACCAGTGTCCGAACGGCCGCGCCGATCCGATCCAACGGGAAAGACTGCCGGACGACCTCGCTGCCGTTGATCCGCAGGCCGGCATCGCCGACCAGCAGAAAGCGAACCCGTGACGGCAGAATCAGGGCCAGAACAAGTTGAGCGGCCAGCGGCACGACCGCCGGGGCGTCCGAGGACACGCCGACGCCCATTCTCCTAAACGCAGCCTGGAAGTCCTCATTGATGCGCCCAATGAGGGTCTGGCCGTCCAGGCTTTCGACGGGGCAATCCCGCACGGCTCGCTGCAGGGTCGATTCGATGAGACGTGCAGCGATCTGTCCGCCGGTCAGGCCGTCGAAACGTTTCCCGGTCTTGTCGGTGACGCCGTCTATGACCCCGTAGGCCCGCCCCTTGACGATCACGACACGATCCTCGTTGTCCTCGGGACGGCGGGCATCCTTGGCCTGAGTGAAGACGGCAACGTCCATCCTGTGCTTTCCCCTAAGGACCCCGGACGTGTCTGTCGGATTCGGTCTAGCCGCCCCACACCACAACCTTCCCCGAACGAGAAAATGACCAGGGTTTTCCATGTGTTGACCGCTTACCGAATACAATGTCACACTCGAAACCCATTTAATCCAATAAAAAAAACACCCAAGCTCATAAATGAAATTTATGGTAAATTCCGGCATCCAAGAGGCGAAAGTTGGAGGGATAGACCGATGAATCTTCGGGAACTCGAGGTGTTTCGCGCCGTTATGCTGGAGGGCTCGATCACCGAAGCGGCCAACATCCTTCATCTGTCCCAGCCCGCCGTCAGCATTGCCCTGCGCAATGCGGAAGCACGGATGGGAATCCCCCTGTTCCGCCGGGAAAAGGGCCGGATTCATCCGACCCCGGAAGCGATGGATCTGTACGCCGAAGTCGAGGGGCTATTCGAGAAGCTGAGCGCGATCGAGAAACTGACCAAGGATCTCCGCGCCAACAGGTCAGGGCTTCTTTCCATCGCCAGCACGGCGACCCTCACCAACGCCTTTCTGGCCGGGGCAATCAAACGCTTCCGGGAAGCGCGTCCGAGCGTGCGGGTCCTGCTGGAAGTGACGCACACGCAACGAACCGTCGAATTGGCGGCGGCGGGACAGATTACCCTGGGCTTTATTCACGCTCCGATGGAGAGCCCCCTGCTGCAATTCAAAAAGCTGACCTCGTCGGAGATGATCTGCATCCTCCCCCGCGATCATCCCTTGGCCGCACGGGCCTCCCTGGGCCCGAGGGAACTCAGTCGTTGTCCTCTCATCACCAACATTCGGAACTCGATCTCGCCGCGCATCGAACAGGCCTTTCGCAAACTCGGCGTCGAAAGGGATTTCGCCGTGGCCTGCAATCAGACGATCGCGGTGTACACGCTGGTGGCAGCCGGGGCGGGTATCGGCCTTGTCGAACCTTGGGTCGCCGCGGAGCAGTTCCCGTCGCTCGTCAGAAAACCGTTTCGTCCACGCATCGAGATAAGTCCGCGGGCGCTCTTTACGCGCTCCCAACCTCTGTCGCGCCTGGCCGAGGACTTCCTCGACGTCGTCAAGGAAGAGGTCTCACTGGTGGCGGAAACTTATGCCATAGAACACGCGTAGGCGTCCTTTTTGGCTGCAGCGAGTGGATTACGCCGCCGCGCACAAAGTCGGCTTCGCGCCCATGCACAAAGTCGACTTCGCGCCCACCCCGGTTGATCCATAGGTCAACGCAGTTTCCCCATAGCGGACGTTGTGTTGATTTGCTGCGCCGGCTGGCGTGTACCATTCCCAGAAACCCAGGTCGAGTTCATCTGGTTCCGGATCGTGCTCACCGATGAGCCGGGCGTGACGCGGATGCGAAAAACGTCCGCCGCTGCCCGGGACGGACCCATTCGGGCAGCGGCGGGATTGTCCGATCGCGTCGTCTATCCGGCGAAACCGGCGTTAGTCATCGCGCATTGATCGTCCACAGGTCCTGCCAATCCTGCAGCTTGGCGAAGTCGTCCGCCGTAGTGCTGGAATCGGTGACGTGGAGCCGATCGACATAATTGGCCACGCCCGAACCTTCGTCTGCGGGCATCTTGGCATTGATGTTGGTGGCCATCTTGCCGTCGATCAGTTGGGGGCCCATGCCTTCGCCGCTCATCATGAAATGGACAAACAGCTTTGCGGCATTGGGGTGTTTCGTTCCGGCCGCGATGACCGCAACGCGCGGGGTCAACTGACCGGCCCACGGCTTCATTCCGCCGCAGATACCCATGTCGTAGTTATTCTTTTTGCGGAAAATGGCCGCGCTGAGGAAGCCGAAATGCGGGTCCTTCAGCCCCTTGGCGCCGACGACCGGGCCGACGTCGCTGTCGCTGCGCGTGACGTTGGGGCTGTTGGCGGCGAACCGCTTTACCCATTCCTTGGTCGCGCTCTTAACGTCGCTGCCGAGCGGCTTGCCGAAATAGGCCTCATACGCATCGCGCATGGCCTGATCATAGTGGGTTTCGACCTGGTTGAACCAGAACATCGTCTCGTTGCGCAGCAGCGGATCGGGGATGCTGACTTTGCCCTTCCATTTCGACTCCGTCAGTTCCCACATGTTCTGAACCGGGCATTTGTCGCCGTATTTGGCAGTGTTGTAGGCCCAGACCCAGGGATTGAGGCTGGTGATCGCCGGGTGTTGGTAGCCCTTGGGAACCTCGTTAACGAGATCGGGCGGCATCCAGCTGATGCCGATGCCTTCCGGCAGGAAGCGCGTCGTCACCGACGGCAGGTTGCTCATGTTGAAGACATCGTGGGTCACGTTTTGGGCGGCGGCTTCGCGCGCCAGTACCTGTTCCTGGTTCTGGCCGCTGAGCTTGACGCCTGTCGCCTTGATCCCGTATTTCGCCTCGAAGTTCTTGGCCATGGCCTTGATCTTGCCGGTGGCATCCACAACCACGATGGGACCTTCCTTCTTGGCCGCTTCGATCAGGGCCTCAAGGGTGTAGCCCTTGTCCGGAATACCCAGTTCTTGCGCCTGGGCCGTCGTCGCGAACGGCATGGCCGCCAGGACCGCTGCCAGCAGCACCTTGGACCCCACCGTCCCCCTCATGTGATGTCGAACCGTTGAACGCATCGCTACCTCCTCTCTTGGTTTGAAGATTCGTCGTTTCAGACGACGTTGACCCTGGACGATCCAGAGTCGAACAAGTGAACGTGTTTGCGCTCGACCGTGAACGCGACCTCGGCGCCCGCGGACAGGCCTTCGGCGTCGCCGCTAAGCCCCAGGATGCGTTCGCCCGCCGCGTCGAGTTCGACGATCCAGGTTCCGCCGGTCGGCACGATGTCGACGATGGTGGCGGCGCAACGCGGCATGGCGTCCGGCGCGACAGTGGCGCCGGCCGGCGCGATCGACAGCGTTCGTGGCCGTAGGCCGACCGACGCGATGTCGGACGCCTTCACCGGCAGGAACGCGAGATAGCGGGACATCCAAGTCCGCAGGGCACCACCGGCGCCGCCGGACATCTCGATGATGTTGATCGGCAGAGTCCCGACGAATTCCGCGACGAACCGGTTCGCCGGGCGTTCGTAGATATCGTCCGGCCGGCCGACCTGTTGCAGCCGCCCCTCGCTCATGACCGCAATCGTCGTGGCCAGGGTCATGGCCTCCCACTGATCGTGGGTCACGAAGATGAAGGTCGAGCCGAGTTCGTTGTGGATGCGTTTGAGCTCGGCGCGCATGTCCAGGCGCAGCTTGGCGTCGAGATTGGACAGCGGCTCGTCGAGCAGGATGATCCGCGGGTTGGCCGCGATCATGCGCGCGAGCGCGACGCGCTGCTGCTGACCGCCGGAAACCTCGGACGGATAGCGCTTGCGGTATTGCTCGATGCCGAGCGTCCGCGAAACCTCGGAGATGCGTTTCTCGCGGTCCGCCGGTGGGACCTTTTTGATCTTCAGGCCAAACTCGATATTCTGCTCGATCGTCATGTGCGGCCACAAGGCGTAGTTCTGGAAGACCAGCCCCATGTTGCGATCCTCTGGTCGCGCGAAGATTCCCTTCTCGACCGAGTCGACCGTGACGTCGTCGATCAGGATTTCGCCCATCGAAAGGTTCTCCAGGCCGGCGATCATGCGCAACGTGGTCGACTTGCCGCAGCCGGATGGGCCAAGCAGGCACAGGAATTCCGCTTCGGGAATCTCGAGGTCGAGATTTGCGACAGCGTTAGGCGTGCCGCCGCCGTAGTTCTTGGTCACGTTTCGAATGCTGACGCCTGACATCTCTCTAACCCCCGATACCGTCGGCGAGATTGCTTCTACCGATCTTCTGGACGATCCACGTGCCGACGAAGGCGATGACGCAGATCATGATGGCGACGGCGTTCGCCGCTTGGGTGTAGCCGTAGTCGACCAGCCGCACGGCGTAGGTCGTCAGCAGGTCGGTGCCCGGAACCGCGAGCAGGATGACCAAGCTGAGTCCCTTGATGCCCGAGATGAACGGCAGCAGGATTCCCGACACCAGCGACCCGCGGTGGATCGGCAGCACGATCGACGCCGCCCGCCGCCACCAACCGGCGCCAGCGATCTTCGCGGCCTCTTCGGGTTCCTTGCCCATCTGCATCATGGCGGCGATGCCGGCGCGCGAGGCGAACGGCATCTGGCTGGCGAACAGAGCCAGCACCAGGATCAGGGTCGTCCCGTAGAGCGACGGGATCGGGCCGTGCGGGGTGGCGAACATCGACAGGTACGCCGCCGCGAAGGCGATGCCCGGCACCAGATAGGGCAGGAACGTGACCTGTTTCAGGAAGACGGCGAGGCTGGCGAGCGGTGAGCGCACGACGATATAGCCGACGAACAACCCCAACAGGCCGGCCGCGATCGACGCCGAACCGACCATCCAGACCGTGTTCCAGGCCGCAACCCAGAACTCGCTGGTCAGCAAGATGCCCTGGCGGAGGGCCGTCGTGTTGAGGCCGTGGCCGATCCAGTAGTCGAGCGTGAAGTTGTCGAGCGCAATGATCCCGGGAATCTCCATTACCGTCGTCAGGAACAAGGCGACGAGCGGGACCACGGCGCTGACCAGGACCACGGTCACCGTGAAGGCCACCGCCGGGCGGTGTCAGAGCAAACTGGCTTGATACGGCAAGGCGCGTTTCATAGCGTCTTCGAATGAGAAATCCATTCCGTTACTTCAAGACTTCGCCTGAGATCATTCGCTTGGCCGTAATGATGTATGTCCGGTTTCCGCTGTCTCTGCGACAGGTCGAGGATATTCTCCACGAACGCGGCATCGATATCAGCTATGAGACCGTACGCGCTTGGTGGAACCGGTTCGGTCCGCTGTTCGCAGCCGAAATCAGAAAGAAGCGGGCGACTTCGATGGAGGATCTAGCGCAATGGCAATGGCATCTGGACGAGGTATTCGTGCGGATCAACGGCGAGACCCACTATCTATGGCGTGCTGTGGATCATGAAGGAGAAATCTTGGAATCGTATGTCACAAGGAAGCGAGACCGAAAGGCCGCCGTCCGATTCTTGAAGAAAGCGATGAAGCGATTTGGTCGCCCAAAGATGATCGTTACCGATCGGCTTCCCTCTTACCGGTCGGCCATGAAAGAGATCGGCAACAAATCGTGCCATGAGACCGGTCGGAGGATCAACAATCGGATCGAAAACTCACATCAGCCGTTCCGGCGACGAGAGCGAGCAATGGCGAAATTCAGGAGCGCGAAGTCGCTCCAGAAATTCGCCGCCATTCATGCCTCGGTCCACAATCATTTCAATCTCGAACGTCATTTGATCAGCCGCAATAACTTCAAACTCCATCGTGCTACCGCATTGGCAGATTGGCGGCAACTTGCCGCTTGAAAAGCGCGGGTTTCAACATTTCGGGGCTCGACTCAATTTCCTCTGACACGGCCAGGCCCGCAGCCGCGCCTATCGTTGGGGAGAGGATGGAATCGCCGGCGTTTGCGATCGTGACCAGCGCCTGTGCCTCGCCCTGGCCCTATGGAACGGCCGGGATCCCATCCTGAAGGAACGCCTGTTCGGCCTGGCCAACGGCGAAGGCAATCATGGTGAGGACGTCAAGGAAGTTTATTACTACCTCGATTCGACGCCGACCCATTCGTATATGAAAATGCTCTACAAGTATCCGCAGGAGGAGTTCCCTTACGGGCGGCTGGTGGACGAAAACCGCCGCCGCACTCGCCAGGACCCGGAATTCGAACTCGTCGACACCGGGATTTTTGACGAGGACCGCTATTTTGACGTGGTCGTCGAGTACGCTAAGGCGGACAAGGCGGATCTCCTGATGGTCGTCACCGCCCACAATCGGGGGCCGGATGAAGCCGACCTTCACCTTCTGCCGCAGGCGTGGTTCCGCAATGTCTGGTCCTGGAAGCCGGATGGCGAGCGCCCGGGTCTCTCAATTGCCGACGATGGCGGCATTGCCGTTCATCATCCCAAGCTGCCTTCGCACCAACTCTACTGCGATGGCAATCCAGACCTCCTGTTTTGCGACAACGATACGAACCCTCAACGCCTGCATGGCATGGCGGTCGACGGCTATTTCAAGGACGCCTTTCACGATTACGTCGTCAACAGCGACCTGGGCGCCGTCAACCCGGCGAAATCCGGAACCAAGGTCGCCGCCCACTACTGGACCCGCGTTCCGGCGGGCGCTTCCTTCCGGCTGCGGCTGCGCCTGGCACCGGATGCCATGGCCGCTCCCTTCGACGACTTCGAGGCGATCCTTTCGGCTC
>NPIF01000522.1_pt1 | contig 14178 bp, 15 predicted proteins | sample 8637461 | NCBI WGS metagenome assembly NPIF01 (sample SAMN07420641, study PRJNA396082) | bioreactor metagenome | isolation source: sample BR12 brine-fed electro-methanogenic bioreactor BR | place: Japan: Kochi | collected 2016-12-09
CTTCCATATCTCTGAGATCTTTCTGAAAAACCCGAATAGAATAGCCGCAGTCTCGATGCTGATGGTGCTCAGTCTTATGGTATACACGGTGACCCAGTGGCAGATCCGGGAGATCCTCAGGGAGCAGAAGAAGACGATCCGTGATGTCAAGAAACAGACGGCGAAACCGACGACAAAAAGGATATATCATCTGTTCAGGCGGGTTAGGCAGATTGAGGAAGTGACTGATACAGGGGTTGAGTGCCGGATTCTCAATTATACAGACGAATTACAGGATATAACGCGGCTGTTCGGGCAGGGAGTGGAAAAATATTATGCATGAAAAATTATCTGCCGAATGTGGGATGGAAAACAATATTATTTAACTTTTCGAAGATTAGGACATAAAGTATAACAATCTACCAGACGCATGGTAAATTACACCATCCTGATGAAGATTCCTACGGGAACAGAAATCCTTTATCAATGGATAACCGGGTAGAGAGTACACAAGTCTCCCGGAGATCAAACGTGATTGAAGTGATACAATGATCCATAAGAATACAATGAGTTTTTTTTCCCACGCCCATAATAATCTGCAGTATTATCCTCTACACTTTTCTTGCTGGATTGATAATATTCGGAATACAGATCGATCCTTTCGCTCTTTTGAACTTTTTTTCCAGGCACCTCATTGAATTGAGCTGGAATTAATGGTAATTTTTCATAATCAGTCCAATGGAACAGATTCTTTCTGTATCGTTCCACAACAGAAAACACAAGGAAGATAGTACACATGACAATGATTGAGATCAGTAATCTGACAAAACGGTATCATGGGGTACCAGCAGTCGATGCTCTCTCCCTTTCTGTTGAAGCAGGGGAGATCGTCGGTCTTCTCGGTCCAAATGGTGCCGGAAAAAGCACGACGATCCTGATGGCAACAGGCCTCATTGAGCCGGATGAAGGAATCATCAGGATTTCCGGGCATGATATGGCACAAGAGCCAAAACAAGCAAAGAAGGAGATCGGGTATATGCCCGAAGATGTGGGATTCTATCCCCAACTCACTGCAAGGGAGAATCTTGACTTTTTCGGCCGACTCTATGAGATGAAAGAGAATATTCGGCATGAGAGGATCGAGGAGCTCCTCGCAATCGTCGGCCTTGGTAGCGTGGAAACCCTTATAGGTGGATATTCAAAAGGGATGCGTCAGCGGCTTGGCCTTGCAAAAGCACTCCTCAACAACCCACCAGTAATCATTCTGGATGAACCAACTGCAAATCTCGATCCAATAGGTGTTGCAGATTACCGGAGGATCATCAGACAGGCAGCTTCCGAAGGTGCTGCCATTCTGGTCTCTTCCCATATTCTCTCAGAGATGAATGTCCTTTGTTCACGAATCGCACTTCTTTCGCGCGGAAAACTCGTGGCTGATGGAACATGGGAAGATATCGCCCGCTGTGGGGGAGAGGTCACGATTAAGGTGGAGGGCAGAACGACCCTTCCGGAGTTTTCAGACCCAGCCATACAGTCAGTCACTTATACACAGAACCGGCAGACAGCAATTATCCGGGCATCACATGATATACGGGATGAGATATCCGATATCCTTGCAGATGCCGGAGTATTAATCCGCACCCTCCAGATTGATGCAGAATCCTCAGAAGAAGCACTTCTTGCTCGGTTCAGGGAGGGAGCAGCAGCATGAGTAACGCACTCATTGTAATTGCAGGAAAGGAATTTGCAGATTCATTCAGGAACAGGACAATACTGGCAATTTTTGCAATATTCTTTGCTATCACAATTATCGGGATGATCGGAGGCATTTCACAATACCAGGAGATTATTGACTCCTATAATGAACACCTTGCAATTATCGGATCAGAGGAGCAGGATCTCATGGAGGGGTTCATGGATTACCGTCCATCAACGATGATCATCTTCTCTTCAGTTGGATCCCTCCTTGTGACGATGGGAGCACTCCTTGGAATCACGGCGGGATTCGATCTCATCACCCGTGAACGTGAGGCACAATCGCTCAAGATTCTTCTATCACATCCGGTCTTCCGGGATGAAGTGATCAACGGAAAGGCAATCGGTGCAGGAGGAGCGCTTGCAGCTGTTTTTGCAGCGACAATAGGAATATCCGTTGCTCTACTCTTAATTGCCGGTATCGTTCCGGCAGGTGATGAGTGGTCATCAATTCTTATCTTTGCAATCTCGGCATTTCTGATGATCATCGCATATTTTGCCATTGCTCTTTGTATGTCCGCACTATCAGAGACGAGTGGAGCTGCATTGATCTATACCCTCATCATCTTCATCATTCTCTCAAGTCTCATCCCGGTTCTTATTCAGCACGGGGCAGCAGATGCAATTGCCGGAGAACAACCAAAAATGCCGCAGACCTTCTATTCAGACATGGAAGTTGTGGTATATGGAGAGGGAGAGGGAGAACCAAAAATGCAGCCAACCCGTTTTGATGACGAGGAGTTTACGAAATACCGGGAAGATATTGAAGCATGGTGGTCCAGGCGACAGGCAGTAATCGATACTGCCTCATTATTCTCACCAACAATGAGTTTTGAGAAGATATCAACAAATCTCATGCTTAAATCAACCTTTGGGTCTACCGGATCAATAAGCGCCGCGTATTCGTCAATACATGTTTTTGGCTCAGACGATGGGATTATTGCACATATTATCGCTCTCCTCGCATTCCCTGCAGTCTTCTTTGGTATTGCATACATGCGGTTTATGAGGATGGATCTGAGATGATGGCGAAAGCATCCAGATACCTGATACCAGGGATGCTCATCCTCCTGCTCATGATTCCATTCGGAGCAGTAGCCAATGCAAATACTGTAACCAATGCAAATGCAGTTTCCCAGCAATATTTCATCTCAACACCGTTTCCCGGCCGTGTTGTAGAGGCAGGAACGGTATCTTCGTTCCAGATCGCTGTTGAGAGTACAGGAACAGGAGATAGAGGAAAGCTCTGGGTGCAAAAGTTTGCCGGCACAACAGACTGGGATTTCAAGTTTACAAAAGATGGCGAGGAGGTAACGCAGATAACCCTGCCCCGGGGAAGCAAGGAAACAGTCACCCTTGAAGTTGATGTCGATTCAGAGACACCGATTGGAGAGTACCGGGTAAAAGTATACGTTGGTGACGGCACACTCTGGTTGTCCATCCAGGTGGATAGAACACATAAAGGGGAAAAGGGTGTGCTGGTCCTAAAAACAGTTGATGAGATAGGACAGCCGGTTGGCGGGGTTGCAGTTGTGCTCAAACCCCTCAGGGGCGGACTGGAGCCGATCCATCTGACCAGTGCCTCTGATGGAACGCTCAGAACCGTTGCCAAACCGGGTGAGTATAGCGTACTCCTGGAAAAAGAGGGGTTTGACGCACCATCATCGATCACAACCAGGGTTCGTGCAGGCCTTACCGAGGAACTTGATGATCTTGTTCTCCAGACACGTAATACTGCTCTTGAAGTAACATGGGAGACACAGGCGATAACGGTGACACCAGGAACATCAACCTCGATACCCATCAAACTGAAAAATATAGGTCGTGCCGGAGCGACATTCCAGTTGACCGGGGAGGAGATTCCACGGGACTGGTCACTACGGTACCGGATAAAGCAGGGGGGAGAAGGAGTCATGGCCCTCTATCTTGCTCCGGGAGACTCCCGTGATCTCGAGATGATCATCACCCCCAGATACAGGGAAGAGACCGGAACATATACCTTTACATCAGTTATCCTGGCACCAAACGGCGATAGATATACCACTGAAATCGAAGCATCAGTGAGTGGATCACATGGAATGGAGGTATCCCTTGACCGTTATGTTCTGGAAACGACAGGATCAGAACCACTCTCCTTCCGGATGACCGTTCGAAATTCCGGGACATCCGGCGATCTTACAGCCGTCATTCCTGAGATCTCAGCACCAACAGGATGGAAAGCCGAGATTTTCCCGGAGACTATTGCCAAAATAGCTCCCGGAGAGCGGAAAGTCTTTGATCTGACACTAATCCCGCCATCGAACGTGGTGGCAAGCGAGTACAAGTTTACAATGAAGGTCGCCTCTGATCAGGCAATGATCGAAGACGACTTCAGGGTCGCGGTAAAAGAAGGATCATTTACCGCCATTCTTGGCGTGCTCCTCCTTCTGATCGTTGCCGGGGGAATATATATGGGATTCCGACGGCACAGGAGACGGTAAAACATTCCGGGACTATTCTCCCTCCCGGAATCTTTCACATTCTCAAAAAACTCTACCTGAGAATCTTCACTTTCTCTTTATGCAGGGGATTTGGATACGATCTAAATACGTACTCCTTTTTATCGAAAAAAAGCCATTACCCAGAAGGATTCAGTAAAAACATTCATGGCAGGGCCTCTATCGCCTGATCCTCTGGTTCTTCTCTCCATGAACCTGAGATCGTTAACCCATATGGTTTATAGTGAATCATAAGCAACTTGTTCTGGATTGTCACCATGGATGGATCGTTCTTAACACAGTTCAATGTGCTTTTGCAGCTCATATGCGTCATCATTGTTGCTGCATATCTCCTCACGCAGAGCCGGATATTCCCCGAGATCCTCGATGGCAACCCGACCTTAAAAACCCGTATCATCCTCATCCTCTTCTTCGGAGGTCTTTCGGTCTATGGATCGATCTCCGGGATCGAGTTCCTCGGATCAGTCGTGAACGTCCGTGATCTCGGGCCAATGGTTGCCGGACTGCTGGCCGGGCCCTGGGTTGGAATGGGGGCAGGACTGATCGGTGCCGCCTACCGCCTGAGTATGGGCGGAATCACCATGTACTCCTGTGCACTCTCCGCCATCTTCGCCGGACTCTTTGGTGGACTCATATGGATCTATTATAAGAAGAGATTTCCCGGAACGACGGTAGCCGTTGCATTTGCGGTTCTGATGGAGGTCTTCCACATGGCACTCACGCTCATGATGGTGAAGCCCTTTGATGAGGCGGTTGCCATTGTCAGCAGAGTGTATCTGCCGATGGTCCTTGCCAATGCCGCCGGAATGTTCGTCTTCGCCATGATGGTGAAAAATATCCAGAAAGAGCGGGAGATACAGGCAGAACGTGATGCACTCCTCGGAGAGCTGAAGCTGAAAGTGAATGGAATGCCCGGAACTGAGGATACCAGAAAGAGATAAACCACTCATTTCTAAAAAAAAAAATGATTTTAACAATGATTTTAAGAATGAATTGCGTTTGGACGCAGGTTGACCGGATCCCAATTGACCCGGAACCTCTAGAAACCGCTATATCTTTTTACTGTTAATATATGGAGAATCTTCTCACTCCCGTAGTGTAGTGGTCAATCATGCAGGACTTTGGATCCGGCGACGGCGGTTCGAATCCGCCCGGGAGTATCACCAACAGCGGATATCAATCTCTCACCGGCGTTTCGGCAACGACCGCCCTCAAAGAGCTCAAGGCTCTGGTCGACCTCGGTATTCTGGAGCGGAAGGCACCGTCGAGGAAGAAGACGCAGTACGTTCTGCGCGAAAATCGGCCATGATGATGGGTGTGGATAGTATCACGGGTTTTCGGCGGAACGGGCGACGCTCATGCCCCTGAGCGGTGCGGAGGATCTGCCCGGTGTGGATAAAGTGCGGATACAGGAGTGCGGTATAATGCTGATCTTCTACCACCCACCGCCGAGCACCCGCACCATGACCGCCACGACCCCGCCCACGAGGTCGCCTGCACCGGCGCTGATCAGCTGCATCCGCTGTTCCTCGCCGATCTTCGTGTGCCGCCAGCCCTCGATCGCTCGCAGACGATTCTCGTGATCACCGGCCTGCTCCTTCATCTCCTCAAGTGTCCTGCATATCCACTTCACGTAGGCAGCGTAAACATTTAACTCAATTATTTGCATAGGTCAATAATACCATTTCACTCCCTTTGAATTGATTTGGTGTTGAAGATATTTTATTTGACTCGACATATGATTGAGTTATATCTCAACAGACCCTTAGTGGATGCTTAATTGGGTATTTAATTCCGAAAGAAAGGAAGGATTCAACCTCTTCGTCCTTCTGGATCAGATCACAAGCTACTCCCCGGTTCGTCCGCCTGTAATCGCAGGCATAATAAACCGGAAATACTCTTTTGTGAACTTTTCATTGCTGAATCCCTCTGCTGCAATCACTTTTTTCCATTTATCCTCCAGTGATAGGGTTCCTGTGAACGAGATCATCAGGTACATCGAGATGAGGAAATGATCGATATCGGATCGAATTGTTCCATCATCGATCCCCTCGCAGCGCTGGGTAGATGTGGTAGGCAAGCTCCTTAAGCTGGGTTTCGCGGTAGTTGAAGAGTTCTGGAATGTAATCGTTCTCAAAGACGTTGATATCCGAAAGAACGCTGATCGGAGTGGAGGAACTGCGTTACCATGCAAGGATCGTCGCGTTCCGCATATTTAGAAAAGGATCCCGCGCATGGTGAAAGTGAACGATAGAAGGGCATCGAGCATGTGGAGCTGCCGGGACCCCTCCCTCACGGACATTGGACCGGAACAGAGCGAGCGGCGCCGTGTGGCACCGGCTTTTGGCCACCCAAAACCCGTAGCAGACCTTCGCAGGAATCCATCATCTTAATATATTGATTAATCCAAGGTTCTCATATGACCTACGCCAAGAGGGTCGACTTATATAGGCAGATCGAGGAGGATCGCGGGCGGCCACTCATCACATACGTTACCAGCTCGAGGCCAAATGCCGAAGGAGTTATTGCTTCTGATGTAATACCGGAATTCTGCCGGCAGATCCTCGAGATCCCGGAGGATGAGAGAAAGATCGATCTCCTTATCGTCAGTAGAGGAGGCGATCCAATTGTTTCGTGGCGAATTATTAGCCTGCTGCGTGAACGATTTGATGAAGTTGGCGTTCTGATACCATATGAAGCGTACAGCGCAGCGACGCTTCTAGCCCTCGGTGCTAACGAAATAGTCATGCACCCGTTTTCCAACCTTGGGCCTGTCGATCCTCAATTGCACATTGTTAAAAATATAGAAGGAAAGCAGGAAAAACTCGAATTTGCCGCAGAAGACCTGGCACACTTTCTGGATTTTGTCAGTACAGATGTAGGCATCTCGGATCAGGAGCAGAAAGAGCGCGCTTTTGAACTGGTCGCAAAAGAAGTAGGGGCGATCCCCATCGGAGCCGCCAAGCGAAGCTCGAATCTCGCTCTCTCGCTCGGTACGAAACTTCTCGGTCTCCATATGGCTGACCACAACAAGGTGAAGGCAATATCTGAAGCACTCAACAAATCCTTCTACCATCACGGTTATCCAGTAGGGAGAAAAGAAGCAAAACAAATTGGTCTCAATGTCATCGATGCACCTCCGAGCCTTGAAAAGCTAATGTGGAGGGTATGGGAGAACATGGAGGAGGAAATGAAATGCAAGGAGACATTTAACCCGTTTGACATAGTTATGATGGATCCTTGTCTTTCTCAAGCCATTGGGTCGGTTCAACAACTGCAACTACCGGCAAATACTCCTCCACAATTTTTGCCCCAAATATTCCAGCAACATTTCCAGCAGATCCAGCTCTTAACGCTCCCATCCGTTAACTACGAACTCCTCCAGGCAACTGTCGAAAGCACCCGCCTGCGGAGTGAGTACCGGTCAATGAGAGCGATCAGCGCCGTCCGCATGCCTGACCTGAACATTAATATCAACGTAACACCAATGACTCCTGGTTGGAAAACGATAGCCGTATAGAGGAGGTGCGAGAGATGTATTCACGGATAACAAGTTCAGATAATGAGAAGGGGCTCTTAAAACCCGTTGGCCCGTATCGCTATCACTCCTCGGGCAATTCAGTCTCTTCAATGCAGAGTTCAGGGACTTTTGGCCTTATTGGTAACTTCACCATCGCGCCTCTAATCCAGTGCCCCGTTCCAGAGGCGCGGGAAGAGATGCCGCAACCCTCGAAGGACGATGATTTCAGGATGCTCATGCATCGGCACAAAAAGACCCTCGAGCTCCTGGCAGAATAAATCACGGACTTTTTTTCGCAACCGAACAGAGCCAGACTCTGGCATCTTCCCGTGTCTTTCTGCCTTCGGCAACGTCCCGCACGAAACGGTCATTCTCCTCGTCGGAGCTTGTGAGGGTATATCGCTCCGGTGTTCGGAGGAGGATGAGAGCGGCGAGCAGAAACGCAACCCGTTTATTCCCCTGGACGAAGGCATGCCCCGTTGCAAGCCCGTGCAGCACGAACGCGGCTCGCTCAAACGGGTCGGGGAAGTTGTTGCTGAACGTCACGGTAAAGTCGAGGTTCCCGGGGTTGAGCAGCAGCCCTTCGAGCCCCCGATCCTCCTCGAGGTCGCTTGCCAAGATGATCTCGATCTGATAGCCGATCACCTCCTCTATTGTGAACTCTTCCATTGCCGATCTCCCGCTCCTCCGTCAGCCGCCGGAATAGTGAAGTATTGATGCTATCGGGGAAAAAAGGTTCTCACGCGCGACGTTGCGTGCCGATATGAGGCGGCGGATACCGCCGGAAAGCTCTTACCGCCCACGAGGCCGCCGATCTTGAAATCATCCGCTATTACTACGAACGCTTCAGAGAGCGCTATCCCGATGAGAGCGGGCGTTACCGTGATGCAATGTATATCCGGTACGTTCAGGGCACAACTGCAATTGAAGGCAACACAATCACCCTCAGGGAAGCAGAGGAGCTACTGGAACATAACATCTCACCCGCAGGAAAGAAGATGGAGGAGATATATGAGATCCACAACTTCATCGCACTCAGAAGGTACCTTAAGGACTATTCAGGGGATATCACCGAGAAGCTTATTAAAACAATCCATGAGCTGCTCCTCCGCGGAATTCTCCATAGTCCCGGAGAGTACCGGAATATACAGGTGGGAATTGAGAAGGCGGCATTTGAACCACCTCCGGCAATTCTTGTCCCTGATGAGATGAAGAGGCTCATCGCACGGTACAGAAAGAACCGAAAAACACTCCCGCCATTTGAACTCGCCATACTCTTCCATGCACAGTTTGAGATGATTCACCCCTTCGTTGATGGGAACGGACGGGTGGGCAGGGCACTGGCAAATGTCATCCTTGAACGGGCCGGATATCCGACACTCTACCTCGGGCCTGAGCACCGTTCTGCGTACCTGGATGCACTCGCAGAGGCAGATGAAGGTAACAGCAGGGCAATTGTTCAGAAACTCCATGCAATCTACTGCGATCAACACGGATCAATTTCCGAGGGGATGAAGCAACAGCAGTCTCAGGAAGGCTATCTGAAGAGGGAGCCATACGCAGGCGTTATAAAAGCCTTCAGAAAACTGAAGATGACCACCTGACACTCTCACTCCACCCGCAATATTTATCCTTCTCCTTCCCGAATGGAGTTATGAGGAACCAAAATGGACTTTTCCGAATGCGTGAAATTCGCTAATGAGAACCCGGTGACCTATATCGCCACCATGGACGGGGACCAGCCACGGGTCCGGGCATTTGCGATGTGGTTTGCCGATGAGACAGGATTCTACTACCATACGAGTATTGGAAAGAACGTCTGGAAACAGCTCACAAAGAACTCCAAAGTCGAACTCTGCTTCTTTGCCCCTGGTGACGGTGCCGGAAAGATGATGCGGGTTGCGGGATCAATCGAGCCGGTGAGCGATATCACGCTCAGAAAAAAGCTGCTCAGCGACCGCCCCTGGCTGCTTGATATCGGAATCACCGGGCCAGCCGATCCAAAACTTGTCGTCTTCAGGATCTCCCGTGGCGAGGCGTACTTCTGGACCATGGAATATAATATGCGGGAAGCAGAAGCACCACGGGTAACCTTCTGAGCTGATCGTTTGGGGCTGGCAGGGTTTGAGCAGACAACGTGAAAAAGGGTGAATACCAGACCAGAATCTTTTCCAGTACTGTTTACCAGTACTTTTTATACCTCCTTCCTTCCTATACCCTTCATAAGGAGAGCTTATGGCAACCGCACCTTCTGTTCAGGCACTGAAGCTGAATTTTACGATCCCGATCGCCCCCGGCGTGACACTTGAACGGTTCGTCTACTGTTATCTGATCTTTGGAGAGACGATCACCCTGATCGACTCAGGCGTTGCCGGATGCGGAACCGAGATCTTCGAGGCGATCAGGGCAGCCGGCCGCGATCCCCGTGAGATCGGGGAGATCATCCTGACCCATGCCCACCCTGACCATATGGGAGGGGTATGGGCGATCCAGCGTGCAACCGGCTGCAGAATCGCGGCGCACCCGGCGGATCGTACCTGGATAGAGGATCTTGATCTCCAGAACAGGGAGCGGCAGGTGCCCGGCTTCGAGTCGCTGATCAGCGGCCCCATCTCTGTTGACCGGGAACTTGAAGATGGCGACAGAATCACCCCGGATACATCCGGAGACGGTATGACGGAATTAACAGTGATCCATACGCCGGGCCACTCGCCGGGATCCATCTCGCTCTTCATGGAGGATACCGGCATCCTCTTTTCTGGCGATTCCATACCTGTGCAGGGCGGATTCCCAATCTATGACGATCCAAAAGCATCAGTTGCATCCATCAAAAGGCTTCGCGAACTCGAAGGAGTGAACATCCTCTTTTCTTCATGGGACCTTCCTGCCGAGGGATCAGATGCCTATCTCAAAATGGATATCGGGCTTGCCGTGATTCAGAGGGTGCATGCGACGGTGCTCGCATCTGTTGCTGAGGGAGCGACTGATCCGGCAGCAATCACCGATCGCACCATCTCAACCCTCAGCCTCCAGGGGCAGGCGCCCGGCCCCCTGATCGCCCGGACGATCGCCGGGCACATGGAACTGAAGGAGATCCAAAACCTCCTCGACTGATCCGGATACTGAGGTGGCCTGAGATGCGCGATTTCGACAACTTTCACCTCACCTTCCGGGCAGCTGTTCTGCCCGCATATGTATGCACTCCCCCTGCTCCACCGAATGACTCAGATAGAAACTATTTTAGCCCCATAAAGAATTGAATCACTGATATACAGGGTTCACACAACATGTACCAGAACTATGGTGGATGAACTCTATTTTAACAGAAACAGATGGTGGTAATAATGGGCACAAAAGAGATCAATATCAGTATCAAGGAGATCGAGACCGAGATAGGGAATATCAAAGATCTCAGGTTTTCTGTTGGCAGGCTTGCACAGGAGACCTGGGATGAACCGCAGGGGCCAACGCCGTTTCCGTCGATGTCCACCCTCAGGAACTGGGATCTGACCCTCCTGAATCGCTACAAGCCGTTTTATCTCCCATTCTGTGATCTCTGCTGCCTCTGTACCTTCGGCAAATGCGACCTGACCGGAGACAAGAAGGGTGCGTGCGGCATCACGATGCCGGGGCAGCAGTCCAGAATCGTCCTCCTTGCCGCCTGTATCGGAGCAGCAACCCACACAAGCCATGCCCGTGAACTGATCACCCATTTAATCGCCGAATTCGGTGCAGATACCCGCCTCAACCCCGGCGACCTGAACATCAAGGTTGAAGCGCCGATCACCCGCCTCGTCTGCGGCATGAAGCCGGAGACGCTTGGCGATCTGGAGACTGTGCTCGATTACTCGGAGCAGCAGATCACACAGCTCCTCGCCTGTACCCATACCGGGCAGGAGGGCAACCCCCTCGACCTGGAATCAAAAGTTATGCACACCGGCATGATCGACCATCTCTCAATGGAGGTTGCGGATATTGCCCAGGTCTCCGCATATGATCTCCCCAAAGCCGATCCGAATGCACCCCTTGTCGATATTGGGTTTGGCTCGGTTGATACCACCAAGCCGGTGATTCTGGTCATCGGCCATAATGTCCCACCATCTGTTGAGATCATGGACTACATGCAGGATAACGAGCTGACAGGCGATATTGAGGTGACCGGGATCTGCTGCACCGGGATCGATATGACCAGGTACTCTCCGAAGGCAAAGATCATCGGCCCGATATCCTGGCAGATCCGGTATATCAGGAGTGGGATTCCTGATATCATCGTTGTTGACGAACAGTGCATCAGAACTGATGTACTGGATGAAGCCCGTGCCCTGAAGATCCCGGTGATCGCAACAAGCGAGAAGAACTGCCTCGGCCTCTCCGACAGGACAGGGGACCCGCCTGAAGAGATCATCGATGACTTCGTGAGTGGAAGGATCGATGGCGCCCTGATCCTGAATCCCGAGGAGGTCGGAGTCGTTGCTGTCAGGACTGCGATGCAGATAGCGCCGATGCGGAAGAAGGAAAAGAAGGGCATCTTCCTCTCGCCCGGAGAAGCGCTGGAGATGGCAAAGGAATGCACCCAGTGCAGGGAATGCCGGCGTGCATGCCCAAATGACATGCATATCCCCGATGCGATAAAGGCCTTTTCGCGTGAGGAGCCCGAGATGCTTCAGGAGATATATGAATCATGTGTCGGGTGTATCAGGTGTGAATCGGCATGCCCCCAGGATCTCCCGATCCACTCGTTAATCATAGCAGCTGGGGAAGATACGCTCAGAAACGAATCCTTCAAACTCCGGGCAGGGCGGGGTGCGATCCAGGATATCGAGATCCGGCAGGTCGGCGGGCCGATCGTCCTCGGTGAGATCCCGGGGATCGTCGCATTCGTCGGATGTGCGAACTATCCAAAAGGCGGTAATGAACTCGCCGAGATGGCGATAGAATTTGCAAACCGGCGTTTCATTGTCTGTACTTCCGGCTGTGCCGCGATGACGATCGGCATGCACCGGGATGAGGACGGGAAATCACCCTATGAGGTATATTCAGGTAATTTCGAAGCAGGTGCAATTGTGAATGTCGGCTCCTGTGTCTCGAATGCCCATATCGCCGGTGCTGCAATCAAGATTGCGAGCATCTTTGCACGCAGGAACCTCCGTGGCAACTACGAGGAGATCGCAGATTATGTCTATAACCGGGTCGGTGCCGTCGGGGTTGCCTGGGGTGCGATGTCCCAGAAGGCCGCATCGATTGCAGCAGGGTTCTGGCGGCTCGGGATACCGGTGATCGTCGGGCCCCATGGCACGAAATACCGGAGGATGCTCCTCGGAAGAGCAGATCATGATGAAGACTGGTATGTCGATGATACACGGACCGGCGAGAAGGTGTATGTGGGACCAGTTCCAGAACACCTCTTCATCTCGGTTGAGACAAAGGAAGAGGCGATGGTGATGATCGCCAAGCTCTCGATGCGGCCAAATGACACCTCACGCGGACGGGCGCTGAAGCTGACACATTATATCGATCTCCACCGAAGGCTCCTGGGAGCGATGCCAACAGACATCCATAGGTTCGTCAGGATGGAGGCGGATATCCCGATCACCATGAAGGAGGATATCGTCGCCATCCTCAAAGAAAAAGACTGGAAAGAGACGGTGATCCCCGATCCCACTCTCATTCCAAAGAAGGAGGCAGCCCGATGAACCAGGAAGCATGGCTGACCGCCGAGGTGGCAGGCCCGAAGAAAGCCTCCCTGATCACAAAGCCCGAGATTGCCGATGCGATGATCAGGCGGGCAAAAAGACCGATATTCGTCGTCGGGAGTATTGCCGCCGAGATCGATCTTGAAGAGAAGAAGCTGATCGATTATGTCATTGCAATGGCAAAACGATGCAATATTCAGGTGGTCGCAACCGGCAATACAAACAACGAGTTCCTGAAACGGGGTTTCACCCCGGATGCAGTGATGCCCGCTGTCGATATCGGAAACCGCCTCACCGATCCCGCCTGGCAGGGGGTTGACGGGAAAGGGCCGCACGATCTTGCCATCTTCGTCGGCCTCCCCTACCAGATGGGCTGGACGATCCTCTCGGGGCTGAAGAATTTCGCCCCGAACCTGAAGACGATCAGCCTTGACAATGTCTACCAGCCAAATGCCAGGTGGTCATTCTCAAATATCTCGATTAAAGCATGGATCATGAACCTTGAAGCAATTCTCGGGAACAGGGAGGACTAAGCGATGTTCGAAGATATTCCCGTTGATGTCGGGCTTGTCCATGAGGGTGAGCGGATCAGAAAGAGCGATATGCAGTTTGAACTCGGCGGCCCGAAGGTTGCAGAGAAGTTCGAGCTTGTCAGGCTGAAACCGGCAGAAGAGATCGAATCCGGGGCCATCCATATCATCGGCCCCGACATCCCCGACCTCGAAGAGGGGAA